>Ga0137412_10004840_pt1 | contig 10752 bp, 8 predicted proteins | sample CZODoug2_1_16fun_FD_122160 | JGI IMG/M metagenome (GOLD analysis project Ga0137412, IMG submission 122160) | Vadose zone soil fungal communities from Angelo Coast Range Reserve, California, USA - CZODoug2_1_16fungal (Hybrid Assembly) | ecosystem: Environmental > Terrestrial > Soil > Vadose zone... | reverse complement strand
TACAAGGGGGAATCACATGCAGGAAATCGCTACATTTGGCGCGGGTTGCTTTTGGGGAATTGAAGCTGCGTTTCGCCGCGTGCCGGGCGTTTTGGACGCCGCAGTCGGCTACAGCGGCGGGCACACGCAAAATCCCAACTATCAGCAAGTCTGCACGGATACGACCGGCCACGCCGAAGTCGTACAAGTCACATTTGATCCCGAAAAGCTCAGCTACGATCAGCTGCTAAACGTGTTCTGGACCATTCACGATCCGACGCAGGTGAATCGCCAGGGTCCCGATTACGGCGCGCAGTATCGCACCGCAATCTTTTTTCATTCGCCCGAGCAGGAAGCCGCGGCGAAAGAGTCGAAGCAGGCTTTGGAAGCCAGCGGCAAGCTGCGCCGTTCAGTCGCAACGGAAATCACGCCCGCCGGCCCGTTCTGGCGCGCCGAGGAATACCATCAGCGGTACCTTGAAAAGCGTGGCGCCGCCAGTTGCCACATTTGAGTCTCTTTAATTTCCAGGAGCCGGGCTTGCTTGCCCTCACTCCGACCGAAGGGCCCGGCCATCTTTTCACTAACTGCCTTCACTCAAAATCTTCTGGTATGCGGGCACTGTCAGGAACTCCACAAATTGCGGCAAGCGAATCAAATCACGCATCAACTGCGCTGATTTTTCGTACGCCGCATACCGCGCCGCATCCCCGGCCTGCTTCGCTTTGGCAAGTTCCTCGTCAATGATCCGGTCGCAAAGCGCGACATCGATTTTGCGGCCATCCTGCAAGTGCGCGTTCTGGTAAATCCACTGCCAGATCTGCGCGCGGCTGATTTCGGCGGTCGCCGCGTCCTCCATCAAATTGAACAGCGGCACGCATCCGGTGCCGCGCAGCCATGCCTCCAGGTAGCCGAGGCCAACAGCGATGTTTTGTCGCAGCCCCGCCTCCGTAATCTGTCCTTTCGGCACTTCCAGCAAATCCGCGGCAGAGGCGGTGAAATCCGCAAGCTTTTTATCGATCTGGTTTGGCCCCGGCATCAGACGGTCAAAAATCTCGTTGGCCACGCCAACCAGGCCGGGATGCGCCACCCAGGTGCCGTCGTTGCCGTCACCCGCTTCGCGCTCTTTGTCGGCGCGCACCTGCGCGATGGCTTTTTCATTCGCCGCTGGATCGTTTTTGATCGGGATGAACGCGGCCATGCCGCCCATAGCGTGAATATTCCGCCGGTGACAGATGCGAATCAGCAATTTGCTGTACGAGCGGAGGAAATGCGTGCTCATCGTGACCTGCCCGCGATCCGGCATGACGGCCTTGGGATCATGCGAAAACTTTTTTATGAAGCTGAAGATGTAATCCCAGCGGCCGCAGTTCAATCCCGATGAATGTTCGCGCAGTTCGTAAAGAATCTCGTCCATCTCGAATGCCGCAAGAATAGTTTCAATCAACACGGTGGCGCGAATGCTGCCGCGTTTTACGCCCAGCGCGTCCTGCGAGTGCAGAAAAATATCGTTCCACAGGCGCGCTTCCAGGTGGCTTTCGATTTTCGGCAGGTAAAAGTACGGCCCCGTTCCGCGTGCCAACAGCTCCTTCGCGTTGTGAAAAAAGAATAAGCCGAAATCAAACAGCGCGCCGGACATCGCCTGGCCGTCCACCAAAACATGCTTCTCGTCCAGGTGCCAGCCGCGCGGACGCACCAGAAGCACTGCCGTCCGCTCATTCAACTTGTAGTTTTTTCCGGAGGCCGGGTCCGAAAACGTAATCTGACGCCGCACCGCGTCCATCAGGTTGGCCTGCCCTTCGATCTGGTTCGACCACGTCGGCGTGTTCGAATCCTCAAAATCGGCCATGAATACTTTCGCGCCGGAGTTCAGCGCGTTGATAATCATCTTGCGGTCCACGGGGCCGGTAATTTCCACGCGGCGGTCCATCAGATCTGCGGGAATCGGCGCTACGGTCCACTCCGACTCACGAATGGATTTCGTCTCAGGCAAAAAATCCGGCTTCTCGCCCGCATCCAGCCTTTTCTGCCGCTCCGCGCGCGCGGCCAGCAGTTCCACGCGCCGCGGATTGAATCGCCGCTGCAATTCCGCAATAAATTCCAGCGCCACCGGAGAAAGCACGCGCTCCTGCGCCGCATGCGCCGGAGCCACAATCTGCACGCCTTTAATCGAAGAGGAAGCACTAGTCATGGTATGTCACCCGTTGAAAAAAAAGATCACACCACGATAATACCGTAAGAATTTCGGCGACCGGCACCACTTTCTTGCAAGCTACGCTGTCTATCGTGGTTGGCATAAGCGGCATCTTGCTGTGGCTCGCGCCGGGGATTGCCCGCGTGGCCTGCATTAGCCCATGATGGGAATTCCCGGAAGGCTCTCGATGGACAACGCCTCCAAATGCCCGGTCAGCGGCAAGCGCAAATACGCCACCGAAGGCGCGGCACTGGCAACAGCCAAACACCAGATCGCCACCTCCGGCGCCCCCATGGAACTCCACGCTTACCGCTGCAACTGGTGCCGCGCCTGGCACCTCACGAAAAAAACAAAAGAAACCGGGCAGGACACTCGCTAGCGCGATTTCATTCGGAGGGAGGATCTCGCTGGATCAGAATGATTCGCTTAACCTGATTCCGGCCTAAATGCTGAAGGACTCCGCCGATCCGCACCACGACTTCGGTAGTGGACATGGATTGGACATCTCCACTCAAGACCGATCCATCTCGAAGCTCCAGCGTGTCATGCGCTGAAGATCCGAGTTCATAGCTCACACTCCCTCCGGATACGTCATCGGGAGTAGTCTCGAGTGGAAACGTGCCCGATTTGAAGCCCTCCTTGCTGAATTCCAGCAAATGCTTCCCCGGCGCCACTTGAACGATTTTTGGCGTAATGCCCGCTGCGCTGCCGTCAAGCTTTAACTCCGCGCCCTGAGGCACTGAGTTGACGGTAATCGAAATCGTCTTCGGGGGAAGAAATGACTGCAGTTCATTTGGAAGCGTCCGCGGAGCAATGTCGAGTGTGGCGATGCTGCCGGAGGCGCTAACGGCCGTCTGAAATTTGATCACCCCTCCGGGGAGCATGTCGCTGATCGCAAGCCAGCTCTCTCCGATCCGAACTTTGTTCCTGTCAAAAACATAAAGCGTAAACTCCGCCTTGGGAATCTTCTTGCTCCAGAGATTCTCAGCGGTAACTTCCGTGAGGTACTCGTGTTGTTTGCCTGACGAGCTGGTCTCTTTAAACTTGCTAAAGCTAAAACGCACCACCGCTTGTCCTGACGAAGGCCAGACTACCACCAATGGCGGAGGCTCCTTTGCATTGGCAACAGCCAGCAGGAGAAAACAAAGAAGAGCTATTGAGAATCTGGATAGACTCATGGATTCACCCCGCCAGCAGTATATGCGTAGAGCGTCTAACGTAAGTACCTGGTAAGCCGAATAATCAGCTGCCGCCCCGCCGCACTCCAGACTCCTTTCTTGACTTTCCTTCGCGAAGAAGGTAATTGATGCCCTGCAGAAAGGTTTGGCTGGGCAAGTGAAACAGAATTCAGAAGTCTCCGTGCGTTCGCCCCTAATCGATTCCGAGCGGGCAAGATGGCAAGATCGCTCTCCTTGGAGGATGGATGATTACCTGGACGCAAGTGTACGATCCTCTTGGCCACTGGTGGCTGTCGACCCTGGTTGCCGCGCTGCCAATCATCGTGCTGCTCGGGTTGCTCGCAGGCCTCAAGGTGCGGCCACACTGGTGTGCCATCGCCGGGGCCACGACGGCCGTTCTCTGCGCGATATTTGTATTTGGAATGCCTACTAGGCTGGCCGTGGCCAGCTTTCTGTACGGCAGCGCGTTCGGCCTGCTGAAAATCGTCTGGATCGTCATTGCCGCGGTCTTCCTCTACGACATCTCTGTCGAAACCGGCCAGTTTGAAATCATGAAGCAGTCCGTTGCCACCATCACGCCGGACCGCCGGTTGCAGTTGCTCCTTGTGGCCTTCTGCTTTGGCGCGTTCATCGAGGGCGCAGCGAGCTTCGGCGCTCCCGTCGCGATTGCAGGCGCGTTCATGATCGGCCTCGGTTTCAAGCCATTCCACGCCGCGGCGCTCAACCTGATTGCGAACACCGCCCCCGTCGCCTGGGGCGCCATCGGCACGCCCGTGCACACTCTGGCCGTCGTCACTGCGCTCCCCGAGAGCGACCTGAACGCCATGATCGGCCGCATCCTGCCATTCACCGCCATCTTGGTACCGTTGTGGCTGGTGCGCGTGATGGTCAGCTGGTCGGAAACTTTCGAAGTGCTACCGGCGATTCTTGTCGTTGGCCTCTCCTTCGCCGGCATGCAATTTTTCTGGTCCAACTATATGGACAGCAACCTGGTGGACATCGCCGCCGGCGTCACTTCCATGGTTGCCACGATCATCTTCCTCCGCTTCTGGAAACCGAAACGCATCTGGCGATTCGAGGATGAACGAGAAGCTGATTTAGCTCTGAAAACTGCCGCGGCACCAGCGGCGCCAGCAAAGCCCGTCATCGCCGATCAGATGGACGAAGAATGGGACGTTCGTAAGCTGCAGCAGACCGCTCCCATCACTAGCCACACCGGCGGACAAATCGCCAGAGCCTGGCTCCCCTTCGCTATTCTCTCTGTCTTCGTGCTCGTGTGGGGGCTTCCAACCATCAAGAAAGCTATGGGGAGTGCAACCACCCCCAGCTTCAAGACCGGCGGATGGGAAGTGCCTTATCTCCATAAAGCGGTTTTCCGCGCGCAACCTGTGGTCGCCAAGCCCACCGCGGAAAACGCCAAGTTTGATTTCAACTGGCTGACCGCCACCGGCACCGGCTGCTTCCTGGCGGCAATTTTCTCCGGCATCATTTTGGGGGTGAAACCCGGAAAGTTGGTCCAGATTTTCGGGCACACGCTCTATCGAATGCGCCACGCGATTGTGGCCATGTCGTTCATGCTGGGATTGGGCTACGTCACGCGATACTCTGGCATGGACGCGGTCTTAGGCTTAGCCTTCACGCGGACTGGCTGGCTCTTTCCCTTTTTCGGCACCTACATCGGCTGGCTTGGCGTCGCGCTGACCGGCAGCGACACTGCCTCGAACGCTTTGTTCGGCGGCTTGCAGCGCATCACCGCGGAACAGCTCAACCTGAGCCCCATCCTGATGTGCGCCACCAACAGCGCCGGCGGCGTGATGGGCAAAATGGTGGACGCGCAATCGATTTGCGTGGCCACAGCCGCCACCAATCAAGTCGGCAACGAAGGCATGATCTTCCGCTACGTCTTCTGGCATTCCGTGGCGCTTGCGGCCGTCGTCGGCGTGATCGTGATGCTCTATGCTTACGTTTTCCCGCACTTCATCCCGCACGGTTTGACGTTCGTGCACTGATGCGGCAAGCTGCTCTTCGGGACCCTGCCGTGGGGGATAACTCTTCATTCCCGGAAAGGCGACCGTGGACGCCCGCATTTTTCAGGAACTCCGCTCCATCGTTGGAGCACATGGCCTGGTTTCTTCGCCCGAGGAGCTTCATACCTATGAATGCGACGGCCTGACGAACTTTCGCGTCATGCCTCTCGCGGTGCTGCTCCCTTCCGATACTCAGCAGGTTCAAGCGATTGTGCGGGTGTGTCATCGCGAGCGGATTCCCTTCGTTGCGCGCGGCTCGGGCACGGGCTTAAGCGGCGGTGCGTTGCCGGTTGAAAACGGCGTGGTCATCAGCCTCGCGCGCATGAATCGCATTTTGGAAGTGGACCTGCCGAACGCGCGCGTAATCGTCGAACCTGGCGTGATCAATCTCGATGTGACCGGCCGCGTCCAGCCGCACCAATATTTCTACGCGCCGGATCCTTCGTCTCAATCCGTTTGCAGTATTGGCGGCAACGTCGCGGAAAATTCCGGCGGCGCGCATTGCCTGAAGTACGGTTTCACTACGACGCACGTTTTGGGCCTCGAGGTTGTGCTTCCCGATGGTTCGCTGGTGCATCTCGGCGGAAAATGCCTGGACATGCCTGGATACGACCTTATGGGCGTTTTCGTCGGCTCCGAAGGCACGCTCGGCATCGCCACGAAAGTGACCCTTCGGATCGTGAAACGCCCAGAGTGCATTCGCACGTTGCTCGCGGCGTTTCCTGGAACCAACGAAGCCGGCGCGGCGGTCAGCGGCATCATCGCGGCCGGAATGTTGCCCGCGGCCATCGAAATGATGGACAACCTTGCCATTCAGGCCGCCGAAGCCGCCGTGCATCCAAACTATCCAGATTGCGGCGGATTGCTGCTGGTCGAACTCGACGGTCCGGTTGCCGAAGTCGAAGCGCTGATGCGCCACGTCGACGAAATCTGCCGTAAGAATGGAGCGTGGGAAGTTCGCCTCGCTCAGACGGACGCCGAGCGTATGCTGGTTTGGAAAGGCCGCAAAGCGGCATTCGCAGCGATGGGCCGGATTTCACCGAACTATATCGTGCAGGACGGCGTGATTCCGCGAACCGCACTGCCACAGGTGATGAGCGAGATCGCGCGACTCAGCGCAGAAACGGGACTTCGCGTCGCCAACGTCTTCCATGCCGGCGACGGCAATCTCCATCCCCTGGTTCTTTACGACCGCCGCATCGCGGGTCAGGAGCAAGCCGCCGAATCGCTTTCCTATAAGATTCTTGAGTTATGCCTCGCGGCCGGTGGCTCCATCACTGGCGAACACGGCGTCGGCGAAGAAAAGAAACGCATGATGTCGAAAATGTTCAGCGAACCCGACCTCGACACCATGCAGCGAGTCCGCTGCGCATTCGACCCGCTGCAGCTTTCAAATCCAACGAAAATTTTTCCGACTCCACGATTGTGCGGCGAAAAACCGGGGGAGTACGTCGCGCATCCCCTGGAAACCGCCGGCGTTGCCGAGCGCTACTGAAGAGAGACAATGCATTATTTCCACGGCCATGCTGAAAACTAGCACTTTCGAAGAAAATCTCCGCGCGGTGGCGGGTTTGGAAAACCTGCGTGTGGCCACAGCGGATGACGCGGTCTCCGGCATGCTTCCTCAATTCGTGGCCGAACCAGACAACGAAAACCAGTTGGCAAGCGCGCTCTCCCTTGCGAATGAAGCCGGAATGACTGTTGTCCCTCGCGGAGGCGCCACAAAACTCGACTGGGGAAATCCGCCGAAAAAAGTAAATCTTATCCTTTCGACCGCTCGGCTCAATCGAATCGTCGAACATGCCTGGGCGGATCTGACAGTTACCGCCGAGGCCGGCTGCACTCTGCAATCGTTGCAGCATACGCTGGCGCAGCACGGCCAGCGGCTGGCCTTCGACGGCTTGTGGCCCGAACGCGCAACCATCGGCGGCGTTCTCTCCGCCAACGACAGCGGCGCGTTGCGGCTGCGCTTCGGCGCGCTCCGCGACCTCATCATCGGCGTTACCATCGCTCTTCCGGATGGAACGCTCGCCAGCAGCGGCGGCAAAGTGGTGAAAAATGTCGCGGGCTACGATTTGCCGAAATTGGTTACGGGCGCTTTCGGAACGCTCGGAGTAATCACCCGCGCCGTCTTTCGCCTGCATCCCCTTCCGCGCGCTGCAAAGACCTTTTCCTTCACCGCAGAAAGTTTCCCGGCCATGCAGCAACACATCCTGGCCATTCAAGATTCCCAATTGGCCCATACCGCACTGCAAATTCGCTGCGCAGCCGGCGAACTCCCCGCCGCTGACATTTTGTTCGAAGCCACGGACGCAGGCCTCGCCGCGCAAGAATCACAACTACGCAAGCTTCTCGGCTCCGTCCGCGCGGAGCAATCTTCAGGAAATATCTGGAATGCGCGGCAAGATCTTTGGAACCGGCCAACCAATAACACGCTGCTCGCAAAAATCAGCTTGCTCCCTACGGATATCGCGAAGACCCTCGGCTCCCTGAAAGCAATTTGCGACTCTCGAAAAGTGAACTGGCAAATCGCTCTCCAAGCCACGGGAATCGGAATGCTCCGTCTGGAAGCCGATCCATCTCGGTTATCTGAAGCGGTCAAACAGCTGCGGACAGAGCTGCAATCCCGCGGCGGCGCTCTCGTCGTCTTGCGCCGTCCGCAGGAATTGCATTCGATTGACGCATGGGGAAACGCTGGAGATAGCGTCTCTCTGATGTGTGCAGTCAAGCACCAGCTCGATCCGAAAAACACTTTAAATCCCGGCCGATTCGTAGGGGGAATTTAGTCGCATGGCGAAGGAGACTGAAAAAACGAATCTCACCGGTGCATTCGACGCGCATCATCCGCCATCGCTTGAAATCATGGAGAAGTGCGTCCACTGCGGCTTTTGCCTACCCGCGTGCCCCACCTATTCGCTCTGGGGCCAGGAAATGGATTCGCCGCGCGGCCGGATTTACCTGATGAAGCTGGCTCTCGAAGGCAAAGCGGAGATGAACGAAAGCTGGGTCAGCCACATTGATTCGTGCCTCGGCTGCGTTGCCTGCATGCCAGCCTGTCCCTCCGGCGTTGATTACGGGAAACTGATCGAAGCGACACGCGCGCAAATCGAACGCAATTACCGTCGCCCCGTCGCTGAAAAACTTCATCGACAATTCCTGTTCGAAGCTTTCACCAAGCCGGGACGCTTGAAATTCCTGCGCTTGCCTTTGCTCGCCTACCAGAAAAGCGGTTTGCAGGCTGCACTGCGGGCGATCGGCACGTTCAAGCTGTTGCCGAAATCTGTTGGCGCCATGGACGCGTTGCTCCCCACCGCGTCGCCCATCGAGCCCGTGGCAACCATCACCCCTGCGCAGGGCGAGAAGCGCAAGCGCGTCGGGCTTCTCCTCGGTTGCGTGCAGCGCACTTTTTTCTCGCACGTGAATGCCGCCACCGCCCGCGTACTTTCCGCCGAAGGTTGCGAAGTGGTTGCGCCTCCGGAGCAGACCTGCTGCGGAGCATTGTTCGTTCACGCAGGCGAAGAAGCGCAAGCCCAGGAACTCGCGCGGAAAACTATTGATGTATTTGAAAAAACAAACGTGGAAAGTATTGTGATCAACGCCGCCGGCTGCGGCTCCAACGTGAAGGAATACGGCCACCTGCTCCGCGATGATCCGAAATATGCCGAACGCGCAAAACGCTTCGCCGCCAAGTGCAAGGACATCAGCGAAATTCTCGCCGAACTATCCCCTCGCGCCGAACGCAAGCCACTCAACGCCCGCGTGGCCTTTCACGATTCCTGCCACCTGCAGCACGCCCAGGGCGTTCGTGCGCAGCCCAGGGCACTGCTTCAACAAATTCCCGGCACGCAATTGCTCGAAATTCCCGAATCGCCCATCTGCTGCGGCTCCGCCGGAATCTACAATCTCGTCCAGCCGGAAGCGGCAACCGAACTCGGCGACCGCAAAGCCCGCCTCATCGCCCCGTTGCAGGCAGACGTAGTGGCCACGGGAAATCCCGGCTGCCTCCTGCAACTGCAATCTGCGCTCGCAAAAGCCAACCACCGCATTCCGGTGGTCCACACGATTCAGTTGCTGGATGCTTCCATCCGCGGGCTATCGTTGGATTCGCTTCGCTAGCGATAAGCTTTCAGCAAGAAATAAAAAGTCATCCCGAATCCAGTGAAAATGATGAGGCCCCGCACCAACCGGTGTGGCAATTTTTGCGCGAAGTGCGCCACGGTATACCCGCCCAGAACCGCTCCCGCCAGCATCACCAGCGCCTGCGGCCACACAATCGCCCCAGTAACGACAAACGTCGCGGTGGCCACCCCGTTGATCACCGTCACCAGAACGAGCTTCAAAGCATTCATTTCGTGAATATCGGTCATGCCCAGCGCGGCAAACATCGCCAGATTCATGATCCCGATTCCCCCGCCAAAATATCCGCCGTAAATCGCCACCAGCAATTCGAAGATCGACGCGCCCAACACGGCCCTGTTGCTGGCTTCGTGCGAAATTTGCGCGGACAGCCGGCCGGCCAAGTGTTTTCCAAAGGTAAACAACAGCGTCGCCGCCAGCATCAGCCAGGGGATCAACTGCAGAAAAGTTCGCACCGGCGTTTTGATCAGAAGCAAAGCTCCTGCCACACCGCCCAACAAGCTCATGATCAGCAGTGGAATCAGAATGCGCCGCGGCATTTTCAGGTGATTCCGGTAAGCCCCGCCGCTTGCCGCCGTGCCAACCCACAACGAAAACGTATTTGTAGCGTTCGCCGGAATGGGTGCGATCCCGGTAAAAAGCATTGCCGGAAACGCGATGAAACTTCCGCCTCCGGCAACCGCGTTCATGGCGCCTCCAATCACGCCGGCGACAAACAGAAAGATGGCATTAGGCAAATTCATGCGAGTTTTCTATGACGACGCAAAGGCATAGCTCCAGACAATCTGGTTATTTCCGTTTTTTATTCAACGCGGGGAGTTGCGAAGGTTTGCGTACTTGCCCCAGCCCTGATGTCGAGCAGCAACCGTGAGGAACACCAAGCCGCTGCCCGATATCATGTAGATGCTGCGGTGCGGCCATCGGTTTCGGGAAAATTCGTCGAGCGAAACAACCGAATAACAAATCCATTTAACAAAAAATGTAGAAGAGCGTGGAATTCGAACTTGAGGCGCCTTGCGGGCGCCTGAGCCCGCAGCCGAAATCCCGGTGCAACCGGGACCACGTGAGCGGCCTGAGACATAGGTAATTCTGGCGGAGAGGGTGGGATTGGAGCCCAGCTACACTAAGAAATTTCCATCGATATTGATAAATCTTAACCCTCTTTGTTGTCAACAAAAAACGCCAAGCTCGGGTGGCAAATTGAGGATTTACCATCAACGATGGGAAATCTGCTACTTGG
>Ga0137412_10004839_pt1 | contig 10753 bp, 9 predicted proteins | sample CZODoug2_1_16fun_FD_122160 | JGI IMG/M metagenome (GOLD analysis project Ga0137412, IMG submission 122160) | Vadose zone soil fungal communities from Angelo Coast Range Reserve, California, USA - CZODoug2_1_16fungal (Hybrid Assembly) | ecosystem: Environmental > Terrestrial > Soil > Vadose zone... | reverse complement strand
TCGCGATAGTGCTTCGCGACCAACAAGCGGAGACTCGACAGTGACGTCGGCGACCCCGCGTACCATGAGCAGCCAAATGTCCGGACCCAAGATGAGCTTGCTCGCGAGATGCACGCGCCGACTGCGGGACTCGATTCACTCGAGCGCGCCCAACGTTTCCTAGCGACGTATCAACAAGGGAAATGGCGGTTTGACGTCTTCCTGTCGGGCGACCTCGCGCTCCGACGCGCGATCCAACGGGCCTACGGCTTCGATCACCTTCCTACCGAAGACGAAGTCGCTCAGGTGTCGGACCGCTGGCGACCCTACCGTAGCCTGGCCGTGAGCTACCTGTTCGCGTCCGAGTACGACGCGCAGCCGTAACCCGCGCGAGAGGAAGGAGTTCATCGCCGTGACCAGGCATCGGCTGGAAGGCACCACCGAGGCAGGCGCCGCTCATCTCTGATCCATAGCGGCAGTTGCTCGCTCAAGGCGAACGTATGCGTCATCCCACGGCGCACGGGCGCTGGGCTCGTACGTTTGGGTCATGAACGAACGCTCGACGAGCTCTCGCACTTCAGTGACCGAAGCGAGCTCTCCGATTGCGAGCGCCTGCACGGCGAGGTTTCCGATCTCGGCCGCCTCGACTGGACCAGCGATCACCGGCAATCCGGTCGCGTCTGCCGTCCACTGACAGAGCAGGCGGTTGAGCGCGCCGCCGCCAACGAGGTGGATTGCCGGCGGGCGAGAGCCGGTCACGGTCTCGAGCAAGTCGATCGTCTGGCGGTATTTGAGCGCCAAGCTCTCGAGCACACAACGTGCGACTGCCGCTTGATCCACCGGCGGTGGCTCGCCCGCGCGAACGCAGTGATCGCGAATGCGACCGGGCATATCCCCCGGGGGAAGGAATGCCGGATCGTCCGTGTCGACGATCGAGCGTAGTCGTCGTGCCTGTTCGATGCGCGCGATCAGGACGTCGTAGTCGATGCCCGCACCGCTGCGTTCCCAGGCTCGCCGGCATTCGTCCAGCATCCATAGCCCGGTCGCATTGCGCAGAAGCAACGTGCCGGCGACGCCGCCCTCGTTCGTCAGGTTCGCGACGAAGGATCGCTCGTCGATGATCGGCGCGTCGACCTCGACACCGATGAGCGACCACGTACCGGAGCTGATGTACGCGGACCCGTGCTCGCGAAACGGGATTGCCGCAACTGCGGCCGCAGTGTCGTGCGTCGCCGTGGCGACGACGACGGCTCCGCGAATTCCCGTCTCGTCGGCAACCCGCGGGAGCAGCGCCCCGAGAACGGTCCCGGGCGGCACGATCTCCGGGAAGATCGCGGGCGGGATGCCCAGACGTTGGAGCAGGTCGTCCGCCCAGCCGCCCGAGACCGGATCGTAGAGCTGGCTCGTTGTCGCGTTGGTCAGCTCACACGCCTGGACGCCGGAGAGCCAGTAGTGGAAGAGGTCGGCCATCATCACGAGTGACGAGGCGGCCGCGAGCGAGGGATCGCCGGCCGCCGCCATCGCGGCGAGTTGAAAGACGGTGTTGATCTGCATCAGCTGGTTGCCCGTGCGCTGGTAGAGCTCCTGCTTCGGGATTAGCGCGAACACCTTCTCCATCGCGCCCTGTGTCCGCTCGTCTCGGTAATGCACCGGGTTCCCGACGAGGCGGCCCGCACGGTCGAGGAGCGCGAAGTCGATGCCCCACGTGTCGACAGCGACGGAGTCGATGGCCCCACCGACTTCGCGCGCCGCAAGGCGCAGGCCTTCGAGCACTCCCTCGTGCAGGCGGAGTGCGTCCCAATGAAGCGTGCCGGCTGCTCGAACGGCCACGTTGGGAAAGCGATGCAGCTCCTTGACGCTCAACGTGTCGCCGTCGTACCGCCCGAGCGCCACGCGGCCGCTCTGCGCGCCGAGATCGATTGAGACCATCGCTCTCACGAGCGGACGAGCCTCAGGTCAGACGACCTCGACGACATCGCGGTATTCGCGGGGGACGGACTTCGGCGGCAGCTCGGTGACGAGAACGCTGACCTCGTCCCAGCTGACGGCCTGCGCAAGCTCCGGCGCATCGAGCTTGCTGACGTCGACGGCAAGGATCACTTCCGCCGCGTTGTCCGCGAGCGCGTGCTTGATCTGCGCTTCCTCGAGATATCGCTCGGTGGCGCCGAGCGAGCTGTCGACGCCCCCGGCCGAGATGAACAGCCGTCGCACGGCGAGGCCCTTGCAGACCTTCTCGGCGATCGGGCCGACGAGACTTCCGGTGTCCGGATGAAGCTCGCCGCCCGTGAGGATGATCCGGTCGAGCGACCTGCGGCTGAGCTCCCGGTATGTCTCCAGACCGTTCGTCAGGACCGTCAGAGGGAGATTGTCGAGGTGGCGCACGAGGTGAAGGATCGTCGACGAGCTGTCGAGTGCGATTGCCGCTCGCGCCGGCAGCATCTTCGCGAGCTTGGCGGCGATCTGTGCCTTCGCGCGCGCATGCACCTTGTATCGCTCCGCGAAGCTCGGCCCGACAACCGCGACGGCACCACCTCTGACGCGGCGGGCGATCCCTGCCGCTTCCAACTGCACCAGGTCGCGGCGGATCGTCATCGGGCTTACGCCGAGACGAGTCGCCATCTCGGCGATCTTGATCGACCCCGTCGTGATGAGGTTGTCACGCAGCGTTGCCAGACGCGCTGTCATCTCGTCTTGATCGAATGCCGGCTCAGTCATGCGGGTCTACATATCCTTTCCGGTGAAGCAGGATGTCGAGTGCGACGGCAAGCAGGATGACTGCTCCCTCGACTGCTTGCTGGTCGTAGACCTGGAAGCCGAGCAGGCTCAGCCCGTTGATCAGCACCGCTAAGAAGAGCACGCCGAGGCCGGTCCGGGCAATTGAGCCCTGGCCGCCGAACAGGCTCGTCCCGCCGATGATGACCGCTCCGATCACCGGGAGCAGGAAGGGTGCCCCTGTGTCGGCGTTCGCGGCAGAGAGCGACGCGACGAGCTCGACACCGGCAATGCCCGAGAACACACCTGCGACGGCGTAGACGCTCCAGGTCACGAATCTGACGTCGACGCCCGAGATTCGCGCGGTCTCCGAGTTCGCTCCGAGCAGCTGCACGCGTCGACCCCACGTCGTTCGGGTCAGGGCGAGTTGCGCGAGCACGAAGAGGGCGACGGTGATGATCGCGGCCGCCGGGATCCCGAGCACCTTCCGAAAGACGAGATTGTCGAGCCAGAACGGCAGCGGTCCGAGCGTGCTGCCTTTCGTGAGGTAGACGGTTAATCCAGATATGAAGAACATGCCGGCGAGCGTGACGACGAATGGCGTCAGCTCGAAGAAGGCGATCAGGAGCCCGAGCGTGCTTCCCGTCAAGAAGCCTGCGCCGATGCCCGCAGCAATTCCGAGCGCGATGCTGTGGGCGTGCAACATGACTGCGGAGGCCGCGATACCTGCTGTTCCGATCGTCGATCCGACCGACAGGTCGATTCCCGCGGAGATGATCACGAACGTGGCGCCGATTGCTGCGATTCCGAGCACCGCGTTCTGCTGGAGGATGTTCAGAAGGTTCTGTTGCGTGAGAAAGTCGCTCGTCGTCAGCGAGAAGACCGCACCCATTAGGACGAGTGCCGGGATCAGCGCGAGGTCGCGCAGGCGGCCGATCACCATCCGCCCGATCTCCATGCGGCGTTCCCCGGCCGCCGAGGAGCCAGTCACCCGTCGCACGGACACTTCTGAGGTTTCGACCACACGCTGCATGTCGTCACATGCCTGGGCCGACGCGTCCGCCGGCCCAGAGCTTTGTGCGTCTCTACTTCTTGAATCCGTTCGGGCCGTATGCGCAGCCCCAGACGCTGGAATGCGTCGCCTTGTAGTTCTGCTGGCTGAGCGTGAGGCCGGGGACCTTCACGACCTTGGCCGCCTTGTTGGCGAGGATCGCGTCGATCGCGCTCGGTCCGAACTTGCCGACCTGCGTGGCCACGTCTGCATCGATCCACTTGGTGCGCAGCGCGTAGCAGCCGTTGTTGTCGCCGTCGATGGTGACGACCGTGACGTGCTTCGCATTGCCGACCGGATAGAAGTGCTGCGTCGCCTTGAGCGCCGAGACAACCGCGGGCAGGAGGTAGTCCGACGGATCGAAGATCGCGTCGATCTCAGGATGCGCCTGGAACGCGTTGGTGACGCCGTTGAGCGCCGTGGTCGGGTCCCAGTTCGTCGGGAGCTGCTGAACGACCTTGATGCTCGAGCAGTTCTTCGCGGCGGTGAGGAACCCGTCGCGACGCCCGATCGCGTTGGCATCGGTGAGCGCCCCGACCATGAGCAGGACGTTCAGCGGCTTGTGCAGCGAGCACATGTAGTTCGCAACCTTGGCGCCGTCGCCCAGCGCGTTCCCGGTCACCTGCGCGACGACCTTTCCGCCCTTGCCGGGAGCGCGGTCGATCGTTGCGAACGGAATGCCCGCACGGTTTGCAGCACGGATCGACGAGACGATCTGGTCGCCGTTCTGCGCGATCGCGATCACGCCTGTGACGTGCTGCGAGATGAAGTTCTGGATCTGCTGCGACTGCTGATTGGCGTCGTTGTTCGCGACGGAGAACAGAATCTTGACGTGCTTCTTCGCAGCGTATTGCTTGATTCCCGTCAGCTCTGCTTTGCGGATCTGGTTCAGCAGGTCAAAGCTGACGCCGATCGTCGGCGTTGCAGATGGTTTGGCACCCGCGCTCCCTGCTGCAATGACCGCGACCGCCAGTGCGCCTGCGGCGGTGGCGATCAGCATCAAACGAATGTGCTTTCCGAGCATGTCCCTCTTCCTCCTTGGAATCGAGATCGCATGAGTAACCTGAGATCCAGTCGAGATGGGAAAGGCGCTTCGCGAACCCGTCTACGGCCCCACCTCCAATCGACGCCGACGCACGATCGGGACCGCGCGGAGGCTCCGTGCCCGGGAAGTCCCGACGAGAACGGCGACGATGAGCACGGACGCGCGCAACATGTCGAAGACGTACGGGGAGATGTGAGCGAGGACGAGACCGTCGGCGACCATCTGCAGAAGCGCGACGCCGAACAGGCTGCCGAGGATGCTGCCTTTGCCACCGAAGAGGCTCGTCCCGCCGAGCACGACGGCCGTGATGACGGTCAACTCTTCACCGAGGCCGACCGTTGGTTGCAGCGCGCCGAGCCGGCCGTTCTCGATCAAGCCTGCGAACGCTGCGGTGAGCCCGCTGATCGCATAGACGCCGACCAGCACACGTCGCACGGGCAGTCCGAGGTTGCGCGCAGCTTCCACGTTGGCGCCGATCGCCTGCACGTGTCGCCCGAAGACGGTCCTCCTGAGCACGACGCCGCCGACCAGCGCGACGACTGCCGCAACGACGATCGGCGCGGGAATCGAGGCGACGGTCCCCGTTCCGAACTTCGTCATCCCGGGTGGCAGGTAGACAGTGCTGAAGCCGGTGAGATGACCGCCAACGCCGCGGTAGAGGTTGAGCGTTGCGAGCGTCACGATCAGGGGATTGATGCCGACGAACGCGATCGACGCGCCGTTGAGGGCGCCGAGGCCGAGGCCGAACAGCACCGCCACCAGCGGAGCCCACGCCGCCGGCAGGCCGTGGACGAATAGCTCGGCAGCGCCGGCCGTCGACAAGAAGAGGATCGCCCCGATCGAGAGGTCGATGCCGGCGGTGATGATGACGAACGTCATGCCGACCGCCATGACTGCCGAGCCCGACCCCTGGATCGCGATGTTGCGCAGGTTCGACCCACTCGCGAACTTGCTCGACGCGAGGCTGAATGCGACGAAGACAACGGCCGCCGCGATGAGCACCGTGTTACGAAGGAGCACCTCGCCGAGCGTTCCTGTGTACCGGCGCGTCGCACCGGTGAACGTCGCACTCACGCCGCACCGCCCGCTGCGAGCCTGATGACCTTCTCGGGTGTCGCGTCGCGGCGATCGAGGATGTCCACGAGGCGCCCGGAATGCATGACACCGATCCGGTGAGCAAGGCCGAGCACCTCTGGCAGCTCGCTCGAGATCAGCAGCACGGCGATCCCCTGCTCGGCGAAGTCGACGAGCAGCCGGTGGATCTCGGCCTTCGCCCCGACGTCGATGCCGCGTGTCGGCTCGTCCATGATCAACAGACGCCGGGGTCGCCACAGCCACTTGCCGAGGACCACCTTCTGCTGGTTGCCTCCTGAGAGCGAGCGCGCGGGTGCCTCGAGGCCGCTCCGCGCGGTCAACTGGAGCCGCGCACCTGCGTTCTTCGCCGTGGTCGCCTCGGCCCGGCGGCGGATCCATCCGACTCCGCGAACTCGGACGTCCTGGAGCCCGACCACCGACAGGTTCTCGCGGATCGAACGATCGATGAAGAGGCCTTCGCCGCGGCGGTCCTCTGTCACGAAGGCCATTCCGGCCGCGATCGCACGCTTTGGAGTCATGCGATGGATCGCGCGGCCGTCGACCTCGATCGAGCCGGACGCGCGGTTGACACCAAAGATCGCGCGCGCGACCTCTGTCCGCCCTGCACCCATCAATCCCGCCAGCCCGAAGATCTCCCCACGGCGGATGTCGAACGAGACTCCGCTGATCCGCCGGCCGTCGTCGAGATTCGACACGCGCAGGACGACGTCGCGGCCGGGCTCGGCAGCCCGCGGCATGTCGCCCGACAGTTCGCGGCCGACCATCAGAGACTCGAGCTCGTTGCGCGTCAGGAGTGCGGTCGTGCTCGTGGCAACCAGCTTGCCGTCCCGCAGAACGACCAGCCGGTCGCTCAGCTCGAAGATCTCGTGCATGTGGTGGGAGACGTAGAGAACGGCCGCGCCGTCGGCGGCAAGCTGGCGGACGATTGCGTAGATGCGCTCGCGATGCCCCTCGTCCAGCGACGCAGTCGGCTCGTCGAAGACGATCACCGACGGCTCGAGTGCGAGTGCCTTTGCGATCTCGACGAGCTGCCTCTGACCGGGCGCCAGCGTGTCGAGCTTCGCAGCGGGCGAGAAGTCGGCGCCGACCCGCTCGAGCAGGGGACGCACGCGCGCATACAGCGTGGAGGATCTGACGATGCCGCGCGAACGCCCGGCGAGCGACGCCATCAGGACGTTCTCAGCCACGTTCATCGTCGGAAACAGGCTGAGCTCTTGATGGATGGTCGCCACGCCGACGTGGCGTGCGTGGCGCGCGTCGCCGGCGATTTCGACCCCGTTGACGACGATCGAGCCGGAGTCGGGTTTCACGATGCCGGCGAGGAGGTTTTTGATCGTCGACTTCCCTGCGCCGTTTTCCCCGACGAGTGCGACGACCTCGCCCGGCGCCATCGTGAAGCTGACGTCGCTGACCGCGGTGATGCCGCCGAACCGCTTTGTTACGCGATCGACCGCGACAGCCGGTTCAACGCCGTTTGGCTGCACGTCAGCGTGGATACGCGGCCGAGACGCCGCCGTCGACGTTGATGATGTTCCCGGTCGACTTCTGGGAACGCGGGCCGGCCAGGAACGCAATCGCTTCGGCGACGTCCTCGGCGTACACCTTGACTTTCAGCACGCTGCGCTCGCGGTAGAACGCCGGCAGGTCGTCCTCGCTCACCTCGTAGGCGACCGCGCGCGTGGCTTTCCAATCGGACGACCAGATGCCCGAGCCTTCGATCACCGCGTCCGGGTTGACGGTGTTGACTCGGATCCCGACGGGACCGCCTTCGTCCGCGAGCACGCGAGCGAGGTGGAGTCCGGCTGCCTTCGCAGACGAGTACGCAGATGCATTGGCACCGCCGACGAGCGCGTTCTTCGAGCCGATGAAGATCACCGATCCGCCCTCGCCCTGGCGCTGCATCACGCGGAACACCTCGCGCGCCACGAGGAAGTAGCCGCGCGCGAGGATCTCGTGGTTGCGGTTCCAGTCGGCCATGCTCGTCTCCGTCACCGGTGCCGCGGTCGCGATGCCGGCCGAGCACACGACGATGTCGATGCCGCCCCATTCCAGAACGGTCTGGCGAACCATCGCCTCGACTGCGTGCTCGTCGCGGACGTCGACCGGCACGTGCACCGCACGTCGCAGGCCATGCGCCGCGACGATCTCGTCTGCGACGGCCGCAGCAGCTTCGACGTTCACGTCGGCAACGGCGACGTGCGCGCCGAGCTCGGCGAGCCGGAGAGCAGCCGCACGGCCGATGCCGCTCGCCCCGCCGGTTACAAGTGCGATCTTGCCCGCAAGCTCGCCGCGAGGAGGCGCCTGCGCGAGCTTGTAGCGCTCGAGCGGCCAGTATTCGATCTCGAATGCCTCTTGCTCGGTCAGCGAGGAGAAGCCGCCCGCCGCGTCCGCCGCAGACTCGACTGCGATCGCACGACGATAGAGGTCGCGGGAGAAACGAGCCTGGCCCGCATCGGAGCCGCACGTGACGATGCCGACACCTGGGATGACGACGACGCGCGGGCCGGCCGGGTCGATCGCAAACTCCCGGCTCTCATCCGTCATGTTGCGTTCGTAGTACTCGCGGTACCACGCCGAATAGCCCTCTACCCCGTCGCGGAGCTTCCTCGCCAGGCCCTCGGCGTCTTCACGGTCGGGGTCGAACTCGATCGCGAGCGGCTTGTGCTTCGTGTTGATCAGATGGTCGGGGCACGGCGAGCCGATCTGGCTCACGATCGGGCCTCGACGCGACGATGCGAAGGAGCGAGCTTCGTCGCTGCGATCGACCTCCAGCACGACCCCTCGGCGGTCGGCGAGCACGGCGCCGCGGAGGGCGGGGAGCGCAACCGCGAGCAGCGCGTCGGCCGCCTCCTCCGAAACCGGTGTCACCGCTTCTCCGCCGAGGATGACGTCATCGGTGGAGAGCTCGCTCAGCGCGTCGGCTGCCCGCTTCGCGAACTCCAGCGTCGAGGAGTATGCCTCGTCACTCGTCTCACCCCAGGTGATTAAACCGTGCTTCTCGAGCAGGACGCCTCGAACCGAGGGTTGCTCGGCGATCGCGACGGCGATGTCTTTCGCGAGCGCGAACCCAGGACGCTTCCACGGAATCCAGAGCGCTTCGTCACCGAACACGCCCTCCGCGAGCTCTCGCCCGCTTGGAATGGCGGTGAGCGCGATGGCCGCGTCCGGATGGGTGTGATCGATGTGAGTCGCCGGGAGGAACGCGTGCAGCAGCGTCTCGATCGACGGCCGCGGCGCGTTCGAGTCGAGCGCGCAGCTGCGGATGTACTCGAGCATTTCCTGGTCGGACATCTCGTCGCGCTCGAGGAGGAGGCGCAGGTCGTCGAGACCGAGCGCCGGGAATCCCGGCTCCGTGATCGACGCGAGATCGGCTCCCGACGCCTTCACCCACACGACCGACACTGCGCGACCCGCATGATCGATCGTGAGCCCCTTCATCGACGTGTTGCCGCCGCCCTGGTTCGCAATCGTGCGGTCGGACCCCAGAAGATTCGACCGGCGAACGAGCTCCTCGATGTTCGAAACCGCAAGCATCGCGCTGCTACTCCTCCCCGACCAGCACGGCGCGTCGTTCGATCTCGTCCTCGCGGGTGACAACCGCATCGATCCATGCCTGTGCCAACGGCCGCGGGTCGCCGGCGGCCGCGGCAACAAGCCGAACGCGAGCTGCCTTCACCGCCATCGTCGTCACGGCCTGCGCCTCGATTGCCGATGCGCCGAGCGCGACAAGCCCATGGTTTGCCAGGTACACGACGCGCGGCCGCTCGCCGCCGTCGGCGATGCGCGCCGCCAAGGATCGCGCCACGGCCCGAGCGAGCTCCAGTCCCGGTTCGGCGTACGGGACGAACAGCGGCTGCGAGCCGCACACGACCGCTTCGTCGGGAAAGAGCGGGCCGCGTCGGAGGAGCTCCTCACCTGCAGTCGAGCAGAGGAGGCCGGTCAGGACGGTGGGATGCGTGTGGATGACCCAGCTCGCCTCGCCGAGGCCAAGTGCAACCGCATGCAGCAGCGTCTCGATTGACGGGCGCGGGGACGTCGTGCCTTCGACCTGGGCTTCGTGAAAGAGCGCGCGGACGTCGCGTGGCCGATCGTCCAGCGCGGCGTCCAGAAGTGGTTCGAGGCGGACGTGCGCGAAGTCCGCGGCCTCGACGGTTGCAAGGCGCGCTCCGCTTCCTTTGACGAAGAATGTACGGTCGTCCAGAAGCGTGGACGTGTTCCCCTCCGCGAGAACGACCAGGTCGAGTGCGGGCTCGCCGACCTCGCGCGATAAACGCACGAGCTCGGCGAGCCGCCTCTCGTTCGTCATGCTCCCTGACTCCCCGGCCAGCGGAGCCTTGGGTGAAGTGAACTCGGTTCGCACAGGTCGCCCCGCCCGAAACACGGTTCTTGCAGCGAATCGATCGATTCGGTGTGTCCCTTGATGTTCAAAGCGTGAGCGTTATAACATGCTGCGCTCATGAAGACAACCCGCCCCGAGGGGAGAGTCGATGGCCAAGGTCGGTCTGCTAACGGTCTCTGACGGCAGGCCGGCCGTGCACCGCGATCTCGCCGAGTTCGCAACGGGCGTGGAGAGCCGGATCGCGACGGCGCTCGAAGGGGCCGGCCACACGGTGGTGCGCGGGGAGACGATCTGGACAAACGAGCTCGCGGTGTCTGAGGCGCGCCGGATCGCAGACGCGCGCCCTGCGCTGACGGTGATCAACATCCCGATCTGGGCATTCCCGCACTTCACGATGCGCGCCGCGCGGGAGCTTCCCGGCCCGCTGTTGCTCTTCTCGAACATCGACCCGCAGTACCCCGGCATGGTCGGGATGCTCGCGGCCGCCGGAGCGCTCGATCAGATCGGCAGGACGTACGGTCGCGTGTGGGGC
>Ga0137412_10004838_pt1 | contig 10753 bp, 7 predicted proteins | sample CZODoug2_1_16fun_FD_122160 | JGI IMG/M metagenome (GOLD analysis project Ga0137412, IMG submission 122160) | Vadose zone soil fungal communities from Angelo Coast Range Reserve, California, USA - CZODoug2_1_16fungal (Hybrid Assembly) | ecosystem: Environmental > Terrestrial > Soil > Vadose zone... | reverse complement strand
CTTGTAGGTCGGATAGATCCGCACCTCGACCGGCAGCATCAGCGTGATGAAGATGATCCAGAACGCGGTTTTCCGGAACGGAAAACGGAAATACACCACCGCATAGGCTGACAGGATCGAAATGAAGATCTTGCCGAGCGCGATGCCGGCCGCGGAGATGAAGGAATTCATCAGCATGTGGCCGACCGGCTCGCGGCTGGTGCGCGAGCCTCCGACGAACACCGCGCGGTAGTAATTGTCCAGTATATGGCCGCCGGGCGAAAGCGGCATGCTGCCGCTGACGACGGTGGCGGCGTCATGGGTCGAAGCAATCAGCGCGACATAGACCGGGAAGGCGACGATAAATACCCCGAGCGTCAGGATGGCGTAGGCGATGATGTCGTTCCAGGGGCGGTGCTCGACCATCAGTACTGCACCTTGCGCTCGACATAGCGGAACTGGATCGCGGTCAGTCCGATCACGATGACCATCAGGACCACGGATTGCGCGGCCGATCCGCCGAGGTCACCGCCGAGCCGGCCATCGGCGTACACCTTGTAGACCATGGTCGTGGTAGCGCCGGCCGGGCCGCCGCCGGTCACCGCATCGATGATGCCGAACGTGTCGAAGAAAACATAGACGACGTTGACGACGAGCAGGAAGAACGTCGTCGGCGACAACAGCGGAAACACGATGGTCCAGAACCGCCGCATCGGGCCGGCGCCGTCGATCGCGCTGGCCTCGATGACGCTTTTGGGGATCGACTGCAGGCCCGCCAGAAAGAACAGGAAATTATACGAAATCTGCTTCCACACCGCCGCCATCACGACGAGGATCAGCGCGTGGTTGCCGTTCAAAAGCGGATTCCAGTCGAAGTTCATCCAGCGCAGCGGTCGCGCCAGCGTGCCCAGCGAAGGGTGGAACATGAAGATCCAGAGCACGCCCGCCACCGCGGGCGCCACCGCATAGGGCCAGATCATCAGCGTCTTGTAGGCGCCGGCCGCCTTCAGGTTCTTGTCGGCCTGGGTTGCGAACAACAATGCGATCGAGAGCGACAAGGCCGCGACCAGCGACGAAAACACCAGTGTCGTCAGAATCGCCTTGTAATATTCGGGCTGGGCGAACAACGCCTGGTAATTCTCCAGGCCGACGAATTCGGAGTTCAGTCCGAACGCGTCCTCGCGCAGGAAGGATTGCCAGACCGCCTGGCTTGCCGGCCAGTAGAAGAAGACGAACGTGATGATGAGCTGCGGCACCAGCAGCAGATATGGAAGCAGCTTGTTGTTGAAGACGACAGACTTTTCCATTCGGGCCGCTGACGCTCACCAGTCGATGAAGGCAGACGATCGGTGAGGCTCCCGCACGCAGACGGAGAGGGAGCCTCGGTCGGTTACTTCACGGTCTTCTCGAACGTCCGCAACATCGCGTTGCCACGGCTTACGGCGGCATCGAGCGCTTCCTTGGCGGTCTTCTGTCCGGCCAGAGCCGCTTCCATTTCCTCGGCCCAGATATCGCGCATCTGGACCATGTTGCCGAAGCGCAGGCCGCGCGAATTTTCGGTCGGCTCCTTGTTGGTCAGTTCCTTCAGCGGTGTCTGAAGTGTCGGGTTCTTCTCGTAGAAGCCGTCCTTCACGGTTTTCTCGTAGGCCGCCTTTGTGATCGGCAGGTAGCCGGATTCCTGATGCAGCTTGGCCTGGCGGTCGGTCTCGGACAGGAAGGTGAAGAACTTGGCGATACCCTTGTATTCCTCGGGCTTCTTGCCGCCCATCACCCACAGCGATGCGCCGCCGATGATCGAGTTCTGCGGCGCGCCCTCGACATCCGGATAATACGGCATCGGCGCCGAGGTGAAGTCGAACTTGGCCGTGCTCTTTGCTGTCGCGTAATAGCCCGACGAGGTCATGAAGATCGCGCATTCACCGGAAGCGAAACGATTCTCGCTGGCATTGCCGCGCCCCGCATAGTCGTAGGTCTTGTCCTTCTGCAGGTCGATCAGGTTCTGCAGATGCCTCACGTGCAGTGGCGAGTTGAACTGCAGGACCGTGTCGAAACCGTCGAGCCCGTTCGCCTTGCTGCCGATCGGCACATTGTGCCAGGCGGAGAACTGCTCGATATGCGCCCAGGTCGCCCAGGCGTTGGAGAAGCCGCAGGTCGTGTGACCGGCCGCCTTCAGCTTCTTGGCGGCCTCGAATACTTCCGGCCAGGTCTTCGGGATATCGGCGATGCCGGCTTTCTTCAACTCGTCCTTGTTGATCCACATCACCATGGACGACGAGTTGAACGGGAACGACAGCATGTCGCCCTTGGACGTCGAGTAATAGCCTGTGATCGCCGGCAGGTAGGCCTTGGGATCGAACGGCTCGCCGGCGTCCTTCATCAGTTGGTAGACCGGCTTGATGGCGCCGGTGGCGCTCATCATGGTCGCAGTGCCGACCTCGAACACCTGGATGATGTGCGGTGCGTTGCCGGCGCGGAAGGCGGCGATACCGGCATTCATGGTGTCGGGATAGCTGCCCTTGTAGGAGGGGATGACCTTGTATTCGGACTGGCTGGCGTTGAAATCTTCGGCGAGCTTGTTGACGATGTCGTTGTTGCCGCCGGTCATGGCGTGCCACCACTGGATATCGATCACCGCGTACGCAGGCGAAGCACTGGTGAACGCCAGCGTGGCGGCGGCCGCAACGGCCGCACCGAATTGTCGAAAAGCCATCAATTACCTCCCGTTCGAACCGTCATCATCGTAGTCGCGCGTTAGCAGCGCGGGATGACGTGCAAATGACCGTATAAACAAGGGGATGGCACGGGGGAAGGGTAACCTGTCGGAATCCGGGAATGAGCCACGCAAGCTAGCGCCTCCGGCCCATGTCACGTCCGGTTCGGCGCTGCGGCGTCAAGCGACGCTTTGCCTGCTCCGAGAGGCGATCGGATCGTTCACCGCTTCCGCTCAGGCCCGCACACCACGCCCTGCGCCACCAGCGCGTCGATCTCGCCCTTCGAATACCCGAATTCGGCGAGCACCTCCGCCGCGTGCTGGCTGAATTTCGGTGGCGTGCGGCGCAGGCTCGGCTTGCTGCGCGCCAGACGGATCGGCGAGGCGACACCCTTGTACCAATCCTTTTCGATGACATCACCGCGGTGAACGGTGTGCGGGTTGGTCAGCGCCTGATCGATCTTCTGTACCGGCCCGGCCGGCAGGCCCGCCGCCAACAGGCGGTTGCATAACGGCTCTGCCTCGTGTTGGCGGAATACGGCGGCAAGCTCTTCGCGCAGCGCCTCGCGGTTGGCGATGCGGTCCTTGTTGCGGGCAAAGCGCGGATCGGTGCCGAGTTCGGGCTTGCCGATCTCCTTGGCGAGCTTTCGGAATGTGCCATCATTGCCGACGCCGATGAAGATGTCGTCGGTCTTGGTCGGAAAGATCGCGTAGGGCACCAGATTCGGATGCTCGTTGCCGGTGAGGCCCGGCGGCTTGCCATGCATGAAATAATTCGCGGCATGCGGATGCATCACCGCCAGCCCGGTTTCGTACAGCGTGGTTTCGAGAAATTGGCCGAGGCCGGATTTCTGCCGCTCCGAGAGCGCCATCAGGATGCCGATCGCGGCATAGAGCCCGGTCGTGATGTCGACCACGGGGACGCCGATGCGCATCGGCCCGCTTTGCGGCGAACCGGTCGCAGCGATCATGCCGGTCATGGCCTGGATGATGGCGTCATAGCCGGGATTGCCGCCGCGCGGGCCGTCGGCGCCGAAGCCGGAGATCCGGCAATGCACGAGCTTGGGAAATTTCGCGCGCAGCACATCGTTGCCGATGCCCCATTTGTCGAGCGTGCCCGGCTTGAAATTCTCGATCAGGACGTCGGCATTCTCCAGCATCTTCATCAGCACGACGCGCCCACCCTCGGACGCCAGGTCGAGGCCGATCGAGCGCTTGTTGCGGTTGACGCCGACGAAATAGGCCGCGTCCTCCTCGTGAAAGGGCGGTCCCCAGTCCCGCGTTTCATCGCCGGCCGGCGGTTCGACCTTGACCACGTCGGCGCCGTGATCGGCGAGAATCTGCGTGCAATAGGGGCCGCCGAGCACGCGCGTCAGATCGATCACGCGCAGTCCGGCCATGGCGCCCGTCGGCGCTGGAATGGGCGCTGGGATACTCATGCAAACAACCTTCGCTCAGATGGGATCGGTCAAGCGGCATCCCAGAGCTAGCGGTCTTTCGGCGCGGCATCAATGCCCGCGCGGCCGGTCACAACGCGAACGGCCCGCCGGTCGGTGCAGCGGGCCGTTCGGCGATGAATTACACGACGCTCAGGCGCACATCGACATTGCCGCGGGTCGCGTTGGAGTAGGGACATACCTGATGCGCCTTCTCCACCAGCGCTTCGGCATCAGTGCGGGGAACGCCGGGGAGGGAGACCGCGAGCTCGACCGTCAGGCCGAAGCCGCCTTCCGAGCGCGGACCGATGCCGACGGTCGAGGTCACCGAGGCGTCGGTCGGGACTTTCGGGCCGCCCTGCGAGGCCACGAACTTCATGGCGCCGATGAAGCAGGCGGCATAGCCGGCCGCGAAGAGTTGCTCGGGATTGTTGCCGGCGCCGCCACCGCCGCCGAGTTCCTTCGGCGTCGACAACGTGACGTCCAACGCGCCGTCGAGCGTCGCCGCATGGCCGTCGCGGCCGCCCGTCGCCTTGGCGCTGGTCTTGTAGAGCACGTTCACAGACATGGTGATCTCCCTTGGTTGCCGATTTTTCAATGTCATGCTTATTGTACACAATTAGATTTTACACAATCTAAATTGGGTAGCCTCACATTTAATTGTTCGCGATTGAATCCATGCGCCGGTCGGCCCAAGATATACCCTGACGTGGCTTGGCGAGAAACTATTTCTGGCGAGAAACTCTACCGCACTGAGGAATTGGAGCATAGCCTTCATTCGATCATGGACCGCACACAACCGGTCCTCCGCCCATTACCCGAAAAATCGATAAATGACGGGTGGCCTCCATGGATGAGCGAAGGGAGAGCGATGATTGCCTACGCTTTTGGTCGTACCCCATCGGTCTCCGTCGCGCCGCTCCGTTGCTCATGCGCTTCCGATTATCTGCAGCATCACTTTACGGGCCCCGCAAAGTGCCCGCTCGAAACTTAATGTCCCAATTGTATTCTTCGGACCCACTTGGGCCTCTCCCTGGCGAATGTACAATTCACGAGCAACAGCGTATCTCACGAAGCCGTGAAAGCCCAGTTCCCCATGCCGCGCGTCAAGGTTTCTCAGTGGAAATACCGGCCGGATTCGGCCGAATACCCGATTGTGGATCTCTTTCTCCGACGCCGTGTCCCCGACTCCGGCCGATGCCGTAATGCCTGGCATGTAGAGCCATGCGGCGATCGCATCGGGTGTACCCGATGTACGGGCCGAGACTCGAGGCGGCAAGTACCTTGGAAGTGACTCCGCTTTACCGGCAGGAAAGCATCTTCGTACGCGCCGGCCTCGTGCACCCGTGCTCCCGTAACAGCGTGTCAGGCTTAATGTGCTTGCTCCGCGGAACGTGTGCCTTGAGCCGCATTGTAGTGCGCAAGAAAATCTTGAATTGCCGCGCGTACGCCGGCTTTATTGAACAGGAAAAACAATTCGTTCGCGCGCGGCGCGCGCCGAAAATAATCTCCTTCCGGGATGCGTGGATAATCCGGGCGGTGCGCAATTGTTACCGAACATGTGATCTGCTCATCCGGAGAGAGCCGTAAGTCATGCATGGACTCCAGGGCAAACAATTTCCGGATTTGCAGGGCGTGCGCGGTGGGATGCGAATATATTTTCTGCACGCTGACGTGCCGTTCGCTGGGCGGCAGCGACACCACGGTGCCCGCGGGTCCATAGGGATAATGGTCGCTGTCGGTGTGATTGGTGTAAAGCAGAAAGATTGGGTTACCGTGCCATTGCTCGAGTGCTTGGTCGAGGGCCACGCTGGTGAGTTCATGATCTGGATGAGTGTCAAGTCGTGGATCGGGCATCACCACAATCCCCGGGTTCACCTTGCGCAGCACCTCAACCAAATCCTCCACCAAATGTTGCCAGGTATTGCTGCGCGCTGCGCTCGATACCAGTTTGCTCAAGTTGGCGCGCCGATAGAGCGCCACATCGGTATTTGCACTATAGACTTCGGGAAACGTTTGCCTGGGTGCCGGATACATGGCTTCCAATTGCCCATCGAAGTAACCGAGATTGGCGGTGCGCTCCGGAGGAATATTGCCCTGCCACGGAATAGTCACGCTATCGACCGCGCGCAAATAGCCTTTGAGCGCGTAATGCTCCGCCGGGTCGCTGACGTTGGCACGATAGTTCATGTCGCCGGCATTGCCTGCGGTCACCGTGACCACGCTGGCTTGCCGGTCGGCATACAGGCCAAACGCCGCGATTTCGGCATCGTCGGGATGAGGCGCAATCACTAAGATGCGTTGTTGCAAGTCCAGATGATTGTCGAATAGACGTAGCGTGGCCGTTTCCGCTTCGAGCGTTACCGCACGAGTGCGAATGATGACTTCGGCGCCGCCGGCGAGTTGCTCACGCAAGCTGCTTAAGTTTAGCCAACGCACACCCACCGCATTGGTATCGAGATACTGTTGAATGCGGAACTCGCCGACTGACACTTCAACGTAAGGGTCTTGTTCTGCGCCCCAGCTGCGGACTGCGAGCAACGCAGTGTCCCAGTGACTGACTGTGCGTGGCCAGGTGAAGCGTACGCCCTCGGCAATTCTCGACAGTCGGATGACGTGGGTAACGCTGTCTGCCGCCGAAAATTCATAAGGGTCACTCTCATAGCGTGCTGCGGTTGCGGCCGCCGGCGGCACATTGATTTGAGGTCCCGATGGCGCTTGAGCGCCGCTGATCCGCGCAGTGGCCGCTAATATGGCGATAACTAACCATGCAGGGTATCTATGCATCGGTGAGGCTCAATCGTGGGTTTCGTTCGCGCCGCCCCTGGTTGCGTTGCGAATGAGGGGTCGCGCCCACACGCCGACGCTCAAGACGAACCCGAAGGTGAGATACAGAAACATCATTCCAACTCGTAGGCCGTACAGATCCCCGAGCCAGCCAATAACAAAGGGCACGAGCGCACCGCCCATGATCCCCGAGCACAGGATCCCGGCGAAAGGGCCGTGGTGCTGGGGTACCGAGTTCAAACCCAGCGACACCAGTGTGGGCCACATGATCGAGGCGAAGAAACCGATGCAGGGAAAGGCCACTCGGGATACTTCGGCCGGGCCAAACAGGGCCGCCGACAACATGCACAGCGCACCGAGCGAAAATCCGATCAATACGCGGCGACTGTCGAAGAGCTTCAGCAAGCCCATGCCTAGGAGACAGCCGGCGGTCATGAGTCCCCAGTAGTAGGCCACCGCATCCGCACCTCCTTTATGGGGATCGACATGGTGATAGCGCTCGAGAAACGGGGACATCCAATCGGCCGTGCCCTGCTCGCAGCCGACGTAGGCAATTATCGCGAGAAAATAAAGCCAGACGTATGGATTGCGCAGAAGCTGCCGGTACATGGAAAGCGTGCCCGCCGACTCCTCCGCCGTACGCTCCACCTTGGGTAAACGCAGCAATGTGATCACTACCACGCAAACACCAGAGACCACGGCAAATATCCAATAAATCGATGCCCACGGAAGCGCGGGAGCTGTGATGCTGCCGAGGACCGCGTAGAGGCCGTTAAGATCGCGATGCGCGGGATCGAGGTGCCTCACGAGATCGGAATAGACCAGAGGACTCACGAAGGAAGCGGCGCCGAAAATGAGCTGCGCGAACGATGAGTTAAATGCAAAGTTCTCCTCCCCTCCCGCCACACGCAACAGGGGATTGATTGCAACCTGCAATACAGCCATCCCCGCCCCGATCACAAACAGCGAAGTCACGGCCATTGAGTAAGTGGGGAAGGCGGCGAAAGTTGCCGCGCCGAGAGTCGCCGCAACGAAGGAGGCGACCATGGGTTTCTTTTCTCCCCAGCGCTGCACCGCAAAGCCCGCAGGAATCGACATCACGCCGTACGCAATGAAAAACGCGAACGGCAGGATCGCGGCCATCGTGAGCGACACGTGGAAGTCGGAGATGATGTCTGGAATCAACGGCCCGAGGATATTCGTGAGAAAGGAGATCACAAAAAACACGAAGAACACGACCGCAACCAGAAAGGTGCTTCTGCCTCCAGATCGGGCGCGCACCATGGATGTCATAGTCATTCGTTCGTTCCTCGTTGATGTTCGGCAGGTCGCGACCTTCGGATCCACGGCCATCTCGCGCTACACGACCGGTACTTGGCTGATGTTGTTCTTCGGGTCCATCCAGAACGATTCGTTCACGAAGCGGCCGAAGATCTCGCGCGGCAAGATGGGGGTGCGCTCGATCGGCTCCACTTTCGGGCGCACCGTATGCAGGCCGGGCATGCCGACTCGGGCGTCGAACTCGTCTGCGTTGTAGGAAATGTGTTCGAAGTCATGTTCGAACCAGGGTTCGCCGATGAACTGGTAGACCGCGCGCATGGCCGCCGACGGATTGCGCGCCAGGCTTTCGTAGGTCAGCAGCAGCAAGTGGCCCGGCGCATATTGGCCGTAGAACGCATCCTTGGTGGCCTGGAAGGAGAACCCCACCATGCCGCGCGGATCGGTCAGCGCCTCGACGCGCGAGTACACCGTGGTGTTGGTGTCGAACCGGAACACCTTGCTGACGCCGACCGGTTGCCTGCGCACCAGCCGTTCCATGCTGTCCAACACCCAGGACAACTGGCGAACGCACGCGATGACCTTCGCCTCCGGAAACAGTGTCTCCAGCAACTGCATCCGGCTGCACCACAGCCGGCTGGTGTCGAATACGACGCCGGCGTCCGCTTGTCCCGCGTAGAAGTTCTCGACCAGGCCGCGCAGCATGGCCACGCGCTGCTCGTCGGAGACGTCGAAGGAAAAATCGTTCTTGCTGCTCGTCTCCGCCATCACCACCCCCATGATGTCGGCAAGCGGGCTGGTCATGCCCGAACGGAAACGCGGGTTCTGGTTGAGGATGGCGGCCAGGAGCGTGCTGCCCGAGCGCGGCATCCCGGAAATGAAGTGGAACTTGCGGGCTGACTTCGCGACTTGGGGTACCGCAGGCATGGGGTCCCTCTCCTGTGGATCGGTGCTGTGGATTGTTTAAAACCGCCCCAACCGGGGTGTCCGGATGATATCTGGTCTGGGCGGGCGTGCAGTAATCCCTGTGACAGCCCGGCCGGATTCAACGATTCCTCTCCTGCGAAGCGGCTGTCCGACTCTCGACAGCCACCGGAACACTGAGGGTCGGAACGTTCCATCCACTCACTTCGACGACCGGCGCCTCTGCACCCGGCGCGGCGAGATGCGCAGTCAGGATAAGCGATTCGCCGGGCCACAGCGTGACGTCGTTGTCGCTCCACAGGATCGGCAGCATCGGCTCGCCGCCCGCGGATCGCTTGATCGACACGTGCTGGAACAGCGCCACGGCTTTGGAGGATGGAGGTACCGTCAGCGTGACTGAAGCGATGTCCTCGGCTCCCTCGTGCCGTATCGTTGCCCGGACCTCACTCGTCGCGCTCGGCAAGGACTGCAACGAAGTCAGGTCCGCGTATCGCGTCACCGGCGTGAGGTACCAATTCGAATGTGCCCAGTCGAGCTCGTCGGTTTGGGTGGAGAGCCAATAGACGTTGCGGCTGATCGATTTGCCATCTGCTGCAGCGAGCTCGAGCTCGATGAAGTAGGTGCCCGACAAGCCATCCAGCGCCGGCAGCACCGCCAGTTGACGCGCACCGTTTCCCGCGAGATCGATGCCCTGCAGGCGGCGCTCGTAGGCCACGCTGCCGTCCAAGTTGCGTACGCGGATGAGCGCCCGCAATCCATGCTCACGGGTGAGCGTGTGATTGACCAACATGATCGCGCGCGTATCGTATGAGTACTGGATGTGCACCGGCTCATTGGCGATCTTGGCGCCGAAGTAGGCGCCGGCCGGATTCAGGAAATAATCGTACAGATGCCAGTGCAGCGAGGGCCAGGCGTTGTTGAGCATCCAGTAGATGACGCCGGTCGAGGGCTTGGCCGCATCCATGTGGGCATTGAACGCCTCGAATTGCGCTCGGACGTTGTCGTAGTTTTCGAGCTGGGCCTTGGCGACGTAGTCCGCGAGGCTCTTGGGTGGACCGTAGCGCTTGGCCAGCGCGATGTCGAACGGTTCGATGGTCGCGAATATCGACCAGGCGGCCGAAGCGTGAAACTGCCGCGCCTGTGGGTATTTCCACAGTGCCTCCAGCTCCTGCGGCGAGAGCATGCGGGTCAGGTCGTCCAGCAGCGGAATAGAGGCGCCTGCGCTGACTTCGGAGTCGAACCCGAAGGCGCCGCCCAGCTTGTCGGCATACCAATACGCCGGCGGAATCCACGAGTAGGGCCCTGCCATCTTCATACCGGACGGTCCGGTCTCGGCCGTGGCCCCGTCCACGGCCGCCGCGATGATCGGCAGCGACCAGTCCTCGGCATGCAAAGTGTCGACGTACATCTTGGCGATCGCGGCCGGCGGCGCGTTGTCGCTGCCGATCAAAAATCCGATCACGGACGGGTGGTTTCGCAGCAGACGCGCCTCGCTCGCCATCGAGGCTGCAGCCACCTTCTCGTCAGAAGCGTCCCACGGCTCGCCGCCCGTCTTGGCCCACGATTCCCATTTGTCGCAGCACTCCCAGCCGGCGAGGATCATGATGCCGTCGCGGTCGGCGAGGTCGTAGAAGCGTGC
>Ga0137412_10004837_pt1 | contig 10754 bp, 10 predicted proteins | sample CZODoug2_1_16fun_FD_122160 | JGI IMG/M metagenome (GOLD analysis project Ga0137412, IMG submission 122160) | Vadose zone soil fungal communities from Angelo Coast Range Reserve, California, USA - CZODoug2_1_16fungal (Hybrid Assembly) | ecosystem: Environmental > Terrestrial > Soil > Vadose zone... | reverse complement strand
CGCGTGATCGCCTTCAGTACCGGGTTCGGAAAATCCGTCGCGTAAACAACCGGTGTCAGGTACATGACCAGGCCCAGCAGCGTCGTGAACATGCCGGTGATATCGCGCGCGACCGCGCCGACGACCGCCAGAAATAGGCCGAACCCGACGCCGAGCAGCAACATGGGCAAGACCGCAAGCGGATAAAGCAGCGCCCACGCAGACGGCGGCCGCCCGAACCAGGCAAGCAGCAGAAGCAGGACCGCCAGATTGACCAGAAGTCCATAGCAGATGGTCGCCATGCCAGTAACCGCGAACGCAATCTTCGGGATGCTGGTCCGGATGACCAGATCGGCGTTGCCGATCAAGCCCCCGGACACGTTGGTCACGGCGCCCAGCAACAAGCCCCAGACGCTTGTACCGATGTAGACGAAGATCGGGTAAGGAATCTCGGTCCGGCCCGGATTCAGCACCCCGATCTGTTGCATGAAGACGAAACTCGCGATTCCCAACAGCGGCGCGAGCAACACCCAAAGGTACCCGAGAAGTCTTTGTCGGAATCCGGCCACAAAGTCCCGCACGAACAGACGCCAGATCACATGTCGAGCCGAATACAATTCGCGGCCCGCCAGCGCCAAGGAACTCACGACACCCAGCCGGGCCCCGCTTGCCTCGTAGACCCGAATCGACTTGTTCTTTCGGTCCATGACCCGGCCCAGTCAGCCCAGCGCCTCGGGGCGCTCGGACTGATGCGGCCGGAAGAGCCCGAACATTCGCCATGCCGGCCGGGCGGCCGGGCCGTTTCCTGCGCGAAGGGAATGAACCGAAATGGGAATGTGCAACGGCTTTCTCTCGACGGCGAGCGCAGAAGGATACAATGACTTGCACTGCCGAGGTGCCGGCCAAGCCGGACTGCGATGCTCGATGACGGTCCGCGTCCTCGGGCAGCGGCTGCCGCAACAGCCCTTGAGTTTTTTCGATACCGTCGGCACGTTTCCGATCGGCACATGATATGAAAAAGGCACTTATCACCGGAATCACCGGCCAGGATGGCGCTTACCTGGCCGAGCTGCTGCTGGGAAAGGGTTACGAGGTGCACGGGATCAAGCGGCGCGCCTCGCTCTTCAACACGGAGCGCATCGACCACCTGTACGTGGACCCGCACGTGGCCGGACGGCGCCTGATTCTGCACTATGGCGACATGACCGATTCGCTGTCGCTGCTGCACGTGGTGCAGAAAGTGCAGCCCGACGAGATCTACAACCTGGCGGCGCAAAGCCACGTCGCGGTGTCCTTCGAGGAGCCCGAATTCACGGCCAACGCCGATGCACTGGGCGCGCTGCGCGTGCTGGAGGCGATCCGCGTCCTGGGGCTGCAGAACTCCACGCGCTTCTACCAGGCCTCGACCAGCGAGCTGTACGGTCTGGTGCAGCAGGTCCCGCAGTCGGAGGCAACGCCGTTTTATCCGCGCTCGCCCTATGCGGTGGCCAAGCTGTACGCGTTCTGGATCACGGTCAATTATCGCGAAGCCTATGGCCTGTACGCCTGTAACGGGATCCTGTTCAATCACGAATCGCCGATTCGCGGAGAGACGTTCGTGACCCGAAAGATCACGCGGGCCCTTGCGCGCATTCACCTGGGCTTGCAGGAGTGTCTGTACCTGGGCAACCTGTCGGCACTGCGTGACTGGGGGCATGCGCGCGACTACGTCGAGGCGATGTGGCGCATGCTGCAGCTGGCTGCGCCGCAGGATTTCGTCATTGCCACCGGCGTGCAGCACAGTGTGCGCCAGTTCGTCGACGCGGCGGCCCACGAGCTGGGAATGCCGCTGCGCTGGGTCGGCCAGGGCAAAGACGAACACGCGCTGGATGCCAAGGGCCGGCGTGTGGTGGCGGTGGATCCGCACTACTTTCGTCCGGCGGAGGTGCAAGCCTTGATCGGGGACGGCCGCAAGGCGCGCGACGAGCTGGGCTGGACGCCCAAGACCGGGTTCAAGGACCTGGTGGCCGAGATGGTGCGCGAGGACCTGAAGAGCGCTCGGCGCGACGAGCTGGTGCGCTCGCACGGCTACCATTCGCCGGATCGCCACGAATGAGCCTGAGCCGTTCGGCGCGCATCTACGTAGCCGGTCATCGCGGGCTGGCGGGTGGGGCGATCGCGCGCCATCTGGCGACGCAGCGATACAGCAACGTCGTCGTGCGCAATCACGCCGAACTGGATCTGGAGGACGGCGTGGCCACGCGCCGTTTCTTTGAGCAGCAGCGTCCCGAGATGGTGTTCCTGGCCGCGGCCCGGGTCGGCGGCATTCTCGCCAACAGCACCGATCCTGTCGGCTTTCTGATGCGCAATCTGAAGATCCAGCTGAACGTGATCGAGGCGGCCTACGCCGTGAGCGTGCAGCGCTTGTTCTTTCTTGGCAGCTCCTGCATCTACCCGCGCGATTGTCCGCAGCCGATCAAGGAGTCGTATCTACTGACGGGACCGCTGGAGCCGACCAATCGACCCTACGCGCTGGCCAAAATCGCCGGCATCGAAATGTGCTGGTCCTATAACCGCCAGTACGGGGCACGCTACCTGGCGGTCATGCCGACCAACCTGTACGGACCGGGCGACAACTATGACCCGCAGGGCTCGCACGTGCTGCCGGCGCTGATTCGCAAGATCCACGAGGCCAAGGCCGCCGGCGCGCGCCAGGTGGCGATCTGGGGCAGCGGCACGCCGCGACGCGAGTTCATGCACGCCGATGACCTGGCGCGTGCCTTGATGTTCCTGGTCGACCTGGACCAGAAGCGTTTCGAGGCGCTGACCGATCCGGCGGTCTGTCCGCTGATCAACGTGGGAACCGGATCCGAGCACACCATCGCCGAGCTGGCGCGCAGCGTGGCCGAAGCGCTGGGTTTTGACGGCGAATTCATCTACGACCGCAGCAAACCCGACGGCACGCCGCGCAAGATCATGGACAGCTCCAGGATCCAGGCCCTGGGCTGGGCACCGACGGTCACGATGAAAGACGGTCTGGCCAACACCTACCAGGATTTCCTGGCGCGCGGCGCGACGCCCTGTCCAGTCTCGAATTAGCCCATGCCGCCGACAGCCGCGTCCACCCCGCCCATGCTGGATGCCAGTGCACTGACCCGGGTGCGCTTGCTCGTCGTGGGAGACGTGATGCTCGATCGCTACTGGTTCGGTGAGGTCGAGCGCATCTCGCCGGAGGCACCGGTTCCGGTGGTGCGGGTCGGCAAGACCGAGGAGCGCCTCGGCGGGGCCGCCAACGTCGCGCGCAACGTGACTGCGCTGGGTGCCCGCGCGGGCCTTCTGAGTGTGATCGGGAACGACGAGCCAGGTCGCGCAGTGACTGCCCTGTTGCACCAGGCCGGCGTCGCAGACCATCTGCACATCGATAGCACGCTCTCGACGACCGTCAAACTGCGGGTTATCGGCCGGCGCCAGCAACTTGCGCGCATCGATTTCGAGAGCGAGCCGGTGGCCGAGGTGCTCGCGGCGCATTTTCAGCAGTTTCGAACGCTGCTCGACGCACACGACCTGGTCGTCCTGTCCGACTACGGCAAGGGCGGGCTGGCCCATATCGCGCGGATCATCGAATCGGCACGCGCCGCGGGTCGTCCGGTGATCGTCGATCCGAAAGGTGACGACTATTCGCGCTACGCGGGTGCGACCATGATCACGCCAAACCGGGCCGAACTGCGCGAGGTGGTCGGGCGCTGGCGCGACGAGGCCGATCTGGAGCGCCGCGCGCAGAGGCTGCGTGCCGACCTGGGTCTGCAAGCGCTGCTGCTCACGCGCAGCGAGGAAGGGATGAGCCTTTACACGGACGAAGGCCTCTGGTCAGTACCCGCGCAGGCGCGCGAGGTCTTCGACGTGTCGGGCGCCGGAGACACGGTGATCGCCGTGCTGGCCACGGCGGTCGCGGCGGGACTGGGCCTGCGCGAGGCGGTCGGGCTCGCCAACCGCGCTGGCGGCATCGTCGTGGGCAAGCTGGGTACTGCGACGGTCAGCTTCGATGAGCTGTTCCCCAGCTAGCAGCTAGCCGAACGAGCCGCTGATGGCTCAGATGACTCCCCAAGGTGCGGTATCGGCCCGCACACCGGCGTCCCCGGCCCGTGGCAGAATCCCGCGACGACCGTACTTGGCCGATACCGCAAAAAAGCTATGTCCTCATGATGATCGTCGTCACCGGCGCTGCCGGGTTCATTGGCTCGAATCTGGTCAAGGCGCTGAACGAACGCGGCGAGACGAACATCATCGCGGTCGATGACCTGGAGCGGGCAGACACGTTTCGCAATCTGGTCGACTGCGATATCTCGGACTACCTGGACAAGCGCGAGTTCATCGAACGCGTCCAGCGCGGCGATTTCGCACGACCGCAGATCGTTTTCCACCAGGGAGCCTGCTCCGACACGATGGCCACGGACGGCCGTTTCATGATGGAGAACAATTTCCGCTATTCGATGCACCTTCTGCAGTGGTGCCAGCAGGTCGATACCCCATTCATCTATGCCTCGTCGGCCGCGGTCTACGGGCTTGGCCCGATCTTCGTCGAGGAGCGCCTGTACGAGCGTCCGCTGAACATCTACGGCTACTCGAAGTTCCAGTTCGACCAGGCGGTGCGGCGGATGTACCCGACGTTCAAGGCACCGGTGATGGGACTGCGCTATTTCAACGTCTATGGACCGCGCGAAGGACACAAGGATCGCATGGCCTCGGTGGCCTTCCACCACTACCACCAGTTTCGCCACGAGGGGCGCGTCAAGCTGTTCCAGGGCAGCCACGGCTATGCCGACGGCGAGCAGCGGCGCGATTTCATCTACGTGGACGACGCGATTCGCGTGAACCTGCACTTCTGGAACCGGCCCGCCAGCGGAATCTTCAACGTCGGCAGCGGCCGTGCCCAGAGCTTCAACGAGGTCGCTGTCGCCGTGATCAACTCGCTGCGGGAGGCCAACGGGCAAACGGCGCTGCAACTGAAGCAGGCGGCCTCTCAGGGCACGATCGAATACGTGGAGTTCCCGGTCGCGCTGCGCGACCGCTACCAGGCCTACACGCAGGCCGATATGAGCCGGCTTCGCGGCGCCGGTTACCTGGAGCCGATGTTCACGGTCGAACAGGGTGTCGCGTCGTATGTGCGCTGGTTGCTCAGGCATGCGTGATGGGCCGGGCAGAGCGGGGACCCTGATGCGCCGGGCCGCTTTTCTGGACCGCGATGGAGTGATCAATATCGACCCGGGCTACGTGTACCGGATCGAGGACTTCGAGTTCGTCGCGGGCACGTTCGAAGCGTGCGCGCAACTGGTACGGCGCGGCTGGCTCCTGGTGGTGGTTACCAACCAATCGGGCATCGGACGCGGCCTGTACACGGAGCGCGATTTTTTGTTGCTCACCGACTGGATGCGGGAGCGCTTCGCTCAAGCGGCAGCGCCGCTGGCGGGTGTGTATTTTTGCCCGCACCACCCGACCGACGCGCTCGACGGGTTCCGGATCCAGTGCGCTTGCCGCAAGCCCGGACCCGGCATGCTGCTGGCGGCGGCCCGGGAGCTGTCGCTTGACCTGGCGCAATCCATCCTGTTCGGGGACAAGTGCGAGGACATGCAGGCCGCCCGCGCGGCGGGCATCGCGCACCGCGTCCTGCTGGGAAAGGACGGCCAAGCCGTGCCAGTCAACTGCAATGAACCGGGGCTGGCTGCCGCTTGCTTCGCCTCGCTGCGTGAGGCCGTTGCCAGTCCTACCCTGGCGTCTATCCTGGGCGAGCCCCTGCATGTCTGAGGCGACGGACGCAGCACCCGCTTTCGAGGCCAAGATCGTCAGGCGCAGCGAACTGGCCGCACGAGTGCAGCGCCTCGAGCGGCCGATCGTGCTCACCAACGGGGTGTTCGACCTGTTGCACCGGGGACACGTGACGCTCCTGGCCCAGGCTCGCGCGCTCGGGTCGAGCCTGGTGGTGGCCCTGAACTCGGACGACTCGGTGCGCTTGCTGGGCAAAGGCGATGATCGGCCAATCAACACGGCGTACGACCGGGCAGCGATCCTGGCTGCGCTCGAAAGCGTCTCGCTGGTGACCATCTTCGATGAACGCGTGCCGCTGCCGGTGCTGCAGATCGTGCGGCCGGAGATCTACGTGAAGGGCGGCGACTACTCGATCGAGGCCACGCCCGAGGCCCAGCTTGCCCGCAGCTGGAATGCGCAGATCATATCGATCGCGTTCGAACACGCGCGCTCGACCACGGCGCTGCTCGAACGGGTACGAGCCGCGCGATGACCTTCTTCGTGCAGGCGGTACTCGCGTTTTTCTTGACCGCCCTGCTGATTCTCTGGATGCGCCGTCCGGCCTACCGTTTCGGGCTGGTCGACGATCCCGGCGGGCGCAAGCGACACGGCGATTCGGTGCCGCTCACCGGTGGCATCTCGCTGACGCTCGGGTTTTTCTTCGCGCTGGCGCTATCGCTGCCGGCGCTGGCCGACCACCTGGTGCTGCTGATCGCCATGGGCCTGCTGGCGCTGATCGGCGTACTGGATGATCTGGGCGAGGTCTCGCCGCGTTCCAAACTCGGGGTCCAGATCCTCGCGGCGGTTCTGATGACCTCCTGGGCCAATCACTTCCTGGTTCACCTCGGGGATCTTTTCGGCCGCGGCGATATCGAGCTGAGCAACTGGGGCATCCCCTTGACCATCTTTGCGACGGTCGCCTTGATCAACGCCATCAACATGCTCGACGGCGTGGACGGTCTGGCCGGTGGCCTGGCGTTCGTGATGCTTGGCTTTTTTGCCGCCTACTGCGGCTGGGCCGGCAACCTGGTCTCGCTGAAGATCCTGGTCGTGCTGCTCGGAGCAGTGGCAGGATTCCTGCTGTTCAACCTGCCGCATCCCTGGCGCGGGCACCGCCGTACGTTCATGGGAGACACCGGGGCCCTGGTGCTCGGATTCGTGGTGGCCTGGTTCTCGATCGAGCTCACCCAGGGCGATGGCGAGACGGTGCCGCCGGTTGTGATGTTGTGGGTGACCGGAATCGTGCTGTTCGACCTGTTCACGGTGACCGTCCGACGGATCCTGCGACGGCGCGATCCGGCCGCCCCGGACCGTGCGCACATTCACCACATCCTGCTGCGGCGCGGTCTGTCGCCTGCGCGCGCCGTCACGCTGCTGCTGGGCGCCAATTTCGCGATGGGCGCAATCGGCACCATCGGGTGGGTGATCGGCGTGCCGGAAACGTGGCTCCTTGCCAGCTACCTTGCGGCCGGACTGGGTTACCTCGGCCTGTTCCTGTTTCCCGCGCGCCTGATACGCCGCAAGCGCTCTGCGTCGGCCTCCGCGCCGTGAGCCTGCTGGTCATCGGCGATTTGCAAGGCTGCGATTCCAGCCTTCAGAGCCTGCTGGCGGTCGCACCCGAGCATGATCGTCTGCTGTTCCTCGGCGACCTGGTCAACCGCGGACCGCAATCGCTGGCCGCGCTGCGCCGCGTGCGCGAATTCGGCGCGCAAGCCATCACCGTGCTGGGCAACCACGATCTGCACCTGCTGGCGGTCGCTGCCGGCATCCGGCCGCCACACGCCGACGACACGTTGCAGCAGATCCTGGAGGCGCCCGACGCGGACGAGTTGCTCGACTGGCTGCGCGCGCGGCCCCTGGCGCATTTCGAGCAGGGCGCCCTGTTCGTGCATGCGGGAGTGCTGCCTGCCTGGAGCGCCCAGCGCACGCTGGAGCTGGCGCAGGAAGTACAGGCGCGGCTGCGCGCGCCAGACTACCGCGCATTTCTCGCCACCATGTACGGCAACCATCCCGCGCGCTGGGACGAGGCGCTGGTCGGGCCGGATCGGCTGCGTTGCATCCTGAATGCGCTCACGCGGGTCCGCTTCGTTCACGATGACGGAACCATGGATTTCCGGATCAAGCAGGGTCCTGCATCGGCGCCTGCCGGTTTGATAGCCTGGTTCGACCACCCACAGCGCGCCAGCCGGGACGCAGCGGTCGTTTTTGGACACTGGTCGACGCTGGGCCTGATGCTGCGTGAGGATGCCATCTGTCTGGACTCCGGATGCCTGTGGGGACAAGCGCTGACCGCGCTCAGTTGGCCGGCGCGGACTGTGTACCAGGTTCCGTGTCCTCGCCATCGACCGCCGGGCTGATATGGGCCTCCCGCGGGAGCTCGTGCTCCTCCAACCCGATCTGCAGCGCGCGCGCGATCGCGGCCCGGGCCGCGCGCCCGGCCTGATGGCGGTTGGACGGCGGCGGCTCGATGGCCGGCAGCCAGTGCAGCTGCACCGTGAGGTTGGGAGCCGTCACCACACGCCACAGCGACTGCATCAGGTTCATATCGCCCACGAACATGGCGGCGCGGGAAAACTGGCCGCGTTGCGTAAAGCGCACCCCGACCGGGCGCAGCGGCGCGCCCAGGTCGATTGCCGGCTGCACCAGATTTGCATGAAACGGCAGCAGGCGTGAGCCGTCGGTGGTCGTGCCCTCCGGGAAAATCCCGATCAGCTGGCCCGAGCGCAGTCGCTCGGCCACCGCGAGGTTGGTGCGTACCACCGCGTGGCGCCGCCCCCGCTCGACGAACAAGGTTCCCACCAGGATCGCCAGCCAGCCGAAAACCGGCCAGCGTCCGATCTCCGCCTTGGCGACGAACCGCGCAGGCACGACCGAAGCAATCGAGAACACGTCCAGCCATGAGGTATGGTTGATCAACAACAGCGAGCCGACCCTCACCCTTCCCTCTCCCACCGCGTGGGAGAGGGGTCTGGGGTGATGGCCAGGCTGGGGTGGTTCGCCGTCCGATTCGAGCCGCACGCCGACGATCAACAGCAGCAGGCGCGACCAGACGATCACGGATGCGTCGCGCCCGGCGCGACCGATCCACGCAAAAGTCAGCAGCGCGAACAGGATGCCCAGCGCCACATGCAGCAGCGCGGCCGCGATCGTGATCGGCGCGATCAGGCACAGGCCGATCCGGTAAAGCTGGGCGATCATGCGGACCCGGTGGCCGCAGGCGCCCGCTCGAACCGGACCTCGCCGCCCACGATGGTGGTGCGAACCCGCCCGGTGAGCTCGCACTCAAGGTAAGGCGTGTTCTTGCCGCTGCTGAGCAACGTATCCGCGCTGACCCGCCAGGTCTCCTGCGGATCGAAGATGACCAGGTCGGCCTTGCGTCCGACCAGCAGGGTACCGGTGTCCTCGGCCAGCACTCGCGCGGGGCCCGCGGTGACTGGCGCCAGCGCTTCGAGCATCCCGATTCCGCTAGAAGCCGCCCAGTTCAGCAACAGCGCCAGCATCGTCTCCAGGCCCGAGGCCCCGGCGCTGGCTTCGCCGAACGGCAGCAGCTTGTCCTCTTGCGCCATCGGCGAGTGATCCGAGCAGATCGCATCGATGGTCCCGTCGGCCAGTGCTGCGCGGATCGCGGCTCGGTCGAGCTCGGTACGCAGCGGCGGGTCCAGTCGCCAGTTCGAATCGAACTGGCCAATGTCGGCATCGATCCCATGCACGTGCAGGATCGAGACGTCCGCGGTGACCGGCAGGCCTTCGCGTCGGGCGACCCGAAGCAGTTCGATCCCGGCCGCCGAGGAGATGCGGCACAGGTGTACCCGCACCGGCCGGCGCCCGGTGGCGCGCTGCAACTCGAAGATCGTGTGCAGCGCGACCGTCTCGGCAACCACCGGCACCGCGGGCAGCCCCAGGCGTCCAGCCACCGCACCCTCACCGACCACGCCATCCGCGGCCAGCGTGCCGTCGACCGGCCGCAACCACACCGGCAGATCGAAGGTCCTCGCATATCGCATCGCATTGAGCAGCGCGCCCCGATTGTCGGGAAGCGCCCCGGTTTGCGCAAAAGCCACGCAACCGACCTCGGCCAGCGTGCACATCTCGGCCAGCGTCTCGCCCTTCAGAGCCGCAGTCAGCGCGCCCAGCGGATACAGGCGCGCTCCGGCCGCTTCGCGCGAGCGTTGGCGCAGCATGCGCACCAGTCCGGGCTCGTCCAGCGGCGGGTGTGTATCGGGCGGACACACGACGCCGGTGACGCCGCCGGCGAGCGCGGCGCGCATCTCGGTCTTGAGTGCACCATCGACGCCGGGCTCGCGCATGCGCGCGCACAGATCGATCAGCCCCGGGGCAACGATCAGCGATCGCGCGTCGATCGTGCGCTCGGCGGTGAAGCCGGCGGGTACAGCGCCGACGGCGGCGATGCGGCCGTCGGCGATGAAGACATCGACCGCGCGATCGAGCTGCGAGGATGGATCGATCACGCGGCCGCCGGTGATCGCGATCTTCATGCGCGCGAGTTCATATTGTTGGCGATCAACGGGGCCCGGGCGAAACGACAACAAGCGGCCGCGATCGGCATCAACGTCACGCGTGCCATCTGTTCTTGACGGCAGATATCGCCAGCAGAATTCTCATCAGTTGAATTTTGCCGATGACGCCGCGAGCGACAGCACCGCCATCCGCACGGCAATGCCGAACGTGACCTGCGGCAGGATCACGCTGGCCGCGCCGTCGGCGACATGTGAATCGATCTCAACGCCGCGGTTCATCGGCCCCGGATGCATCACGATGGCATCCGGCTTGGCAAAGGCGAGCTTCTTCTCGTCGAGGCCGTAATAATGGAAATATTCCGACACCGACGGCACGTAGGAGCCGTTCATGCGCTCGCGTTGCAGCCGCAGCATCATCACGATGTCGGCGTCGGCGAGGCCTTCGCGCATGTCGCGCGCGACTTCGACGCCGAAGCGCTCGACCCCGGGGGGCAGGAGGGTGGAGGGGGCGACCAC
>Ga0137412_10004833_pt1 | contig 10755 bp, 10 predicted proteins | sample CZODoug2_1_16fun_FD_122160 | JGI IMG/M metagenome (GOLD analysis project Ga0137412, IMG submission 122160) | Vadose zone soil fungal communities from Angelo Coast Range Reserve, California, USA - CZODoug2_1_16fungal (Hybrid Assembly) | ecosystem: Environmental > Terrestrial > Soil > Vadose zone... | reverse complement strand
CACCGCCCCCTAAAATTCGCGACGCGGCGCTCGGCGGTGGCCTTGACGCCTTCCTTGAAATCCTCGGTCGCGCGCAGGCGCGACTGTTCGGCAAGTTCGTGATTGGTCGCGGCCAGCACGCGGTCGGCGAGGCCGGCGCGCATGGTGGCACGGGTCGAGAGCAGGCCGAGCGGCGAGCATTCGGCGATCTCCTGCGCCAGCTTCATCGCCTCGGCGCGCACCTGGTCCTGCGGCACGCAGACATTGGCGAGCCCCATTTTGGTGGCTTCCTCGCCGGTGACGCGGCGGCTGGTGTAGAAGATCAGTTCGGCGTTGTTCTTCCCGACCAGTTCGGGAAGCGTCGTCGTCAATCCAAAACCGGGATGAAAGCCGAGCTTGGTAAAGTTGGCGGCGAAGCGCGCCTCGGGGCAGGTGACGCGAAAATCGGCCGATACCGCAAGGCCCAACCCGCCACCGATGGCGGCGCCGTGGACCGCCGCGACGATCGGCTTCTTGTTACGGAAGATCCGTACCGCGTGCAGATAAAGACTGTTGATCGGGCCGAGACTGTCGGCCGGATCACCCTTGGCCGCGCGCGCCTCCTGCTCCTGCCGCGCCGGATCGTTGAAATTGGCGCCGGCGCAGAACGCCTTGCCCTGCGCCATGAGAACCGAGCAGCGGATTTCGATATCCTTGTCGAATTCCTCCAGCGCGTCGGCGATCTGGTTGATCAGGGAGATATCGAAGAAGTTCAGCGGCGGCCGCTGGATTTCGATGGTGCCGACGTGCCCGACCTTTTCGACGCCGATGTCTGTGAACTTGCTCATATGTTTGTCTCCGACGGATTGAAATATTGCAACAGCGGAAGTGCGCTCCCTCTCCCATGGGGAGAGGGTTGGGGTGAGGGGGTACGGTCTATCGTTAGGCCGTAACCCCTCACCCGGATCGCTCTGCGATCCGACCTCTCCCAAAGGGAGAGGTAAGAAAAAGAGTCGCGTCAGCGCAGTCCCAACCCGCGCGCGATGATGCCGCGCAGCACCTCGGTGGTGCCGCCCTGAATGGTGAGCTTGGGCGCGGTCTTGATGGCGAACGACAGCTGGTTTTCCAGCGTCTCGTGGTTGGTCGCATCGGCATCGACGAAGGCGGCGAGGTCGCGCACCCGGTGCGGCAATTGCTGCTCCCAGACCGTGCCGATATCCTTGACGATGGAGGCTTCGACGACCGGCTCCTTGCCGGCCTGCAGCATGCCCGCGACCGAGACCGACATCCGGCGCATGGTGTGAAGCTGCGCCACCAGCCGGCCGATGCCCTCGGCGCTGCGGGTATCCGGCTTCGACCCGACCGCACGCACCAGTTCGGTCAGCACATAATAGGTCTCCAGAAAACGTTCCGGCCCGCTGCGCTCATAGGCGAGTTCAGAGGTCGCCTGTTTCCAGGCGCCGTCGATTTCGCCGAGCACATGATCGTCGGGCATGAAGGCGTCGGTAAACACCACCTCGTTGAATTCGAATTGCCCGGTGATCTGGCCGATCGGATTGACCTTGATGCCCGGCGTTTTCATGTCGACCAGGAACTGCGTCAGGCCGTGACGGCGGTTCTCCTTGGTCGACGGCGAGGTGCGGAAAATCGCGATCATGTAATCGGCGATGTGCGCCGACGAGGTCCAGATCTTGGTGCCGTTGATCGAAAAGCCGCCGTCGGTCCTGGTCGCCCTGGTTTTTGCAGCGAACAGATCCGATCCGGAATTCGGCTCGCTCATGCCAATGGCAAAACAGACTTCGCCGCGGCAGATGCGCGGCAGGATGTCCATCTTGATGTGCTCGGGGGCGTATTTCAAAAGCACCGGGCCGCTCTGCCGGTCGGCCACGAAGAAGCGCCGTGTCGGCGCGTTGGCGACGCGCATTTCCTCGGTCACCACATAGCGCTCGAGGAAAGAGCGCTCGTGGCCGCCATATTTCTTCGGCCAGGTCATGCCGAGCCAGCCGCGTTCGCCGACCCGGCGGGAAAATTCCGGCGCGTCGGTGTCTTCACGATTGGGCTTGTGCGGATCGAAGGTGCCGGCGGCGATTTCCTCGGCGAGGAAGGCACGCACTTGCTTGCGCAACACCTCGCATTCGGGCGGCAGGCGGATCGGATCGAAACGAAGGGCTGCGGTCATTCTTTTAATCTCGACTTTCGTGCAGGCAAATTAACCCGATGTCAGCGCGACGCCACCAGCGGCCACAATTCGTCGGCGCCGCGCGCGGCGACCATCTTGCCGAGCTCCACCGCCCAGTAGCTCTCGGAGCCGAAATCGTCGCGCCAGGCCAGGGCGCGCAAGGTATAGCGATGCAGGATGTGCTCGATCGTGAAGCCGATCGCGCCATGCACCTGATGGGCGATGGCGCCGCCCTTTTCCGCGGCTTCCGAACATCGGATCTTCGCGGACGCGGCTTCAAGAAAGGCCGCATCGTCGAACGAGGCGCTGTTGGCGATGGTATCCGCCGCCGAGGTCGCAGCCGCGAGCGCCGCCGCCGATTCTCCGGCCAATCGGGCAAGGTTGTGCTGCACCGCCTGGAATTTCGAGATCTTCTTTTCGAAGGCGACGCGCTCATTGGAGTAGCGCACGCTGATATCGAGCATCGATTCAAGCGCGCCGGCGATTTGCAGGCTTCGCGCCACCCCGCCCATCAGCATCAGCGCATTCTGGTCGAAGCCCCTCGGCGCCGGCTTGATCGCGATCGGCTGAACATTGCTGAACGTCACGGTATCGCTGGCATCGCTGGCGAGATTGAGCCCGGCCTCGATCCGGCATTTGGCGGCATTGACCAGTGCGATCGATAGGCCGCTCGCGCCGCTTGCGAGCACGGCGATAGATTGGGCGTCCTTGGCGAACGGAACACCGCGCGCGCGACCGGACAAGGTGCCGTCGGCGCCAACCGCGATGCGGTCTTTCGGGCTTGCCGGCACTACCGTCATCATGCCTTCCGGGGAGGCCATTTTTGACTGCGACAGCAGCCATCCCGCCAGCATCGTCTCGGCGAGCGGCACTGCGATCGCGAAACGTCCGGCCGCGCTCAACACGCTGAATCCCTCGGCGAGGCTGGCGCCCGAGCCGTCGCAATCTTCCGGCACCCACGACAACGGCAGGCCGGCCTCGGTCAGCGCCTGCCAGAGCGGCGCTTTCCAACTGCCTTTCTTGTCGTTGTTGATGGTTTGGGCGTCGGCAAGATCCGCGAATATCTTCTCCGCGGTCTCGGCGACAATGTTCTCACTCTCCGCCACAGCGTTCCTCGTTTTGATTTGGCACAACTCGCGCGGCCATTCCGTCCGAGCGTCAGATGTGGCCTTTTCTTGCACCGGATGATGGGGAAAAGCCATGGCCATGACAAGCGCCTGTCTCCGCAGGGCAGCCTGCAAGGGCGACATGAAGCAAGGCGGCGGGCAGAATTAATTCCGCACAACGAAACATCGCGGATTTGCAGGCATTTGCTTGCACGATATGGTATCCGCCATCACGGTCTCAAAATCCATATGGGGAAATGCGGATGTCGAAGGATGGTTTGTGCGCAATCGTAACGGGGTCGGCGTCCGGCCTGGGGGCTGCGACCGCCGCCATTCTGGCCAAGGGTGGTGCGCGCATCGTCGTCAACTATTCCTCCAGCCAGAAGGAAGCCGAACAGACCGCCGATCTCTGCCGCACGGCCGGTGGCGAAGTGGTCGTGGTCCAGGGCGATGTGTCACGCGACGAGGATTGCAAGAAGATCGTCGCGGCGGCAGCACCCTGGGGACGCATCGATGCGCTGATCAACAATGCCGGCACCACCAAGCACATGGCGCACGAAAATCTGGACGGCCTGTCGGCGGAAGATTTTCAGCGGCTGTTCGGTGTCAACACCATCGGACCGTTCCAGATGGTGCGGGCAGCGCGAAGTTTGCTGGAAGCCGGCGCCAATGCATCCGGCCGCGCGTCCGCGGTGGTCAACGTCTCGTCCGTTGCCGGCATCAGCGGCATCGGCTCTTCGATCGCCTATGCCGCCAGCAAAGGCGCGCTGAACACCATCACCTATTCGCTGGCGCGGGCGCTGGCGCCGCTGATCCGTGTCAACACCGTATGCCCGGGCTACATCGACACGCCGTGGTTCACCAAGGGCCGCGGCGAGGCCGGCGCGGCCAAGGTCCGCGATTCCGTGATTGCGAAAGTGCCGCTCAAGGTCGCTTCAACCGCGGAAGATGTCGCCGAACTGGTGTGCTTCCTCGCCACGCCGGCGTCGAGCAACATGACCGGCGAGGTGGTTCGGATGGATGCCGGCTTGCATCTCATTACGTAAAAAGGTGTTAGAGACCGTCATTGCGAGGAGCGAAGCGACGAAGCAATCCAAACTTCGCTTGGGTTATGGATTGCTTCGCTGCGCTCGCAATGACGGGGACCAAATGCAAGCCTTACTTACCTGTTGCCCGGGTCGGAAATCATCCGGCTTGCCACCAGCCTGTTCCAGATGAACAGCACCAGCAGCGCGCCGATGGTCGCGGTGATGAAGCCGGCGCCCTGATCCGGACCGTAATGGCCGATGGCCTGGCCGATAAAGGTCGCGAGAAACGCGCCGGCGATGCCGAGCACGGTGGTCAGGATGAATCCGCTCGGGTTGTTCGGGCCCGGCGAAAGCAATCGCGCGATAATTCCCGCGACGAAGCCGACGATGATGACCCAGAGAATTCCGCTCATGGCTGTCGTCCTCTTTTTGAAAAAGCTAAAGTTGCAATGATGATGCGACAGGCGCGACCGCGTCGCACCTGTCGAGACGTCAGATCCGGCCTGACAGCTCGCTTTCGGTCGGCAGCCGCCCGTCCGGCGTCAGATGGTTGATCACATCGGGCAGATGCTGGCTGAGGCCCGCGAGCAGTTCGTCGCGCGACAGTCCGCTTTGCGACGCCAGCGTCTCGATCTGATCGGCGCCCAGCGCCTTGGCGAGATCACCAGGCGAAATCGCCCTGTTCGGGCCGGGGCTCACCCATGAATTGGCGGTGTCGCCCTGGCCGTTCTGCTGGAATTGCTTGAGCAGGTCGCCGAGCCCGCCGCTGATCACGCTTCCAGCCGCGCCGCCGGCAAGCAGGCCGCCCAATCCACCCTTCAGAAGATCGCCAAGACCTCCACCAGCAAGACCTCCACCAGCAAGACCGCCACCACCCACTCCGCCGCCGGGCGGGGCGGCATTCACGCTACTGCCGCGCGACGGCGCCGGTGCCGGCGCTGCATTCGGCTCGCTGCCGCCGAAATGTTTGACCGCCTTGTAGGCGAGCAGGGCCAGGATCGCCATGGTCATCGGCGACATCCCGCCGCCCGTTTGCGCGCCTGGATTGCTCGGGCCGCGCGGGCCATTCTGCATGCCGTTGAGTACGTCGAGTAAACCCATTGTTCTCTCCTGCCGCATTTCCGCCCCGGAGAGACATAGCGGTGCGCTATGACCGTTACAAGGTACGGCCGCGCCAGCCGCGGCGCCATCGGAATGGCAATCCAACGCCAAATTCTGCTATCGAACCCAGGGGGATATCGGTGGAAGGCGGGATGATCTTGGACCGACCGATCGGCGTGGCCGGGGCCGGCAGCATCGGCTGCTTTGTCGGCGGCATGTTTGCGGCCTCCGGCCGCGGTGTCGCCTTGCTGGCGCGCCCGCGCGTGATCCAGGAGATCGAAGGTAACGGGCTCCAGCTGACAAACTTCGAGGGCTTGGCGCGGAACATCCCGTCGAGCGCACTGACGCTGTCCGAGGATCCTCGAATCCTTGGCAACGCCGGTGTGGTGCTGGTGACCGTGAAAAGCGCGGATACCGCCGGGATGGCGGATCTCATTGCTGGCCATGCGCCCGCCGATGCCGTCATCGTCAGCCTGCAGAACGGCGTCGGCAATGTCGCGGTGCTGCGCGAGCGATTGCCGGGGCGTCGGGTGCTGGCGGGGATGGTGCCGTTCAACGTGATCGCGCTTGGCAATGGTCGATTTCATCGCGCCACGTCGGGCGACATCGTCATCGAACAGGACGATACAGGTTCTGCCCAACAGCTCTCGGTGCCGGGCCTGAAAATGCGGGCGACCGACAACATCGCCGGCGTGCAATGGGCCAAGCTGCTGCTCAATCTCAACAACGCGATCAACGCGCTGGCCGATCTGCCGCTGCGCCAGCAGCTCAAGCAGCGCTCATGGCGCATGCTGTTCGCAGACCAGATGGCGGAGGGCCTGGCTGCGATCAAGGCGGCGGGCATCAAGCCGGTGTCGTCGACGCCGATTCCGGCGAGTTGGACACCGCATTTGCTGCGGCTGCCCGACGCGGTGTTCGGGGTGCTGCTGGGGCGCACGATGAAGATCGATCCCGAGGCGCGCTCGTCGATGTGGGAAGACCTGCAGCGCGGCCGCCGCACCGAAATCGATTATCTGCAAGGTGTCATCACCGCCATCGCCGACAGGCACAGGCTGCAGGTGCCGTTGTCGCGCCGGATCGTGACGCTGATCAGGAGTGCCGAAGCCAGCGGCAAGGGTTCGCCTAAGCTGACGCCGGAGCAAATCCGTTGGTCACGCTGACTTGCCTTGAAATCGCGATCATCAGCAGCGAATTTCGCATCCGCGGCCAGCACGCATCCGCCGCGTCGGCGCTGGGAGGAACGATATGAAACGATTTTACGCAGGCTGCGCCGTCGCCGCTGCGGTGGCGCTCGTGGGCCTCGCTGATGCCGGCAAGTGCCGCGCCGCCGACCGTCACACCGTCGCCGGGATATGACGCGAGGTTGCAGCAGCAGAGGGCTGCGACTGCGCGGGTCATTGATGAACCCGTCATACGCCCTGCCAAACGGCGCCATGTGAGCCGGCCTCATGTGCGGCGGACCTACGGCGGCGGCGTTTACTGAACGCCGTTCACACTGAGAGCGCGCGCGCATCAGCGCGAAACCGCAATCTCGCGCTGGTTATCGGTGGATTGCAGCTTCGACCGGGCGCGTCAGCGCGCCGCGCTCTGCACGGGTCCGCTGGCCTCGCCATGGGAAGACAAGCCACCGCGTTTGGCTTTGGCCTGGGACGAGCCAAACAGTGCTTTCTTCAGATTCGTGATTTTCTCGGAAAGCACCGGCCACTCGCAGGAGAAGGTGGAATGTTTGGCGCATTGCGCTTTGGCGCGCGCCTTGAGATCGGCCCCCGTCGCCTTTGGCTTGACAGCCGCCTCCGCGACCACCGGCAGGGAAGCCTTTTCGGGCCGCTCGGCGGTTTGCTGCTCCTGCTTTGCCGCGAGCGACGCCGCGATGAAGCTTCGCCGCTGCTTGTCGAGAAAGACGGTGTATTGTTCGTCGATGTGCTTCTGTTCTTCTTTCGTCGGATTGGGACCCGCGATATCGAAGCTGCGGTTCTGCATAAAGTCGTAATAGGTGTAGCCGCCGCCGGACTTGCGCCGGCCGGCGAATTTCGCGTTGCATGCGGCGATTTCCGACGTCCGCGCTTCCTTGGTCGCCGCCTTCTCCGCGAGGTCGGCGCAGTCCTCGAAATCGACCGGTGTGCGCGCACTCCACCACTGCGCATGCGCGCGCAACGGCGCCAGCGTAACGCACACGGCGACCGCAGCCGTCAACAGTCCGGATTGGCGCGATACGATCACGGACGATTTTCCCAACACCACCCTCAAGACGCGACTCACACAACATGATTTGCGCGGATTGTCGCCATTATTCGGCGGCTTGTCACCCTGGAACCCGTATTTGTACGGCACGAGCCGTGCGCTCTTTCGGTCCTGTGACAAGCGCGACACATCTGCGGCTAGTTGCAACCGGCCGGGATTCAATCCTTATGCGATCATATTGGGATGATGCGGAGGCTGGCGATCATCACGGCGCTCTGGTATGGAGCTTTCAAGCGCCCGCGTCCACCCGCGGGGCTTCGGTCCCGTAGCTCAGCCGGATAGAGCGACGGTTTCCTAAAACGAAATCGCGTGGTTCGCCACCGTTCCCCGTTTCTCAAACAATTCCAATACCTTGCCCTCTATGCATTTGCTATAATGCTCCATCGAAATCCGCCTCTATCCACGAGAGCGCGGAGCAAATCGGAGCAAAAAATGCCGAAGCTGCACGTGACCGACGTTGTTGTGTCGCGGCTTAAGTTCCGCGGCACCTATTATGACGAAATGACGCCAGCATTCGGGCTGCACGCCGGCAAAAATCGCAACCGGCGGCACGGCAGTCGCGAGCGTCGTCGCGGCATTGAGCCAGATGCCATGCGTGAACGCGAACACATTGAGCGCGGCCCAGGCGATCATCACCGTGGCCGCAGCGATGAGGCCGGGCGCGCTGCGCCGCCAGGCGAGCAGGCCCACCAGCAGCATCGGCAGCAGGATCGCCGCGAGCGCATCGGCGATGTGAACCCTGTGGTCGCGTACGATGCTGTCGCCGGCAACGAGATGCGTAATCGCGGTCGAGACCACCTCGACGCCGGGCATCAGGGTATCGAACGGCGTCGGGAAGAAGTCGCCGCCACCGGCGACCGCGGCGCCGATCACGACGATCCGGTTCTCGATCGCGGCGCGATCGAGCGTGCCGTCAAAAATGCTCTGCGCACTGACGGTGCGGATGGTACGGCGCGGGCCGTAATAGGTGATCGGCAGCGCAAAGTCGGTGTCGGTCGGCACCGCGCGATCGCCGAGCATGAGATGGTCGGGTGCGATCGTCAGCGGCTTGTCGAGCGCGCGGCTCGCGACCCGTAGTGGGAATGACAGCTCGACCTTCTCGCGGGTCCGGAACAGCATCGGGATGGAGAGCGGCGAGCCTGACTGTCCGGTCGCGACGTTGACGATTCCGACATCGGCGTGATCGGCGAACGCCGGTAACGGCAGCAGGAAGCGCTCCGCCTGCGGCAGGACGGCGAGCGGCCCATCACTGCTCGGCGCCACGGTCTCGTTGGCAGTCGGGAAGATCGCTGCGGCGGCGAGGACCATGGGACCGGTGGCCAGCGTATGCGCCAGCGTGGCATCGCCGATCGCGGCGCTGCGGTCGACCAGCAGCAGGTCGATCGCGATGACCTTCGGCTTGAACTGCACGATGGTGTCGACGACGCGCGCAAGGTCGGCGCGCGGCAGCGGATAGCTGCCGCCGCGCTTCACCACGGTATCGTCGATCGCAACGATAGTGACGAGATCGGGCGGGCGCTGCACGCCACGGGCAAGCGTCCGCAGATCGGTCAGCGTTGCCTCGAGACGATCGAGAAAGCGCAGATGGCCGTTGGCGTGAGCAGCATAGATACAGGCGCCCCACAGCGCAGTGAGGACGAGGGTCACCAGGATTTGGACGCGTCTATTCATCAAGTCGTACTGCAATCCGTTTTATTGACCGAGTCTTATTGGCCAAGTCTCACTGACCAAGTCTTATTGACCAAGTCTTGCCATCAAGGCATCGACACGCGGCTGGCCCCATTGCTTGACGGTCAGCGGACCGGTCGCCTCGACGTCGACGCCTTGGCCGGGTCCGAGCACCACCGCGCGTCCGCGCGCCCTGCGGCTCACCCCGACACGGCCGTCGGCAACGAAGACCGAGGTCTTGGCGTCAGCGACATCGACCGCCCATTTCGTGCCGCGCACCGCGGCGATCGCCTGCGGCGTCAGCACCTTGAAGGGATTGCCGCCGGGCTTCTTGGGCACCTCGACCAGCAGGGCTTTGCTGCTCAGCTCGACCGAGTCAATATGTCCGTCGCGGTTGGCGTCCTTAAGTTCAAATCTGGCGCCATTTTCGGCAACGATGGTGATGCCGTTGTCGCAGCGCCAGGCCTGCGTGCCGGCGGCCGATGCCGAGGACGTACAGCCCGCATTGGTCGCAGGCTGTGCGAGAGCTGATCCCATCAACAGAAACGAGCACGCCAGGACAAAAAATCCGGCGCGTGCAACCTTTGTCATGCCAGCCTCCATTCCAAGCGCTCGGCACATTTCAAGGCGATGTTGATACGGTACCGTATCACGCGCGGAGGCTGTTGAGAAGTGCCGTGGCCTCTGAGCTATTTTGTCGCGGCCAACATTTCCAGATTTGGCGGCGATCAACTTTCGGTCAGGCGGCATTTTCGCGTGAGCCTGCGTCGGCGCGCGTCGCATGGAAGGCGGCGCACGCCAGCCTCGCGCAACGCTTCGTTGCTATGGTTCGGTGGTGTTGAAGACCACGGAAAGGACGCAGTTGGATGCGTCTTGGGACGCGGTCGAGAGATGCCAATTGATCGCGCCAAACCGGCCGAGAAACATGGTTAACAGTTGCGACTAAGTCCGTAGTTCTGCGGGCTTTTTTCTCTAAATGGGACAGCGTTAACGAGTTGCCCCAGGTCTGCCAAAACTTAATCCGCATTTAACTAAAAGCCGCCTTAATGCCGCTCCGACCCTCTGCGAGATGCTGTTTTGGGAAAGTGACCAGCGGCACTTCGAAGGGGGACCTAGTGACACCGTCCTGGACGCAAGGCGAATGAGTACGAGTATCGCTGCGCAAAGTAACGCGGCACGGAAGTCCAAAGAATTCTCGAACAATTCTTATCGGAAGCCTTCCCGGAAAATGACCACCCAAAACGTGCTCGGCGCCGCCGTGATCGGCTGTGTCGTGCTTGGCGCCGGCTGGACCGTCTACACCAACATTCTTGCCGCCAGCGTCTATCCGACGGTCGGCAGCATTGGCTACGACGAGCCCGTGATCAAGCGCGCGCCCAAGGTTGCGCTGCGCGAGGCGGGTGAAGCCATCAAGGAAGCCTTCGCGCTGCTGCCCGACCGGGTGCAGGTGGTCACGCCGATCTCGCGCGAAATG
>Ga0137412_10004832_pt1 | contig 10759 bp, 9 predicted proteins | sample CZODoug2_1_16fun_FD_122160 | JGI IMG/M metagenome (GOLD analysis project Ga0137412, IMG submission 122160) | Vadose zone soil fungal communities from Angelo Coast Range Reserve, California, USA - CZODoug2_1_16fungal (Hybrid Assembly) | ecosystem: Environmental > Terrestrial > Soil > Vadose zone... | reverse complement strand
ACACTTGAGACAATCCATGGGTGGCTTATATACCAGCTCGTTCGCAGCCAGGGTGTCGGATAGCTCCCAGTTCCCGGCCCCGGTTTCGGGACGAAAGTCCCTACTTCATACGATGATGGCCTCGAACCCGTCCCCGCTTACAAACACACGACAATTTTGCCGTTCGCCGCGCCCGCTTCCATCAGGCGATGGGCCTCCCGGATCTCTTCGAATCGGAAGACCCGGACCGGCTTGGCCTTGTAGGTTCCGTCCGCAACCCGCTCGACGATGGTCTGCATGGGAATCTCCGACGTTGGAAACGCCGGCGCGCCGAACATGAAGCTCCCGAAGAAGCTGAAATGCACGCCGCTCGGCAGTTGCATCATCGGCATGAAAGCAGGGATAGGATCGAGGCCGCCGAGGAAGCCCGCCAAGCAGAGGCGGCCGTGGCGGCGGACCATGGTGAGCGAGCCTGCGACCGTGCTGTTGCCGACCAACTCCAACACGGCGTCGACGCCTTGCGGATACCGGTCGCGCACGCGCTGCGGCAGGTCAAGCCCTTCAAGCACCACTTCCTTGGCGCCTAGCGTCTCGAGCGTCTCGGCGCGTTTCGGGTTGCGCGTCGTGGCGATGACGCTGCACAGCAAAGCCAAGATACACTCCGACCCATATCAATGTGACGATGAGAGAATTGACGAATTGATTGAACAACTGTCCGCCGTGTGGAAGCCTTCGATAGAGAGCGCCGAATATCGGTGCTACTGATGTGTTGTATTCCGCCAGAGACAGCACGATGGTGACGACGTATAGCGTGGAGGCCAATAGCGCAATGGCGATCGGCATCCTGATCAGCAGCGCCCGAGGGGGAAGCGAGAGCCACCGTCGGCGTTTGATGATCCAGCGCAGCAGATGCGTCAGTGCAAAGCCGCTGATGCAGAAGCCACCCCAAAGCGTTACAGCTTTACTCCAAGGCACATCGGCAAAAACGACTTCGCCGGAAGCCTGCGCCCAGAAATAGCAACCCCAGCTGGCGAACTGCAGGGCCCAGTAACTTAGGCTGATCGCAACTCCTTGGCGCACACCGGGCACGGGGAGGCTTGTGGCAGAGTCGAGCATACATGGGTGATCCTTACACGATCCGGGTAGTCCTTCCACTCAAAGAATGGCACAGCCATGCCAACACAGAGCGGAAATTCACCGTTCAATCGCAGGTCGAGCCGCTCGTCATGCCAATTTGACCGCTCGACATTTTTCTCGGGCGCGATCCCCGATCCGGAATAGTCTGATGGCGTCGGAATCTCTTTAGGAAAGACACATGCCGCCGAAATTGTCATTGATATCCCGTATCCGCTGGCTTTTGCTCGCTGTTGTCCTGCCGGGCGCCTTGTCGGCGGCAGACCTCCAGATCGAGCACGTAACGATCGTGTCTCCCGAGCGGGTCAGTTCCATGCGTGACGCTCAGGTACGTGTGCACGATGGCCGCATCGTCGCAATCTCGAAAGCTGGCGACGCGACCGCTCACTCAAGCGCGGACACGATTGCGATGGATGGCTCAGGCCTATTCCTGGCTCCCGGCTTGATAGACAGCCATGTTCACCTCGGCGCGATTCCCGGGATGACGCCTGAACAGGAGGCCGAGCATCCAGATATCGCGCGAGCGGCGCGGGAGCAGATTCCGCGCAGCTTCTTGCTCTACGGCTTCACGACTCTGATCGATCTGATCTCGACGCCGCAGGAATTGGCGCGCTGGAAAAGCCACGACATCGTTCCGGACACGTACTTCTGTGGCGGCGCCGCGCTGATGGATGGCTACGCGATGAACTACGCGCCCAAGCCGCAACGCTATCAGTGGTGGCCCTATATGCTGATCGAGCCGGGTACCCAGGCGCCCGACGGGATCGATCCGGCAGTGCACACACCACAGGCCGTGGTCTCAAGAATGAAGGCAGATGGCGCGATCTGTGTGAAGACGTTCTTTGAGCGTGGCTTCGGCGGAGTCCGGGATCTGCCGGTGCCGCAGCTTGAAACGATTCGCGAGATCGTGAAGGTCGCCCACGCCGCAGGGATGCCGGTGTTGATGCACGCCAATTCAGACGAGGCTCAGAGGTTCGGGCTCGATGCGGGCGTCGATATCATGGCCCACGGTCTTTGGAACTGGAACCAGCAGCATTCCACTCCGACCGAGCTCACGCCGGGTATCCGGAAGATACTGGACAACGAACTCGTGCAGAACGTTGGCTGGCAGCCGACGATTCAGGTGCTCTACGGCATCAGAGATCTCTTCAGCCCTTCTTATCTTTCAGACCCACGACTGTCCCGCGTTCTGCCGTCGAACCTGCTTGAGTGGTATCGATCCCCTGAGGGCCAGTGGTTTCGCGTGGTGATCTCACAGGACGTGAAGGTGCCCGCCAACGCGAACCCAAGTCAGCTCGAGCGTGTCGTCAACGAGGAATTTGCCGCGGTCATAAATCGTGGCAAACATGCGACGGCATACGTTATCGCGCGACACGGACGTATCTTGTTTGGCACAGATACGCCGAGCGCCCCCACCTACGCCAATCCACCGGGTCTCAATGGGTGGCTGGAGATGCATCGGCTCATCGACGCGGGCGAAACTCCGGCGCAAATCTTCAAGTCCGCGACGCTGACGAACGCACGGGCGCTGAAGCTAGATCAGGACATCGGTACCGTGCAGGTCGGAAAACGTGCCAATTTGCTGCTACTCCGACAGGATCCGACGCAGACGATTGACGCCTATGCCGAGATCGCGAAAGTGATACTCAACGGCCGAGTATTGGACCCTTCCGAATTGGCGGCTAATGCACCGCGCTGAAGTTCAGACCGCGTCTGGCGTGACGATCCAATTAAGTTTCCCTGCAATCGCTCGGCAGCAGTCGGACGGGAGTATTTGCTTACCCGATACCTCTCATTTCTGGCCATGGACCGCAAAATCCGGACGGATGAGCAATGGATGATGAGTCTATGGTGGCAGCACCAAACGCGCTGACACGCTATTATCTGAATATGAACCACCATCCTGCACTGGCGGCGGCAAATACCGCCATCATCACTGGGGCCGCCAACGGCATTGGACTCGCCGCGGCCAAACGGTTTGCCGGATTCGGCATGCATGTCATTCTGGCTGATATGCCGGGCGACTCGCTTGACAGAGCACAGGCTGCGGTTGCCGGCATGCCGAACTCGGGCGAAGTGCTCGCCGTCCCCACCGACGTTGCCGATTTCGAGGCCGTTCGGGCTTTGCGCGATCTTGCCTATGAGCGTTTCCGCACCGTAAGCGTGCTGATGAACAATGCCGGAGTGGGACGTGGAGGCGGCGCCTTTGACGACATCGCCGCGTGGCGGAAGGTGATCGGCACCAATCTGTGGGGAGTGATTCACGGCATTAACGCGTTCGCCGAACCGATGGTGAGTCAGGCGATCCCGGCGCTGATCATCAATACCGGATCGAAACAGGGCATCACCACGCCGCCCGGCGACACGGCGTACAACGTGTCCAAGGCCGGCGTGAAAGTGGCGACCGAAGGGCTTCAGCACGAATTGCGCAATCGACCGGGATGCCTCGTCAGCGCGCATCTCCTGGTGCCGGGCTTCACGTTTACGGGGATGACGGGCCGCGCTGACAAGCCGGCGGCCGCATGGACCGCGGATCAGGTGGTGGATGAAATGCTGAAGGGGATTGCGGCGCAGCAGTTCTACATCATCTGCCCCGATAACGACGTGACAGCCGAGATGGACCGCAAGCGCATGCGTTGGGCCGCGGATGATGTGATCGAACGCCGGCCGCCCTTGTCGCGTTGGCACCCCGATTACGTCGACGCTTTCAACGCCCACATGGCGGCCGAGGAATAACTCGGCGAAAACGAGTCAAGCGAACTGCGTCGCGTTGGCATCCGCATATGCCGCTCGCTTCGGAGGCAGTGCTGGCAGCGTTTGAATACTCGAAAATGCGCTCGTCCGCGTCTTAGAGGTCACCATGCCGCCCCCGGCAAAACGGAGCCCATGCACCATCATCATTGGTCTAGCAGCGACAGAACTCCGCGATAGTGCTTCGAAGAGATCGCGAAGAAGGTGGTCCGGCGGGCGGCAGCTCCGCCGCCCGCCCGCTGCTCAAAAAGTCATCGCCGGGCAAATCTTAGCGATCAATTTCGCCGAACGCGTGGCGCAGGTCGTACTCCGCGATCTTACGTCCCATAACAACCCCTGCTTCGGTGGAGAAGCGGTAGTGCAGTCCCGCCCAAAAGCGCGCATCGACGATTTGTCTGCGAAGATCCGACGTTGTGTCGAAATGGCGGACGGCATCGAGATTGCCTGCCGGACCCGCCGCATCGAATCCATGCACGTCAACACCGACCCGGTCCGTGTCAAGAAAATCCTCAAGCACTTCGGCCATCGCCGAGGTGAGAGACCCATGCGCCGCGGGATACTCCGGATGGTTTGGCGTTGCAACCAAGGGCCGCCAGCCCATCAGCTCTAGCGTCGCCGCATTGCCGTCATCGAAGCCGGGGACCGGCCCGAATTCATCGCCGGCCGGCGCGACTGACGTCGGATCGATCGCGGTAACCGGACGCCAGAAAAGATAGTGGTATTTGGCGTGCATGACGGAGATCTGCGCATCCGCACCGATGACATTCACCATGGCCGCCAAGCGCGCCGTTCGCACGACACCGAGGTTGCGCGTCGCGGCGAGATCACGGACCAGCCGGTTGTACTGCCGTATCACATTGGCGGTCCAGAATTCGGCGATCGCGGTCTGCTCCCCACTGCGGACGACGCTGCTCGCCGAACCGTATGCCTGGATGTCATTGAATGCGTGCAGCCATTTGTCGCCGCTCAGCGATGGCGGCGGTCCCGGTAGAAATTGGCTGGCGCTGCCCAATATGAACGGCTTGACGTCGCCAACCCAGGGTGTTTGCGGGGCGGCATACGCCGCCGGCGTCCGGCGCCAAACGCCAGGACCCGGCGTAAGCGTGGCAACCGGTGAGGTGACGCCAATGGGCGTCATACGACCATCGCCATTCCTATCCTGGATCAGCATCGTTGCGGCGGCAAGGCCGACCGCCTGGCCGTTTCTCTTGGCGATTCCATCCGGGACCAGCCCCAGCGCCTCCGTGTAGGCGGCGTAGAGTGTCGTGGTCTGCGACGGGAAATAGTTCACGAGGGTGTCGTAGGCGGCTTCGATGACCGCCGCATCAATCGACGAACCCCTCGGCGCGTGGACGCCCCCATGGTATGGAACGTAGTCGCCGCCGACAGCCACGGTTGCATTGTAGACAGCCGCGGACACGTACCCCATGTAAATGAGCCCCTCGTTTTGAAAAGCCCCCGACCCCACCACGGTGTTCTCGGCGATTTGGTTCCACTGCGCAACGGTATTTCCCGGCGGCAATGCCGCCGACGCCGTGTGGACCGCGATGACGGCTGACCCACCGGCTGTAATTGCAAAAAACGTGAGCGCGCGCGATGCGCGCCCGATGATCCCTAAAAGTTTGCCTAACATTTGACCCCCTACACCCGGTTGATTCAGTTGTGCGTACAACAGTCGAACTATCGTTCCGCACCCTAACAAGCGGGCGCCAGGCAAACCCGACATTTCCTGCCAAAATTTCTCCAAATCATAAAAATGTGCTATCTCACGAGGGATCAGGAGACACGGGAAGGCCAATGGATATGACCGGTTCGATTTCCACACAGACGCTGGAGAGACTCGCGACCTTCGGAGAATTCCTTCGATACCTGCGTCGGCGCGCCGGCCTTACACAGACTGACCTGTCGATCGCTGTCGGCTGCAGCGATGCCCAGATCAGCCGCCTCGAACAGAACCTGCGCCTGCCCAATGTCGCCAATGTTGACGCGCGATTCCTGCCGGCGCTCAAATTAAAGCATGAACCGGCGGCCCGCGAGCGCCTGCTATGGTTGGCCACCGACGCACACCGGCGATGGGCGGAGGCGGCAGCTGCTGCCGACCCTGCGTCAAACGCGAATACGCCATCGATTGCCGTGATGCCGTTTCTCAATCTCAGCACCGACCCCGGCAACGAATACTTCTGCGACGGACTCGCCGAAGAACTCCTCAACGCACTGACAAAAGTCCGGCGGCTGTTCGTCGTCGCCCGTGCCTCGGCGTTCTCATTCAAGGGAAAGGATCTGGATGCGCGGGAGATCGGCAGACGGCTCAACGTCGATACCATCCTCGAGGGCAGTGTCAAACGCGTGGACGATCGCTTGCGCGTCGCCGTGCATCTCATCAATACCAACAGCGGTTTCCAGATATGGTCGGAGCGCTTCGACCGACGCATGACTGATTTGTTTGCGCTTCAAGACGAGATCACGCTGGCGATCGTCGATCAACTCAAAATCGAGCTCCTGGAAAAGGAGAAACTTGCATTGCTGGGCCGCCATCCGGTGAATCTTGAAGCGTTCAATCTGTACTTGAAGGGGCGCTTTTATTGGGCGCGGCGGCCGCAAGGGATCAACAAGGCTATCAAGTATTTCGAGCTTGCCATCGAAAAGGACCCGCGCTCGGCGGTGGCCCGCGCTGGTCTGGCCGATTGCTACGTGACTCTCGGTTCTTGGGAGAACGGCACCATGCCGCCCGTGCAAGCGATGGCTAAGGCCAAATCGGCCGCGAGCATCGCATTGGAATTGGATGGCCGACTGGCTGAGGCGCATGCGACGCTCGCATATCGCACTACTCATCATGATTGGGATTGGGCGACCGCGGAAGCTCAATTCCGACGGGCACTTGAGCTCAATCCAAACTACGCAGTGAGTTATCATTGGTACTCGCACTATCTGACCGCGATGGGCCGCACTGAGGAGTCCCTTGAGGCCAGCAAGCGCTGCCTTGAACTCGATCCGCTCGATCTCGTCATCAACATTCATATGGCGTGGCATCATCAGTTTGCCAGGCAATATGAAGAGGCGGTCGATCAATGCTGGAAAACCAATGAACTCCACCCAAACTCTTTCTGGCCACCGTATTTCTTTGCACTCGCTTATCAGCAGCAGGGGAAGATCGCCGAAGCAGAGGCGGAATTTCAGAAGGCGATCCGGATGTCCGATAACGTCACGTTCACCACGGCGGGGTTGGGGCATCTTTACGCAAGCACGGGTAAATTGGCTGATGCTCAAGCCATATTCAAGGAATTGGGCTCGCGCTCGCAGACAAACTACGTGCCCGCGTATGATCTGGCGCTGGTCTGCACCGGGCTAGGGTGGACAGACCAAGCGTTTGATTGGCTCTCCAAAGCGCTCGAAGAAAGGTCCGGTTGGCTGGCTTACCTGAATGTTGAACCTCGAGTGGACACGTTGCGGCGCGACTCGCGGTTCGACGATCTATTGCGAGGCGTACGACTAATACCCGGCCTTTCGCAGAAATAGCCGGCGATGGGCACCTTCTGTCACGTCAAATTGTATCGATCCCCTTAAAGGTCCCTTAAGCAGATTCGATATTACCGGCATTGGTATAGGGAAGGACTCGAGGAGTAAGTGCTGTGTCCACGTGTGAGAATGCAAAACTATTCGAGAAAAGCCATCTGCCCGTACGCACTAGCTTGGGGGCAATGACGCCGTTCGACGATTCCTTACTTCGAGCGCGAGGGTTCGACGAGCGCGGTAATCGTATCGGCGGGATCAGCGCGCCCGTTCAGGTGACGGTGCCAACAGGTACTATGCTTGTGCGCACATTCGGCGGTGATGCGCAGGCGGTGGGACAATGGTGGTTTACATTGCATGAACTCACCGAGGTACTGAATTACGTCGGGCACACCGACGTTGCGGAAGGGCGTCGGGCCGGAAAGGGAGTACTCCACGCTTTTTTGGCCGTGCTGCAACGCGAATGGAAGAGCACGTGCGAGTTTTTTGCCCTGGTGGAACTCCAGAAGTCGGTTTACGCCTTTCATGGCGAGGGAGACCATGTTGCTTACGGCGGAGCCGGCGGACAAAAGGCTGCACGAATCATTTCCAGGGGTTCGCAACGTGGTGTCCGACAGATCATGTTGCCGAAGCTGTGGGAATATCAATCAGCCGTGGTATACCGAATTTCGAAGGGGAGCACCGATCGAGAACTCGTCGCTGTATGTCGGCGATTACCAGCGCAGCCGCTACCGTTCGAAGCTTAGGACTCGATCTCTGCTGCGCGACCGGGACTTTCCCATAAAGAGATGCGGGCGATGGGAATCGAACCCACACGGGCGGTGCTTCAAAGCCCTTAAAACACGGCATTTCGCGAAGTCCGGACGGGAGCGTGCGATTTCCGTGCGAATTTTCGCGTCATGAGGGGCAACGTAGGACGCTAGTGCCGCGCCGTCCAATCGCCAATGCTCCCGAATCAAGCCCGTCGAGCCGCGCTTCGGAGTCCGCGAAGAATTTCCTCAATGCGCCTCCCCTGGCTCCCGGCGTTGACGGAGCGTCGCGATAGAGCGACGTCGCGGCACCAGATCGCGGGGGTTGACATCGGCGCCGACCCCCCTCACCCGGAAGCCACGCCGGCGAGGGCCGCTCATATCGATTGAACCGGCAACATTTATCGGTACACTGCACATCCGTTTCGGCCTAGCTCCCAGCATCACTGAGAGCGTGCGGCCATCGATTGTATGAGGATCTGATTGAGCACGAACCTGGAGTTGAGCCTAAAGGACGCTATTGACACACCACGGACGGTCATCGACATTCGCTATAGCGAGGTTGGTCTGGTGCAAGTGCGCATCCGTACTACGGACCCGCGCGCCATTCTAAACGAGCTGGCCGGGCGAGTCGCCGCCGCGCCGCATTTCTTCCGCCGCATCGCCGTGTGTCTGGATCTCAGCGCGCTCGAGAAGACACCTGAAGTCGCCGAGATTCATGCCGTGATCGAGGCGGTGCGTCGCGTCGGCATGCTGTCGGTCGGACTTGCCGGCGATGTCGTTGAACTGGAAACCGTGGCGAGCGCGCTCAACCTGCCGATTCTTTCGAGCTTTCGGACGCCCACCCGTCCAGCCCCGGTACTCGAACCTGAGCAGGCTGCACCGACCACGCCGGAGCCCGCGCCGGCGCCGGCCGATTCGAACGTTTCGACCCTGATTCACAACCAGCCCGTGCGCTCGGGCCAGCGTATCTATGCGCGCAATCGCGATCTCATCGTCAATGCCGGCGTCGCCGCCGGTGCGGAGGTCATGGCGGACGGTTGCCTCCATATTTATGGTCCGCTGCGCGGCCGCGCAATGGCCGGTGCGAGCGGCGATCCCGCAGCGCGAATGTTCTGTCAGGAGTTTGACGCGGAACTCGTGTCGATCGCGGGCGTGTTCCGTGTCTTTGAAACGATTCCCGCCGAGCTGGCCGGCATGCCGGTGCAGGCCTGGCTCGCAGGCGAGGATCTGCATTTCGCGCCCATCGGCGCATGAGCCGTCCCGCCGCGGACATCATTAAATTACAGTCATCCGGCTGCTGAAAGACGCATCCAGCGACCTTCATGTCAGCAGCCCCAAGATCTTTGCATAGGAGAATCCAGAATTGTCCGAGACTATCGTTGTAACTTCGGGTAAGGGAGGAGTTGGAAAGACCACTACCTCCGCCAGCATAGCGTGCGGACTCGCGCGCCGCGGCAAACGTGTTGCGGTGATCGATTTCGACATCGGACTGCGCAACCTCGATCTGATCATGGGGTGCGAGCGGCGTGTCGTATATGATTTCGTGAATGTCATCCAGGGCGACTGCGTACTCAAACAGGCGCTGATCAAGGACAAGCGCATCGATACGCTGTATCTATTGGCCGCGTCGCAGACTCGCGACAAGGAAGCGCTCACCGATGAAGGCGTACGCCGCGTACTCGACGAACTCGCGGCCGAGGGCTTCGAGTACATCATTTGCGATTCGCCCGCGGGAATCGAGAAAGGCGCACATTTGGCGATGTATTTCGCGGACCGGGCTGTGGTCGTCGTCAATCCGGAAGTCTCCTCGGTACGCGATTCGGATCGCATACTCGGCCTGCTCGCCAGCAAGACGCTGCGCGCCGAGCAAGGCAATGGCGGAGTGAAAGAGCACCTGCTGCTGACCCGCTACAGCCCGCGACGGGTCGCGAGTGGCGAGATGCTGAGCGTCCAGGACGTCAAGGACATACTCGGTCTCGACGTGGTCGGCGTCGTTCCGGAGTCGCCCGACGTATTATCCGCGTCCAACGCCGGTGTTCCCGTCATTCTCAACGGCGAGAGCGACGTATCCGCCGCCTACGAGGACGCCGTAGCCCGCTTGTTGGGCGAGACCGTGCCGATGCGCTTCACAGAGGAACCCAAGAGAGGTTTCTTCGCGCGCATGTTTGGGGGCTGACGTGGGTTTACTCGCTTTTTTTCGCAAGACTTCATCGTCGGCCAATGTCGCCAAGGAGCGTCTGCGCATCATCGTCGCGCAGGAGCGCAACGCGCGCGGCGGCCCAGACTACCTGCCCACGCTGCGTCGCGAGTTACTCGAGGTGATCCGCCGGTATGTGAACATCGATCCGTCCGCGGTTCAGATCAACCTCGGACGCGATGACGGTCACGAGGTACTCGAGCTGTCGGTCGCACTGCCGGAAGAGCCGCGGGACGGCTCGATGGCCGAGCGCTGAGTTCGCAGGAGCAGCGCGCGCCGAGTCACGGATTCGCCGCTGCATGGCAACGCCCGATCGTCGGTACGCGATTGATACAGATCGAAACCAAGATGCGGATGCGCCGATGCTCAGAGCCTATCATCAAAGGACAGAGTGGAGCGGGCGATGGGAATCGAACCCAAACGGGCGGCACCTCTT
>Ga0137412_10004831_pt1 | contig 10759 bp, 7 predicted proteins | sample CZODoug2_1_16fun_FD_122160 | JGI IMG/M metagenome (GOLD analysis project Ga0137412, IMG submission 122160) | Vadose zone soil fungal communities from Angelo Coast Range Reserve, California, USA - CZODoug2_1_16fungal (Hybrid Assembly) | ecosystem: Environmental > Terrestrial > Soil > Vadose zone... | reverse complement strand
ATCACGCTGCGTCGTCGATTTTGTAGTGCCAGGTATGGACGATTGGCTCGCGATTGATATCGCTGATGAAGGCGATCAGGCGTTCCTTGAGTTCGTGTTTGGAGGTGACGCGGATGTGGCGCAGCACCGAACGCGCCAGCTTAGAGAAGAAGCCCTCGACGAGGTTGAGCCACGACCCATGCGTCGGCGTGAACGTGAAGGTAAAGCGCCCAATCGGCTGGGCGGCGAGCCAAGCCGCCGTCTCGCGCGAGACATGGGCGGAATGATTGTCGAGAATGACCTCGATTGCCGTGTCGGCGGGATAGGCGGCGTCGAGGAGCTTGAGGAACTCAATGAACTCACGGCTGCGGTGGCGTTCCTTGACCAAGGCATGGACGTGACCGGTGAGCAGATCGATGCCAGCCATCAGGGTCAAGGTGCCGTGGCGCGTGTACTCGTGATCGCGCATTACGGTCGGGCTGGTGCCGGGAAGTGGCGGGCGATCCGGCGCGGTCGTGCCGATCGCCTGGATCCCTGGCTTCTCGTCGTAAGAGATGATGGCGAGGCTCTCGGCGCGGCTATCTCGGCCCTGGCTCTCGCCGCTTTCACCTTGGGCGCGCAGCATCGCCACTTGACGGTAGACGCAGAGGATTTCGGCCATCTTGGGCTCGAACTGCGGATCGCGTTTTTCCAGGTAATAGCGCACCCCCGCTTTCGCGAGGGCAGGCTCTTGTGCGGCTTGACCTCGTGCTCGGCCAAGATCTTGCAGACCGTCCCCTGGGCCAGCTTCGCCAGGCTCGGATGCCCAGCAGACGCCGCGTGCTCACGGGCATGCGCGGCGAGCAGCCGGGTGGTCCACAGCTCGTGGGGATAACCCAGCTCCTTCGCCTTTCGGCACGCCAGCGCCACCAGCCAGGTTTTCGCCTCGGCGGTGATAACCGGATCGCGTCCTGCCCGCGGCCGATCATCCAGCGCCTCGATTACGCCCAGTTCCGCCGCTCGCTCCAGACAGCGTGTCACCGTCTGCTGCGTCACTCCAATCGTGCGCGCCACTGCATAAGCCGACGGGTCGTCCAAATAGGCCAGGATAATCCGCGCCCGTTCGACACGGCTCGTGGGCTCGGTTCGAGACCGAGCAATCTCCAGCAAACGTCGCCGCTGTTCGGCATCAGTCGGCAACGCGATCACTCGACGCGGTGCTACCATTGGACCCCCAGTCCAATCCCCGCCCCTCATACCACATATCGTCAAAAAGAGAAATCAATCCGCAACATATTGATATTTCGGAATCTCTATACTAGGTGCTCCTATCCGCCTCCTACGGAGTTCGTTGGAGGGGGACGGGAATGCGTTTTACAGAAGGCGGAGAGAATGTTAACGATAGCCGAGGCGCAGCAGCGGACCGAATTTTTCCTGACCGCTCAGATGATCGAAGCGCTGCAGGCGGTTGAATATGAGCTGCCGAGCTTTGACGCCGAACCCCGAGAAGTGCAACTGGTCGATGCCGCCCGCTCGCGGGTCCAGGTCCGCCATGTGCGTGGCGCTTCCGATGCTACCTACCTCATCAACAGCTTTAACGACGAGCTATTAATGCAGCTGCAGCTCAATGTCCATCGTCTGGTCGTCGTCTACCGCGTACCCGCGCTCGATGCACTTGACGCAGACACTCTTGCTGTGCGTCTCGAGCGTTGGCGCCTTGGCGCCGAGCACGCCGGATGGAAATTCGGCTGGCGTGATGCCCCGATTGCAGGTGATACCGGCCGGCGCTACGTAGAGGCTTATTGCTACGCTTTCGCTGGCCGAGATTTTCTCGAAGACGATGTGCAGCAACTTTATTGGCGCACCGACATCGTGCAGATGACCCGATACTACATGATCGAGGCGGCGCGCTGCGGGATCCGCCTCTCACCAACTTGGGCAGGGTTCCCTGTCTAAATAGTGCGTGTGGTGAGGTAAGGCGCGTGGCGCGAGAGACTTGACTATACGCGGTGCGGCCACTGCCGGGCTGGAGGCTGGCCGCCATCCATGGACGCGTGATGCCAGGCCGTAGCGGCTCCAGCAGTATCGGCGTAGCGGTGAAAGCGCCAAGAATTCACTGGGCGCCGGCGTGACTCCCGGATGGCTCGGCGCCTGCGCGCCGGCCTGCGCAATGTCTGTCTGGCTCAGCCGCGTCAGATAGACCCGATCGTCTGAACTACCCCTTGCCGACCACGGCAAGGATTACGCGCCCGGACTCGGCGTGACTCTGTGCCAGCTCGGGCGTCCGCCCGGTACCGCTCGGCTCGGAAGGGTTTATCTCGCTCATAGGCAGAAGGGTCTCGTCGCTCGCATCTCGGCTCCTACCTCCTATCGGTGCGGCCGATCTCTGCAATCGGCGCTGATGGGGTCGAAATCAGCCGCACCGGTGAGCTGAGAAAGTCTCCAGCGGCGTAGACCCCTGGAGACCTACCCTAACTTAATGGAGACTACCTACGGCCGCGGCGTGCCGCCTCGGAATGCCCTTCCGGATCGCCGTACCAGCCGCCATGCCTGCGACCACCCCGCCTGTCGTCGTCGTCTTCATCGCGATAACGCGAGCGCGATGACCGCCGGTCATCGTCGTCGTCGGCCCGAGAACGTGTGCGCGTGCCACCTCGCTCCTCCCAGCCGCGACGGGATGCTTCCGAGTGACCCTCGGGATCGCCAAACCAGCCGCCGTGCCCGCGGCTGCCGCGTCTGTCGTCGTCGTCATCGCTATAACGCGATCGCGGGCCGGTGAACCGGCCCTCCTCGTCGCGCGAGCGGGAGCTGGAATAGCGGCGATCGTCATCGTCGTCGCGGTACCGGGATCGAGACCCGCCTCGCTCTTCCCAACCGCGGCGTGTGGCTTCCGAATGGCCCTCGGGATCGCCGAACCAGCCGCCGTGCCCACGGCTGCCGCGCCTGTCGTCATCGTCGTCATACGCGTAACGCGAGCGTGAGCTGGTGAACCGGCCCTCCTCGTCGCGCGAGGGGGAATAGCGGCGATCGTTATCGTCGTCGCGATAGCGGGCGCGAGAGCCGCCGCGCTCTTCCCAGCCGCGACGCGAGGCTTCAGAATGGCCTTCGGGGTCACCGTACCAGCCGCCGGTCCCGCGGCTGCCGCGCCTGTCGTCATCGTCGTCATCGCTATAACGTGAGCGCGATCTAGTGAAGCGGCCCTCCTCATCCCGCCGGGGCACGGAACGCCGGTCGTCTTCGTCATCGTACCGGCTGCGGCCGGACGAACGCCGGCGATAGTCGCGATCGTCGTCGTCGCTGACGAAACGCCCACGCTCGTCGCGCTCTCGTTCCATGGTTGAACTCGATGCTCGTGCCATGTTGTTCTCCTGTGATGCTGGTTTCATCCCGGCATTGGTTCGGACGCGAAAGGACCGCGTCTCCGGCGGACCGAGAGCTCCCGCCTTTGCCTCTTCCATGAGTTCCTGTTTGCGTTCCGCCAGGCGCTTCGCCAATTCGGGCGTGGCGATGCCGCCCTCCTTGGCTTTGGCGAAAATGCCGGTGCCCGGTTTCTCCTCTTCCTGCACGTGGTGTTTGATGTTCTCCGACAATACCTTCACCTTGGCTTGAAAATATTGGTCGTCGGGCGATCCGGCCCTGATCTCGATGATCAGCGCCTTAGCTCCGTCGTGTTCGACCTGAGCTTCGTCAAGCAGCCGTTGTTCCATATTGGCGTGGCAGGCTGGGTAGAAGATCTCTTCTTCGATCAGTGCATGAATGATCAATTCGGTGCAGATCTGCTTCGCCAGTTGCGATTTCTGCTCGGCACTGCTGGCCTTTTCGAATGAGCCGAAAAGCTGCTCGACGCGCCGATGATCCGCGCGCAGCATTGCAATAGGATCGGTATCTGAGCCGGCGTTCTGCTCATTCTTGGACCCCGCTGGGTCGCGTTCCGGCGAGGTGGGTCCAGCTTGCTGAGCTGGGGTAGGGGGTTTTTCAGACTGGGTCTGCGCCATTCCTGGTCTCTCCATTGGCCTGGGTTAAACACCGTCGCGCGCCGCTGCGATAATCGCGCAGCAGCACAGCAGAAGGTCTGCGATCCGAACTCAATGCCTTACGGCCACCCTGCGGCCGTCACCAATCGAGCCCGGCCGCTCTTGCCATTGACTGGTAAAGGGAGGCCAGGATCATCGCCAAGCCATCCCCGGTCATCAAAATTCACCCGGTAGATTTAGGGAGGCGCTCTAGATTTGAGCGTCTGAAACTGAAAACAGCGGGTCGTTAACCCCGGTTCCTTAGAACCGAGCCACTGGCGGATAAAATTTCGAATCTACTGCAAGGCGAAAGAAATTACGATGGAACACCCGATCTGCGCCGTCATGGTCTCCCGTACGAGCGTGCTCGCCGCGATCGTTCGGCTTTCAGAATTGACCCCTCTTTCGTGACGGCAATAGCGAATACGCCAGCCCAATGGAACCTTTGGTATGACGACGTTGCGCTGCCGCCATGCTCAGATCCAGCGAAACAATATTCACTTGAGCTTTCGTGGCAAAATCGTCATTCAAACAAAAGAATTCGCAGATCATCTGATCATCGTAGGGAGCCATCTCAAACAGCCTCGGCAGAAATAGTCGCGCCTTCCGGGAGTTTTCGAGGTCCAATGCTTGGCGCACAGCGTTCTGCGCTTCTTGATCATGGAATGCGGCCGGAACACCACGCCCACATGCTCGAAGGGTTGCGCAAGGCCGGCTGGCAGGAATGAAGGAGACTCGTCAACATAGCGATACTTGCCGGCTTCGCAGTCAAAATTATTATGAGCGTCGGGTCCACCGCTAGCATCACCGGCGGAACGGCCACTCGTTCCCGATGTTAACCGGTAAATTCCCAGATTTTTTCGGAGTCGTCGAGTGGCCCAAGGACAGCGTCAACCGGTTCGTGGCATCAACGTTGACGGTGGTGACCGTCGGCCCGCAACTGCCGGTCCCTCTTCACAGGATTTCACCCAAGCTCGAATGGCCGATGCGCAGATTCGCCGAGGTAAAGGAGGTGAAACGCATCAGACTGCTGATGGCGGTATGCCTACGCTGACGACGCAGCACGGCACGCCAGTTTCGGACGACCAGAACTCTCTGCGCGCCGGCGATCGCGGACCGACGCTTCTCGAAGATTTTCATCTTCGGGAAAAGATATTCCATTTCGATCACGAGCGGATCCCAGAACGGGTCGTCCATGCTCGCGGCTACGGGGCTCACGGTTTCTTTGAGACTCATGAATCTTTGTGCGAGGTCACCCGCGCCGACATTTTTCAGCGGGCCGGCGAAAAAACGCCCGTGTTTGTGCGGTTCTCGACCGTGGCCGGAAACAAGGGATCGGCGGACCTTGCGCGCGATGTGCGCGGTTTTGCGGTCAAATTCTATACGAAGGAAGGCAACTGGGATCTCGTCGGCAACAATATCCCTGTTTTCTTCATTCAGGATGCGATCAAGTTCCCCGATATCATCCATGCAGCGAAGCAGGAGCCGGACCGCGACTTCCCCCAGGCGCAAACGGCCCACGACAATTTCTGGGATTTCATTTCACTGACCCCGGAATCGATAAATATGGTGCTGTGGATCATGTCCGACCGGACGATCCCGCGCTCTTTCCGTTTCATGCAGGGCTTCGGCGTACACACCTTCCGGCTCGTCAATGCCGTAGGGAAATCGACTTTCGTCAAATTCCATTGGAAGCCAAAACTCGGGCTTCAGTCAGTCGTCTGGAACGAGGCGCTGAAAATCAACGGCGCCGATCCCGACTTCCACCGCCGCGACCTCTGGGAGGCAATCCAGAATGGCGATTACCCGGAATGGGAGCTCGGGCTGCAACTCTTCGACGAGGATTTCGCTACCCGCTTCGATTTCGACGTGCTCGACGCCACCAAAATCATCCCGGAGGAGCTGGTACCGCTCCGCCCCGTCGGCCGCCTCGTGCTGGACCGGATGGTAGACAATTTCTTCGCCGAGACCGAGCAGGTCGCGTTCTGCACGCAAAACATCGTACCGGGAATCGATTTTACGAATGATCCACTGCTGCAAGGCCGCAACTTTTCGTACCTCGACACGCAGCTGAAGCGGCTAGGCGGGCCGAACTTCACGCATCTGCCGATCAATGCGCCGAAATGTCCCTTCCACCACTTCCAACAGGACGGCCATATGGCCTTCCACAATCCGAAGGGTCGGGTGAATTACGAGCCGAACTCCTGGGGCGTTGGTCCACGGGAGTCACCGACGCTCGGGTTCCGGTCAGTGCCGGAGGAGGTGAGAGGCCCGAAGCTGAGGGTTCGTGCCGAGCTCTTCGCTGATCATTATAGCCAGGCGCGACAATTTTACGTGAGCCAGACCGAAATCGAGCAAACCCATATTAAAGACGCCTTCGTCTTCGAACTGAGCAAGGTCGAGACGCCGGCGATCCGTGGTCGCATGATTTCGCACCTACTCAATGTTGATGAGGCGCTCGCGAAGAAGGTCGCGGAGGGGCTCGGGATGAAGGATTTGCCAACTGCCGCCGAGCCAGCGCGGCCGGTGAAAAAGGACCTGCCGTCGTCGCCGGCGCTGAGCATCATCCGCAACGGGCCGGAGGATTTCAAAGGCCGTAAGCTCGGCGTGCTGGTCAGCGATGGGGTCGATGCATCGCTGCTTGCGGCGATAGAGAAGGCGGCAGCTGCAGAAGGCGCGACGATCGAGATTGTTGCGCCGACGGTCGGTGGACTAACCGCGAGCGACGGCAAAGCGATCCTCGCGAAGCAGAAGATCAATGGCGGGCCCTCTGTGCTGTACGACGCGATAGTGGTGATTCCCTCCGCCGAGGGTGCGGCGCTGCTGGCCCGCGAAGCGACGGCCAAGGATTTCGTCAGTGATGCATTCGCACACGCGAAATTCATCGCGTACTCCGAGGCGGCTAAGCCGCTACTCCAGAGGGCGGGAGTGACGGAGATGGACGGCGGTTGCGTTGAGCTCAAAGGGCCAACAGATGCGAAGGCCTTTTTGAAAGCGTGCCGCAAACTACGCTTTTGGGAGCGCGAGGCAAAGGTCCACGCCGTATGACAGGAGGGCGAGCTGGTGCCCCCTGCCCCAGCTCGGTTTCTAGCGGAATTTGCTGAGAAATTCGGTCGGACCAGCTCGCGGTAAGCAGAACCAAATTGACTTCTGCCCGCGACCCTCCCGGCGGTGATCGAGACGCTACGGCCGCCAAGCGGCCCGAGATGGAGGAGTTCGCAATTTGGGCATTGGGAAGCGTAGCCCGCGAGGCGCCTTTTCCGCCGCCGATACGAGAGGATGCGCTTCGACCAGCGTGAGAACGACGGCTCTGGCCCGAGCCCGGAGCGAAGATTAGGCCACGTCCAAGCGGCGGCTGTAGCAGGGGCTTAGTTGAGCCTCAAACTAGAAGCCACTATGCGCGGGCGACACGAATGAAGCGATTCAAATGCTCGATCTGTTGCTAGAGTTTTCGCTGCTTTTCCGAGCTCGGCTCCGTGACTGAGCCAATCAAGCCGATCCGCCCGGCACCTGCCGTTTCGTTCGCGATAGACCGCGCATATTCGGATGCATGCTCGCGGGCCACACATTGGAGAAAGTTATGAAACGCCATTCTCGATCGAGAAACTATAGCTGGCTGCCAACAGGGCTCGCCGGGGCTGGTCTAGCCGCCGCGGCCCTCCTAGGAACCACGGCTCTGCTAGTCGCTCGGCGCGCCCGGCGAGCGGAGCGGGACAACCCACCGGCCGGCCACTTCCTCGATATTGAAGGGGTCCACCTCCATTATCTCGAGCGAGGCGAGGGACCGCCTCTCGTCCTGCTGCACGGCAACGGCGCCATGCTGCAGGATTTTGAGATCAGCGGGATACTTGCGCCGCTGGCCCAACGATATCGTGTCATCGCCGTGGATCGCCCTGGCTTCGGTCATACGAGCCGGCCAAGGTCTCAAATGTGGACACCAAAAGCTCAGGCTGATCTCGTGCACAGGGCGCTCATTGAGCTTGAGGTCGAACAAGCGATCGTGGTCGGACATTCCTGGGGAACATTGGTGGCGCTCTCACTGGCGCTCGATCACCCAGCCGACGTGCGAAGCTTGGTCCTGATTTCAGGCTACTATTTCCCAATCCTCCGCGCTGACGTCCTCGCATCCTCGGCAACCGCGGCTCCCGTCATTGGCGATCTGCTGAGCTACACGGTCGCCCCGATACTTGGACGTGCCCTGAAATCTCGGGTGTTTCGAAAGCTTTTCGCGCCCGCTGCCGTACCATCGCGCTTCCAAGCCGAATTCCCGACCGAGCTTTCGCTGAGACCATCTCAGCTCAAGGCGAGCGCTGCAGATACAGTCTTGATGACACCCTCAGCCGCCGCCCTCGCTAGCCGGTATGGCGAGCTCAAGATGCCGATCATCATCATGGCGGGGACAGAAGATCGGATTGTTAACTTCGCGAGCCAATCCGAACACCTGGACGAAGTGTTGGGACAATCCACTCTCGTTTCTTTCCCAGGGGCCGGCCATATGATCCATCACCTTGTTCCTGAAAAGGTGGTCGAGGCTATCGACCTGACGGCCAGCCGCTCAGGATTAGCCGAGAGCAACCAATTGACGCCAATGCAGCCGGGCACCGTGGACGCTGAACCGCAGCCGGAGGCGACTTAAGGAGATTGGGGAAGCTATTAGGCGGGCATTCCCGCGCAATCAATGGCGCTGGAAGGACGTTGCAAACGGGCTAGTCGAACGGCTTTTAAGATAGGCCTCCACAAGTTCTCCCGCTCACGTCTCGCCGCCGCTCTGCCTCACTGATTACTTCGCTGAAGGTTTGGAACCCGACGACCGTGATCGGCCTTCCTCGATAAGTTAGGAAGACTTGCAGGGGTTTCTGGCCGCCGGGGTTCGGATCGCGTCTGCCTCACAGCCCACACGACCGGGCAAACACGGGCAACAAAATCCTCGGGGTAAACGCCGCAACGGCCGAGCTCGTCAGTATCGCGTTTCGTAACGAAGGTCCCGTTTGCTTTTTTGAAGCGCCAGGAACCGCCGCATCCCGCAAGAACTTTGCAATGGGCAAACGTTTGATAGTCTCGCTTAGCCATGCTGAGCGGTTTTAATCTGCAGCTCTCACCGCGTATAGTATGGATCGAGGATTATATATGGCGAAAAAAGCGAAGACAAAGGCCGGCCGGGCTACCGAAAGGGAATTCAAGCCGCCCGCAGTCCTCAAATCGTAACACCCAAGGTGCCTCTCCCAGCGCACTCGAGCTGTTGAAACAGGATCACCGCGAGGTCGAAGAATGGTTCGACGAGTACAATGAGTTAAAGGAAGATGACGATCGGAAGAGGGCACTCGTAGAGAAGATCTGCCTGGCGTTGAAGGTTCACGCGCAGATTGAAGAAGAGATTTTCTACCCGCAGGCTCGCGAGGCGACCAAGGATAACGATCTGATCGACGAAGCAGCCGTTGAACATGCTACCGTCAAGCACCTGATCGGCGAAATTGAGGGGATGGAAGTTGACGAGGAACTTTACGATGCCAAAATTAGAGTCCCTGGGGAAATGGTGAAGCACCACATCAAGGAAGAGGAAAAGGAGCTTTTCCCGGAGCTCGTATCCGCAAAAATGGTCCTTGACGCGGTCGGCAAGGAACTTGCCAAACGCAAGGAAGAGCTGATGGCGGAAATGCAAGCCTGAACAGACAACTCCTGTTATCGCTGCGCTTAAATCGCATTCCATGGAGCCCCGCCGTCAGGCGGGGCCTTTTGTACTGATTACTGATTGGCAAGCAATGCACCTCGCCCCATTGAGATTTGGCGATTCTGCTCCTCACGGAATCGAGAAGGACGCCGCTACAGTGGCGGCCGAGTCGGAGGCGCGATACCCGCACCATGCAAAGAAGCGAGAACCGGTCCAAGGAACCTTAAACAACACCTCTTGTTAATCAAGGACAGGCCCAAGGGCACGGTCGCAAGGCGACCAGAAATCCGCGGGTGAACGTACCTGCACATTCCGAAAAAATTGGCCATTGAGCGCCACGGCATCATCCACTGCCGTGATTAGAAAGATGACGCATGCCCGATCAAGAGCAGCGACCAGAAGATCTGCGCATTCCGCTTCATGTCGAAGAGGTCTCCGTCTTTCGGCGTGAAGTTGAAAAGGCCAACGTCCAGATCGCTCTGATTACGGGGACGCGTGAGCAGCTGGTTGACAAGGAACTGACCCACGTTCGGGTCGAGATTGAACGGGTTCCGATCGACCGAACCGTTGAGGTCGCGCCGCCAACTCGTCAGGAGGGGGATATCACGATCATCCCGGTGGTGGAGGACGAGCACCCGCTCGAAGAGGAAATCGATTTGGTCATCATCGATGGACCGTCGAGCCCTCTTGGTCTCGGCGTTGTCTTCCTTCTTACCGGCGGACAAACGTTTTTCCGCCAAGGACGAGATGTGCCCTTCGACCACCACCTCGCGGTCGCTATCCGCCAGGTGCCAGCGACTGTCGATGGAGCCTTGCGCGCGCCAAGCTGCGAGCAGGACCCCGAGCAGCGTGACGGCGTAGTAGCGCCGCCAGCGCCAGGGCAACAATGCGGGCAGGCACAGGCCGGCAAGCCAGATCAATGGTGGAATGGACGGCAGGGCCAACAGTGCCAGCGCACCGGCAGTGAACAGCCCGACAGCGGGCAACAGCGAATCGCGCGGCTGCGCCGCGCCTGCCGCGCTTACAACGGCTTCAGCTCGCCGGCCCACCCGTAGCAACATCCGTTGCCACATCTTGATAGGAGCGCAGCTTGCCGCCTTCGAGCTGCCAGATACGATCC
>Ga0137412_10004828_pt1 | contig 10761 bp, 9 predicted proteins | sample CZODoug2_1_16fun_FD_122160 | JGI IMG/M metagenome (GOLD analysis project Ga0137412, IMG submission 122160) | Vadose zone soil fungal communities from Angelo Coast Range Reserve, California, USA - CZODoug2_1_16fungal (Hybrid Assembly) | ecosystem: Environmental > Terrestrial > Soil > Vadose zone... | reverse complement strand
GGCCCCGCGTTGGTGGACGTAGCGCACTGGGCCGGGGAGTGGCCGTGGTTGAACGCTGCGGCTGATGCGCTACGGGCCGGGCTGGCGCAGCGGGGCCACGAGGGAGCGGCCGGGGTGGAGACCGAGGTCTCCACGCTGGTGACCGATCCGTGGACCTCGCACTATGCCCGAGAATAAGTAATCTGACGATTCATCAGGTCAGCGCGGCGACCTGTTTGAGGATCTCCTCCGGCTCGGTCCGGGTACCGAAGTCCGGGTGCACGTCCATCCATCGGATCACCCCGGCGGCGTCGAGCACGACCACGGTGGGCATGGGGATGGCGGCGGTCCCGTCGGCGTTGGTCACGGCTACGTCGACCCCCAACTGTGCCTGGACCGCCTTCGCCGCGTCGCCGGTCTCGGTGAGGATGCCCAGCGCGCCCGCGAGCTGGTTTCCGGGGTCGGAGAGGACCGGGTAGGCGAGTTCGTTGGTCTCCTGTGCGCTCAGGGCGCCGTCGGGGGTCTGCGGGCTCAGGGCGATCAGCGCGATGCCCCGGGCGCGCAACTCCGGCAGCAGCGCCTCTTGGTAGGTGCGCAGGACGAGGTTGCAGTACGGGCACCACGCACCGCGATAGAAGACGACCACGGCCGGGGCACCCGCCCGGGTGGCGGCCAGTGTGGTCGGCGCGCCGTGCGCATCGAGCAGGTTCCCGTCGGGCATTGGGCGGCCCTCGGCCGGCCCGGCGGACGGGGTCCGTCCACCCTGCAGCGTGCGTTCGCCCGCGAAGATCGCCATTGCCTCGGCGGGGAACTGGGCGGCGGCTTGCTGTTCGAAGGCGGCGATGCGCTGGGCCACGGTCTGGGTCATCGGTCACTCCGAATACTGGAGGAAGCGCTCCAATTGGAGCGCGGGCTCCAGTTTGGCCCTACACTTCTGGAGTGTCAACTCCAGAACGGAGGATCGGTGGATGCGTACCCTGCCTCCGTGGATGAGGGCCGCAACGTGCGACTGACCGCGAAGGGTCAGGCCACGCGCGAGCGGATCGTCGCGGTGGCGGCCGACCTGATGTTCCGCCGCGGGATCGCTGGGACCAGTACCGACGACGTGCAGGCCGCGGCCGGGGTGAGCGCCTCGCAGCTCTACCACTACTTCGCCGACAAGCGGGAACTGGTCGGGGCGGTGATCGCCTGGCAGACCGAGACCGTGGTCGGCGGCCAGGAACCGCTGTTCGCTCAACTGGACAGCGTCGAGGCGCTGCGGCAATGGCGGGACCTGGTGGTGGCGCTGCAGGTGGAACGCGCCTGCATGGGTGGTTGTCCGCTCAGCTCCCTGGCCGGCGAACTCGCCGAGGTCGACCTGACGGCCCGGGAGGACCTACGCGTGGCCTACGCGCGCTGGGCGGCCGGGCTGGCGGGCGGTCTGCATCGGATGCGCGATCGTGGTGACCTGCCGGCAAGCGTCGACCCGGACCGGCTCGGCGTGGCCTTGCTGGCCGCGCTGCAGGGCGGGCTGCTGCTGGCGCAGGTGGAGCGCTCACCGGCCTCATTGGAGGCCGCGCTGGACACCGTGCTCGACCACATCGCAGACCTGGCGCAGCGCGTCGCGACCTGACGCGCGTGCACCCGGCAACGCGGATACGGTGGGGGGCCGACAATCGTTTCGCGGGTCAGCCCCGCCGCCGTTCGAGGAGGAGTTCTGAACGTCGCGCTCGGGGACCAGTGGCGGTTGCTCGACCTGGCGGGTCTGGACTTCCGGCTGGACCGGCTGGCCCACCGCCGGGAAACGCTGCCGGAGACCGTGACGCTCGCTGAACTGACGCGGCGTCAGAGCCAGGTGGCCGACCTCTTGGTGGCCGCCCAGACCGAGGACTCCGACATCGGCCGGGAGCAGGTCAAGGCCGAGGCCGACGTGGAGGCGGTCCGCGCCCGGGCGGTACGCGACCAGCAGCGCCTGGACGCGGGCCAGGTGAGTTCGGCCAAGGAGCTGGAGAGCCTCTCCCACGAGATCATCAGCCTGGCCCGGCGGCAGGGCGACCTCGAGGACACCGTGCTGGAGATCATGGAACGCCGGGAGGCCGCGCAGACCCGGGTGGCGGAGCTCTCCGCCGAGCGGGACGCCATCGCCGCGGACCTGATCAGTGTGGGCGCCGCCCGGGACGCGGCGCTGGCCGAGATCGAGTCCGAATCCGCCATGCTGGGCGGGGAACGGGCCTCGCTGGCCGGAGGCCTGCCCGGTGAGTTGGTGGCGCTGTACGACAAGATCCGCGCCGGCTCTGGGGGCGTGGGCGCGGCCGCCCTGCGCCGCGGCCGCTGCGAGGGCTGCCAGATGGAGCTGTCGACCACCGACCTCAGCGTGATCAAGGCCGCCGCGGAGGACCTGGTCATCCGCTGTGAGGAGTGTCGACGGATCCTGGTCCGCGTGGCCGACTCGGGTCTGTGAGCTGATGACGGGCCGAAGGCTGGTCGTGGAAGCGGATGGCGCCGCCCGCGGTAATCCGGGGCCGGCCTCCTACGGCGCTGTGGTCCGCGACGCGGACACCGGCGAGGTGTTGGCGGAACGCTGCGCGACGCTGGGCGAGACGACCAACAACGTCGCGGAGTACTCCGGCCTGATCGCCGCATTGGAGGCCGCGTTCGAACTGGACCCCGCGGCCCGGGTCGAGGTGCGGATGGACTCCAAACTGGTCATCGAACAGATGGCCGGGCGCTGGGCGGTCAAGCACGCCAACCTCAAGCCGCTGGCCACGCGTGCCCGTGCGCTGATCCCGACCTCCGACCGGGTCAGCTGGACCTGGATCCCGCGTGCGCAGAACGGGCACGCCGATCGGCTGGCCAACCAGGCACTCGACGGGGGACCGACCGAGGTGGTCGCGCCGCCCAGTGGGGGCGACGTGGTGGTCAGTGCCGCACCGGCGGCGCCGAAGATCATCGGCTGGGCCCGCGACCTGGGCACCACCACCACGCTGCGACTGCTGCGCCACGGGCAGACCCCGCACACCGTGCAGCGCCGGTTCAGCGGCGGCGCGACCGACCCGCCGTTGACCGAGATCGGCGAACAACAAGCAAATGTGACGGCTCGTCATCTTTCTACGGCCGGACGGCTCGACCTGATCGTCAGCTCACCGTTGCTCCGCGCCCGGCAGACCGCAGCGGCGGCCGGTGCCGCGCTCGCCGTTGACGTGGTGGTCGACGAGGACCTGCGCGAGTGCAACTTCGGGGTGTGGGACGGGCTGACCTTCGAGGAGGTCCGCGAGGGCTGGCCGGAGGAGATCGCCGCCTGGTTGGCCTCCCCGGCGCTGGCCCCACCCGGCGGGGAGAGCCTGCGTGAGGTGGCCGCCCGGGTGAGCAACGCGCAGGAGCGGATGTTGGACCGACACGCCGGCCAGAACCTGCTGGTGGTGGCGCACGTTTCGCCGATCAAGATGCTGATCCGGTTCGCGCTGGATGGCCCGGAACACCTGATTCACAAGCTGCAACTGGCGCCCGCGTCGCTGTCCACGGTGGCCTGGTACGGCGACGGGAACAGTGCGCTGCACTCGTTCAACGACACCGGCCACCTTGGTGCCCTGGCCCGGGTGGACGGTTCATGAGTGTGCCGGACGGCTCGGTGTGGCTGAACTGGGCGCGCAAGCTGGATGCGATGGCCCGGATCGGCTCGGAGTTCGCGGAGAACCCCTACGACCAGCGCCGTTACGCCGAGCTGGGCTCGATCGCCCGGGGCATGTTCGCCGAGATGTCCGCGCGCCCCGAGGTGGACCTGCCCGAGCTCTACCACGCCAGTGAGGGCTACGTGACCCCCAAGGTGGACGTGCGCGCCGCGGTGTTCGACGAGCACGGGCGGTTGTTGCTGGTCCGTGAGGTGGCCGATGGGCGGTGGTCCTTGCCCGGTGGGTGGGCGGACGTGGGGGATGCCCCGTCGGTGTCCGCGGCCCGTGAGGTCGCCGAGGAGTCCGGCTACACCACCCGGTTGACCCACCTGGTCGGGGTGTTCGACGCGCACGACCCCGGATCGCCGTTCAGCGCCTACAAGATCGTGTTCTGCGGGGAGCTCACCGGTGGGGAAGCGGGCGGGGACCACGAAACCGACGGGGTCGGCTTCTTCGTCGCCGACGACCTTCCGCCACTGTCCCCCCGCCGCACCCCGGACCGGGTGGTGGCCGCGATCTTCGCCCATCGTGCAGACCCGAGTACGCCCGCATTGTTCGAGTAGGAGGCCGGCCCATGCCCCGCATCACCCCATGCCTGTGGTTCAACCACAACGCCGAGGAGGCGGCCGAGTTCTACATCAAGATCTTTCCGAACTCGGCGGTCACCAACATCGTCCACGCCCCATCCGGCGGCACCCCGAGCAACGAACCGGGTGCAGTGATGGTGGTCGAGTTCACCCTCGACGGGGAAAGCTTCGTCGGGCTGAACGGCGGGCCGCACTTCACCTTCACCGAAGCGATCTCCTACCAGGTGCACTGCAAGGACCAGGCCGAGATCGACTATTACTGGGATGCGCTGCTGTCCGGCGGCGGAGAGCCCAACGTGTGCGGCTGGCTCAAGGACCGCTTCGGGATGTCCTGGCAGGTGTTCCCGACCCGGCTGATGGAGCTGAACAGCGACCCGGATCCGGAACGGGCCAACCGTTCGATGCAGGCGATGATGACAATGCAGAAGATCGATCTCGCCGCAATCGAGGCCGCCGCCGCGGGCTGAGGCAGCGTCAGCTGGCTGGTCGCCCGGCTGTCTCGGCGGCAATCAGCGAGTGCACCAGGCGCAGCTTCTCCAACACGGTGGGGGAGAGCACGAACGGGTAGAGGTCGCGCTTGCCCATCGACCGGTTCACCTGGTTCAGGGCGTAGGTCAACGGCAGCCAGGAATCGATCAGGTCGTCGAAGTCGTCGTGGTCCTCCAATGGGACCGAGCTCAACGGGGCCGTCGGGTCCGGCGGGGTGTCCACCTCCGGACCGGCCACGATGATCCCGTAGGCGGCCGCGGTCTGCAGGCTGTCCCGGATGTGCAGGTAGTGCGCCCACGTCTCGGCCCAGTCCTCCCACGGGTGGGCGGTGGCATAGGTCGAGACGTGGGTCTCTTCCCAGTTCGGCTCCGGGTCGCTGGTGTAGTGCGCCTGCAGGGCCGCGGCGTAGTCGGCCCGCTCGTCGCCGAACAGTGCGCGGAACACCTCCAGCGCCGGGCGGCCCTCCACCAGCACGGTCCAGTAGTAGTGGCCGACCTCGTGGCGGAAGTGCCCGAGCATGGTGCGGTAGGGCTCGGCCAGGTGCACCCGCAGCGCCTCCCGATGACCGGCGTCGCCCTCGGCCAGGTCGATGGTGATGATGCCGTTGTCGTGTCCGGTGGTGACCGGTTCGCTGAGGCTGGACAGCAGGTCGAAGGCGAGTCCGTGGTCGGGGTCGACGTCGCGATTGCGGACCGGCAGGCCCAGGTCGTCGAGTTGGTAGAGCAGTCGGCGCGACGCCCCCTGGGCCAGCACGAAGGCCGCCATGCCCGCGGTGTCGGCGTCGTTGGGGCGGGTGCGGGTGAGTTGGCAGCAGTCACAGAGCGGGTCCGGTCCCGGCGCGGTCCAGTTACACGCGGCAATCTCCGCGTTGGCGCAGCGCAGCCCGGGGGGCACCAGGACGAACTCGCCGCTGCGCCGGTCGTAGCCGACCGTGGAGCCGCAGGCCAGGCACTGGCTGTTCTCGAAGAACAGCAGTGCCCCGCAGTGGGGGCAGGTGAAGGCGCGCACCGGTTGCAGGCTACCCGGCGACCGCGGTGTCCACGCCCGGCCCGTCCAGCGGGGTCATATCCACCGAGACATCCAGCGTGCTCTGCGTGCTCTCGGTGAAGATCACCCCGCGCAAGGGGGCCACATCGCCGTAGTCGCGGCCGATCGCGGCGACCACGTAGGAGTCGTCCACGAATTGATGGTTGGTCGGGTCGAGATCGACCCAACCGAGGCCGGGCGCGAACACCGACACCCACGCGTGCGAGGCGTCTGCGCCGATCAGCCGCGGTCGGCCGGGCGGGGGCCGGGTCTCCAGGTAGCCGCTGACGTACCGGGCGGCCAGGCCGATCGCCCGCAGTGCGGCCACCCCGAGATGGGCGAAGTCCTGACAGACGCCCTCGCGACGGGTCAGTAGCTCGGCCAGTGGGGTGGACACCGTGGTGACCCCGGCGACGTAGGCGAATTCCCCGATGCGCTCGAGCAGATCGACGAGGACCTCATCGAGGCTGCGGCCGGGCCGCATCAGGTCGGCGGCGAATTCCCCGACCTCCGGGGCACGTCCGATCCTTGGGGAGGGCAGCAGGAACGGGCGGGCGTCGAGCAGGTCGGGGTCCAGGTCGCTGCGGTCGGCCAGCCGATCACGCAGGGTCCGGGCACGGACATCGCGCAGGGCCTCGCGGTCCACCCCGGGTCGGTCTACCGCGACCACACTGCGCGCGGTGACGGTCAGCTCCCGGTGTGGCTCGCGCACCACGAAGTACACCGAACGGTTGCCGAAGAAGTCGGTGTGTTCGGAGAAATCGGCCGGGCCGGGGTCGGTGTCCACCGCGTACTCCAGGCGGTACTGACCCTCACCGTGACGGGGAATCAGATGAGCCCGACCGTAGCTGGTCAGCACGTCCTCGTCGTAGCCGTATTCGGTGCGGTGGGTGAGCTGATAGCGCCGCGCATCCGGTGGCACCGAGATCGAGACGGGCGTACTCACCAGGACTCCGCGGCAAGGACGGTGCCCGCCAGCGGGCGCTGCGGGGCGGCCTGGACGAAGAAGATGCGCTCCAGGTCCGCGGCCAGGGTGACCAGGTCGGTGCTCATCCCGGCGAGGAACGTGCGCAGCGCCGGGCGGTCACCGTCGGCCTGCTCCACAGTCAACGCCAGGGTGTCCGCGGCACGCACCCGGGAGCGCAGGTCGCCGAGCAGTTCGCGCACCCCGGACATGCGCTCCGCATCGGACGGGATGCGCTCCAGCGCCTCGCCGAGCCGGTCGAGTTGGTAGCCGATGGCCCGCGGGTTCTCCCGATCCACCAGCAACAGGTCCAGCACGGTGCCCACCCCGGCCCGGGCGGTGTAGCGACGGCGGTAGGTGATGATGCTCTCCGCCGCGATCAGTACCGATTCCACGACCAAGCTGTCGGTGTCCGCGCTGCGCACCCCACCCAGACCCGAGGACAGCAGCGCGCACACGTGCGAGGCCCGCTCCAGGCGTCGACCGATCTCACAGAACCGCCAGCCGGCGTCGCGGACCAGGCTCTCCGCCATCAGCCCGGACAGCGCGAGCAGGCCCTCCAGTACCCGGGAGATCGCGGTCGGGGTGTCCGGGCCCGGGCCCTGCGCCCTCGCCTGCGCGGCCAGCGCGTGCAGGTCGCGTTCCAGACCGCCGAGCACCATCCAGGTGTCCGTGGACAGTTGCTCACGCACATCCCCGGACGCCACGGTGAGTCGACGCACCGCATAGGCCAGGGTGCCCGGCCGGTCCTCGTCGAGCAGCAGGGACAGCAACTCCGGCGACCGGCTGGTGAACCGCGTGCCGGCATGCACGTCGGCGAAGCCCGGCGCGGTGCCGGTGACCTCGGTCAGCGTGCGCAACAGCACGGCCAGCGCGGCGGCGCCGTGCTGCTCGGGGGAGTTGTGGAAATCCGCCCAGCGGTCGTTCACCGCGCGCAGCAGGCGTGCGGTGTCCTCGGCCCGCTCCGCGTAGCGGCCCAACCAGAACATGTCCTCGATGACCCGGGGGGAATCGGTCATCGGCAGGATCTGGGACGGGGTGGCCTCGCGCACCCACGGCGCCACGGTGGGCGCGCCGCGGGTGTTGCGGATCCAGATGTCCTTCGACGTGGGTGGTATCTGACGTGCCGTCAGGCCGAGGTGAGGGGTGCGGACCTGGCCCAGGCCGCCGGTCATCACCTGATAGCCGGGGCCGGAGGCCACCGCGAACGTGCGCAGGGTGAGCGTTTGTGGGAACAGGTCGTCGGCCACCACGCTGGGTGAGGTGGAACACGCCAGCGCCTCCTGGACCACCCAGGCGTAGGGCTCGGTCTCGATGCGCCGGCGCAGGTCGTCGCGCTCGGCATCGGACAGCTCCCACCCGTTGATGTGATTGCGTCCGATCCCGCGGGCCAACGGTTTGATCACCAGGTCGGCCAGCTGCTCGCCCACTCGGCGCATTCCGTCGGGGTCACCGCACCACCAGGTCGGCACCGACTTCAGCCGCAGCGGTTCGTCCAGCAGCAGTTGGCACAGCGCGGGCAGGAACGGCAACAGCGCCGGGTTCTCCACCACCCCGGCGCCCAGACCGTTGACCACCGCGACGTTGCCCGAGCGGGCCGCCTCAACCAGGCCGGGCACACCGAGCTCGGAATCGGGGCGCAGGTCCAGCGGATCGCAGAACGAGCTGTCCACCCGGCGCAGGATCACGTCCACCGGCTCGCGGCGGCCCAGGGTCCGTCGCCACACCCGACCCTCGGCAACCATCAGGTCCGGCCCACGGACCAGCGGATAACCCAGCAGGGTGGACAGGTAGGCCTGCTCGAACGCGGTCTCGCTGTGCGTGCCGGGGGTGAGCAGCACGGTGCGCGGTGCTTCCGCGGTGGGCGGGGCGACCTGTTCCAGCCCGAGGCGCATGGCGTGGAAGAACGGGCCCAGCCGGTGGATCTCCGCCTCCCGGTGCAGGCTCGGCAGTACTCGGGAGACGACCCGGCGGTTGGCCATGGCGTAGCCCGCACCCGAAGGCGCCTGCACCCGGTCGGCGACCACGCACCAGCCACCGTCGCGGGCCCGGCCCAGATCGGTGGCGGCCAGGAACAGTTGGCGCTTGACCCCGATCATCCCGTCCCAGGCGCGCAGGAAGCCGGGGTGGGCGTGCACCACCTCGGGGGGCAGCAGCCCGGAGCGGATTGACTCCCGCGGCCCGTACAGGTCGGCCAGCAGGCTGTCGAGCAACTGCGCTCGTTGTGCCAGGCCGGGTTCCAGCACCGCCCACTCGACCTCGTCGAGGAAGACCGGCAGCGGGTCCAGGCCCCAGCGCTGCTCCTCCGCCGCGCCCAGCGGCCGGTAGGTGACGCCGTCCTCGTCGAGCAGTCGCTCGGCCTCGGCGGCCGCCGCGGCCAGCCCCTGCGGACCGAGTTGCTCGGCGACGGCGGATAGCTCCCGCCAGCCGCGGCGCACCCGGCCGTGGAACCCGACCATCTCGTCCCAACAGGCCCGCTGCGCGGCCCGTCGGGCGGCGTACGCGTGCACCATCCCGCGGCTGGACTCGCGGCTGCCCGGCCCGGTTGCAGGCAGTGTGTCGGTCACCGGGGCGCGGGGAAGCGGCGCAGGTCGAGCGTGCGCGGGTATTCACCGGCGGCGGCCGCGGTCGAGGCGACCAGGGAGCTACCCGGCGAGGAATGCATGGACGAAGACTGCCATGCGGCAGGGTCCACCGGCCCGGAAGTGTGCCCACCGACGGTGAACCGCGCGCCGCGCCGGGACTCCGCCTCGGCCGCGTTGACCGGGAACTTCTCCCACGCCAGACCCCCCGGGTGGGTGACGTGGTACGTGCAGCCGCCCAGCGAGCGGTTGTTCCAGGCGTCGATGACGTCGAACACCAGCGGGGAGTGGATCGGGATCGTCGGGTGCAGCGCGGAGTGCGGCGCCCACGCCCGGAACCGGACCCCGGCCACCAGGGAGCCGGCCGCGCGGGTCGGGGCCAGCGGCAACGGCACGCCGTTGCAGGTGACCACGTGACGTCCCGGCACGGCGCCGGTGACCTTGACCTGTACGCGCTCGGTGGAGGAGTCGACGTACCGGGCGGTGCCGGTGCCGCTCGCCTCCTCGCCGAGCACGTGCCACGGCTCGATCGCGGTGCGCAGCTCCAGATGCACCTCGTCGACGTCGACCGACCCCAGACGGGGGAAGCGGAACTCCGCAAAGGGGTCCAACCACGCCGGGGAGAACGCCAGGCCGTGTGCGTTCAGGTCGGACACCACGTCGGAGACGTCGGCCAGGGCGTACTCCGGCAACAGGAAGGTGTCGTGCAGGCGGGTGCCCCAGCGCACCAGGGGAGCGGTGTAGGGGTCGGCCCAGAACCGCGCCACCAGGGCGCGCACCAGCAGCGCCTGCACCAGGGTCATGTCCGGGTGCGGGGCCATCTCGAAGCCACGCAGTTCCAGCAGACCCAACCGGCCACGGTCGGAGTCCGGGCTGTACAGCTTGTCGATGCAGAACTCGCTGCGGTGGGTGTTGCCGGTGATGTCGGTCAGCAGGTGGCGCAGCGCCCGGTCGATCTGCCAGGGACGCGGGTCCTCCATCGCGGCAAGTTCGGCGAAGGCGATCTCGAGTTCGTAGAGCGTTTCGTGGCGGGCCTCGTCGACCCGCGGCGCCTGGCTGGTCGGGCCGATGAAGCGACCGGAGAACAGGTAGCTCAGGCCCGGGTGGTGCTGCCAGTAGGTGAGCATGCTGACCAATAGGTCGGGTCGGCGCAGCAGCGGGGAGTCCTTCGGGGTCTTCCCGCCCAGGGTGAGGTGGCCGCCGCCGCCGGTACCGGTGTGCAGGCCGTCCATGCCGAAGGTCTCGGCGGCCAGCCCCACCTTCACGGCGGCGAGGTGCAAGGTCCGGGTGACCTCGGACAGACCCGTCCAACTGGCCGACGGATGCACGTTCACCTCGATCACCCCGGGGTCGGGGGTGACGGTCAACGTGGCGAGGCGGGCGTCGCCGGCCGGCGGGTATCCCTCGAGAACGACCGGCACCCCGGTGGCCCCGGCGGCCGCCTCGATGATCGTCACCAGTTCCACGCTGTGCTCGGCCGCGGCGAA
>Ga0137412_10004827_pt1 | contig 10764 bp, 6 predicted proteins | sample CZODoug2_1_16fun_FD_122160 | JGI IMG/M metagenome (GOLD analysis project Ga0137412, IMG submission 122160) | Vadose zone soil fungal communities from Angelo Coast Range Reserve, California, USA - CZODoug2_1_16fungal (Hybrid Assembly) | ecosystem: Environmental > Terrestrial > Soil > Vadose zone... | reverse complement strand
CTAGGCCGCGCGCGTGAGCTTCGTCGAAGGTAGGGATCGAACCGTACTCGCTATCCCAAAACGCGCCGCTTTCACCGATTGCCTTGTGCATCAGCCCACGCGCAAGTGGTGATGCCATCAAGATACCGATCGCATGAGCGCCTGCGGACTCGCCGAAAACCGTGACGTTGTGAGGATCTCCCCCGAAGCTGGCAATGTTCGATTGAACCCAGCGCAGCGCCGCAAGCTGGTCCTGCAGCCCATAGTCACCCGACGGACCCTCGCGGTCCAGTCCGGGGTGGGCCAGAAAGCCAAGCACGCCAACACGATAGTTGAAGCTTACGAGCACGACACCCTTCGCGGCGAGTCGTGATCCGTCGGAACTCGGTTCTGCTGAAGAACCGAACTCGAAGCCGCCGCCGTAGATCCACACCATGACCGGCCGAGCGTCGTTCGCGTGATGGGCGGGGGTCCAGACGTTGACGCTGAGGCAATCCTCGCTTCGTGGCGGTCCCGGCGCCATGTCGCCCTTCAAGGCGGACAGGCAACGCGCGCCGAATTGGCTCGCATCCCGAGACGCATGCCAATTCGGCGGGGGCAGTGGGGCATGCCAACGAAGCGCGCCGATAGGCGGGGTAGCATAGGGAATCCCCTTGCAAGCGAGGACGCCGCGATCATCGCGATTAGCGCAGCGTAAATCGCCGTTGGCGATATGAATTTCCGGTCCCAACTCGATGGAATGTGCCGGTGCATTCCATACGATGAAAGTTATCAGGATACCCATCAGGGACATAACGCGTTTCATTTTGCTTAACCCTCAATTTACCGTCTCGTTCTGCAACGGCCATCCTTGCCGAAGCACAGGCAGTTCACTGGATTGAATCTCCCAAGTTAGATAGGGGCACTAATCGACCCGAGAGCCAGCGGCTCAGGCCGCGGTAGTTGCCGCCCCCCAAGTGAGTGTGATTCTCGCTGAAACGATCGTCGTATCGATATACAAAGTCGACATACCCGTATCCCATCTTTACATTGGTAGCGCGTTGCTCATATCAGTTAGAAGACTAGCTGGCAGTAATCTCAGGCCGTGGGCCGTAAGCGTTCTCGGCCGCCGCATTTGGAAACACCACATGATATATCACTGCTCGCGAAGGGGATCAGGGCTGCAATAGCCATATGTTTCACCGTCCACAGGAAAGTACAATGCAAATTGACGAAGTTGAAAATCGGATTGTAGCGACCGCCGAAGCATCGACCCTGCTCATAAACGACGAATGGCGCGCATCGCATTCGGGCCTTACCTTTCCCAGCCTGAATCCCGCCACCGATGAACTTATCGGCCACGTCAGCGCAGGTGACGCAGGGGATGTGGACGCCGCAGTCCGGGCAGCACGCATCGCCTTTGACGAGCGTCGCTGGCTCGGCATGCCGACAGCCAGGCGTGCGAAAATCATGTTTTCAATCGCCGATCGTATCGACGCTGCGGCCGACGAACTGGCGGTCAACGAGACTCGTGAAAACGGTATGCCACTTGCGGTCGCTCGTATGATGATCGGGGGTGGTGCAGAGGCTTTCCGCTATTTTGGCGGCTGGATCACCAAGATCCATGGGTTGACCAGCGAAATAGCAGCCGGCAGCCAGTTCCATTGCTACACCCGGAAGGAACCGGTGGGCGTCGCCGCTTTGATCGTGCCCTGGAACGGCCCCTGGATTCAGGCCTGCCGCAAGGTTGCACCCGCGCTCGCGGCAGGGTGCACAGCGGTTCTCAAGCCAGCGGAAGACACGTCGTTGAACACGCTTCACCTCGCCCGCATTGCTCTCGAGGCCGGCGTTCCGCCGGGTGTTCTGAATGTCGTAACCGGCTTGGGATCGGTCGTCGGCGCAGCGCTCGTCGCGCACAACGATGTGGACAAGGTGAGTTTTACCGGCTCCACTGCCGTGGGCCGCCAGATTGTGCAGGCGGCGTCGGGGAACTTGAAGCGCGTAACGCTCGAACTCGGGGGCAAGTCTCCGGTTATCGTGCTTGACGATGCAGATCTCGAGATGGCGGCTCCGTCGATCCTGAGAGGGATCATGTCAAACGCGGGACAGGCGTGTGTCGCTGGTTCACGACTCTATGCACAGCGCGGCATCTATGACCGGTTGATTCAAGTACTCTCCGATGCTGCCTCGAAGATGGTTATCGGAAACGGCCTCGACGCAAGCACCCAGTTGGGGCCGGTGATCTCTCAGAAGCAACTCGACCGCATTATGGGGTACATCAAAAGCGGTGTCACGGAGGGCGCCGAAGTAACGACCGGCGGAAAGCGGCGTGGTGAACGCGGTTTCTTCATCGAACCAACGATTCTCTCGAACGTCCCAGCCAATTCCCGCGTCATGCGCGAAGAGATTTTTGGCCCGGTTCTCTCGGCCATTCCGTTCGACGATACCGACTCGGTGATCAAAGCAGCCAACGACTCACGTTATGGTCTTGCCGCAGCGGTTTACACGAGGTCGCTGGGAAAAGCGCATACAATCGCGAACTCGATGCAAGCGGGTTATGTGTGGATCAACACCCACCACGTGATGGACTTTTCGCTTCCTTTCGGGGGATACAAAGAGTCTGGTTGGGGCCGCGAAGACGGTGCCCAGGGCCTCGACGGCTATCTCGAAACCAAGACGGTCGTTGCGCACCTTGCCTGAGCTGTTCCGGGCTTTCATAGGCTCGCTGAGAATGACGACGGCCGAAAGAAGACGGCGCTCGTTATCGGCGCATGATGGCATGGGCGAGTCAATCGGGGATATGGCTTTCAAACATACCGAAAGCGCATGGACAATTTAGATTCTTCAATAAGCCATTTGATGAGAGCCCAATGCCAAATATTCAGCCCGGCGACACAGGAAATTTTACCGTACATAGCGTTACCTCGAAGGACGGCACCAAGATAGGCTACCGGCAATACGGGCATGGCCCAGGTCTGGTGCTCGAACAGGGGGCGATGGGCATCGCCCATAATTACGACGAGCTGTCGCGGGCTTTGGCCAATGACTTTACGGTCTGTGTGCCGGACCGCCGCGGCCGGCGGATGAGTGCCCGCGAATTTACCCCGAACCATGTTGTCGAGCGGGATGTGGAGGATCTGGAAGCCGTGCTCGCGCAGACCGGCGCGCATATCGTGTTCGGGCTCAGCTCCGGCGCGATCATCACGGCGGAGACGGCGCGTGTCTGTCCGCTGATCCATAAGGCCGTGCTCTATGAGCCGCCATTTTATTACCAGGCGCGGGTGCCGGTCGAACGGATCGCGAGGATTTATGACGAAATCGGCCGGGGTGATTATGCGGCGGCGCTGGTGACGGTGAACAGCGTCGTAAAACTCGGCCCGGCATTTCTGAATTTCATCCCGCGCCCGCTGCTGCAATTGATGACCGGCAAGATCATCGCGGACGAGATCAAGAAAGGCACCGGCGACTATGCGCCGCTGCGCGAGTTGATCCCGACGATGCGTTATGACTTCAAGGCGGTGCTCGAGCGTGGCGAGAAGATCGAGCTCTACAAGACGGTGCAGCAGGAAATCCTGCTGCTGGGCGGCGATAAAAGCCCGCAATATCTGAAAAGCGCTTTGATCGGGCTGGAAACAATCCTGCCGAAATCCAAGCGTATCGAGTTCAAAGGACTCGATCATTCGGCGGCCTGGAACCGCGAGAAAGGCGGCGCGCCGCAAATTCTGGCGCCGGAGATGATCCGGTTTTTCAAAGCGTTTTCCGATTAGGCGTCGACAGGCGCGATTCTCGGGGTGCCGACACCGTCATGATTGGTATCGGCTCCGGCAAATGCATCGGTCTCTCGAGACCAGGCAGCGGTGCCACAACACCAGCACACAGTCACGGAAAGCAATAAAAGCGTCCGATGCGTGAGCATTGTCTTACCCCTCGGATGTTCAGTAATCGCGACCCCGAATTTTCCCAACCGAATGGTCAGTAACTGTAGCGCCCAGTAAGCCCCCACTCTCGCGGGCGACCCAGGTCGTAGAGCGCGGTCCCGCAGCATGCACCGTAGTTCACGCCGCCCACGGAGTACAATTTGTCTAGCAGATTGCTTCCCGTCAGTGCGACCGACCAATGCTTGTCGGCGGCATATTCGATTCGCGCATTGAGTATTCCGTAGCTTGGCAAGGTCACTTTGTCCGCATCTGCCGGGTTACTCCACTGGCTTGCCCTCCAGCTCCAATTAAGGCTTGAGCGCAATTTCGCATCCGGCAAATCATAGGTGTACATTGCGCCCGCCGCGTACGTCAGAGTTGGAGACATTGCAAACTCGCTATTCAATGTGATACCACTGGCGGTGCCAAGACTTTCGTACCGCGTAGAGAGTGTCGCCACATTGCCGAAGAGCTTGAGATTACGCATCAATTGTGCCTCCCACTCGAGCTCGAACCCCGAGGTGCGCGCCTTGCCGGCATTTTGCAACACGATGACGATCCCCTGCCCTAGTAAGGGCAAGGCCGACTGCACTTGAATGTCCGTCCAGTTGGTATAGAACGCAGTTGGATTCAGCCGAAGTCGTCGGTCGAAAAAATCCATTCGGGCGCCGATCTCATAGCTCGTGTCCTTCTCCGGATTGAACGGAATGAACTGGACCGGAGGAACGCCAGCGGATGGGGGATTGAAGCCGCCTGCTCTGTAGCCGGTTGAAACCTTTCCGTACGTCATGATGTCCGGTGTCAACTGGTATTGCACACCCCCCATCCAGGTATTGCTTGAAAAATCCTTAGCTATGGAATCAAATCCTACTTCGGTAGCGCTCTTGTCGTCGCGACTGTAACGAAAGCCCCCCAGCAGAGAAAACTTGTCAAACAGTTGATAGGTGCCGTTGAGGTAGGCCGCATATGAGTCAGTCGTGCGCGTAGCGCCGGATGTGGGAACAGTCGTTGGAAGGCCCACCAACTGTAACGGGATACCCGGCTTTGGCGGTGGAAACGCCTCAATAACGTAACTCGTAGGCGAAACTACCGAATACTCATGGTAGTAATACAGCCCACCGACCCAGACAAGCCGATTGTCGAAGTTCCTGTCGTTGACCTGTATCTCCTCGGAGGTGGCGGTATCGGTGCTGCTTTGATAGTTTTCGAATATAGGCAGAGGCGTCTCGTCCAAGTCATTAAAGTAGGAGTTTTCCACCCGCGTCCATCCGGTGAAGGACTTCACTGTCAGGTCTCCTGCGATATTCCAGTCGACCGCGACGGTGCCCGTAGGTGTATGGGTCTCGGAGAACTCGCGATGCGCGCCCGATCCGGCCTGGCAATACGAACATTGCGATACGTAGCGGCTGTCGTACAAGTCATCGGCGTGCAAAGGATTTGCATTCCACCAGGCCGGGAATAGCGGCCCCACTCCAAAGGGAGCAGGAGTCGAATACGAGAATCCGTCAAGATATTGGCGAGAATCTCCCGCGCCCACATCAATGGTCAGACTGTCGGCGGGCTTGATACGCACCTGAATGCGCCCTAACTCAGTCTCCGTTCCGCCCGCGGGAGCGCCGCCGTCCTGCTGGCGCACATAACCACTGGTCTGCAAACGTCCGGCTGTCAAGCGTACCTCGACAATATCGGTGAGCGGTAAATTTAGTAGGCCGGTAAGATCATTGCGACCAAAACTTCCCACAGCGGCGCTCACGCTTGCCTGGAACTGGTCTGTCGGCTTCATCGTCGTATAGGTGATGGCGCCGCCGATCGTGTTGCGCCCGAAGTAGGTTCCTTGGGGCCCGCGCAGAACTTCGACTTGCTGAAGGTCAAGGATGTTGAAGATCGTCCCATTGAGTGACGGGTAATAAATGTTATCGACGTAGATACCGACGGCCGGTTCAGATCCATTCCCTGAGCGTTCCTGGCCCATGCCACGCAGAAAGAAGACGGCAGACCCGCCAGCATTTGATCCCGCTTGAGTCGATACTTCCAATCCTGGTGTCACTTGCATGAGATCATAAGTCGTCAGTACGTTTTGCTCCGCCAGTGCATCCGCCGACAGCGCTGTGACCGCGACGGGGGTGGATTGCAGATTTTCAGAACGCTTTTGAGCCGTGACGATCACTTCCTCGAGCTGGGTATCCCCTGTCGCCATGGATATCGGTACGGCGGCCATCGTGCTAATGATTAGAAGCGCGTTTCGAGCGCATGTTGAGTTACCGGTTCGAGTCATTTTGGTTTCCCCCTTAGCAGTTTTTTCTTCGAAGCTTGGCATTCCGTCGCTACCAGATGACGGCTGCTACGATTCGGTTATCGTCGTCGCACAGCGGCGCGCCGGCCAATTCACGCGGGCTGCGGGGGCTGAGGCATTTCCGCTCTCCAGCAGGCACGCGACCTTATTATCTTTCGAGAGCTAACAGCTTCAGCGCGATTGTTAGCGCTTCGACAAACCGAGCGACGATTTTCGCCGTCGGTAAATGAATGCGGTCCACACAAGTGCCATCCTCCCCACCGCCGCGACCCTTTCGTGAGGCGAGATTGCCCAAGTAACTTGAGCCTGCCCCACTTCACTGTTACGCGTTCTTTTTTTCTGCGTAACCTTGTACGCCTTCCCAGTCATGTGTTCATAATATAATTACAGCATTAGGATATGTGGCGCATACATAGCCGCCGCGGGGCCATAACGCATCCACAGCACCCCCATGCGTCGGAAGGCGAAGCGAGTCGGCAAACTACCAAGGGGAATTCAGCGCGACCCGCGAGGGGGAACGAAACTCGTGTTACTTGCGGCCGCCGTGTCGCCGGGGTTTGCCCGCGGAGGGCGCGTCGCTTTGCTGGGTTGCTTGAATTGGTGGCATTCGAAGGCCCGCCTCGATCAAGCGGCTTCGCATCGCCTTGACGAACTTGCTCGAGAATTGCGTGTGCGGCGTGAGACGGATCGCGCCCATCCTTCGCCCTTCTAGCGGCCAGTTGCATCGGATCTGCACGACGTCGCTCGTCCCTTGAATCAACAGATGATGCGAGTGAAAAGCCGACACGTAATCTGATTGGCTCACAATTACCCGGCGAGCCGAGACCTCGTCGACTTCCAAGAGGATCGCGGGCGGGGAGAGCCCCTGCTTCAAAAAGACATCATCGATCCGCGAAGTCGCGGGCGAGCCGCGGGGACCCAGGACCCACTTTTCCTTTAGTAGCTCTTCCCAATCCACATGCTTCCGCTTCGCGAAGCGATGACGAATGCTGCAGTAGATTCCGTTGTCGTCATAGAACAGGGGATCTTGAATGAGGAGCCTATCTTGACCGCCAACCGTGAGCGGTCCCAAGACCATGTCGGCTTCCCCTTTATCAAGCAGATCCATCGCTTCTTCCGGTCTCCGCACATTGATGCAACAATGAATGCTTGGTTCCTCCTCCACGACATCTATCAGCGCGCGGGCGAAGATAGGAAGCGGCTGTTGAGGGACAACCGCAATGTGAACGCTTCGTCTCTCGGCGGTCTGGGCGTGCGTGATGCTGGCATCGATGTTCTTTGATTCAGCCCGGATGATTCTCGCGTGACCCGCCAGTTTTTCGCCGAAAGCGGTGAGCACCACACCCTTGGAGCTACGAACGAATAAGGCGAGCCCGATCAGGGTTTCGAACTGTTGAATCGTCCGAGTCAGCGCCGGTTGCGAGACATTGAGCGCCGCGGCGGCCTTGTTAATACTGCCATGCTCGGCAACCGTTAAAAACGAGAGTAAATTATTAATGTCTCGCATATGCGTCGTCCGATTCTCGCTTAACCGCTATGCAAAATCTGGATATCCGTATTCGATGTTTATATTATTATCGCATGGCTCAAAAGAGTTACAAGTTATACTGGCTTTTCATTTTGGGGGACGCTGATTCATATCAGCGCCGTCTGGTTAAGGGCGTGGTTCGAGACTCACGTAATCGGCGACAAGGATGTTCAAGTGATGTCCGAAAGTCGATTTCCGCCCCTGGAGCACATTCATGGGTTATCTAAGAAACACCTGGTACGCCGCCGCATGGGCCGATGAATTCGATGCGACGCATTTGCTCGCGAGAACGCTGCTCGACGAACGTTTGGTGTTCTACCGGGACTCGACGGGTAAACCAACGGCTCTCCTCGATCGGTGCCCGCATCGCTTTGCACCCTTATCGAAGGGAAAAATACTGGCGGATTCCATCCAGTGTCCTTATCACGGGCTGCGCTTCGGAATCGATGGCCGTTGCAACCACAACCCCCACGGACCTACCCCGGTTGCCGCGAGAGTCAAGAGTTATCGACTACTAGAGCGGCATGGTCTCATCTGGATCTGGATGGGAGATGCCGAGAAGGCAGACGAAGCATTACTGCCGGACTTCAGCATCATCACCAACACGAATAAGTACACCGTCGTAACCGGCAAGCTCATGATCGATGCCAACTATCAGCTTGGTATCGACAATCTGCTTGATTTGAGTCACGTCCAATTTCTGCATCCTTTTCTAGGAAATGCCGACTCGAGCGATCGATCGTGTTTCAGCACGCGAATCGAAGGCACGACGGTCTGGGCTCTAACCGATATGCCGAACGAGCCGCTGACGAAGCTGTGGCAAATGATGTGGCGAAGTCCCTCGACGACCGGCGACCGTCGAGCCCATATGCGCTGGGATCCTCCGTCGAATCTTCTACTCGACGTGGGGTACACCGAGTGCGGACAGCCCGTATCGGAGGGTCCTTCAATGCCGAGCGCACACCTGTTGACCCCGGAGACAGACCGCACGACCCATTATTTTTGGGCCGCCGCTCGCGATTCGCTGCGAGATGATCCAGAACTCAGTGAGCAAATCCGCGCAGGCATCGATTCTGCATTTCGCAATGAGGACGGACCCATGATCGCCGCCTGTCAGGAACGCATGGGCACCACGGACCTCATGTCGCTGCAACCCCTTTTGCTCAAATCCGACTCGGGCGCGGTGAACGCGCGCCGCGTACTCGCCAAATTGCTCGAAGCAGAACAGCAAGGGGCAGCGCTCTCCCGGGCGGGCTGACCAGGCACGCTCATGCGGCTCGTTCGATTCGCCCTACCTCGTCGATAACCCCCGGGCATCATCGACCAACAAGGCGTCGCCCGCGATGTCCGGATATGCATATCCCGGATAGATCAATGTCGTAATTATATTATGCCGACATGGCGCCGTCGGGTTACAACTCGCATTCGGCGGCAAATGAGATGCAGGAATGCAGGAGCGCATCGGGGGTATCTGTGTTATGGACTCGCTTACCCATTTGCGAGCGCTATTTCCAGCAATCAGGTTCCTTAGTGGTGAAACACATGCAGAGCTTCCGGAACAAACGGAATTGAGATTAACGTGACCGAGAAGCAACAAATTGACGTGCTCATCACGGGCGCCGGGCCGGTAGGCTTGGCCGCCGCCATAGAACTGGGACTGCGCAACATTCGCTGCCTCGTTGTGGAGCGAAACGATCGGGTCGGGTACAGCCCGCGCGCGAAAACCACCAACGTGAGGAGTCGGGAACACTTACGCCGTTGGGGCATTGCCGATGCGTTGCGCGCCGCTTCGCCTATCTCTCCCGAGTATCCAACTACAGTCGTTTTCGCGACGCGAATGAATGGCTTTTCGTTGGCTCAATTTGAGAATGCCGTGAACGGCGATAGACAGCGCAACAATCTTTACTCCGAGGAGGCGCAGTGGGTTCCGCAGTATGTGCTCGAGGACGTGCTTCGTAAGCACGCAGTCTCCCTGCCGGGGGTAACCGTTGCTTTCAACACGGAACTCTTGTCCTTCAGCGAGTCCTCGAGCCGCGTGAGTTGCAGTATCAAAGACCTCGCCAGCGGCGAAACTCGAACGATCGAAGCCCAATATTTAGTCGGCGCTGACGGCGCCCGGAGCCTTGTGCGTGAAGGCATTGGCGCCACGATGCTCGGCGATCGCGCGTTCTTCCGGAATCACAATACGATTTTCCGCGCGCCCACACTGGCGCAGCGCCATTCCCTAGGAAGGGCCATCATGTACTGGATGGTCAATGAGGAAGTACCCTCATTGCTGAGCCCACTGGATGAGAAGGGTCTATGGTCCTTTATCGCTACAAAACTAGTCGATGAAGTAGACCCCGCTGATCTCGATCCAGTTGCCTTGATCAGGCGGGCCACCGGTATCAGCGATCTCGACATCGAAGTCGTCGCCAATTTTCCTTGGCTAGCTCACCAACTGATTGCTGACCGCTATGCCACCGAGCGAGTGATGCTTGCCGGCGACGCGTGTCATTTGCACCCACCATTCGGCGGGTTCGGTATGAACATGGGCATTGGCGATGCGGTAGATCTCGGCTGGAAAATAGCCGCGACTCTGCAGGGCTGGGGCGGCCCCGGATTGCTCACCACCTATAGCGTGGAGCGGCGTCGCGTTCATGAACGCACAATCGCCGAAGCGGTCCATAACTACGGCGCGGTCAGCAACCAGCTGGTCCGCCCTGGGCTCGAGGCGCCGGGCCCCTTGGGCGATGCGACCCGCAATGAAGTGGGGGAGATCATCCTTGCCACCAAGGTGCGTGAATTCAAGACCCTTGGCGTCGTGCTCGGTTCGGGCGCATTGGTCAACCTCGGTGGCAACCGCGCGCGGACGCAACGGGTGGGCAGGCTGTCTCGGCTGTTCTCGTCGTCGCGGCCGGTACCCGCAACGGCTGGGCGATTCCTTCTCGACAGCGGCCGGCTTTCCGCCGTTGCCAGGCGGACGTTGACCGCGGCCGTGTTCGGCGTCGCGATGATCGCCTGTGCAGCGACGGTCGTCCGCAGCCAAGACCATCTGATCGCCCGCCCACGGCTCTACGGAGCGCCCT
>Ga0137412_10004826_pt1 | contig 10765 bp, 11 predicted proteins | sample CZODoug2_1_16fun_FD_122160 | JGI IMG/M metagenome (GOLD analysis project Ga0137412, IMG submission 122160) | Vadose zone soil fungal communities from Angelo Coast Range Reserve, California, USA - CZODoug2_1_16fungal (Hybrid Assembly) | ecosystem: Environmental > Terrestrial > Soil > Vadose zone... | reverse complement strand
GTCGCCCGTGCGTAATAACGATGCCATCCGAGACTTGGATCACGGTGCTGGGAAATAGCTGCTGAACTTCGATATTGCCGATGTTACTGGCAAAGCCACCACTGAAATTCAGGCCGAGAAGTCCAAGTTGGGCGCCGTTACTGCCGGCGATCCCGAGTTGTTCCCCGAGTTTTCCAACGCCGGCGTCAAAAGTTGTTCCGTTGTTCAGGTGGACATAGTTGGTTCCAAACCGGAACTCGTTCAACAAGCTCGGTCTGAAAATATGGGTCCAGTTGACCACATCGTTGGTAATAGGCGCCTGTGAGTAGCCGATGCCAAAGAGCTTGAAAGAGTTGATTGTAGGGTTTTCCTGGTAAGCGTGTGAATAACGCCCGAACAAACGGTCTTTTTCAGAGATGTTGTAGTCAATCTTGATGTCGAATTGATGAGAATTGAAGGCACTGCTGGTGGTATTGACGGCGTTGTTCTGAAAACCCCCAATTGTGGGAGTCGGATAGAGAGGCGAAGTAAACAGGGCGTTCGCCACCGGATCAATCATGTTCGAAGGAATGATATTGCCGGCAAACGGCGAACGGCTCGCCGCGGCAGTGCAAGCCGTGCCGGACACTCCAGTTCCTGGATTGCACGGGTTATAGAGCTGGATAGCGGACAAGCTGGAGCCTGCTGGGCCTGGAGCGCAAGTCCCACCCGGGCCCGTGAAGCTCGTTTGGCAAAGCTCCGAGAAATCACCTGTACGTTCTTTTGCCGAGAAAACATTAATGGTACCGGGGCTAGCCGGATGGTCAAAGCGTTGCCCTTGATAGTCAAAAAAGAAGAACAACTTGTTCTTGACAACGGGACCGCCGGCGGTGCCGCCAAACATGTTCCAGCGAAGCTGGGCCTTGGACAAACCGTGGAGATTATTTTGCCAGCTGTTGGCATTCAGAATGTCATTGCGGAAGTACTCCCACACGTCGCCGTGGTACTGGTTGGTTCCGGACTTGATGGAAGCGCTAACGATCCCACCCTGAAAGTTACCAAACTCGGCCGAGGCATTTTGCGTGATCAGGTTGAACTCCTGGATGGCATCCGGAGTGGGCGTGTACCCCAAAAGGTTGTCCGAGACCTGGTTATTGTCCATGCCATCGAGAATGAAGTTGTTGGATTGTTCGCGGTTGCCGTTGATGAACGGCCTGCCACCATTGGCCGTGTTATCGCCATTATTGAAGCTGGACGGATCGGGTGTGACGGCGCCGGGCGAGAGCAGCGTCAACTGCACATAGTTGCGCGTGGCCAGCGGCAGAGCTTCATTCGTCGCGGCGTCAATGATGGTGCTCACTGCCGCACTGTCCGCTTGAAGGAGCGGAGCCTCGGAACTGACTTCGATTGCTTCTGTTACCTGGCCCACGGCCATCTTGAAGTCGACGCGAGCCGTCTGGTTGAGGTCGAGAGTCAAGGGGGGATGAACCGCAGTTTTGAATCCCTTAATCTCCGCCTTGAGTTCATAGGCTCCGATGGGAATACGCACGAGGATGTAAAGACCAGCCTCGTTGGTTTGGGCAGTCCAAATGGTCCCTCGATCGATCTCCTTGGCTGTCACACTCGCGCCCACGATCGGCGCGCCGCTCGGATCCGAGACCGTGCCCGTGATGGTCGCGGTTACATCCTGACCCCACGCTGCGTTCGCGCTGCACAGCAGTGCCACCAGCGCCATAAAAACAAGTCCCAACCCCAAGGACTTCATCTTTCTCATGTTCATTCCTCCGATTCGAAGCCGTCGGCCGTCCCACCGCTTCTCCTCTTGGCTGAAATTCTCGACTGGAAACCAGCACCCCTGGCCAGCGATGTGGCCGAATGTTGGATAGCTATATAGCACCATTTTTCTATTGTCAAGCATTAAATCGTGCTTTATATAGGTATATGGAAAAGCGGACTATAGCACTGGCTAGATTCCGCTCTATAACACTTCGGGGTTCTAGTACGCACGCGCCGCCTTTTCCGGGCTTGCTAGAGAAGTGCAATCGAAATCGTTCTTGCTTTGAAAAATAGGTTCCGTCCAGATGCCCACGAAGAAGAACCATGCCAGTTCGGGAGAGAGAATGCCGGCGAAGAACCGCAACGGCTTGCCCGCGTACCAGAGAATCCAATGCGGGATCCGCAAGCGCATCGAATCCGGCCAATTGCGATCCGGTGACGCCGTCGCCTCAGAACGCGACCTCGCCAAGCTTCACCAAGTCAGCCTCATGACCGCGCGCCACGCTCTCGCCTCCCTCGAACGCGAAGGAATCGTCGAGCGCCGCCGCGGCGTCGGAACTTTTGTCGCCACTCCAAAAATTCACTTCAATAAATTGATGAGCTATACCGAGCAGATGTCCAGCCGCAGCCTCACTGCCGGCTCCAAGGTGCTCTTCGCGAAAGTGCTCGACAATGAAAACGAAGCGTCCGCGCGACTCTCCCTTTCCCCCGCCACCAGGGTGATCAAGATCGAGCGCTTGCGCCACGCCGCGGGCGAGCCTTTTGCGCTGGAGACCTGCTATCTGAGCGCCGCTGAATTCCCGGGGCTTTTGGACGCCCCCATCGGCCGGGAATCTCTGTTCGGAATTCTCGAACGCAATTACAAGATCGAGCTCGGCTATGCCGACGAGGAGATCGACGCGACCGCAGCCGACCCCAGAATCGCGGAGATACTCTCTATTCCCCGCCGCGATCCCCTGCTGCGCATTCGCCAGGTAATCTACTCCGCGAAAGGCCAGGCCATCATGTACGTGCTGGGCTTCTATCGTTCGGACCGGCACAATCTCGTCATTCGTCGCTTCCGGTAAAGCTGACGAATTTCTTTGGTAGCTCATAATTTTCAGATAATGGAAAAAGCATAGTTCAGAGAGGCCGCCGCATGCTGGTTATTCTGAAACGCAACGATGAGCAAATCAGCCTCCAGGCCGCGCAGCTCATTGCCAGCGCGGTGCGCAAAAAACCTGCATTGGCGCTTGGATTGGCAACCGGCGGCACCATGGTCGGCGTCTACAAACATCTCGTGAGTCTTCACAAAGAGGGTTCGCTTGATTTCTCGCGCGTCGTAACTTTTAATCTCGATGAATATCTCGGACTTCCCGCCACACATCCTCGGAGTTTTCATCATTTCATGCAGGAAAACCTCTTCGCGCATGTCAACGTGGATCCCCGCAACATCCACATTCCGGACGGGACCATTCGCGGCGATTACGATCGGTACTGCGCATCCTATGAAGAAGTCATTCGAACGGCTGGAGGAATCGACCTCCAGCTTCTGGGCATAGGGCGTAACGGCCACGTCGGGTTCAACGAGCCGACTTCCAGCATTGGCTCCCGCACGCGCCTGAAAGTTTTGAGCCAGGAAACGATGGACGACAACTCTAAATTCTTCGCGCCAGGTGAGGAGAGTCCCCGCTGCGCCATCACCATGGGCATCGGCACGATTTTGGAGGCGCGGAAAATTCTCTTGCTCGCCACGGGCCGGGCCAAGTCGGCGGCCATCGCTAAGTCCATCGAAGGCCCAATCACTTCCGCCGTCTCGGCCTCCGCCCTGCAACTCCATCCCGACGTGACTTTCATTATTGACGATGCCGCGGCTTCGCAACTCACCCAGCGCGACTACTATCACCGCGTCCTCGAAATGACTGCTCTCTTGACTCCCGATCGTCTCTCGTAAATCAAAATTGCCCGCTCTCGCCTTGACCCTGAGTACAATGACTGGTCATATTTACCTTAGACTTGATGTTCACCCTTCAGTGGGGAGCGCGCTGAGTGAAAGCATGAAACCTGCAAAGCTCTTCCCCATGTTTCTCAAGCTTTCGGCCCGGCCCTGCCTCGTCGTCGGAGCGGGAACCATCGCCGAATCCAAAATCGGCAGCCTTCTCGGGGCCGGCGGTCGCTTGCGCGTGGTGGCGCCCGAAGCTACTCCGCAAGTGCGCTCCTGGGCGCATTCGAACAGCATCGAATGGCATCAGCGCCCTTTTCAACCGCAGGATCTTGAAGGAATGTTTTTGGTCGTCGCAGCCACGTCCTCGACGGAACTTCACGAGCGCATATTCGCTCAAGCAACGCAGCGTGGCGTGCTGTGCAACATTGTGGATGTCCCTCCTCTTTGCGATTTCTACTATCCCTCCGTCGTACAACGTGGAGCGTTGCAGATCGCCATTTCCACCGCTGGACAGAGCCCGGCCCTTGCACAGCGCCTCAGAAAACAACTCGAAGTTCAGTTCGGCCCGGAATACGAAGAATGGCTCGCGCAGTTAGGGGAGGCTCGCGACAAGCTCTTCTCTAAGAAGCTGGACCCTGAAGAACGGAAACGCCTGCTCCACGAGGACGCCAGCGAGGAGGCATTCCAAGCGTTCCTACGAAATCGCCGCAATTCGAGTCGCTCCGATTGAATTTTTGGGTTTCTTCCAGAACCCGGCCATTTCCCTTCAGATCCCATTAAAAAAATCGATTTAGAGAATTCATTCTTCCGCACCTCCACCCGTCAGCCGCGGTGTTAGTGTTTTAGTGCGGTGTCAGCGACTGACGGTTTGTGTGAACTGCCGCCGCAAGAAGAGCCGCTGGCTCATGCCGGTGGCGGGATAGAATCCAATGCAAGCTCTAGCCATGAAGGGTAAGGTCTATCTGATGGGAGCCGGTCCAGCCGATACCGATCTCCTGACCGTCAAAGCGGTGCGCGTACTTCGCGCCGCCGAGGTCGTTTTGCACGACGACTTGGTTTCGCCACAAATCCTCGAATTAGTTCCCGCTTCAGCGCAGGTGCGCAACGTCCGCAAACTGGGCATGCAGGCGGGCGGGCTTCAAGAAAGAATTCATTCCCTGCTCATCTCAGCAGCTCGGGAAGGACACCAGGTTGTGCGGCTTAAGGCGAACGAAGCGCTTCCCACCGCTCATGCTGACGACGAGACGGAAGCTCTCTCCCAGGCCGGGGTCGATTTCGAGGTGATTCCTGGAGCTGCGTCGGCCATGGGAGCGGCCGCAGGCGCAAACTCTCACTGACCGGTTCCTGCAAATCTCTTCAACACTAGTTTGCCTCAACCGGCAGAAGCAATTCCCTGCCTTTTTCGGCCAAGAAGTTCCGTTGCTTGCTCAGAAGTTTCCTTCACCAAATAACCCATCTTCGGATGCGAGGGTTCGAGGTCGGCTCGGATTCCCCGCCGCCCCAATTCTTCCGATGTAGTTGGCCCGATGGAAGCCACTATCGAGCGATTCAGACCATTCCGCACTGACTCTTCCAGCCTCATCTCCGCAGCAACTTGGAAGAGATGGACCGCCTGAACTGCGGTCGTAAAGAGCACGACATCCACGGTTCCTTCGGCAATCGCTGATATTGCGGCCCGGAGGGGAGCCAGGTCGTGGGGCAACGCCCATTGGTAGACCGGCACGCGCGTGACTTGTGCGCCTCGTTCCCTAAGCCCAGCCAGCAATTCAGGATTGGAGACGCCATATTCCTGGACGGCGACTCGCGCCCCTTGCAAGCCGCGCTCGGGCGAAGCCTTGCCCGCGTCATCAAGCGCGCGCAGCAGTTCGTGCCAAGTGTTGGGTTCGGGGGCGGTGATGGCAGGAGTTATGCCGATTTCGCGCAGGGCGGCAACGGGCTTCGGACCGCGTGCCACCACTATCACGCGCTTCAGCGCCGCGACGTACTCGCCGCGGTCGTGGACCTTCTCCACAACGCCCAGCAGCGCGCGTGTACCGACGCCGGTCAAAAACACGACCATGTCAAACTCGCCGGCGAGAAGTCTCGCGGCAAAAGTTAGCGCTTCTTTGTTGGATTCCAGCGGAACTTCGCGCATCGAAGGCGCAGCAATGGGCTGTCCGCCATAGGTGCTGATCAATTTGGCGAGTTCCTCGGCGCGGCGGCTCTCCAGCGCCAGCACGCGCATTCCGGCAAATCCGCTCATGACATTGAATTGTTAACTAGAAGCGTCCCCGACGCCAGCTTGATCTTCAAGCGTTCGCTACAAGGCCGGGGCTTGGGGAAGGAGCGCCATCGCCCGGCATGCCACCCGCGCCGAGCGTGGCGGCAGCAGTTGGCATAGTCTTTAGTCTGTCGGAGAAATTGTTAGGTTCCTGTAAACTTTTCTCTCATCGTTGGGTATTGGTTCGCAAATTGCTCCTCAAGAGGTGTGGAATTTAGCCCCTTCCCACGCACAGGCAAACAAGGAGAAGACTTGTGACTTCCGTTCCTATCCGCCAGAAGAGAAATACGAATCAGCGGCGCAGCCATCGTGTCATGCTCTCCATTGGAATCGTCATTACCGGTGATCTGCCCAACGGACACCGATTCTCCGAGGAAACCTGCACCTCCGTGGTCAATGCGCATGGCGCGCTGATTCTTCTGGCCGAGGAAGTCACGCGCGGCCAATTGGTTACCATCCGCAACGTCAAATCGGGCGAAGACCTTCAGGGCGAGGTCGTGGAAATCGCGGAGTCCCACGCCGATAAATTCGAAGTAGCCGTTGAGTTCCTTGAGCCTTCCCCTCGCTTCTGGCGCATCGCCTTTCCTCCCGAAGACTGGAGCGCTCGCAGCCCCGAAGCCAAAGGTTTCGTCACCCAGCCCGCCGCACCATTAAAAGCTCGCGTTCCCAATTAGTCCGCCGCCTCGCGCTGAATGCCCCAACCCTTGGCTTATTATTATACGGGTGGGGTCTACGACTCTGTCTCTTCGGGGCTGCTGCGGCTGCCGCTCCCATAACATCAATCGCCTCGGCGTGCTAAAATGCAACCCCAGTCCCTGATCTCTCCAGGGGCAACTTGTCACTCGACTTATAGGAGTGAGGTCCCATGAACTGCTACTCCGCTAAAGAATTGGCCGACAGTTTCCGCACCGTCCGTAAAAATACGCTCGTCATTGCGCAGGATCTTCCCGAAGAGAAATACACCTTTCGACCGGCCCCTGATACCCGCAGCTCCGGCGAGCTGCTGGCCCATATCGCGCTGGCGCACAACTTCCAGTACCAGATTCACGCCACCGAACGCAGAACGACGGTAGTAGGATTCGATTTCCCCGCGATCATGAAGCGCCTGGCGGCGGAAGAAAAAGAACCCCGCACCAAGGACCAGATTATCGAGATGCTGCGCAGCTCCGGCGAGAAATGGGCTGGATGGTTGCAGGGGCTCACCGACGATTTCCTCGCCGAGACGATGCAGATGGCCCCGGGCATGACCCCGCCCTCCAAGAGCCGCTTCGAGATGATTCTTTCCGTGAAAGAACACGAAATGCACCACCGCGGCCAGCTCATGCTCATCGAGCGTCTCCTCGGCATCGTCCCCCACATGACGCGCGAGATGCAGTCCCGCCTCGCCGCCACTGCCGCGAAGGGCTAACTCCGCGCCACCCTCTGTGATGGCCATAGACGGGAGGTCACACGTGAAAACCGACAAAAATCGCAGGGCGGGGTTGCGAAGGTTCCGCAAAGTGCTGCGACTCAAACAAGTGGAACTGGCTGTGTTAGCGGGGAGACGGTTGCTCGGTATCAGAGGGGCAAACGTGTGTCGCAGGACACTGACACCCAGATTTCTTAAAGTCCTTTAGAATGCGCAGTTGCGAGAAAACCGGGGGTAGGGGGCAAATTAGAAATCTAATGAGGATTACTGTCCTGCCTGCCCCGGCCTTGTCGGCGAGGAGCTTCGCAACAAAAGCAGCCCGCCTAAGAAGGCGCCTCTACAGGTCGCTTGCAAGCCAAGCGGCAAAACTGCCGCCCGCCATTAAAACGTTAGTCTAGCCCCCAGCTCGATCAGTCGCGCATTGTTCACCTGAGCCGCTGTGACGCGGCCAAAGTTGGAGCTTCCCGGGTCTGTGTTGGGAACATCGAAGCGCGGATGATTGAAGACGTTGAACGCGTCGAAGCGGAGCTGAAGCTTCATCCGCTCCAGTCGCTCCACGAGATGGATGTTCTTGTAGAGTCCGACATTGGCTTCGTTCACTCGGCTCGCACGGACGTCGCTCCAGCGAGTGGGATAGGTGCGGATAAAATTAGCGAAGTCCTGGTAGACGCCGTTGCGGAGGCCTTTCTGGATATCCGTGGCCGTGGGCTGGTAATTGTAACCGGGCAGGTTTTGGATGCCGGTCCATGCGGGGTAGGCGGAGATGTCAGTATTCCTCGACGGGAAAGGGGCGAATTGCGTCGTGTCGAACCATTCGCTGAGCGATTGCTGGTCATGGGGAAGTGCGGGATGGGGCTGACTGGCGTTATGCCCTTTTCTTAAAGTGCCGTATTATAGGGATGAACCCCTGCAGTGTGGAGCAGGTCTTTAAAAGGATCAAGCAGTTCGGGTTTCATGGCCGTCAGGGCGGTGGTGTATGCGCCGTGGAAATGGCCCTTTGGGATCTTGCGGGGAAAGCTTACAATGTGCCCTGTTACCAGTTGTTGGGTGGGAAATATCGTGACAAGGTGCGCCTTTATGCCGACACGCCGGAAGAAGAGGATCCGGATGTATTCGTAGCCAAGCTGAAGGACAGGCTGGAAGGGAAGGGGTTTACTTTCCTGAAGATGGACCTGGGTATTGAAATGATCCGGAAGATACCCGGCACTATCGTCAACTCGAATTTCTGGGATGTACAGCGGCAGTGGAATATGGCGCCTATGACCTATGGCGCCACCAAACATCCTTTCACGCAGGTGCAGGTGACGGATAAGGGATTGGAAGAGATGGGAAAATATGTAGCAAAAGTGCGGGATGTCATCGGCTTTGAAGTACCGCTTGCCTCGGATCATTATGGGCATTTCGATATGAATAATGCCATCCGTCTGGGAAGATCGCTGGAGCACTACCGGCTGGCCTGGCTGGAGGACCTCATTCCCTGGCAGTATACAGAAGAGTGGAAAGAGATCACCCGGAGCATTGAGACGCCGACCAATACAGGGGAAGACATCTATCTGAAGGAAGAGTTCATCAAGCTGGTGGACAACCACGCCACCGATCTGATCCATCCTGACCTGGCTACTGCAGGCGGGCTGCTGGAGACGAAGAAGATCGGAGATTATGCAGAGGAGAAGGGGATAGCTATGGCCATGCATTTTGCCGGGCTTCCCGTATCTTTTATGGCCAATGTCCATTGCGCGGCGGCTACCGAAAATTTCGTGGCGCTGGAGCATCATTCCCTCGATCTGCCTTACTGGACGGACTTCTGCAGGACAAAGGACGGAAAGCCTTTTTTCGAGAAGGGGTTTGCCCATGTGCCTGATACACCGGGGTTGGGTGTTGAATTAAATGACGAGATGCTTAAAAAGCATCAGGATCCGGAAAATAAGAATTATTTTGGCCCTACGCCCGAGTGGGACAATGTCCGTAGCTGGGACAGACTTTGGAGTTAAACTATGAACCTATTTTATAAGCTGGCCATTGTTTTAGGATTGGCCTATATCTTAACGGTTGTTTTTCATCGGCAGGAATGGGCCGGCTGGTGTCTGATGTTGTGCCTGGCCAGCATTGCCCTGGCTTTCCGGAAACATTCTTTCCTGCGGGGCTTTTCGTTCACGCTGACGATCCTCGCTGTAGTAAGCCTGGCCCTGTATTATCCCCAGTATTTTATAAAGGTGGGTAGCTTTAAACTATCCGGTCTCATTGTCCCTTTGCTGCAGGTGATCATGTTCGGCATGGGGACTGAGCTGAGCCTGAAAGATTTTGCGTCTGTGCTGCGTATGCCCAGGGGCGTGATCATCGGCGTTGTTTGCCATTATACTATTATGCCGCTGGTGGGGTTTACCCTGGCGCGCAGTTTTCATTTTCCTCCTGAGATCGCGGCGGGCATTATCCTGGTGGGTTGTTGTCCCAGCGGATTGGCGAGCAATGTGATGGCTTTTCTGGCGAGGGCCAATCTGGCATTGTCGGTGTCTGTCACTACTGTGTCCACGCTACTGGCCCCTTTCCTTACACCCATGATGATGCGTTTGCTGGCGGGGCAGTTCATCGAAGTACACTGGGAGACCATGATCTGGGACATTACGAAGATGGTGATCTTCCCGGTGATTGCGGGGTTGTTGTTCCATTATCTGGTAAGGGGGAAGTTCAAGTAGCTGGATAAGGCCATGCCCCTGATCTCGATGGGCGGGATCGCCCTGATCATCGTAGTGATCACTGCTGCGGGAAGGGAAAGCCTGCTGAGGGTTGGGGGGCTGCTGGTGCTTGCTACTTTGCTGCATAATGTGGCAGGTTATTTCCTGGGTTACTGGGCGGGACGTCTGTTTAAATTCCGTGAAAGGGACTGCCGCACCATTGCCCTTGAAGTAGGCATGCAGAATGCAGGCCTTGCCTCGGGGCTGGCGCTGACGATGGGAAAACTGGCTACTGTAGGGCTGGCGCCGGCTGTCTTTGGTCCCCTGATGAACACGACAGGGTCTTCGCTGGCCAGTTGGTGGCACAATCGTTTGCCTGAGGAAGCGCAAGAAGCTTAAAATAATCTTTCGTTCGGAGGTCTGATACCCTGAAGACGGATATAAATGGTAGTTTGTCCCCGATGGTGCGCCTGACGGCGTACCGAACCCGATGCCGCCGGACGTGGCCAACCACGTCGCCGCGGTGGCCTTGTTCGGAAAGCCAAACGACCGCTTCATGCGAGCGATCCGTCAGCCGGACGTCGAGGTCGGCCCGCTGTATGCGGCCAAGACCGTCGACCTGTGCGTCCCCGATGACTTGGTTTGCTCGAGCGGGAGGTCCTTCAACGCGCACATGCAGTATGAGGACACGGGGTTGGTCGACGACGCGGCGAATTACACCGCGAATCAGGTGTTGGCGGCTCTGCCCCCGCTTCCGCCGGCTCAAG
>Ga0137412_10004825_pt1 | contig 10766 bp, 10 predicted proteins | sample CZODoug2_1_16fun_FD_122160 | JGI IMG/M metagenome (GOLD analysis project Ga0137412, IMG submission 122160) | Vadose zone soil fungal communities from Angelo Coast Range Reserve, California, USA - CZODoug2_1_16fungal (Hybrid Assembly) | ecosystem: Environmental > Terrestrial > Soil > Vadose zone... | reverse complement strand
ACCGCGCATCCGACGATGATCGACGGCAAAGTACCCGGCAGAATGATTCGCCAAAACATATCCATCCGGCTCGACCCCATCGAACGCGCAGCCTGAAAATAGCGCGTGTCGATCGAACGTGCGCCGCCGACCACGTTGATCACGATCGTAAAAAACGCGCCGAGGAAAGTCACAAAAGCGATCGACAGCTCCTGGGTTGGCCAGAAAATGATCGACGCCGGCACCCACGCCAACGGGGGTATCGGACGCAGCACCTCGAACACCGGAAAGGCAACGCCGTATCCGTAGCGGCTGACCGCCAAAAGCAGCCCGAACGGTATCCCGATGACCATCGCCGCGAGGAAGCCCGCTAAGACGCGGAGAAAACTCATGTACCAGCTCTGCCAATAACCAACTCCATGAAGTACGCTCAACCAGGCTTGAACGACTTCCGTCGGCGCAGGCACCGCCCCGATCCACGGCACATAGATGGGCCTGTACCCGGCGGCGCTCAAGGTGTGCCTGAGCCATTCGAACGCCTCCCATTTGATCCACACTTTGGACATCGAACCGATCTGCCACAAGAAAACGAAGACCGCGATCGAGACGATGCCCCGCCAGAGCGACGCGTCCAGGACTATCGGCTTCTTCTGCGCCATTGCATCAACCTTCTTTCTCACCAGCCGAGAACGCCTTCAAGGCTTCCTCGTGTACGGCGTCGTTCGTTTCCTCGATTAGCTGGCGGAAACGCTTCGACGTAAGCACGCTGTAATCGCGCGGGTGCGCAATATCGACCTCGAGAGTCTTCTTCGGTTTGCACGGCCGGGTCGTCATGATCACGACCTTGTGTCCCAGAAAGATCGCTTCTTCGAGATCGTGAGTGATGAAAAAGATTGTGACCTTGTTTCGATAATAGATCTCCAGTAGCGCCTCGTGCATCACCGACTTGGTCAGCGAATCGAGGGCGCGATAGGGTTCATCGAGAAGCAGCACTTTCGGATCATTCATCAAGGCGCGCACGATTTCGATTCGTCGACGCATGCCCGACGACACCTCACCCGGATAGTTCAGTTCTACGCCCGACAGACCGGCATCGGCCATCATGGACCGAGCCTTTTGCCGGGCCTGTCGCGGGCTCAACTGACCCTGCACGACAGGGCCGAAGGCGACATTGTCCAAGTTGGTCTTCCACGGGAACAACGCACCGTTCTGAAACACGACGATACGGTCCGAACCGGGCTCCGCTTTCGGCCTTTCCGTGCTGCAAAGGACTGCTCCGTCGAGCAGGATTCGCCCGGAGGTGATCTCGTGGAAACCGGCGATCGCGTTAAGCAACGTTGTCTTGCCACAGCCGGACGGGCCGACGATCATGCAGATCTCGCCGGCCTCGATTTCAAGCGAGCAATGATCAACCGCCAGTACTGCGGCTCCGCCGGAATCGTAGACTTTGACGACTTGATCGATGCTGATGGCACCGGACGACCTGCTTGCCGTCACCGGCACCGGCATCAGTCTCGTGAACATCATTGCGCTCCAAGCGCAAGCTCGCGGGTTCGCCAGCGCATCAAGTAATTGCCGGCGATGCGCACGAGCGCGCTTGTGGAGTATCCGACGATGCCGAGTGTGATCATCCCGATCACGATGGTCGGATAGCGGACCATCGTGTACGAAGTATTGATGACGAAGCCCAGGCCATACTGGCCTGACACCATTTCAGCAGCCACCAGCGAGAACCATGACACACCCATCGAAATCTGCAGTCCGGTGAAAACGAACGGCAGCGCGCCGGGGACGATGACGTGGCGAAACACCTGCCGGCGGTCCGCCCCCAGACAGTACGCTGCGCGGATGTACGATTCATCGATTGATTGCACGCCCAGCATCGTGTTCAGGGCGGTCGCGAAGAACGACGTTAGAAACGTCAGATAAATGACCGCAGACTCGCTTGAAACGAACATCACGATTGCAAGAGGCACCCACGCCAGTGCCGGAATGGGACGGAGCAACTCGAATACGGGAAATACGTATTGCTTGAATTTTCGGGACCAGCCGAGCATTAGGCCAAACGGAACCCCGATCACGGTCGCCAGAAAGAAGGCTTGCATGACGCGCCAGGTGCTGACCCATATGTGCTTGTAATACTCCTCGGTATAGATCGATAGTCCGTAAGTCGGCCTGCGGCTGATCCACTCCTTGATGACGGCGGTCACGCTGGGCATTTCCCGGAATCTCGGCAGCTTCCATACCTCCACCGACAGATACCAGAAGCCAAGCAGCAGCGCGAAGCCCAGCAGCATCAGGTATGGCCTCGGATTGCGGAGCCACAACGACAGCCGCAGGAGCGTGCGATCCATGCCGTTCGGCGTCAGGCCTGCCCCCGTCGGGCGCAGAGCCTCCGGCGCCGCCATCACTTCGCGAACCTGCACCACCCATTCCGGAACGGTGAAGTCGTCGATGATCTTGCTGGCGAGGCGGCTCATCAACGCGTCACCGGCCGGTTTGTCCGCCTCGAGCAGCTTGAGAAGCTCGTTGCCGTTAATACGAACCAGCTCGCTCCGTTCGAGGCAGGTTGCCGTGGCGAGACGCTTTCGCTGATTCTCCAGAACTGCAGTCCAGCCGATCACGTCTCCCGCGCCAACCACTTTGACAAGCCGCGTCGCAGACGAGCTCGGGCCCAGCGCGTGCTCGATCTTTCCAGATGCGACGACAAACAGATCATCGGCCGCATCGCCCACGCGATAAATCGTCGCGCGCTCCTCCAGAGCGATGCGGCGCGAAACAGCACTGATCGAGCGCAGCAGATCGTAAGGTAAACCTTGAAACGGAAATGAGCGCCTGAGAATCGCGACCAATTCCTCGATCGTGCTATCGCTGTACGCCAAGTGCATCATTGAGGCTCTGCCCGCACGCCCATCAGCCCTCGATCAGCGTTCCCGCATCCTTCAGGTAGATCGAGTCGCCTTCCACGATGATCTCGTAGAACTGCAGTGGCGCCTCCGCTGGCCCTACAGCAGCTCCGGTACGAATCTCCCATTGCCAGAGATGCTGATAGCAAGTCAAGGTCTCGCCATCGTAAAAGCCCTCACACAACGAGACCCGCTGATGAGGACAGTCCGGCTGGCAGGCGAAGTACGTGCCTCCGGCGTCGAGAACCAGTACCCTTTGCCCGAGGTTCGAAGAACATTCCTTCATGCCATTGGGTGGAATGTCGGCTTTCTTGCAGACGAATACTTTGTTCACCACCGGATCCTGACGTCAGGAAACGCGCTTGACCGGCGGCGGCGCCTCGTGCCGGTTTGCGCGCTCGAGCCAGTCGTCATCGAGTTACCTGGCCCCGGCGGCGGATGGCGGAAGAGCACGGATCTGGCCGACCGGTGAACTCAGGCCGCGTTCCTTGAGCACCTGATCGGCGAATTCCCCCATGACTGCTTCCGGCCGGAGCTTTTCCGTGTCAATCGCATTTGCCGAGTGCAAAAATGCCGCATCTTTGCTGATCGTCGTCATCACATCCGGCGTGAAGACGAACGGCAGACTCATGCGCACATCGGACTTGTATTGTATTTCGGGGTAGCTGCCGTAGAGCGAGTGCCACAGCGCGGCCTTGGTAAAGCCGGTGATCTGCTCCGAGACGATGTCGATCAGTTCATTTGCATTCTTGGGATCCGCCATGAAAAGCTGCGCATCGAGTTCCGCCTTCAAGATGGCTTTGACGACATCGGGACGCTGCTTGATCAAGTCGGCCCTCATCGACATGAAACAGTTGTCCCATTCGTCAAAGTTCTCCCCGTATGCGACAACTCGAGCCAATCCTTCCTGGACCAGCTTGGCTGTCGTCGGTTCCCACTGGAAAGATCCATCCAGCTTTCCAGCGCGAAAATTGGTTGCGATGACTTCAAGACTCTGGTTCAGATAAGCTGCAGGCTTGATGTTTTCCCGCTGCATCACCAGGCGCGCGAACCGGTCCGCGCAGCTTCCATGCGGTGCAGCGACCGTCTTGCCGTTCAGCCACTGGATAGCCTCTTTGAAATCCTTGAATTTCGGAGCATCCGCTCTAACCACGACGATATTGCATAGATTGTCCTGATCGAGAACGGCGACGAGGCGCAGATCGGCCACACTCTGCTTCGTCGTCGAGATGATTGCAGGCATGTCGCCGAGATAGCCGATCTGTTGCTTTCCGGCGAGCATTTGATTTACGACAACCGAGCCCTGCAGACCGATTTGAAATTCAACCGTCGAGCCGGGCGGCAGATACTTCTTCCAATATTCCTTCTTGCGGACGACCGCTCCGTCCCAGGTCAGCGTGGCATAAGGCTGGTAACCGACGACCAGTTTGATCGGTTCGCCGGGTTTCCCATAGTCTTGGTCTTCGGCGTTTGCCAGGCCACCCGTCGCGGGAACGAATGGCAACACCAAACTAATGCAAAGCGAATGAAAAATCGAACGTCCGACGGATGACATCGACCGAAAAATCGCTCTTGACATGGCACCTCCTCCTGGCCTGTGGCTTGTCCAAGACCTCGCTCCTGCGAATTCCGGGACAACGCGGCCAGGAATCGACGAACGGGCTCAAAATTCTTAGAGTCGTAAGCGGCAAGTCGCTCGTTTCAAAACGGAATATGTGATCCGATGCCGAGCATGCGGGTCTCCAATCTCACATTACGCCTCACGAATCGCGCTCCGGCGCCATTGACGCTGATGATGTCGTACAGCTTGGCAACCGCGAACAATTGCGTGACACCGCCATCCAAGCTGGTCTTAAAGACTTGCAGCGCCGATACCACGGACGCTTCTTTCTTGCTGTCGTCGTAGTCGACCGTATAGACCGTGGCGTGCCGCGATAGCGGAGAATGATCACTGTTGTGCCGCGGCAATACGTCCAGTGTTCTCTTCATGCTTGCCTTGTCTTCGTCCATCCATGTCATTTCCGCACGCACTTCCGGGCTATACGCAGTAATCGTGTAGTGAAACTCGTCTGTGCACAGATCCAGAAACTCGTTGAATTTCTTCTCGTCGAGTAACAGACATGAACGGTATACGAGGGTCGTGGCCGCCTGTTCCGGGCTAACTCCACTCGGCATCATCTTGCTCTCCATTCGAACGCAACTTCCGCCTATTCCCCGAACTTAGTCTTCGCCGCGCGATCAGGCGGCCATCGCCGATCGATCGACTTTGTCCCGTGTGCCGACACTCTCCGCGTAAGGATCGGATGAGCTGCGACCCATGCGCCGAGTCCATTCGGCGTAAAAGTGGCGCATCCCGATCTCATCGTGAGAATTGAGACCCTCTTCGCGCGCGTGAAGGATATAACTCTGCACTCCGGCAAGCGCCTGCGCCTGGCCCCGTACCGCAAGCAAATCTTCGTGCAGGTTGCGGCCGAAGGGTCCCCAAATGCCGATGTAATCCTTGACGCGCTGTCGCCGCTCCGCCGCACTATCGCGCTTGGGCGCGAGGCCGCGGTATTCGATCATCACCTTGGCCGGCCCGAGCGGAATCATTGAATCGAGCCTGAAAGTCGGCGAACGCAAGTTGTACGTGACGCCGGGGAACAGATCGATGAACTTGTGGCATGCCTTGGGCGCCCTCGGCCAATCAAGGCGACGCTGTCCGTCCGTGCCTTCGTAGGCGTCGTAGCGGATTTCCATCGAATCCAGTCTGCCGTGTCCATTCGGGAAGCAGTGAAACTTACGATCGAAATAGCCCTTCTGCATCATCCCGGTCTTGCGGTTGTGGTAGTGAATGTAATCGTGGTAGATCTCGCTGTTGGTATCGTGCCAAAGCTTGTAATTCGTCTCGACGATCGCTCGATGGTAATGAAACACCTCGAGCGGTTCGGCGGAGAGCTCCTCTTTCAGGTAATCAAGCGCCTCTCCGATATAGCTTTCCAGATCGGTGCAGCCATCGTCGAGATTGACCCATACCACACCGCTGAAGTCGACTTGTGCCCGCACTTCGCGCAGACCCAGGCTCTCTTTGTCGATACGACTCTGATAGCCTTCCTTTTCGCGCGTCACATCGCTGAGACTGCCGCGGCAATCGAACGACCACATGTGAAAGATGCAGGTTATGTGTTTCGCGTTCCCGGACGGGTCGCGCAGAAGAGTATTTCCGCGGTGCGTGCAGAAATTGTAGAAGCACCGTATCTTCATGTCGTCGCCACGCACCAGGAAAAGGTTCGCGCCTCCCGGATGCTGGTATGTCCTGTAGTCGTATGGGTTGGCCAGCTCGCTCTCGTGGCAAGCCACCATCCATACCTTCTTGAAAATCTTCTCCTGCTCTTCCCGGAATATTTGCGGGTCCGTATAGATGCGCGTGTCAACAAAGTGCGAAGCCGGAAAGTCGGGCTTTTGCTGAAACTGAACCGCGTTTCGCGACATGGTTCGATCCCTCCCAAGCGAATTGTGCAAAGCAGCAGCGCTCTGGTCTCGACTGCCTACCAACCGAGCATGCCACGGCTAGGCAAAAGAAGCTGTCACGCACTTGACATTGGAACGCGTCGATTCGCCTCGGGTTCCGCACGCCATGCGCGCGAGACTTACAGCAACTCGTTTCCGAGGCCTCAAGTGCTCGTCAACGGCGTCGAGACGCTGGCTGAGGTATGAGGTCCGGTTGCGGATCGATCAGTAGAAGGCAAGCGAAGTAGACCAACGCATACCGTCCACGTGCAGTGGCGACAGGCAAGTACTATGACGACCGGAATTCGCAAGATCCCGGCCCGCTGCCGGAGGCGCTGCCTCCGGCGGAGCCTCGGGTTCCCGGTCGAGGTGAGGGTTACGAAGCGAGTAAACGCCTCAGCGTGTCGTCCAGCTGCTTCTTTTCTTCCGGGACGATTCCGAGCATGGCGAAGTGGCCCCACAAGCTCGGAATCACTTTCAGCTGACTTCCCTTGATCATTTCCTGTTCCGCGCGCATATCGCGAACCGGCGCGAACATATCTTCCTCGAAAGCGATTACGCAAGTCTTGGCGGTGATGCGGCCGAGAGCTTCTTTGAGATTCCCTCGTGTGTGCAAACTCACGTCGCCACGCTGCCATTTGGACAGCATCGAAAGCAAATTATTGGGATCCATCGGCAAAAACCAATTTTCCCAGAATGCCGTCAAATGATCCTCGAGTGAAGTGGAGCCGACGGCGCGCCACGCCTCGGTCTTGTAGAATTCCGTGCACACGCCCATCAGCGCGAAAATGCGCGCATGCCTGCGGAGTCCCACGTGCACCGCATGAGGTTCTGTGTAATAGCCATTGTTCCACGCCGGATCCGACTTGATTGCGTCGGCAACCACGTTGGTAAAGAGCAGGTCGTGCGGCGTGCACTTTGCGGTACCTGCGATAGGGGCAATGCGCTTGACCATGTCGGGATAGCGCACCGCCCATTCGTATGTTTGCTCAGCGCCCATTGACCAGCCGAGTACAAGCTGCAGGACCTCGATGCCGAACTTCTCGGTTATCAGGCGATGCTGCGCACGAACATCATCTCCGATCGTGGTTCTGGGAAAAGCGGCCTGATTGAACGGTGACGGATAGTTGTGCGGCGAGCTGGATAGACCCGCGCCGATCATGTTGGGCAATATGATGAAGTACTTGGTCGGATCAAGCGCCAGATCGGGTGAAACGTAGAACGCCTTCATATGCATGCTCGAACCGGAGTACATATGAGGAAACAGGATTGCGTTATCACGCTTCGGGTTCAGTTTGCCGACTGTGGTATAGGCGATCTTGCAATCGCGCAGCTTGCCGCCCTCCTCCAGCTCGAAATCGCCTAGCGAGAATAATTCGTAGTCTCCATGTACCTCGTGGCTGTAGAACTCGTTGTTGATCATTGCTTCTCCTCATGACCGAATGGGCGGGCCGATTGCACGGCCGATTCACGGTGCGACATGCTTGACAACGATCTGACTCCGGGACAAGCCAGTGTAAGCACATGTTGATCGCCGATCTGTCTACCAGTTGACTGGCATCCCGGGCCTTGCCGCTGGCGATCGGTGGGACGTTCGTCCGAGACTGCGCTCGTAGCGCACTGCAACTCGCAAAGCTCGTGCTGCAGCGCACTGGAGTGGACCAAGCGCGAGAGACGTCAAAGCGCAAGCACACGCCCTGCCGGGAGGAAGACTTTCTGGGTAGATCAGCTCGTTACGCCGCGCCTGGCGCGCGCCTGCTGTCGGCATGCGGCTGGTGGGGGCGGAAAATCGACTATCAGTTTCGACGGCCTCAGAGCCAGGCCGCGATCTCTTAATCGATTCGCGGATCGATGGTCATCGCGGAGCCAAGCCGCTAACCATCTTCAATGCTCCTGACGGACAGTTCTCTACGGCCGCGCGAATTTCCTTTTCGGAGGCCGCCGAGGTATCTATGACGAAATTGCCGTCCTTGATCATGAACACTTTCGGCAAACCTCGCACGCAATTGCCGCTATGACTGCACACCTTCTCGTTCCAACTCACCTTCATCGTCACCTCCCAGATCGAACTAGAGTGCGGACCCAATTGCGCGCTAAAAACTCCCCATCGATCCGATCCCGGATCATTGGGTGGAGGGAAAAATGTTGCGCAATCTGTATCTTGCCGTTGCGGTGGTGGCTTCCTTGCTGCTTCCGTCGGCGGCTTTCGCCGGCCATGGCGGCGGTCATCACGGTGGCGGCCATCATGGCGGTGGGCATCACGGTGGTGGGCATCACGGTGGTGGGCATCACGGTGGTGGGCATCACGGTGGTGGGCATTATGGCCATTATGGCAGCCATGGCCACTACGCTCATCGTCATCTCAACTACCGCTTCGGCCACAACTATCGCCATTATCAGTACGGCCACAACTATCGGCCCTATCGCTACGCCCACAGCTATCAATCCTATCGCGTCAGCCACGACTATCGGCCCTATCGCCATGGCTACAACTATCGCCCGTATCGCTATGGCCAATACAGCCAATACAGCTATCGCCGCCCGCACTATGACCATGAGCGTCGCTACTACCAGGCCCGCCCCCGGCCGCAGTACGGCTCCAACCCATGCCGGGAGTGGTCCGAGGAGGAGGATGCATACGTCTCGACGTGCAATACGGCGGTCGAGGACGACCAAGACGAAGACGAGCCCGTGCCATATCAACCCGAGGAGGCGCCTCCGGCCAGGGAGCCAGTCCGCGGCAGCTGAGTCTGGTCTGACACCCACGTGCAATGAAATCGGGCCGCATAGACGGCCCGATTTTCATTTGCAGATTCTGCATAAGCCCAACATGTTCAAACAAGCCAGGCCCCTCTCTTCCCCGAAAAAGCAAGAACCGCAGCAAAGGCCAAAACCACCGCCGGATTTGAACGTAACCAATTCATTGCAACTCTCCGGCAACGCTCAGCTATCGAGAACCCACGCTTCGCTGGCGGTCCAGCCGTGGAGCACCTTGCAGTACGGGCATCGGGTGAAGTTGCGCACCGCTGCGAGAAGTTGAAGCTCATCCTGGTTTGAGATCCGGACGCCGGTCGGAATGGCCTTCCCCGTTTTCGCGCATTTCACCATGACAGGATATCGGCTCGTCAGCTTGTTTGAAGGGCGTCCCTTCCGCGAGGCGGCAACTTTGCCCGCCGACGAACCCGGGGCGGGGGTGAACCGAACGCCCGCCTCCTCTTGCGTGCGCCACACGACCCGGCACCACCTGCGCAGCTCGCTCGACAATTCCAGGATGAATTCGTCCGGAAGCCCTGATGCCTGGTTGGTCGCAAGGCGGGCGCCGCCCTTTGATATGTCGCAAAGCCAACAGCGTATCGGCGCGCCGTCGCCGGCCACGATACGGACGTCGAGCTCGATGTCGCGTCGCGCGTGCTTGCCGTTCTCGGTGCCCATCGTGCGATTCCTTGGCGCGATTTCCCGATGCGCAAAATGCTCTGATTTCGTCGAGCCAAGACTTCGCCGCGTTGATTTGCGGCTCGGAGCGGCGGCCCGCGTGTCGCCGGCTGCGCCCGGCGGCTCAAATGAACACTGAAAAGAAAATCCCAATACGATTCGCGTGGTTGATTGTGACAGCCCGCACCGCGCTTGGCAGCAGCAATTTTTGTCATTTGCTCTGTTGTCGCCGCGCCGCGCGGCTTGTTTGCTCGGGACGCCGATCGGTTTCCCTAATGCTGCTCAACCCATCCACGAGGTCAGATCGCGCCGACGAACGCCGCTGCCTCCTCCTCGACGTAGCGCCAGAGTCGGCTGGCGATGGGGCCGTGCGGCACCTCACGCCGTCGCGCCGCAACGACCTCGACCCGACCGCCTTTGAGGTGCTTGCCGGAGATGTCGAGCAGGCGCTTCTTGCGCAGATCCTGCGCGACCAGATAGCGCGGCATGTGTCCCCATCCCATGCCTTGCAAGATCAGCTCGCGTTTCATGAGCTGATCGCTCACGGTCCAGCTCCGGGTGCCTTCGGTGAGATAGTAGTCGCGCGCCGGGCTGTGCCGCGCCGTGTCGCGGATCACGCATTGCACATAGTCGCGCATCTGCTCGGGCGTGATCGACGGCGTGATCGGAAAGCGCAGGAAGTTGGGCGCGACCACCGGTACCAGATCGACGGCAAGCAGGTCGATGAATTCGAGGCGCGGATCGGCCCGGTCGATGTGGTGCAGGATGAGGTCGGCCTCCTCGTCGAACAGGCGCTCCCATGGGCCGGCGATGGCTTCGAAATAAAGATGCAGTCCGGTGCCGGGACAGCCATCGAAGAAACGGCGCAGCAGACCGAGCATTTGCGGCAGCGGACACAGATCCCCGAGTTCTACGCGAGGCTCGCTCTCTTGCCCCATCGCTAATTGCGCCGCGTGATCC
>Ga0137412_10004824_pt1 | contig 10767 bp, 10 predicted proteins | sample CZODoug2_1_16fun_FD_122160 | JGI IMG/M metagenome (GOLD analysis project Ga0137412, IMG submission 122160) | Vadose zone soil fungal communities from Angelo Coast Range Reserve, California, USA - CZODoug2_1_16fungal (Hybrid Assembly) | ecosystem: Environmental > Terrestrial > Soil > Vadose zone... | reverse complement strand
CACGTCAAATGAACAATGGAGTGGTCCACGCCGCGACGCACAGCGGTCACCGACTCACGGTCTTACTGGAAGCGAGCGTGGCCAAGAAGTCGAGTTGCACTGTCATCACGCGCACGTAGTCGCGGCCACGCGGATAGACGTCATAATGGCCGCCACGGCTCCTTACCACGCTGACCCGTGGGAACTTCGCCGCCCGCAGCGCGGCACCGGTCGGCACGGCAGTGTCGGTGTGCGGTACGACGAGCAGCACCGGGCACTGAGCGCGGCCCAGTCGCCGCGACGGTCGGCAGAACGCGACGCCCAGCAGGCTGCGCGCTGTCACTGTGATCTCCTCGGCGGCTTTGTGCACAGTGGACTCAGCGGGCCGCCCGGTCTCGCTCGCCGTGTCGAACAGCACGCTCCACGACGCCGCCCATTCCGTACCGGGCAGCGTCACTGTCGCATCCTCGGCGGCGGCATGCAGGAGCACGAGATAGCTGTCGTCGACAACGGTCTCGCCCTGCGGCCCGCGTTCCCTTATGTCGCGCCCGTCCACGTACATTCCGAGCGTCATTACGGCCGCGGCCGGCCAGTCGGCGTCGGCCATTTCGCAGCCGTCGGCGCGAAACCAGGCCAGGTCCTTGTTGGCGTCGCCGGCCGGCGCCGGCCGGCCCTCGAAGAATGTGCGTTGCCGCAGCACCGGCGATTTCCGCCGCAACGCCACCAGTGCGGAGACGAAGTCGCGCATCCCGGTCGCGTCGGCGTCCAGTGCCCAGTCCAGCCACGAGGTCGCGTTGTCCTGGCAGTACGCGTTGTTGTTCCCGCCCTGGGTACGCAGCAACTCATCGCCCGCCACGAGCATCGGCACGCCGGTGGACAGCAGCGTGGTGGCGAGCAGGTTTCGTACCTGCCGGCGGCGCAACGCGAGAATTGCCGGGTCATCAGTGACACCCTCGACGCCGCAATTCCAGGAGCGGTTGTCGTTGGTGCCGTCGGCATCGTGCTCGCCGTTTGCGGCGTTGTGCTTCTCGTTGTAGCTGGTCAGATCCAGCGCGGTGAAACCGTCGTGGCTGGTGACGAAATTGATCGATGCGAACGGCTCGCGGGCCCCGGCGGAGTACAGATCCGACGACCCGGACAGCCGATACCCGAGATCGCGGACGCCACCGGACTGGCCGCGCCAGAAATCCCGCACCGTATCGCGGAATTTGCCGTTCCATTCGGCCCACGGCGGCGGAAAACCACCGACCTGATAACCACCGGGGCCGAGGTCCCACGGCTCCGCGATCAGCTTGACCGAGCTGATCGCCGGGTCCTGGTGAATGGCGTTGAAGAACGGCGAGAGCCGGTCGACGTCCACGGCGCCGCGGGCCAGCGCCGGCGCCAGGTCGAAGCGAAACCCGTCGACCCCCATCTGCTGCACCCAATAGCGCAGCGAGTCCATTGTCAGCCCGAGCATGTACGGCTGGCGCAGGTCCGGGGTGTTGCCGCAGCCGGTGTAGTCGACATAGCGATCGCCATCAAGCCGGTAATAAGTGGGATTGTCGATGCCACGGAGTGACAGCGTCGGCCCATCGACACCCAGCTCGGCGGTGTGGTTGTAGACGACGTCGAGAATTACTTCGATCCCGGCGGCATGCAATGCCGCAACCATCCCGCGGAACTCCGTCACCTGTTCGCCGAGCGTGCCGGCCGAGGAATACCCGCCGTGCGGCGCGAGAAAGCCGATGGAGTTGTAACCCCAATAGTTGTCCAGGCCGCGGGCCGTGACCGCCGGCTCGGTCAGGAAATGATGGATCGGCAGCAGCTCGACGGCCGTGACGCCGAGCCTGTGGAGATAGTCCAGCACGGCCGGGTGGGCGAGCCCGGCATATGTGCCGCGCAACGCCTGCGGCACCTCGGGATGGGTGGCGGTAAATCCGCGTACGTGCAACTCGTAGAGGATCGTCTCGTCCCACGGCACACCCGGCCGCGGCTCGGCGGCCGGCGGGGCGTCGGCAATAACAACGGAACGCGGAACGAACGCAGCAGAATCGGCGCCGCCCTGGAAAACCGCGTCGTCCGGCGTAAAGGACCCGTTGATCGCCTTCGCGTACGGATCGAGGAGCAGCTTGGCCGGGTCGTGCGCGTCGGTGCGCCCGCTCACCCGAAACCCGTACCGCTGCCGCGGCGCGACACCCGGAAGGTAGCCGTGCCAGACGTGATGCGTCCGTTCGGTCAGCGGCACCCTGGTCTCGGCCCCGGAATCGTCGAAAAGGCATACGTCAACGGAATCCGCCGTGCTGCTCCACAACCCGAAATTCGTGCCGTGCGAATCGGGGGTGGCGCCCAGCAGCGGCGACCCCGGCCAGGAGTCGATCATGCCCGCACCGGACCGGCGTCGACCTGTTTGCGCAGCGCGCCGAATTCGGCGGAGCCGTCGTCGGACCAGACCTCCAGGCGGGCGCCGCGCGCGGCCGCCGGGATATTGCCGGCCAGCGCATCCGCCCACAGCGCCTCGATCGACGAATAGTGGCAGGCCCGCCCGCCCGGCCAGCCGACCGTCAGAATCCGTGCCGGATAGTCGATGACGTATGGCGGCCGCATCGCGAGGCGGGTCAGTGCCGATTCGTCGACCTGTACACCAAGCCCCGGCCCAGAAGGGATATCGGCGTATCCACTGTGGACTCTTATTGGCTCGAGAACGAGGTCGTCGGCATAGATGTTCAGGCACGTTACCGACGGCCAGGTCGCGCCGGGCAGCACCGCACCCAGCTGCAGGGCCAGCGCCGTGGTCAGCCCGGCGCCGACCAGCTGCAGCCAATGCGGCTTACCGAATGCGTGGGCGAGCAGGCCACCCCGGATCGCGTCGGTCACCCCGCCTTCGAGCACGTACCCGTCAAATGCCTCGGCCCGAACGGCGGCGGAAAAGGGCGTCTGCTTGATGTGATCGGCAATCGGGCGCGACACCTTGTCCCGAAGCCGGCGATATCCCTCGAGGTCGCCAAAACGGATCGGCGTCTCGAATATGCTGACCCGCTCCTCGCGGTCGAGTGCGCCGAGCACCGGAGCCGCGGTGTCGGCGTCGAGCAGCATCTCGTTCCAGTCCAGATCCAACGCGTAATAGGGCGGCGTGACAGCGGAAACGGCGGCGACCTGTTCGTACACGTCCAGCCATGGCCGGGCCTTGAATTTGTGGTTCAGATATCCGGCCGCGACCGCGTCGGCGGCCTCGCCGGCCAGGATTTCGGCCGGCATTTCCGTGCTCCACCAGGCCAGCGGCAGCCGATCGCGTACCTGTGGCAGGCCGAACAGGCGACGTACCGGGACCTCGAGCGCCTGCCCGACGGCGTCGTACAAAGCCATCTGCAAGCCGGCACCCACATCGTCGCGGCCGAGGAAATCGGCCGGATTTCCGCCACGCACGGCCGCAATTGCCGCATCGCTCACCGGACGCCAGGTGTAATGCGGCAGTGTCTCGCCATACCCGACGATGCCCGGCGAATTCGTGGTCAACCGGAGCACCTCGACGACTGCCCACTGGCCGACCATTGCCTCGGTCCACGGCCGGCACCGTTCGGCGAAAGGGATCCGGACGACGCAACGCTCGATATCGAGGACACGCAGGCCGCGCGGCGGCGGTAAATCGGTCATCTCATCCTCATGGTCGGGCCAAGTGAACTGGCAGCCTCATCGCCGCGAGTGGTAAATGTAGCTCGTGGTCAAACTCGCCGGAGCCCTCATCCTCGCAAGCCTGACGCTGGCCGTCGGCTGCTCGTCGAACGACGACAGCACGCACAAGAGCTCGGCCAGTGCCAAGAGTTCGGACACGGTCAGCAAGGACGACGCCTACAACATCGGCTGCCCGGCCCTGGACACCGCACTGGGTGCCGGTTCCTTCGCCCGCAAGGCCGCCTCGACGGTGCTGGGCGGGCTCGCCGGCAGTGACAGCGTCTCGGCCGATCAGAAGGAATGGCTCAACGACGCGAAGCAGCTGCTTGCCACTTCCAAGCCGGAGGATGTGCCGGGCTCGGTGCGCAGCCGGGTCAGCAAGGCCTGCTCGCAGCACGGCCACCCGCTCGCCAATCTCTAGAGCGGCCACTTGGCGCTGGCCGCCCGCGGTGATGTTGGATGGGGGCGTGGCGGACACGGGGAGCGACGAGGGCGAGGCCGCGGACGGCGTCTCGCCGGATACGGTCGTGCGGCTGGACGGCGTCGGGGTGCGCCGCGGTCAGACCCACCTCGTCCGCGATGTGTCCTGGACCGTCGAGCTGGACGAGCGCTGGGTCGTTCTCGGCCCCAACGGTGCCGGCAAGACCACGATCGTGCAGCTGGCCAGCGCGTACCTGCACCCGACCACCGGCGTCGTACACGTCTTCGGCGAGCGCCTCGGCCGGGTCGACATCTTCGAGCTGCGGCCCCGGATCGGGCTGACCAGCGCCGCATTGAGCCAGCGGATCCCAGGCGGCGAGCGGGTCGCCGACGTGGTGATGAGCGCCGGTTACGCGGTCATCGGGCGCTGGCGGGAGGAGTACGAGCAGGTCGATGAGGCCCGGGCCGGGATGTTGCTCGCTCAGCTCGGCGTCGGGCACCTCGCCGACCGGCGGTTCGGGACGCTGTCGGAGGGTGAGCGCAAGCGGGTGCAGATCGCCCGGGCACTGATGACCGATCCGGAGCTGGTGCTGCTGGACGAGCCGGCCGCCGGGCTGGATCTGGGCTCCCGGGAGGATCTGGTGAGCCGGCTCGGCCGGCTGGCCGCCGATCCGGACGCGCCGGCGCTGGTACTGGTCACCCACCACGTCGAGGAGATTCCGCCCGGGTTCAGCCACGCGCTGCTGTTGCGCGACGGCGGGGTGGTGGCCCAGGGCCTGCTCGCCGACGTGCTCACCTCGGAGAACCTCTCGGCCACGTTCGGGCTGCCGCTTGTGCTGGAGCGCGCCGGCGACCGGTACTTTGCCCGGGCAGACAGCTCGACCGGAGAGGAGCACACATGACGCAGCCGGTGACGCTTCAGGTCGCGGACCGGGTCGCCACGATCCGGCTCGACCGCCCGCCGATGAACGCGCTCAACACCCAGGTGCAGGAGCAGATCCGGGCCGCCGCGGCGGAGGCCACCGAGCGCGCGGACGTACGCGCGGTGGTGCTCTACGGCGGCGAGAAGCTGTTCGCGGCCGGCGCGGACATCAAGGAGATGGTCGGCATGACCTACTCCGACATGGCCAGCCGGGCCGGCGCGCTGACCGCGTGCCTGGACGCCGTCGCGCAGATCCCCAAACCGGTCATTGCCGCGGTCACTGGTTATGCGCTGGGCGGGGGCTGCGAGCTCGCGCTGACCGCCGACTTCCGGGTGGCGGCCGAGGATGCGAAATTGGGGCAGCCGGAGATCCTGCTCGGCATCATTCCCGGCGCCGGCGGTACCCAGCGGCTGGGCAGGCTCGTCGGGCCGTCGGTGGCCAAGGACATCATCTTCTCCGGCCGGTTCGTCGGCGCCGCCGAGGCCCGCGAGATCGGGCTGGTCAACAAGGTGGTGCCGGCCGATGAGGTGTATGCGACCGCACTGGAATGGGCTCGGACCTTCGCCGATGGCCCCGCGGTGGCACTGCGGGCGGCGAAGGCGGCAATTGACGGTGGTCTGGACGGCGACCTGGCCTCGGGGCTGAAGCTGGAAAGCTATCTGTTCGCCGCGCTCTTCGCGACCGAGGACCGGACGATCGGGATGACCTCGTTCATCGAGAACGGGCCGGGCAAGGCAAAGTTCGTGGGCAAGTGAGGCGACAGCGAGTGAGCATCGCAGCGAGCGTTCGGACCATAAGGTGAAGCCAGACTTGACGGCGAGCAAGGAGCGGAGCGAGCGCGGAGCCGACCAATTGGGCGTTGTGACTGCTGAGCAGGTGCAGGCGGCGTTCGACGACCCGAAACTCGCCAACGTTCTCTATCACGACTGGGAAGCGCAGACCTACGATCAGAAATGGTCGATCTCCTTCGATGAGCGCTGCATCGACTATGCCCGTGGCCGGTTCGAGCTGATTGCGGGCACCGTTGGCTGGCCGTATGCGAATGCACTCGAGTTGGGCTGCGGCACCGGATTCTTCTCGCTGAACCTCAAACAGGCCGGCGTACTGGATCGGGTGTCGGTGACCGATATCAGCTCCGGAATGGTGGCCGCGGCGCAGGACAATGCCCGCGGGCTGGGATTCGAGATCGACGGCCGGGTCGCCGACGCGGAGTCCATTCCCTATCCCGACGACTCGTTCGATGTGGTCGTCGGGCACGCGATCCTGCACCACATTCCGGATGTGGAACGGGCGCTGCGCGAGGTGCTGCGGGTGCTCAAGCCCGGTGGCCGTTTCGTCTTCGCCGGCGAGCCGACGAAGGCCGGCGACGCGATTGCCCGGCGGCTCTCGCGGGCGACGTGGTGGGCGGCCACTAGAGCAACCCGGCTGCCGATGTTGGCCGACTGGCGTCGACCGCAGCAGGAGCTGGACGAATCGTCGGCCGCGGCGGCATTGGAGTCGGTGGTCGACCTGCACACGTTCGCCCCGGCGCGACTGCGTCGCATGGGTCTGGCCGCGGGTGGCGTCGACGTCGTGGTGCGTACCGAGGAGTTGACGGCAGCCTGGTACGGCTGGCCGGCCCGCACCCTGGAGTACGCGGTGTCCCAGGACAAGCTGGGCTGGGGATGGGCGATGTTTGGCTACCGGGCGTGGCAGCGGTTGGCCGCGCTCGACGCGGCGGTATTTGCCAAGTTTGTGCCGGCCGGACTGTTCTACAACGCCTTGATAACTGGCAACAAGGCGTAGCAGAGTCCTCCCGCTCCGCGTTTTTGCGTGCTACGGTCGCCGAAGTCGGTCGAAGGTTCTCAAACGTGTGCCTCACGCGGGCGGGACTGCGGCAGGGTTCCGGTGAATAACCGGTTCCATCACGACTCGGCGTCCGCGAGGTGCGGTCGTCGTACCGTTTTCCCGGGGAGCGCAAGGAATGGCACAAGGCGTGGTCAAATGGTTCAACGCTGAGAAGGGTTACGGCTTCATCGCCGTCGACGGAGGCGGCGCTGACGTCTTCGTTCACTACTCGGCAATCCAGTCCGAGGGCTATCGCAGCCTCGAAGAGGGACAGCGGGTCGACTTCGACACCACACAAGGTCAGAAGGGCCCGCAGGCCGAAAACGTTCGCCCCGTCTAACCGCACAGCACAGCAGCGCAGTACGGACCCGTCGGTCGCGATATCCCAAGCGTCCGACGGGTCCGCTTTATCACCGGTACGTTACGGTCGCCCGGTGAGTGATCCGCGCCGGGTGAGAGTGCTGACTTGGGCGTCGCTGCGGTGGGTAATCCGGCACCGAGCCTGGACGCCCTGGTATCTCGTGCGGTATTGGCGTTACTTCGTTCTCCGGGTTCGGTCCAGCCACATCATCACCGAGGGCTTCGTCTTTCTCGGTCGCCGGGCCAAGGTGTATGCCCGCAGGGACCACGGCCGGGTCATTATCGGCGCCTGGGTGCACATCGGCGACCGGACCGCGATCCGTTGCCACGATGGCACGTTGCGGATCGGCGACAAGGTCGTGTTCGGTTGCGACGACACCGTCAACTGCTATCTGGATGTGGAAATAGGCGCGGCCACGCTCATCGCCGATGACGTCTATATCTGCGATTTCGACCATGTCACCGATAGCCTGACCACGCCGATCAAGGACCAGGGCATCGTCAAATCGCCGGTACGGATCGGCCCGGATGTGTGGCTGGGTACGAAGGTGGCGGTGCTGAAGGGAAGCCGCATCGGCCGCGGCTGCGTGCTCGGGGCGCACAGCGTGGCGCGCGGCGAGATACCGCCCTTTAGCGTCGCGGTCGGGATCCCGGCACGGGTGGTGCGCAGCCGGCTCGATCCGCGCAAACCCGAGTGAGGACTATCGTCGCTGCCATGAGCACTCTTGGCGTGGTCGACCGATGTTGTCCGGAGAGCCGGGCCTGGGTGAGCCGGGCCATTGCCCAGGTGGAGGCCGATGCCAACCGCTCGGCCGATACGCACCTGATTTCGTTCCCGCTGCCGGCGGAATGGGGCATCGACCTCTACCTGAAGGACGAGTCCACCCACCCGACCGGAAGCCTCAAGCACCGCCTGGCCCGGTCGCTTTTCCTTTACGCCTTGTGTAATGGCTGGGTCACCGAGTCCAGCACGATCGTCGAGGCATCGAGCGGCTCAACGGCCGTCTCGGAAGCCTACTTCGCCCAGATGTTGGGCCTGCCGTTCGTCGCGGTTATGCCGGCCTCGATCAGCGAGGAAAAGGTCGAGCTCATTGAATTCCACGGTGGACGGTGCCATCTCGTCGCCGATCCGACCACCGTTTATGCGGAGTCCCGGCGAATAGCCGCCGAAACCGGCGGGCATTTCATGGACCAGTTCACGTTTGCGGAGAGGGCGACGGACTGGCGGGGTAACAACAACATCGCCGAGTCCATCTTCGAACAGATGGCGATGGAGCGGCATCCGGTCCCACGCTGGATTGTGGTCGGTGCCGGGACGGGCGGCACCAGCGCCACGATCGGCCGCTATATCCGCTACCGACGGCACGAGACCTGCCTGGCCGTGGTCGATCCGGAGAATTCGGCGTTCTTCGACGGCTGGACCCACGACGACCCGACCCGTGTGGTCTCGTGCGGCTCGCGGATCGAGGGAATTGGCCGGCCGCGCATCGAGCCGAGCTTTGTCGGGCAGGTTATCGACCGGATGATCAAGGTCCCCGACGCCGCGTCGATGGCGGCGATCCGACATATGCAGCGGGTGCTCGGTCGGCGGGCCGGTGGCTCCACCGGGACCAATCTGTGGGGCGTTTTCCAGATCATTTCCGAAATGCGTGCGGCCGGTGAGCAGGGCAGCGTGGTGACATTGTTATGCGACGGCGGCGAGCGATACGCGCATACCTACTTCTCCGATTCCTGGCTCGCCGAGCACGGGTTGGACACGGAAGTGTACGAAAAGGAGCTCGCCCAACTCATGAGATAACCGCGATCGGGAGCCGTGCACCTTCTGCCCTCGTGATCATGCATGAATGGCGCGCGACACGCCGATACGGGCAGCCGTTGCTGCATGATCGAGCCGGCTCGGGTTTCCGAACCATGATCGGGATGGATTTCGTCAACGAATCGCGTACAAAATCCATCCCGATCATGAAACTCAACCTCGGGCCGCGATGATCTAGAGGATCGCGTCGATCAGGCCGAGCGGGGGAGAACCCAGCGCCAGCAGCTCGCGGTGGAATCGGGGCAGGCTGAATTCGGCGCCCCATTTCTGCTTGGCCTTTTCCCGTAGGTCGAGGATCGCGAGCTTTCCCCAGGTATAGCGCCCGTACGTTGGGTCGAAGGTGCCGCGCCGCGCCTCCGACGACGCCGCCGGGCCGGCCAGAAATGCGTCGGCCTCAAATCGCCTGGTGGCATCCGCGACCGTCATTTCCCCTGTGTGCAGGCCGATCGAGCAGGCGAGTCGGGTCACCCGCACCAGCGCCTCGATCGCGACGCCGGCCGCAAAACGCGGGTCGTCGGCGTGGAAACCCTGCTCCAGCGCCATTTCCTCGGTGTAGTGCGCCCAACCCTCGATGAACGAATCGCTCATCAGCATCTGCCGCACCGGGCTGGCAATGTGCCGCAGCGCGACGCCGTGCGAATAGTGACCGGGCGCGACCTCGTGCACCGTGATCGCCGGCAATGTGGTGGCGCTGAATACCTGCAGCCACTCGTCCTGCTCCTCCTGCGGCCATTGCGGCGACGGGGGAGTGACGTGATACCAGGACGGCCCGGCCGGCTCGCCGGGCGCGGCCCACGACATCATCGCCATCGACCACTGCCGCGACAGTGGCGCCGGTCCGACCCGGCATTCGCCGTCGTGGAAGGGCGCGAGCTCGTTGGCGCGGGTCCATTCGATCACCTCGGCGGTGAGCGTGCGGGCCGCGTCGAGCACGCCGGCGGCGTCTGGATGGTCGGTCAACAACCGGGCCACGACCTCGGCCACCGGCGCGCCCGGCTCGATGCGGGCGCAGGCCTCGGCCAACAGTGCGCGCAGCCGGTCCCGTTCGGCGTCGGCCCGGGCGGCCAGCGTCGCGAGATCGACCGTGAGCCCTTCGGCGCTGCCCAGCAGCGCGGCCAGTGCCGGGCCGCCCAGCGCGGTGTCTGGGGAGCCGGTACGGGCCAGCTCGGTCAGGTGGTTCACCAGCCTGCTGTGGGCGGCCAGCGCGGCGTCCTCCGGGCCGCCATCGCCCAGGCGCAGGTCCGAGACCAGTCCGCGGGCGGCGCCGAGGGTCGCCTCGGCGACGGGCGCGGGCACCGCGTCCAGCGTCGTGACGGCCGCCTCGATGGCGTCCGGCCAGCCGGCCACGTGCGCCGCGCGGGCCTGGGTGCGTTCCTCGGCCGGCGCGTACTCCCGGTCATAGCAGGCAAGATCGAGGTTGCTGATGTGCTCCAGCGGGTTGCTGCGGTGCCACGCCAGCTCACCGAAGAGCACCCGGTAGAAGCTCTCGAATGCCTGCAGATGCGCCTCATCGTGCGGATCGGCGTTCGGCGTCCCGCCGAGTGCCGCGAGGCCGCGGGCGATGCCGCCCTCGGACAGGTCCTGCAACACCCCGTCGTATTCGTGCCGGCCGGCGTACTCCCGCATGGTCGGTACGGCCAGGTCACAAAGGGCGCGCAGTCGGGAATCCATACGGTCAACCTAGCGGTGCCTGTCCGACGGTGGCGAGATTTCCGTGATCATGCGCAAAACCTGAATGACACGCCGCCCGAAACCTGCGTTTGCGCATGATCACCGAATTGCAGGGTCGGG
>Ga0137412_10004823_pt1 | contig 10769 bp, 9 predicted proteins | sample CZODoug2_1_16fun_FD_122160 | JGI IMG/M metagenome (GOLD analysis project Ga0137412, IMG submission 122160) | Vadose zone soil fungal communities from Angelo Coast Range Reserve, California, USA - CZODoug2_1_16fungal (Hybrid Assembly) | ecosystem: Environmental > Terrestrial > Soil > Vadose zone... | reverse complement strand
GAACAGTTTGGCCGGTTCCGAGAGCTTGAGTAAAGATTTCGACGAGGCGTTTGGTTTCATCAAGAGTTCCATCGCCCGCATGGATCGGCTTATCGCGGCTATTTTGCGAATTTCGCGGGAAGGCAATCGCCCGCTCAATGCTGAATTTATTGATATGAAAGGGTTTGTCGACGGGCTCTTTGCCGCCGTCGCGCACCAAGTCCGTGACAAGGACATAAAGGTCGAAGTGGGTACTCTTCCGCCGATCATGACGGATAGGCTCGCCATTGAGCAAATTTTTTCCAATCTTATTGAAAACGCGATTAAGTTCCTCAAATCTGGAGCACAAGGCGAGATCAAAGTTGAGGGCTTCGGACGCGGCGGGGATATTATCTATACGATTTCGGACAACGGGCGCGGGATCGATCCTCGCGATCACGGGCGGATTTTCGAGCTTTTCCGGCGGTCGGGTCCACAAGGCGATCTCCCGTGGTGCCGGGTGCCCGACCGACACCCTGGCCTCGACCCGAGAAGTCACGGACTCGAACGTGATCGGCCGTTCGAACGTGATGTCGGACAACACCGACTCGACGTCGTCGTGCTGGCCCAGCACGTGGCCGGTCCTGGCGAACAACACCAGGATGCCCGCGGCGGGCACGACGCAGCGCCGCCTCTCAAACGCCTCGCGGAACGACGGCAACTTGTCCACAGTCTCCGCTTTCGCATTGATGCACATCGAAGCCCGGCTCGCGTCCTTCGCCCAACTATTCACCAAGCCCCAGGTCGCCGGGATCGCTTCGCGGCTCTCGTAGGTGGTTTTGAGAACGAAGTAGGGTTGCGTGGGAGCGATGTTGAATCGCGGAACGTAGTCGCCGAGCTCTCAATTCCGATTGGGCAATAGCGAACAAGATGGCACGCACGATCTGGGCGCTGACGGCCCATGAACGGGCGTATCAATCTGGGTACGTGAGTCGGCCTGCGTAAAAGGGCTGAGATCTCCGGTGAATTAACCACTAACAGAGGAAGGTACGCTAAAAGGTTGCGCAAGGACTACAACGTGTGATGGTAAACAGGTCAGACCGTGACCCGCCAAGCCTGGATCGCTGTCAGAGCTTCGAGCTCTCAGGAGAAATGAGGCGCGGGTCAGCGAAATCCATCAGGGCCCGCAGGCTTCGGTCTGCAAAACAGGCCGGATATAAACCTGCAGCCTCATCTGTCGGCCATCACACCAAAGAGCCCTTGCACATCGGGAGGCGTCCATATAAGCCTGCGATGATGCGTGAACCCGCGCAAGCTGTGGCCCGATCAGAAGCCGTTGAGCGCTACGGATCCCTTGCCATCGTTTTTCATTGGACCATGTTTCTGCTCGTCGTGGGGGTGGGGATCCTAGGTCTGTTGCACGACTCCTGGCCGAAGCGAACGCAGGCATTCTGGATCAATGTGCACACGATGCTGGGCCTGCTGTTGTGGTTGACGCTGACCGTGCGATTTTGGTGGCGCGCTCGACATCCGCCGCCGCCGCTGCCATCCGGAGTCGGCGAGTTATCGCGCCGCTTATCGGTCCCGGTCCACATGGCGCTCTATGCCTTGATGTTCGTCACGCCGATCATTGGTGTGGTGACATTCATTTGGCATGGCCGCATTTTCGACTTCGGAATATTTCATCTTGATTTCGGTGTCCGATCGAACCGCGCGGTGTTTAGACCTACAGAGGATATCCACGGATACTTGGCGTATGCGCTCTTCGCACTTGCCGGCCTGCATGCAGCGGCCGCGCTATGGCGTCATTTTTCATTGCGCGACGGCGCGCTGGGACGCATGTGGCCCGTGAGGGAAGGGCAATCGCAATAGCGGCGGCCGCACAGAGTCCGCGCCCATGTCGTCAATCCACGACATTTAGACAGCTCATCGGATCGCTTTGAAAATATCAGCGAAGGCGATTCGGAAAATTGTTCGCTTCGAGACGCGCTCCGCAGAAACTTATCGTTGCGTCACTAAGATGCGTGCTTGAACAGTAACTGCTTATTTGTGGGTGCGACAACCGCGAATAGCTTCGGAGGATAGTAGTGAACAAATCATTGGTCATTGGAACCGTATTGGGCGCAATTGCCGTCACCGCGGGGGGTGCCGTTGCCGGCTACCGCATACTCGCGAATCCCGGCGCTGAAGTTATCAGCAGCAAGGCGTTGGTCAGGACGATCAAGACCCCACGGCAGGAGTGCCACGACGAGCAGGTCACCCATACCAAGCCCGCAAAGGACACTAACCGGCTCGCGGGAACCGGTATCGGCGCCGTGGTCGGGGGTCTACTCGGGCATCAAGTCGGCGGCGGCAACGGCAAAGTGTTGGCAACCGTCGCTGGCGCTGCCGCCGGCGGATATGCCGGGAACAAAATCGAGCAAAAAGTACAACAAGGCAACACGTATACGGCGACCGAGCAGCGCTGCGTGACGGCCTACGACACCAGCGAAGTCCCGAACGGTTTCGAAGTCACCTATGAGCTGAGCGGCAAGCGGCATCACGTGCATATGGACCATGATCCCGGCAAGACCATCGCGGTGAAAAATGGCCAGATCATGACGGATAGCTAGCGGTTTACACCCTCAGCTGCGCCGCCGTTCGCGTGCCTGTACCGGACTCGGCGGGCGCGTCGGCGAAACGCCACGAGGCGGCGCCTGGGCATGCGGGGGCGCCTGGCACGCGGCGGTTGCGCGAATGATTGCCGCGGCGCCGAAAACGATTGCCGTGGCGGCGAAGAATGCTCCTGGTTAGGACCGCGGGCTTGCGGCGCGTGAAACTGCACAGGCTGCACATGCTGCTGCGCAACCGGTGCGTGTGGCTGAGGGTGCTGCGTGCCTGGTTGGCTCCATGCCGTGCGATTGTTCGGTTGAATCACGGCGGGCCGGACCACCGCGCTCGCAGGCCGCGCGTGCGGCAATGACCTGGCGCCCCAATAGGAAGCCGTGACGGCTCCTCGACCCTGAAAGACTCCGGGGCGCGTCGTCGCAGCGATGTTGGGACGCCCGTGGTTGACCGACGCCTGCAATGATGGGATCGCTCTCGCGGACTCAGCCTGCATTCTCTGCGGCTGCGTGAAACCGCGGTGCGGCTCGCGTGCGGCAATCAGTTCAGTGCCCGTGGGACGAGCGCGCACTCCGTCACCGCCGTTGAAGCTCGGACGAGGACCACGGAAATTATTGTTGATGACGGTTCGATTGTAGACGTTGGTGATGTGCACATTCGAGACGTTCGTGACGGCCCGGTTGTAATAAAAATCGCGATCTCGCCAGTAACCGCCCGCGAATCCCACGCCGAAGTAACCGTAGCCATAGTTGATGCCGCCATAGAAGCCGACATGAGGCGCCCAATACCCTGCATTCCAGACGTAGGCATCGTCCGCCACCGCCCAATAGCCGGGTGTCCAAAGCAAGCCTCGCGACGGCGCGAGCAGCCAGGTCCCGGGAACCCAATAGTAGTCCGCCTCCTCATCGGAATAGGCCCAGTAGCCCGGCGTCCAAATGTATCCGGACGCGGGGCAGGGCGGCTGCACGTAAACCGGTATGGGCGGCGGTGCAAAACCGACCGTGACGCCGACGTCGAAAGATCCGGCGAATGACGCCACTGGGTAAGCGAGACCCAACACGACGATCAGAACAGCTCGATGGATCGATTTTGCGATCATGGCCAACTCCTCGTCCCGACGCGCGCTCATGAACACGCGCCTCAGATATACCAAACTGCGAGCGTGAAGGGTCGATGTTGTATGAAGTGTGCGTAATCCAAGACGTCGAATGAATACATCTTCATATTTGTCTCGATCTTCTCGGCATTTTCCGCACCGCGTCAACGAGTGCCAGTGACTTCGAGCGACGACGAGTTGATCGTCGGCCATCACCGTAACCGGAGAGTGACGCAAGGAATAGCGCTACAGCTTGGGGCCGCAACGCATTCGTTGGCGCCGCCATTTCCAAGCCTTGGAGAAACTCGACGGCCAACTCGACTGGGTCCACCGAACTCTTCTTTGTCATATGTCGGGCTGGAGCGGGGGCCGATTAGCTTCTATATCGCCCTTGACCGCCACGTGCGTCAAGCGATCAATCCGATATGTTCATCGAGAAAGGTGGGACCAGTGGGAGATTACCGTGCCCTAACCGGTTTGAAAGATGGGCCATCCGATCTCGGTACGCCACGCGCTCTCCTCGGGTGTGTCCTCGGGTCCGACGAGATAATACTCGCGCAGGGGACCCTCAACTGCCAGCGCATGCTGCGTTACGTACGTTGCCAATGAACCATAGGCAAGATCGATGTTGGCGGGCGAGCCCGAGTGCACGAGGGTAGCAAGCTCAATGGCTGGCACGACGCGCGGAGCGACCCGGCCTATGGCGCGCACGGTGCCGTCGCAGGGAATGAACATCGTGGCTTCGCCCCGCGCGTGGGAGAACAGAGCATTCGAAAAAATGCCGCCCGCGGGTCCCGTGGAGATCATCCGCTGAGCAGATAGAGCGGCACGCAATTCTCCGAGTGCGCCCAAGTACCACGACAGAGCGTCCTTGACGTCGACGACCTCGCTGATCGCGGCCGCGTTTACTTGATCCACTTTGCGACGCCCGATGTCCGTTGCGGGCGGCGGATGCTCGAGCAGATTCCGGAGGGAGGCAACGGCGCTCTGAATCCGCGCCAAATCACCCTCCAAGCGCTCCAAGTGGGCTGCAATGAGATCGTTTCGCGTTTGAACGTCGGGCGCCGCGAGCACCGCCCGGATTTCGTTCAACGGCATGTCGAGGCCGCGAAAGCGCCGGATGATCTGCGCGACGGGGATTTGGTCCGTCGTATAGCGACGATAACCAGTCTGCGGGTCGATAAGCGCCGGTTCGAGCAGACCCGCCTCATGATAATGACGCAGCGTCTTAACAGTCAGGTGTGTGGCGCGCGAGAAGTCGCCGATGGCGAACGAGGAGGGCATGCGGGCAAGTGTGCACTCTCCCCCCGTGGGAGAGTCAACCATCCACGAAGCTATTGACCCTCCTCCGACGGTAGCGCTGAGGATGAGCGCAGGGCCATCCGGTCGCATTATCGAGGAGAATCGCATGACCAAAGAACTTTCGGACATCGTCGCCGAACACATCCGAGCTGTGAATGCGTTTGATACCGACGCTATTCTCGCGACCTTCGCGCAGGATGCCTACGTCAATGACAATCGGCGCGAGATAGCGGGCATCGTGGCGATCAGGCGGTGGGTCGAGAAAGAAATAGTTGGGGACAAAGTGACGATCGAGGTACGCGACGTCATCGATCACTACGGCGACACCATCGTGCGCGGGGCGTATGACGGTGAGTACGACAAGACCAATTTGCCGAAAGAGCTGATCCTGACGAACTATTTCAGCGTCCGAAACGGCAAGATCGTAAGCCTCGCCATCATCTTCAATCAGCCCTCCCCGTACTGAAGGGCGGCTCCAACTAGCGGGTATAGATCAACGCGTTCGCGCGCCGATCGACGGCGGCACGATACCGACAGTGGGATAAGAAGGGCCTACTCCGCGGCCACCGGCGTAGGGCCGCCCGCGGCGGGACGCCGGACGAGAAAGCACAGCGGAATCAGCGCCACGCACAGCCACGCGGATAAATAAAAGAGATCGAGCGAAGATAGCAGATAACTTTGCCCCACCATGCCTTGGGTCATCGCGCCCGCGGCCCCCTGATCGTTCAATCCAAACTGGTGCATTTGCGCGAGCGATTGCTGGTAGGCGGGTGCGTACACGGTGATGGTATCGGCGAGCCGCGTCTGATGCAGCGCTTCGCGCCGATCCCAAAACGTGGTGGTCAGCGAGGTGGCGAAGCTGCCGGCGGTGATGCGCAGGAAATTCGACAAGCCCGATGCCGCGGGTATCTTGTGCGGCGGGAGGCCATCGAAGATCACCGCCAGCATGGTGACGAAGAACAATCCCATGGCGAACCCCTGCACCAGCTGCGGCGCCATGAAGGCGATGAAGCTGGCATCGGAGGTGAGCCCGGCGCGCATGAAATACGAGGCCGCGTAAAAGCCGAAAGAGGCGGCGGCCAGGACGCGCGGATCGAAGCGGCGCATCAGGCGGCCGATCATGAGCGAGGTCAGAATGGCAGTGACACCGCTCGGGGCGGAGACGAGGCCCGCCCAGGTGGCCGTGTAGCCCACGAAGCTTTGCAGCCACAGCGGCATCAGCACGATGTTGCCGAAGAAGACGGCGTACCCCAAGCACATCGCCACGGTGCCGAGCGCGAAGCTGCGCGACTTGAACAGGCTCAAGTCCACGATGGGATGCTTCTCGGTCAGTTCCCAGATCAGCCACGCAGCGAAGGCAATGGCAGTGACGACCAGCAGGATCACGATGACCGGCGAGTGGAACCAGTCGAGATCCTTGCCCTTGTCGAGCATGATCTGCAGCGCGCCCACCCAGAGAAATAGCAGCAACAGGCCGACGCGATCGATGGGCAGCTTCTGGGTCGCCGTTTCCTGGGATTTGAGATTGTTCCAACACAGAAGCGCGCAGAATATCCCGACGGGTACGTTGATGAGGAAGATCCACGGCCACACATAGTTGTCCGAGATGTAGCCGCCGAGCAGGGGCCCCGCAATAGGCGCGATCAGCGTGGTCAGCGACCAGACGGCGAGCGCGGTATTGCGCTTTGCGGGGCCGAACACATTGATCAATAACGCCTGGCTGCCCGGAATCATGGGGCCCGATACCGCGCCCTGCAGCACGCGAAACGCGATCAAGGACGGGAGGCTCCAGGCCAACCCGCAGAGCAAGGACGCCACCGTAAACAATGCCACCGATATGACGAAGGTACGCACGACGCCGAAGCGCTGCATGAGCCACCCGGTGAGCGGCACGGACACGCCGTTGGCCACCGCAAACGAAGTGATTACCCACGTACCCTGATCGGAGCTCACCCCTAAGTCGCCGGCGATGGTCGGGATGGACACGTTCGCGATGGAAGTGTCGAGCACCTGCATGAATGTGCCCAAGGCCAGGGCCACTGCGGTCAGGGCCTTGCGGCCGCCGGCAAGGCCTAAGGCCGGAGCAGCGATGGCGGGATTTGCGCTCACGGCCCGGCGGCCAACACCGGGGAGGCGCTCTCGGCCCCCGTCCCCTTGCGGCTGAGCCGCGCCGGCTCATGGGCCTTGGGGCCCGCATTGTCGGCGATGATGGTCGCGATGCGCGCATCCACCGCCGGATCGCCGCCCGCGCTCGCCTGCGTCGGCTGCGGTCCATTGCGCACCGCCGTGGTCATGAGAGGACCCGAGGCGTCATGCAAATCCACACGGACGGTGGTCGACAATCCGATGCGCAGCGGATGATCTTTGAGTTCACTGGGGTCCAAGAGAATGCGTACCGGGAGACGCTGCACGATCTTGATCCAGTTCCCCGAGGCGTTTTGCGATGGCAACAGTGCAAAGGCGTTGCCGCTGCCCGCGGCGATGCCAACCAGATGGCCGTGGTAGGTCACATCGCGCCCGTACAAGTCGGTACGCACGGTCACCGGTTGGCCTGCGCGCATGCGCTCGAGCTGCCCCTCTTTGAAGTTGGCATCGACCCAAACATCATCGAGCGGTACCACCGCGAGCAGCGGCGTCCCCGCCGCCACCCGCTGTCCGACCTGCACGGAGCGTTTGGCGATCAGGCCGCTGACCGGCGAGGTAAGCTCGGTGCGATGCAAGGCCAGTGCCGCGTTGCGAACCGTGGCGGCCGCGGCCAGCACCTGCGGATGATCCGCAATGGTGGTGCCGTCGATTTGCGCAATGGTCTGGCTCAACTGCTGGCGCGCGGCGGCGACATTGGCGCGTGTGGTGGTGACCGCGTCGCGAGCGTGCGAAAGCTCTTCGGCGGAAATCGCACCGTCCGCCAACAGCCCGCCGCGCCGCTTCAAGTCATCGTCCGCGGTTCGTTCCGCCTGTTCGCGTGTATCGATCTGTGCGCGCAATTCCTTGCCTTGCGCGAACAGGCCGCGCACCTGGCGTACGGCGCGGGCCAGATCCGCTTCCGCATTGGCCTCGGCGATCTTCGCATCCGCCGGGTCGAGTTCCAGCAAGGGCTGTCCGGCGTGTACGAGTTGCGTGTCATCCACCCTCAAGCCGAGTACCGTGCCGGGAACTTCGCTGGTGATCTGCACCACGTCGCCGTTGACGTAGGCATCGTCGGTTGACTCGTAATACCGGCCGTCGAAAAACCAGTATCCCGCGTAGCCCAAGCCGCAGAGCACGACGACGGCGCCCAAGCCGATCAACCCGCGGCGGCGCGCACGGTCGGGAGATGCCGTTGGATGCGATTCGGTGGAAGGGGATTCGGGTGTCACTGTAGGTTCAGATTCTTGCGTGCTCATGGGTTTATCCGCGTAAGGCTTTCGGAAGAAGTTTCTGGAGTTTCTGGCTGGAGTGCATCGGCGAGCCCGCCGGAAGCACGGGGATCGAAGCTGCCGCCCACCGCCAGGAGCAGGGTCACCCGTGATGTGGCCTGGCCGGTGAGGATGTCCACCATGGATTGGCGTGCGGTAAGCACCTGCGTTTCGGCGTTGAGCACCGACAGATAGCTCGCAAGTCCCGCCTGATAGCGTTCCTCCGCCAATCGGTAGGCGGCTTCGTTGGCCTCGAGCGTTTGTTGCTGATCGAGCCGCTCCCGCGCCAATGCGTCCAAGCGGGTGATTTGATCGGCCGTCTGCTGCACGGCGCGCAGTACGGTGTCGTTGTAGCCTTGAATCGTCGCATCGAGCTGCGCCTCGCTGCCTCGATATTCCGCGCGCAGACGGCCGCCGTCGAACAGCGGCAGCGAGATGAATGGACCGGCGCCGTATCCCCGGGCGCTCCCCTGCACAAGATTATTCATGCCGAATGCGCCGAAGCCCGCCAGCGCGCGCAGACTCACATCGGGATAGAACGCCGCTTTGGCGGCCAGGCGTTGTGCATCGGCGGCCTCCACGGCCATGCGCGCCGACAGCACATCGGGCCGCCGCGCGAGCAGGTTGATGGGCAAGGTCGTCGGGACCGGCAGGGCAGCCTCCACGCTGAGCACCGGCCGCTGTATCGACGCATAGGCGTCGGCACCCTGTCCGGTCAACGCGGCAAGCTGGTGGACGGCGAGATCCGCGGCGGCCTGAGCCTGGGCGCGCGCCACGCGTGCCTGCGGCAATTGGCCTTCGGCTTGCCGTAACTCGAGCTGGGTATCGAGCCCGGCGGCAACACGGCGGCGCGTGATGTTGACGATGTTCTGCCGCTGTGCCTCGGAGCGTTCGGCGATGTCAACGAGCGCATATTCGCGGTACAGATCGATATAGGCCTGGGTGATGGCGCCGGCGAGCATGAGCCGCGCATCGTCCACGTCCAACCGAGCGGACTGAGTGAGATCCTGCGCGCGATGCACGGCATCCGCCTGGCGTCCCCAGAAGTCGAGATCCCAGCTCAAACTGGCGCCGGCTTGACCCATCCAGAAACTGTGCCCCGCCAGCGGCGGGGGAATGACGTAGTTCTCCGGCGCGCGCTGGTACAACGCGCTCGCATCGAGGTTGGCTTTCGGCAGCAACCCCGCCTGCGCCGATTGCGCCTGCGCGAGCGCTTCGCGTACTCGGGCGTTGGCTTGGGCCAAGGTCGGACTGTCTCTGCGGCCCAGCCGAATCAGACGATCGAGCTGCGGATCCTGAAAGGAATCCCACCACCCGTCGGCGGCGGGCTGCGCCGCTACGCCGGTCAAACCGACGTTATCGTTCGCCAGTTGCCGCGGATGCGGAGTTTCCTTGGGCGGCAGGACGCATCCCGCCAACATGACGGAGCCCATCAATGACCAGACCTTGAAGCGCATGGCTACCTCACTGGTCCGCGCTGACCGCCGCGACCCGAGGCTCGGCCGATTGAGGCTCAACGGCCGTTTGCAGCGTCGAACTGAGCTTGAGCAGTAGGCGCAGGAATTCGTGCACCTCGGTACTGCTGAAATCGGCGAGCGCCAGGTTGAGTTTGTCCACGACCAACGGGATGAGAGCCTCGACTGCTTCGCGACCGGCCGGGGTGAGCTCCAACTCTACTTTGCGCCGATCGCGATCGCGGCGTATGCGTTCCAATAAGCCGCGTTCCGCCAATTGATCGATGACGCGCGTGAGTGCGCCGCTGTTGTGGCGAAACTGCAAACAGATGTCCTTGGGGTTCAGCGCGATGCCGTCCCGCAGCCAGGACAGGATGACGTATTGGACGAAGGTGAACCCATGCCTCTCGAGCACAGGCTCAAGGACATCCAACATCAGCGAGTGGGCACGCTTCATGAGATAACCGATGCTGCTCTGCGCCCGGTACGTCGATACCCGGTAATGTCGCTTGGGCACTTGAATGCTCCAGCATTTACTGCCTGAGCAGCGAGTATCCGCAAACGATGCGAGCCGTCAATCCCTCCGGTGAGAGGGCAGCGCCGAGCCGAAAGAGTTGGAGCGGAGACATGCGTCGTAGGGAGCACCGTCCGCGTCGCTAGTCCATCTCGCTCCAATCCCAATGCATCGTGAGATGCCATCAAGCAATGATTTTCCATTACACGGCGCTCCAAGCTGGGCATAACGCCCGGCAGTACCTGGGGCGGGGCATTCCGGGCGGCCTATACACGGCGTTCATCCTCGATGACGTGCAGTGGAAACCCGCAACTTAAATCTGCGCTCTGCCGCCATCAACAAATAGTTCGATGCCTGTCCATTTGAGGCTCCGCTGGAATAACCCATATCCCGTTCTGCGCCTTCTGCCGGCGCGTTGGAATAGATAGCTTACCTCCAACGAATCG
>Ga0137412_10004822_pt1 | contig 10769 bp, 10 predicted proteins | sample CZODoug2_1_16fun_FD_122160 | JGI IMG/M metagenome (GOLD analysis project Ga0137412, IMG submission 122160) | Vadose zone soil fungal communities from Angelo Coast Range Reserve, California, USA - CZODoug2_1_16fungal (Hybrid Assembly) | ecosystem: Environmental > Terrestrial > Soil > Vadose zone... | reverse complement strand
TTGATGGCACTGACGACGCCCGGCATCATCGAGCAGAGCATGATCGCGTCAGGCTCCTTGGGCAGATTCTTGATGCGGGTGATCTGCGAGGCGATCGAGGTGTCGTCGTTCTTGAAGGTGTCGCTGCCCACCAGTTTGGCTTCCTTCAGTTTCGGCAGCATATAGTCGAAGCCATCGCAGATGCCCTTGTTGTATTCCGTCCAGTTGTCGAGCAGGCGATAGTAGGCGCGGGTGTTCTTCTTGGTGTAAGACCATTCCGCCATCGTCGCGCCCTGCACGGCAGCCAGCACCGAAGCCGAAAATGAATTCGGGCCGACGCCCTGGATGCCGGCCTTGATCGACTCGGCACAGAGGAAGAATGAGATCTTTCCGGCAGCCTGCGCGGCGAGAGCGGCCGGCGCGCCGAAGTCATAATCACAAGAGACGACCACGAGGTCCGCGCCCTTGTCGATGACTTCGAGGCCGGCCTTGGCGCCCTCCGCGCGATCCGTCTTGGTGTCTACCGCAACCGCCTTGATCTGGCGCCCCAGCAGGCCGCCGGCCTTGTTGATTTCGTCGATCCGCATCATCGCGGCGTCCTGCGCGGGCTTGTCATAGGCCTGCATGAAGCCGGAACTCGCGGTCGCAAAACCGACAACGATGTCGGCGGCATGAGCTGTTATCGTCGAGCCCAGAAAAACGCTCGCGATCGAAAGCAATTTCAATCTTGTCCCTATTCGCACGGTACCCTCCAACGTTTGAAATTCAGTTCCCACTTATCCACGAATGCGCAGCCGGAGACCGATCCGTCACGCGCCTTCGGAATTCCGTCTCCGCGGTCGTTTCCGCCAGCCGATCTCTTCGTTGCGCATCAGGCCCGAGGGCCGAAAGATCAGGATCGCCACCGTGACGACGCCGATCGCGATTTCCTGGGTGCCATTGGGAAGCGCCAGCGTGACGCCTCCGAGATCGACGCCTTTTTCGAACCAGCGCAATATCTGGATGATCGACGAGATCACGACGACGCCGATCACCGCGCCCGACAGGCTGTTCATGCCGCCGACGACCAGCATCGAAAGCGCCACGAATGTCAGGCCGAGGTAGAACGCATCCGGGTTCACCACGCCGAGGAAATGAGCGTAGAGCGAGCCGCAAAGGCCGATCACCGCCGCACTGACGACAAAGGCGATAAGCCGCTCCCGCCCGATGTTCACACCCGACGCGCTCGCCGCAATCGCCTCGTCGCGCGCGGCGCGGAGCGCGAGGCCGGACGACGACACCGCGTAGAGCCAGGCCACGACGATCGCGATCACCGTTCCGGCAAAACTGAGCCAGACACCGGCATACATCGGGATGCCGACGATCGAACTGGTCCCGCCGGTCACCGTATCCCAATTCGAGTAGACCGTATTGATGACGGCCAGCATGGCGAAAGTCGCGATGCTGGCCGCGATGCCCGACAGCCGCATCAGAATCCGTCCCACGATCAGGGCGAACACCGCCGCCAGCAGCGATGACAGCAGCGCCGATGCAAGGAATGGAAGCTGATGGTCCTTGATGAAGTACGGCAGACCGCGCAGCGAGTATTTCTTCATCATCGGCGGTATCGTGAACCATGCCGTGGCATAGGCCCCGATGCACATGAACCCGATGTGCCCGAAACTGATGATGCCGGAATTGCCGATGAAGATGTAGAGTCCGATCACCAGCATCACGCGAATGAACATCTCGACGATGGTGCGGCTGAACGGGCCGGATCCAACGAATTGCGCTGTTATCGCGATGGCAAGCAGCATCGCGACCAGGAGGAGGGGGGTCGATACGGTTCTGTAAAGAATGGAATTCCGCATCGATCCTCAGATCCTTTGCTTGGTTGAGTTCGGCGCGAACAAGCCTTGCGGACGCCAGATCAGCGAGACGATGACAGCGCCATAGACGAAGGCGTCGCGGAACGGGCGCGCCTCGAGCGGCAGCCCGACCTGCATCACGACGCTCGCGGCGCCGATCAGATAGCCGGCCAGAACCGCGCCGGTGAGGCTGCCGAGCCCGCCGATCACCGTGGCGATAAAAGCCACCAGCATGACCGATGCGCCCATCTGAATGTCGGCCGTTCCGGTCTGGGTGACGCGGATGAGCCCGACGGCGGCGGCCAGCGCACCGCTGACCGCGAAAGCCAGCATGATCACCCCATTGGCGCGCACGCCGAGCATGCGCGCCATGGTGAAATTTTCGGCGGCGGCCCGCATTTCAAGGCCGTAGCGGGTGCGGCGAAGAAAGGCGGTCAGCGCGATCAGAATCGCGACGGTGATGATGATGGTGATCAATTGCAGCAGCGGAATCCGCGCGCCCAGTATTTCGACCGGCAGGCCCAGCGCCGGCCAAAGATTGATCGACTTCGGCCGGCTCGAGAACAGCAGCAGCAGGACATGCTGAATGACGAACCCGACGGCGAAAGACGCAATCATCATGGTGGCCGGATTGGCATTGCGAAACCGGCGAAACACCAGAATTTCGGAGGCCACTGAAATTCCCGCGCCGAACATCAGCACAACGGGGACCAGCACGAACCAGGGCAGATTGCCGAGGAAAACGATGGCGGTGGCATCGATCGACGGCCATAGCAGCGCGAAAACGCAGAACGCGATATAGTCGCCCTGGGCAAAGTTCACGAGCCGCATGACCCCGAAGATCAGCGCGATGCCGAGCGCGCAGATCGCATAGAGACTGCCAAGGCTGAGGGCGTCGAAAGCGATCTGGAGCAGCGCCGTCATCTCCTCAGGTCTCCTCATAGCCAAAATAGGCTTTGGTCAGGGAATGACCGCTGGCGAGGACGCGCGCATCGCCCTGCAGGATGATTTCGCCTGACCGCATCAGGATCATCCGTCCGCCGCTGAGCAGGGCGCGGGTCGAACTCTGTTCGACGATCAGAAGCGTCAGCCCGCGCTGGTCGCGCAGCTTCAAAAGAGTCTCGTAAACCTGATCGATAATCTTCGGCGCGAGGCCAAGCGATGGCTCGTCGATGGCGAGAACGCGCGGGCGGGTCATCAGGGCGCGGGCGATGGCGAGCATTTGCTGCTGGCCGCCCGAAAGCACGCCCGCTGAGGAATTGCGGCGCTCTTTCAGCATCGGGAAGACGGCATAGACGTCGGCGAGATCCTCCGCGATCGCCGCTCTGTCCGAGCGGATGCCGGTGCCGAGCCTCAAGTTCTCCTCGATCGTCAGCGAACCGAAGATTTCGCGCCCTTCGGGAACCAGGGAAATGCCCAGGCGTGCGATGTCCTCGGGTGCGCAGGAGGTAATGACCTTGCCGTCGAGACCGATCGTGCCGGAGGCGACGGCGACAACGCCGGCGATGGCCTTGAGAAGCGTCGATTTGCCGGCGCCGTTAGGCCCGGTCACGAACAGGGTCTCGCCTTTCCCCAGATCGAACGACACCTCGCGAAGCGCGCGCAATTGTCCGTAGCGCACAGAGACCTTGTCGAGGGTCAGAAGCGTCAAAGGATCGCCTCCTCTACGTCCGCGACCTCGACGTCGACCTGCGTGCCCATATAGGCGTGGCGAACCGCTTCGCTGGATCGAATCAAGGACGGGGCGCCGGCCTCGATGATCTCGCCGGAATCCAGCACCTCGATGTGATCGCAGACATCGAGCACCAGCCCGATATTGTGCTCGATCAGCAGCACGCCGCAGTCGAATTCGGTGACGATGCGGCGAATGAGGGATGCGAGATCGGCCGCTTCCCCACGCGACATGCCGGCGGCGGGTTCATCGAGCAGCAGGTAGGCGGGCTTTTGCATCAAGGCGCGACCGATCGCGACCCGGCGCTCGTCGGTATAGGGCAATGCGCCGGCGCCGTGCTCGGCGAGCGCGCCGATGCCGATCCATTCCAGCATCGCGGCGGCCTTCGCCGCCGCCTCGCGCCGCCCGAGCCCCAGTCCAACCGCGGTCACCGCAAGATTGTCGAGGACCGAGAGATCGCGAAACAACCGCCCGGACTGGAAAGTCCGGGCGACCCCGCGCCGTCGAACCTGATGGGCGCTCATCGCGCTGGTCGCGATACCATCGAGCATCACGCGGCCGCTGGTCGGCGGCTGAAAGCCGGTCAGCACGTTGACAAGCGTCGTCTTGCCGGCGCCGTTCGGGCCAATCAGACCCGTGACCCGCGCCGGCGGAATGTCGAGCGTCACGTTCGACAGCGCCCTCAGGCCATCGAAGGCGACAGACACCTGCTCCGCTCGCAAGGATCGGCTCATCATACGATCTCATCTCGGGGCGCGGCCCCGTTACGAATCCAGTCGGGCTCAGCCAAGCGCTGCCCGTACCTTGTTGAGCAGGTTCTCGCGATCATGCCGCGCGGCGAGCGCCGCCGGCATGTCGACCTCAACGAAACGCGTCGCGGTATGGGGTTGCAATTGTCCGATCAGATCCATGTCGGCGGAAATGACGGTCCCGACCATCATGTAGCCGCCGCCGGAAACCGCATCCCGATGCAGCACGATCGGCTCGCTGCCGCCGGGCACCTGGATCGAGCCGTAGGGGTAGCAGGCATCGACAATGTTGGAGGGATCCGATCCCGCGCCGAACGGCGGCGTTCGCGGCACGAAGTCGAGCGGCCGGCCGCCGCGGAAGCGGTAGCCGATACGGTCGGCTTCGGGCGCCACCTTCCAGCTATCCTCGAAGAAGTGCCGGCCCGACGGCTCGGTGACGCGGTGCCAGTAGAGACCGGGAATGGCGCGCAATTCGGCCTGCTGACTGGGGCCGCGGCGACAATCTTCGGCGACGGCGCGGCCGGCCTTGGCGCCGCGTGCCTCGCCGACGGGCAGGACATCGCCGGCCTCGAGCTTGCGCCCCTGATGGCCGCCAAGCGCGCCAAGCGTGTAGGTCGAGCGCGAACCGAGCACCAGCGGCACCGCTACGCCGCCGGAGACGGCGACATAGGCGCGCGCGCCCTTCTTGAGGAAATCGAAGGCGAGCACATCCCCCTTTTTGACGCCGAAGGATGTCCAGCCCGGCTGCAGCGTCCCGTTCAATTTGGCCGGAAGCTCCGCGCCGGTCACCGCGACCGTCGCATCCGCGGTGAATTCGAGTTCCGGACCCATGAACGTGCATTCGAGTGCCGCCGCACCTTCTTCGTTGCCGACAAGAAGATTGGCGCAGGAAAGCGCGAAGCGATCCATTGCGCCCGACAGCGGAATGCCGAGGTGGTAGTAACCGGGACGACCGAGATCCTGAACGGTGGTGGAGAGACCGGGTTTGAGAATTTTAATGGCCATGGAGCACCCCATCGAGCTTTCGGTTGTAACCGTCGATGTCTTGCTGGAATTCATCGAGTGAAAAGGTGACGTCGCGCATCAGCGGCGCGAACTTTCCGGCTTCGACATCGGCGACCGCCTGGTCGTACGCTTCGCGCGTGATCGGCTTCCATTTGACGATGTCGCCTGGATTGAACAGGCACATCGCGTCGCGAAGATAGGAGATGCTCTGGCTGGGGTCGTAGATCGGCATCGGCGTGATGCCGAACATCTGGTAGCCGCCCGCACCGCGCACCGAATAGATGCAGCCGAAGCAGCCGCCGTGACCGACGGTCAGTTTGGGTGTGTCGGTGCGCGGCCTCAAATATTTCGGCGCCTCGATCTGCCGCTGACGCTCCACCATCTGATAGAGAAACGGCAAGCCTGCGACAAAACCAACCATCGACACGAACCAGGGCGCGCCCGAATGCGCCTTCACGAAATTGTCGACGGTGCCGAGATTGTTGACGCGGGCGGCGTATTCGAGATCGGTCGCGGTGGGATCCTGATGACGCTCGCGAAAGCGCATCAATGTCTCGTGAGTCCAGGGATCGTTGTAGAGAACCGGAATTTCGATGATCCGGGTCTTGATCACGGAGGCGCTCTTGTCGGCCGCGCTCTCGAGCCGTGTCAGCTCGGCGAGCATGTCGGCGGGGCTGATCTTGTCCGGGTCGAACTTGATCTGGAACGAGGCGTTGGCGGGGCAGATCTCGGTGACGCCAGCGATACGACTTTCCCTGACAGCACTCGTCATCGATAGAGACTTGAAGAAAGCCTGCAGCGACATCGTCTCATCGATTTCCGCGAAGATGTGCTCGTCGCCGCCGAAGGAATAGCGTGTCTTCATGGGCGAACCCTCCTTGTCAGGTTAGTCGAAACGCATTTTGTTCGAGCCGGCGCTCGAGCCAACGCGTGTCGTAAGTTGCCGCGCGAACCTCGGGATCGTCGGCCAGAGCCAGATGCAGCGACTTGGTCGTCTTGCAGCCGCCGATCTCCAGCTCGCGCAGCGCCCGCGTCAGGCGCGCGAGCGCGCGGCCGCGCGTCTCGTCCCAGACAATCAGCTTGCCCAGCAGCGAGTCGTAGAACGGGGAGACCTGGTATCCTGCAAACAGCATCGTATCGAACCGCACCCCATGGCCGCCGGGCGTCATCAGCGTTTCGATCTTGCCGGGGAACGGCAGAAAATTATTGGCCGGATCCTCGGCGTTGATGCGCACTTCGATCGAGTGGCCTCGGACGCGAATTTCATCCTGGCGCAGGCTGAGGCGCTCGCCACCGGCGATCTGGATCATCAAGCGCACCAGATCGAGACCCGTAATCATCTCGGTAACCGGATGCTCGACCTGAATCCGGGTGTTCATTTCGATGAAATAGAAGGCTTGCGTCGCGTCGTCGTAGAGATATTCGAGGGTGCCCGCGCCGCGGTAGCGGACGGCTCTGGCCAGTGCGACGGCGGAGGCGCAGAGCGCTTCGCGCACCTGCGCGGGCAGGGCGACCGCGGGCGCTTCTTCCCACACTTTCTGCCGGCGCCGTTGCAGCGAGCAATCGCGTTCGAAGCAGTGAATGACGTCATCGCCGTCGCCGAGTACCTGGACCTCGATATGGCGGGCGCGTTCAACGAGTTTTTCGATGAACAAGCCGCCGTCGCCGAACGCGGCCAGTGCCTCGGCGCGCGCCTGCGGCATCTGCCGCTCGAACGCCTCCATATCGGCAACGACGCGAATGCCGCGCCCACCGCCGCCCGCCGCCGCCTTGATCATCACGGGAAAGCCGAGGCGGGCAGCGATGTCGCGCGCCGTTGCGGAATCGTCCACCCGCCCGTCGCTGCCCGGAACCACCGGTACGCCGGCGGCAACCGCAGCGCTCCGCGCCGCGACCTTGTCGCCCATCAGGCGAATGGCGCGCGCCGTCGGCCCAACGAAAATGAGGCCAGCTTCCTCCACGGCATCAGCGAAGTCGGCATTCTCTGCGAGGAAACCGTAGCCAGGGTGAACCGCGTCGGCGCCACTGCGGGAGGCCGCCGCTATGATCGCGGGAATGTTGAGGTACGACTTGGCCGCCTGCGCAGGCCCGATATCGATCGCCTCATCGGCAAGCCTGACGGCAAGGCTGTCCTTGTCGGCGGTGCTATAGGCCTGCACGGTACGGAGACCAAGCTCCTGCGCGGCCCTGATGATCCGGACCGCGATCTCTCCCCGATTGGCGATGAACAGGGTCCTGATCTTCACAATGCGGCGTGACCTTTGCTGATCAGCTTTCGATCGCGACAATCGGCTGCCCGGCCATGACGGGGTCTTCGTTCTCGATCAGGAACGCCACGATTTTCCCACCCAGCTCGGACTTCACTTCGATGAAGGATTTCATCACCTCGATCAGGCCGACGACTTCGCCGACGGCGACCTGATCGCCGACGTCCTTATAGGCGGGCTGGTCCGGCGCCGGCCGGCGGTAATAGGTGCCGGGAAGCGGAGAAAGAATATTGGTCTGGGCCATGTGGGTGGTCCCTGCTGCTGAACGGCGACTAATGGTTGCGGAGCGACATCAACGCGTCGCGCACGGCGCGGGCGACCTCCACGGCATTTGGCGTGTCTGAATGGACGCAAATCGAATCGGCGCGCACGGCAACATCGCGCCCGTTGACGCTCTCGGTCTTGCCTTCCCGGATGGCGCGCAGGCAGCGCGCCGCGGCGCGCGCCGGATCGACCGCTACATGCTCGCGCGTAGCGATGAGTGCGCCGTCATCGTTGTATTCGAGGTCGGCATAATACTCGGCGATCAGCGTCTGACCGCGGGCCGGGTAGATGGTCTCGTGCAGCGTTCCGATCATTCCCATCAGCGGGGCCTTGAAGACATCAGCCGCATCGCAGACCGCATGGGCCACGTCTTCCATCCGCGCCGCCATGTTATAGAGCGAGCCGTGGGGTTTGATGTGGTTGAGCGGCACGTCCTCGGCCTCGAGGAAGCCTTTGAGCGCGCCGACCTGGTAGATGATGCAATTGGCCAGTTCGTCGCGCGACATTTTCATGTCGCGGCGGCCGAAGCCCTGAAGATCGGGGAGCGAAGGATGCGCCCCGACCCCGACCTTGTGCTGCTTGGCAAGCAGCACCGTTTTGCGCATGTGGTTGAAGTCTGACGCGTGGAATCCGCAGGCGACATTGGCGACCGAAATCAGCGGCATCAGCGCTTCATCGTCGCCCATCCGGTAAAGACCGAACGCCTCGCCCATGTCACAATTGATCGCTGTCACAACGCTGCCTCCGGCGCGGCTTTCTGAGGCCTGCCTAGTGTGTGGCGGCAAAGTTGCGTTGGCGCCAGCTTATTGTAAAATAGTAATTCCAGGTACCCATTATCAGTAAAACAGATGCGCCTCAGTTTTAAGCAGGTTCGACATTTCCTGGCCACCGTGGATGCCGGGCAGGTGTCGCTCGCGGCAATTGCTCTCAATGTATCCCAGTCGGCGGTGACGACAGCGTTGCAGCAGCTGGAGGCCGAGCTTGGCGTCTCTCTGTTCGACCGGGGTCCATCGGGTATGCATCTGACGCTGGAAGGCGCACGCTTTGTGCAGCATGCCCGCAACGTCATGGCGGCCGTGAACGAGGCCGTCAGTTCGCCGCTGACGGAGGATACCAGTCATACCGGGCGCGTGCGGGTTGGCGTTACCTATACGGTTGCCGGTTATTTCCTGCCGCGGCATCTGGCGCGGTTTTCACGTACCTATCCGGGAATCAAGGTTGATCTGGTCGAATTGCCGCGCGAAGCGATCGAAATGGGCATCGTCAACCGGACGCTCGATATCGCGGTGATGCTGGTCTCCAACCTGCAGAACCGGCGCGACACCACTTACGAAACGCTGGTTTATTCGCGGCGTCGATTGTGGCTGTCGGTCGAGCATCCGTTGCTCCGCGCCAGCGCGCTGACGCTCGAAGACATTGCGAAAGAGCCCTACATCATGCTCACCGTCGATGAGGCGGGCAAGACCGCGGAGCGTTACTGGAAGCCTACCGGCCTTCGCCCGCGAACGATCATCCGCACCTCCTCGGTCGAAGCCGTGCGCGGCATGGTCGCTGCCGGGATGGGCGTCACGATTCTCTCCGACATGGTCTACCGGCCATGGTCTCTCGACGGCCAGCGCATCGAGTTGCGTCCTGTAGCCGCCAACATCCCCAGCATGGACGTTGGTCTTGTCTGGAACAAGAAACGAGAGCCTTCTCCCGCGACCAAGTTGTTTCGTGAATTTTTCAGCCTCAACTTCAGCGGGGCTACGCATTGACGGGTGTCGGAATGGCGGCCCCGCGACTTTGTCGCGATGTGCATTGGACCGCGCCTGGCACGACACGGGTTAGCGCGGATATCGCGGATACAGCCCTTATATCATTGACGCTCCTTACATTCTGATCCGGGGGAGTGTTGCTCCACCACCCCCTCGTTCTGCACGAATTCTGCTAAAAACCTACACGCATTTCCTTGGACTCCGACGACGCGGCTAAATATGCTGGCTGAGGGCGGAGGGCTTGTGATGAACGGCAAGGTTGTGGCTGGCGCGTTACTGTCGATGGTGTTTTCAATCGCGACCGCCGAGGCGCGGGGGCCCTATGGCTCGATCAATGTCGGAAACTGGAAAGGCGGCGCCTTCACCAGCGACCAGACCGGCATGTTCTCGCATTGCGTAGCGGGAGCGAATTACGACAGCGGCATTTATTTCATGGTCATGATTGATCAAGGCTCGGGGTGGTCGCTGGGCTTCCAGCATCCCAAGTGGAGTTTTGCGAACGGTCAATCATTTCCAATCGCGCTGACGTTCGACGGCCAGAGTCCGTTCTATGTTCAAGGCGTGGCGGTCGGTACGAGCCTGGTTAAAGTGCCGATGCCGACCAACTCGGCACTGATCGCCCAGTTTCGCAAAGCCAAAGCGATGACGGCCTTTACGCAGGGGCAGCTGTTCCAATTCAAACTGGATCAGACCGCCCTGTTGCTGCCGACATTGGCGAATTGCGTCGCGGTCGTTAAGCAGCAAGGCGTCGCCAACGCCGGTGATTTCTCCGTCAGGCTTGCGCCGAAGCCTGTAGCGACAACACCGCCGCCGGTGGGAGGAAGCCTCAGGCCTGACGCGCCTCAAAACGCTTCGCCGGAAATGCAGATCGAAGCCATCGAGCTGGCGTCGAATTTCATTCTCAAGACCACGCTGCGTAACCCGAGAGTCTTGAGCCGGGCCGAAACGCCGATTGCCGTTGCCTCACACGGCGCGGCATGGAAATCCGACGAGGCGGTTGGCTTCGTCAGAATAGTCCCGCCCATGGATGGCATCAAAGGTCTCGATGTCGCCTCCGCCGTGGTGGCGACCGACGCCAGGGACTGCAAAGGCAAGTTTGCTTCCGGTCGCACCAGCGAACTGGTCGATAGCGACGTCGTGTTCCGGGGATTTTCCTCCTGCGAGGATTCCGACGGCGCGCGCTTTTCGCAATATTTCATCGTCTCGCGAAAGAAAGGTGGCTTCGTGTT
>Ga0137412_10001548_pt2 | contig 10770 bp, 7 predicted proteins | sample CZODoug2_1_16fun_FD_122160 | JGI IMG/M metagenome (GOLD analysis project Ga0137412, IMG submission 122160) | Vadose zone soil fungal communities from Angelo Coast Range Reserve, California, USA - CZODoug2_1_16fungal (Hybrid Assembly) | ecosystem: Environmental > Terrestrial > Soil > Vadose zone... | reverse complement strand
CCGTCCTCCAGCCAGCGCCACACGTCGGCGCCGTAGTCACCGATCTTGTGCTGCACGTATACCCGATCGGCCTGGTCCCTGGAGAACGCCAGATCGAGGCGGTTCAGCAGGCCGTCGCGGACCATGTCCTCGAGATCGTCTCGGTAGTAGAAGTTCTCGGCACGGTGCTGGTCACCGAAGAAGAGCCAGTTGCGGCCGGGGTGGCCCAACGCCCGCCGCTCCTGCAGGAAGCCGCGGAACGGGGCGATGCCGGTGCCGGGGCCGACCATGATCATCGGCGTCGCGCCGTCCTCGGGTGGCCGGAAGTGCGGCGACGGCTGCAGGAACACCTCGGCGTGCGACGCCCGGTCCGCAAGGAACGTCGACGACACCCCGCCCCTGTCCCCGCCGCGAACGCTGCGGTAGCGCAGCACCGACACCGTGAGCTGCACCTCGTGTGGGCTGACCAGCGGGCTGGACGATATCGAGTACGACCGCGGGGTGAGGCGCACCAGCGCCTCCTGCCATTCCTCTGCGCTGGCCAGCACCGCGAACTCCTCGACGACGTCCACCCCATTGCGCCCGACGAGCCAGGCGTCGCGAGCCGCCTTCGGCGCCTTCAGGATCCGTCCTGCCGACTCATCGGCGCACCGTTCTGCGATGAACGTCAACAGGTTCGGTGTGACCCGGCAGATGTCATAGGACGACACCAATGCGTCACGCAACGCGACCTCGGCGCCGTCGACCGCAACGGGCTCGGTACCCGAGAGTCCGGTGGCGGCCAGCCAGGCGTCGACGACGACGGGCGCGTTCGCCACGAACACGCCGAGCGCGTCGCCGACGTCGTAGGTGACGTCGTGCTCGGAGACGTCGAAACCGAACTGCCGCACTTCCTTGGCCGCGGTTAGTGGCGTCAGCAGGACGTTGCGGCACAACGGCGCTCGCAGCGGGTTGGCCCGGGTGAATTCCTTCGCCGACTTCTGCGCCACGGTCGCGGCCACTGCGTGATCGCGACCCTGCTGCAGATCTCGGCGCTCCGCTCCGTCGATGAGGTCGACGATTAGGTCCGCCCACTGCGTCATCGGTTCGTCTTCGTACGCCTCGCATTCGGTGCGGTCGACCAGTTTGGTCGCGCCGAGGTCGGCGAGCCTGCAGTCCAGCGACTTGGCATGGCCGCAGAACTCGTCGTAGGACCGGTCGCCGATGCCCAACACCGCGTAGCGCACGCCGTCCAGCGTTGGCGCATCCGGCGCTCCGAGCCGGTCCCAGAAGTCGGCGCCGTTGTCAGGTGGGCCGCCGTCGCCGAAGGTGCTGGTGACGATCACGACGTCGCGCCGCGCGGTGAGATCGTCGAGCGTCGCCTCGTCCATCGCCATCAGCCGGGATCCGTTGAGGCGGTTCGCGACCTGGGACGCGAACCCCTCGGCGTTACCGGTCTGCGACGCCCACAGCACCAGCGGACCGTCACCGGGCACTTCCGCGACGGTAGCGCGCGAGTACCGCCCGGCGAGCAGGCCGTCCACCCACAGCCGGACCGGCGTGCGCAGCGGCGCCGAAGGCGGCAGCACCGGAACGCCTGGCACACCGCTCTCCAGCCCCGTGAAGAACCCTGCGAGATAGAGCTTCTCGTCGTCCTCGAGGGCTGGCGCGGAGTCCGGAAACTCGGATGCGACGGCCGCCAACCGGACCGCGCAGACCTTGAACTCGGGCTGCAGCGACACCGGATCGACGGCGTCGCTCGTCAGCGCGTTGATGGTCAGGTCTTCGCCGTGTTCGTCGTTCCAGTGGAACGGCACGAAGCAGTTGCCCGGCCTGACCCGGTCGGTGACGACGGCGGGTAGCACGGCCCTTCCGCGTCGCGACGTCAGCTCGACGCGGCCGCCGTCGGCGATGCCGAACGTCGCTGCGTCATCGGGGTGGACCTCGACGAACGGCCCGCTGTCGAGCTTGTTCAGTTTGTCCACCCTGCCGGTCTTGGTCATGGTGTGCCACTGGTGCTGCAGCCTCCCCGTGTTCAGCACGACGGGGAAATCGTCGTCGGGAAGCTCGCGGGCGTCCATGTGCGGGCGTGGGTGGAACACCGCCCGCCGCGACGGCGTGGGAAACGCCAGCCGCGGCCGGCGGCCAGCCGCGTCGATGTAGGCGGTCTGGCTGACACCGTCGTTGAGGTAACGGATCGGGTTGCGGTCCGGCGCGCCACCCGGCGCCACCGGCCACTGAAGGGGTGTTTCGCGGAGCCGATCGTAGCTGGCGCCGCGCAGGTCGTAACCCGTTCGGAGATTGGAGAACTGGCGGATTTCGTCGAAGATCTCCTCGCTGGACTTGAAGGCGAAGTCGGCGCCGAAGCCCATGTGCTCGGCGACCTGGCAGATCAGTTCCCAGTCCGGCCTGGCCTGGCCGACGGGCGGTATCGACTGCGCCAGCAGCGTCAGGTTGCGCTCGGAGTTGACCATCACGGCGTCCGCCTCCGTCCACAGGGTGGCAGGCAACACGATGTCGGCGTAACGGTTGGTCGCGGTGTCCTGGTACGCGTCCTGGGTGATGACCAGCTGCGCCGTCTCGAGGCCCGCGATCACCGTGCTGCGGTTGGCCACCGTGGCAACGGGATTGGTGCAGATGATCCAGCACGCCTTGATGTCCCCCGTGCCGAGCCTGCCGAACATCTCGATGGTCCCTGGTCCCACGTCGGTGCGGATCGTCCCGTCGGGCAGGCCCCACTGCTCCTCGACGAATGCCCGGTCCTCGGCGGACGTGACGGCACGCTGGCCGGGCAGACCCGGTCCCATGTACCCCATCTCGCGTCCGCCCATGGCGTTGGGTTGCCCCGTCAGCGACATCGGTCCGCTGCCCGTCCGGCAGATCGCCCCGGTGGCCAGGTGCAGGTTGCAGATCGCGTTGGTGTTCCACGTGCCGTGTGTGCTCTGGTTCAGGCCCATGGTCCAGCACGACATCCATTCCCCCGCTTCGGCGATCATCGCCGCCGCGGTGCGGATGTCCGCCTCGGCAAGACCGGTGATCACCGCGACGACGTCCGGCGGATAGTCGGCGAGGAAGGCGGGCATCGTGTCCCAGCCCTCGGTGTGCTCGGCGATGAAACCCGGATCGATGTCACCGCCCTCGACGAGTAGGTGCAGGATTCCGTTGAGCAGCGCCAGATCGGTGCCAGGTTTGATCGGGAGGTACAGGTCGGCCCTGTCGGCGGTGGTGGTGCGGCGGGGATCGACCACGATCAGCTTGGCCCCCGTCTTGAGCCGGTCGGCCATGCGCAGGAACAGGATCGGGTGGCAGTCGGCCATGTTGGAGCCGATCACGAAGAACAGGTCGGCGTGGTCGAAGTCGGTGTAGGAGCCCGGTGGACCGTCGGCGCCGAGCGACTGCTTGTAACCCGTTCCTGCGCTGGCCATGCACAGCCGCGAATTGGACTCCATGTGCGTGGTACGGATGAAGCCCTTGGCCAGCTTGTTGGCCAGATACTGCGCCTCGATCGACATCTGACCCGACACGTAGAGCGCGACGGCGTCGGGGCCGTGTTCGTCGATGATGGCCCGCAGGCGGCGGCCCGCATCGGCCACCGCGTCGTCGACGTCGACGGGGGCAAGCGCCCCATCGCGCGAGTGTCGCGCCAGCGCAGTCACCAGCCTGCCCTCGTCGGCCCGCATCAGCTCGGCGTGCGTGGCGCCCTTTGTGCACAGCCGTCCGAAGTTGCTGGGGTGCAACCGGTCTCCCGACACGCGGGCGATCACCGGCAGACCGGTAACGGGGTCGGCACGGGTCTCGACCGAGATCCCGCAGCCGACCCCGCAGTACGAACACGCGGTTCGAGTCGTCCGGGTCGTCACCTGATGCCCTCTGTCAGCCGGCCCCGACGGGTTCGGGCGTCCTGCCCACGTGCTCACCCGTGACCGCGCGCACCGACTGCATGCGCAGGAAGACGATCCAGGTCACGATCGCGCAGATCACGTAGAAGGCGAGGAACACCCAGAAGGCGTTGGTCGCCGACTTCGCTGCTCCGGTGTACGACATGCGCAGCGCGACGTTGATGAACACCCCGCCCAGCGCACCAACGGCACCGGCGAATCCGATCAGTGCGCCGGACATCCGACGCGACCACGCCGCCTTGTCGGCCGCGCTCAAGCCGTCCTTGTCCTGCGCCTTGGCCTCGAAGATCGACGGGATCATCTTGTAGGTCGAACCGTTGCCGATGCCGGACAGCACGAACAGCACGATGAATCCGACGACGTAGCCGGTCATTTGGCCGCCGGTGGGTGCACCCTTCATGGCGTCGTCCAGCATTCCGCTGACCACCAGGATCCCCGCGGCGAAGATCATCGCGACGAAGGTGTACAGCGTGATCTTGCCGCCGCCGACGCGGTCGGCGAGCTTGCCGCCGAACGGCCGGGAGATGGAGCCAAGCAGCGGCCCGAGGAAGGAGATCTGCGCGGCGTGCAGCGCGGCCTGGGCCGCGTTGTCGCCGCTGGCAAGGAAGTTGATCTGCAGCACCTGGCCGAACGCGAACGAGAACCCGATGAACGATCCGAACGTGCCGATGTAGAGAAAGCTCATCACCCAGGAATGCTTGTAGCGCAACGCTTCCGCGAGCGCACCAAGGTTGGACGTCTGGTTGCGAAGATTGTCCATGAACAGCGCGGCGCCGACCGCGGCAAGCGCGATCAGCACCAGGTAGACCGCGCACACCAGTTCAGGGGCGGTGTTTCCGACCGTCGCGATCACCAGCAGTCCGATGAGCTGGATGACCGGCACGCCGATGTTCCCGCCGCCTGCGTTCAGGCCGAGCGCCCAGCCCTTCAGTCGCTGCGGGTAGAAGGCGTTGATGTTGGTCATCGACGAGGCGAAGTTGCCTCCGCCAAGGCCGGCGAACGCCGCCACGACCATGAAGGTGGTGTAGGAGGTGCCAGGCGTCAGCATCGCCCACAGCGTCAGCAGCGTCGGGATCAGCAGCAGCAGCGCGCTGACGATGGTCCAGTTGCGCCCGCCGAACTTGGCGGGTGCCACCGTGTACGGAATGCGCATGAACGCACCAACCAGGGTCGGCACCGCGACGAGGTAGAACTTGCCCGCCGCGTCGATGCCGTACACGTTCTGCGGCATGAACAGCACCATCACCGACCAGATCGACCAGATCGAGAATCCGACGTGCTCGGCGACGATCGACCAGATCAGGTTGCGCTTGGCAACCTTGGCGCCACCCGAATCCCACGCGGCAACGTCTTCGGCGTCCCAGTGCTCAATATTGCGGTCGCGCGCCAGTATCGACATTGTGGCCCTTCCGGCAGAAATGCGGTCTGCACAAGGTTTACGGGCCGTGGGTGTTGGATCCGTTGCGCGTCGGTATCCGACGTGTCAACACCCGCTCACATACCGCTCGGGGGTCTGGGTGCGCAACGGTATTCACGCCCGCCTCGCGGAGGAAACGTCCCGGAAACACGAGCCCCTTAGTCATTGAGCATGAGCGACGGCAGCACGCCCCGGTTCCTGCAAGGCGCCTTCGAGTTCGAAGGCAACGGCCTCGACAAGCCCGCACCGCTCGACGAGTCCCTGCGGTACGTCGTGCCCGCCGGGTCGGTGACGCAGCCCGTCTACTTCCGCGGCGGCAACTCGACCGACGAGATGGTCAGCGTGGTGCTGTTCCGGGACGGAAAACCGATGCGCTACTTCCCGATCGCTGCGAAGGGGGCGACGCACGTGGCGCTCCGCGTCGTGGAGGACCTGCTTGGTGACACTGTGCTGGAGTTGTTCGTCGCTGCGCCGAGCGGCTGCGCGGGCACCGTCGTGGTCGACCTCGGCCTGGTGGAGATCTGATGAGACGCCTCGTCGTCGTCGGCAACGGCATGGCGGGCATCCGCGCGATCGAGGAGATCCTCGCCCGCGGCGGCGGTGAGACCTACGACGTGACGGTGTTCGGCGACGAACCCTACGGAAACTACAACCGCATCCTGTTGTCGAATGTGCTTGCCGGGAGCGATGATCCGGCGGAGATCTACCTGAATGCGCTGGACTGGTACGCCGACAACCGCATCGACCTGCGGGCCGGGGTTCGGGTGGTGCGGATCGACGCGTTCGCACGCGTCGTACACGCCGACGACGGCACCAGCATGCGGTACGACAAGCTGATCCTGGCCACCGGAAGCCGGTCGTTCTTTCCGCCGATGACCGGCCTGTGGGCCGACGACAAGACCCTCGCAGACGGTGTCTTCGGCTTCCGCACCCTCGATGACACCGCGTCCATGATCACCGAGGCGGCCACCCGCAGGAAGGCGGTCGTCATCGGCGGTGGGCTGCTCGGCCTTGAGGCGGCCCGCGGACTGCAGAACCGGGGCCTGACGGTCGACGTCGTGCACGCGGGCCCGACGCTGATGAACGCCCAACTCGACGACCTCGCGGGCGCGATCCTGCGCCGATCGGTGGAGGGCCTCGGCATCGGCGTCCACACCGGCAAGCGCACCACCGAGGTCATGATGTCCGACGGCCGGCTCAGTGGTATTGCGTTCTCCGACGGCGGGCACATCGACTGCGACATGCTGGTGATCGCGGCTGGCATCCGACCGAACGTCGGTCTTGCGCAACGGGCGGGCCTGACCGTCGAGCGAGCCATCGTCACCGACGATCACATGCGCTCCGTCGACGATGACGACATCTACGTCGTCGGCGAGTGCGCGCAGCACCGCGGCCAGGTGTACGGCCTCGTCGCACCGCTGTGGGAGCAGGCCAAGGTGCTTGCCGACCACCTCACCGGCGCCGACCCGCACTCCGCATACCACGGCTCACGGATCGCCACCAAGCTCAAGGTGGCCGGCGTCGACGTCGCCTCGATGGGAATCAAGGCACCCGAGCTCGACGACGACGAGTTCGTCCAGTACTCCGAACCCCGGCACGGCGTCTACAAGACCATCGTGATCCGAGACGGCAAGCTCGTCGGCGCCACGTTGGTCGGCGACACGAGCAAGGTGTCGTTCCTGACCCAGGCCTTCGACAGCGGACTACCGCTGCCCGAGGAGCGGGTCTCGCTGATGTTCGACATCGGTACGCCGGAGGTCGCGGTCGGCGTCGCCGAGTTGTCCGACGACGCGCAGGTCTGCAACTGCAACGGGGTCGACAAGGCGGCACTGGTCGGCTGCGTCCGTTCCGGCACCACGTCGGTCGCCGGGGTGATGGCAAAGACCAAGGCAGGCAAGGGCTGCGGGTCATGCAAGGAGCTGGTCGGCCAGATCGTCGAATGGGCAGCGGGCGGTGCCGTCACCGAGGATCCGTCCGCGTCCTGGTACGTGCCTGGGGTGCCCTACGACAAGCCGACGCTGATGCACCACATCCGCGAGCTCGCACTGCATTCGGTCTCGTCGGTGTTCGCCGCGCTGGCACCCGACGGCGCCGAGGATGCCAACTCCAAGATGGCGCTCGCCTCGCTGCTGGAGACCATGTGGGCCGACGAGTTCGTCGACGAACGCGACGCCAGGTACATCAACGACCGCGTGCACGCCAACATCCAGCGCGACGGCACCTTCTCGGTGGTGCCCCAGATGAAGGGTGGCGTCACCTCGTCCTGGCAGCTGCGCCGGATCGCCGACGTGGCGGACAAGTACGCCATCCCGATGATCAAGCTGACCGGCGGACAGCGCATCGACCTGCTCGGCGTGCGCAAGGAGGACCTCCCCGCGGTGTGGGGCGATCTCGGCATGCCGTCGGGCTATGCCTACGGCAAGAGCTTCCGCACCGTGAAAACCTGTGTGGGCAGCGACTTCTGCCGCTACGGCGTTGGCGACTCCACGGCGCTGGGCATCGCCATCGAAGAGCGCTATCAGGGCCTGTCCAGCCCGGCGAAGATGAAGCTCGCGGTCACCGGATGCCCCCGCAACTGCGCCGAGGCACTCTGCAAGGACCTCGGTGTGGTCGCGGTCGACGGCGGACGCTGGGAAATCTACGTCGGTGGCGCGGCCGGTGCGCACATCCGCAAGGGTGATCTGCTGGCCACCGTCGACAGCGCCGACGAGGTGATGACGCTGACCGGACGGTTCCTGCAGTACTACCGCGAGGACGCCAACTGGCTCGAACGCACCTACAAGTGGGTGCCCCGCCTCGGCATCGAGAAGATCCGGGCAGTCGTGCTCGACGACGCCGAGGGTATCGCCGATCGACTCGACGCGAACATGGCCAAGTCGGTTGCCGCCTACCGCGATCCGTGGCTGGACGGCAGGGAACCCGTCACCGAGGGGCAGTTCCGGACGTCGCTACCGCTGCTGCCGCTCCCCCGGGTGCCAGTGCGATGAGCGAGGTCGACGTCGGCCAGCTCGACGAGATCCCTCGTGGCGAGGGCAGGACGTATGCCGTCGGCGGTGAGCAGGTCGCGGTGTTCCGGCTGCGGGACGGCTCCCTGCGGGCCATCGACGCAGTGTGCCCGCACCGCGGCGGTCCGCTGGCCGACGGGCTCATCGACGAGCACGTGGTGGTCTGCCCGCTGCACGGCCACGCGTTCGACACCAGCACGGGGTGCGAGGTCGGCGGCGACATGTCGGTGCGCAGCTACCCGGTGTCGGCAGTCGAAGGCGCGATCCGGTTGGACCTGGCCGACGATGTCAGTCCTCGTCGGGCTTGACCGCCAGCACCGGCTTGGGGCACTCCAGTAGCAATTGCTGAGAAGTACTGCCCAGCAGGAGCTTTCCGACCGGACTGCGGTGTTTGATCCCGATCACCAGCAACTCGGCCTCGGGGCGGTCCATCGCGGACAGCAGTTCCGCGGCGGCGTCGACGCCGACCGGCTGCGCGAACTCGAAGGGCACCCCGGATGCGGTGAGCGTTGCCTGGACGTCACGTACCTGGGCAGGCTGCGCGAAGTCGGGGTCGGAGTAGGACTCGCCCGACGTGGAGTTGATCACCACCAGGTGGGTGTCGCGCAGCCTGGCCTCCGCGATGCCGTGATCCAGCGCCGCCTGACCGAACCGGTCCGTGGTGTACCCGACGACAATCACGCTTGGGCCTTCTCTCTCTGGTCCTTGTCGTCCTCGACGATGAGCAGCGTCTCCTCGTCGCGGTGCATCAACTTGAGCACCAGCGGCGCGATCAGCAGCACCGCCATCAGCACGTAGGTGACGATCGCGACGGGCTCGGTGAACAGGCTGCCCCAGTCGCCTGCGCCGAGTTGCAGGCTCTGCCGCAGCTGCCGTTCGATCCGCGGCCCGAGGATGACGCCGATGATCAACGGCAGCACGGGAAGTCCGAACCGGCGCATCATCAGACCGAGCAGCCCGAATACCAACAGCAGCGCAAGGTCGAGCGGCTGGACGTTCACCGCGAACGCCCCAAGGGTGGCGAAGAACAGGATGCCTGCGTACAGGTAAGGCCGCGGGGTGCGCAGCAGCTTGGCCCACAGCGGGGCCAGCGGCAGGTTGAGCACCAGCAGCAGGAAGTTGCCGATGAACAGGCTCGCGATCAGCGTCCAGATCAGCAGCGGTTCCTTGTCGAACAGCGTTGGGCCTGGCTGGATTCCGTAGGACACGAACGCGGTGAGCATCACCGCGGCCGTCGCGTTGGTGGGCAGTCCCAGCGACAGCATCGGCACCAGTGTGCCTGCCGCGGAGGCGTTGTTGGCGGCCTCCGGCCCTGCCACGCCCTCGATGGCGCCCTTGCCGAACTCCTCGGGGTGCTTGGAGAGCTTCTTCTCGGTGATGTAGCTCAGGAACGTGGGCAGCTCGGCGCCACCTGCGGGCAGCGCGCCGAACGGGAACCCGTACGCGGTGCCGCGCAGCCAGGGCTTCCACGATCGCTTCCAGTCGTCCTTGCCCATCCACGGTCGCCCGACGGGGATGACCTGCGCCGGGCGCCGCCGCAGGTGCGCAGCCACCCAAAGCGCCTCGCCAAGGGCGAAGATCGCCACGGCGATCACCACGATGTCGATGCCGTCGGACAGCTGCGGGATGCCGAACGTGGCGCGCGGCTGGCCGGTCAGGAAGTCGATGCCCACGATGCCGATCGCGAGTCCGAGCACCAGCGAGATGGCACCGCGCAACTTCGACGAGCCAAGCACGGCGGTGACCGCCACCAGCGCGAACAGCATGATCGCCAGATAGGACGGGGCGCCGAGCGTGACGGCGAATCGTGACACCGCAGGGGCGAACAGCACCAGCAGCGCCGTGCCGATGGTGCCCGCCACGAAGGAGCCGATGGCCGCGGTGGCCAGCGCCTGCGCGGCTCGGCCCGCCTTGGCCATCTTGTTGCCCTCGATCGCGGTGATCACCGACGACGACTCCCCCGGCGTGTTCAACAGGATCGACGTCGTCGACCCGCCGTACATACCGCCGTAGAAGATGCCTGCGAACATGATGAACGCCGCGCTGGGGCTGACGTTGTAGGTGATCGGCAGCAGCAGCGCCACCGTCATGGCGGGTCCGATGCCGGGCAGCACGCCCACCGCGGTACCCAGCAGCACGCCGATCACGGCGTACAGCAGGTTCATCGGGGTGGCGGCCTGCTCGAACCCCTGGATCAGCCAGTCGATGTTCTCCATCAAAGAATCCCGTCCAAGATGCCTGCGGGCAGCGGGATTCCGAGCCCTGAGTAGAACGCGTAGAAGCTGGCAAGGGACAGCGCCAGCCCGATCACGAAGTTGCGGACGTAGTGCTTGCTGCCGAGAATCGTTGCGGCGCCGCCGAAGAAGATCGTGCCCATGACCACCCAACCCAACGGGTTCACCAGCAGAATCATCGCGACGAACAGCCCCACCAGCATGCCGACGGTGCGCCAGTCTCCAGGAGACTCCGGATCGATGTCCTCGCCGGCGTC
>Ga0137412_10004820_pt1 | contig 10771 bp, 10 predicted proteins | sample CZODoug2_1_16fun_FD_122160 | JGI IMG/M metagenome (GOLD analysis project Ga0137412, IMG submission 122160) | Vadose zone soil fungal communities from Angelo Coast Range Reserve, California, USA - CZODoug2_1_16fungal (Hybrid Assembly) | ecosystem: Environmental > Terrestrial > Soil > Vadose zone... | reverse complement strand
GACGCATCCTGTGGCGCTGAACCCCATTTCCGACGACCTCGACGAGGAGGTACTGGTTTGCACCGAGCTTGTGCGCCGGACGCACTTCCGCCGACTGGCCAGGCCAGAGCGGAAACGAGCAAGGACCCGGAATGATCCGCTTCGTACCGGAGACGAGCTCCTTTGTGTTGATCCAGTGAGCTCGATTTACCAAGTCTATCACTCGTAATCAAAATTTTCCCCCAGAAAAATGGTGGCCCCCCACGCCGCCCAATACTCCGCAGGTGATCGTGACAGTTGCGAAGATTGCGACAAGAAAGTTGAGCACCTGTGCGGATCGATAATACATTGCATGTAATCTAATGATCATGATGACCTGCATGATAAATTAGTCAAGTCAATATGTACTGCAGCTGAGTAGCTCACCACCCAGCATGAAATTTACAACGAAGACGTTCGACTGAAGCCCATCATATTGCCTGGAAAGCCCGATGAATAATCAGCATCTGATGGCGTAATGCTTAAAGCAAACTCACAGCTGTTGTAGTCGTTATATTGAACAAATAAGCTGGCTAAGAATCTCACTCACCCCTAGTAGGTAGGAATATTACAATTGATTGTATAGGAATAGCAGGTATCGGAGCATAATACTCGCTAGATCTGTCAATGGGACTGCTGGGAGGATTGCTACATGCTACCGGTCAGAAGAAATCATCAGTGTAAATGTGAAAGCACATACTCAGCATGTTGGCCCTGATTTTTAATCCTTCTTTTTGCGCCGCTTCAATCCGCCCCAATAATTGGTCTTCTTTCGGCCAGTTTTTTTCGCCCGCGGCCTTGATGTGGTAAACCTCCGCTGGAATCCCAGCTTCGCGACTGATCCGCAGCAACTCATCGAATGCTTCGAGCAATTGATTTCCCTCGCTGCGCATATGGGAGATGTATTTACCCCGGTATTTGGCTGCAACTTTGCACAACTCGATTAGCTCTTCGGTTTTCGCATAAAATGCCGGCGGATAAATGAGCGACGTGCCAATGCCGAGGGCACCCGCTTCCATCTCCTTGCGCACGAGCTCGCGCATCTGGTCAAGCTGCTCCGGCGTTGGTTGTTTATCCTCCAATCCGATGACGTACTCGCGCACGGTGGTGGCGCCGAGGAAGGAGGCGACATTGCAGGAGATGCCGCGCTGTTCCAAATAATGCAAATATTCAGCCAGCGTATTCCATTTGATCTCGAACTTGATGTCCTTTTGCTCGCTCAAGATCCGCGCTTTCATTCGGTCGTTTAATGGGCCCATCGATTCGCCTTCGCCCATGATTTCGGTGGTGACACCCTGACGAATCTCGCTTTGCGATCGCCCATCCTGAATGAGCGATTCGGTTGACCAGGAGAGCATGTTGATGAAACCGGGCGCAACGGCCAGACCGCGCGCATCAATTGTCTTCTTCGGGACTGCCGAGGCGAAGTCCCCTACGCCGACGATGCGATCACCGCGGATCGCGACATCCGCGACATGACCTTCCCCGCCGGTACCATCGTAAACTGTTCCCCCTTTAATGATGACGTCGAAGGGCGCGTCAGCCGCAGCGATCTGTCCGCCGCCGACGATCACGGTAAAAAATAAATAGCCAAGCCAGGTTTGCATTCCGAGTTATCTCATAGATAACCTTTCCCGCCAGAGCGCTCCATTCAAAGAAGCGCTAGTAAATTTCGCTTCGCTTATGCAACCCCGCGGGTGGCGACTTCTAAGTCGTCCAACCAAGCAAAATATAAACGCCGGCGACTTAGACGTCGCCGCTCCCCAGTCAGGCGATCTTGCTAGTAGGCTTGGGGAAGCGGGCCGACATTCTGCGGTTCACCCGGCAACGCCTGTTTCCTTTTCGCGTTCGTATCCACCATTACTTCCGAACTCGGGTTGGAGGAAATGCAGCCGGAAAGAGCGACCGCCAACAAACAGATCACTGCGATTTTAAACTTTCGATCCATCGCGAAACAATACCTTATTTGCGAACTGAGGAATTTTCCAGTCCGGGAAGGCGTGAGGATTCATGTTGCAAGAAAGCAAGCGAATGAAGCAACGCACAACAATCGGCAAAATTATGAGGAACCAGTCGCCTGGCTCCCGGTAAAATAACCGGCTCGTGCAAACGGTGGCCAAATTAGCCTAATTACTTTGCCGATTCCGTTAGCAAACGGACGAGTTCATCTTTCCACAACGCCGCGATGGTGTGGCTGCCGTGACCGCGCGTTTTCTCACTTAAGGGAATTACTAGTGCGCGGCCATGTGGAATGCGTTTAATTTCGCGCTCGAGAATTCCGAGTTCGGGCGGATTGATCAGGTCATCGGCGGAATTGATCGCAAGCAACGGTGCGCGAATTTTTTCCAGGTCTGGACCGGGATCGTAATCGCGCGACGCTTCCAACGCGTAAAGGACATCGTTGGCATCGTCGGCCTTCACAATATCCGCGACGAATTTGTCCAGAGCTTCATCCGTTTTCGCGAGGGCGGGTGCTTCTTTTTGTCGCAACACGGGGTTGCTGCTCATGAACCAAAGCATTTCGGCAGCAGTGCGCAGACTCGGCGGTTGCGTTTTGTATTCGCCGCCGCTCCATCCCGGATCATCGCGGATGGCATCGATGATGACGCGACGCCAGGCGCGGTTTCGTCCGGAAATTTGCGTAGGCAAACTCGCCAGCGGCATAAGCGCATCCATAAAATCGGGATGCATTTCGCCCCAGAGCCAGGTATGCATCCCGCCCATCGACGTTCCCATCACCAACCGCGCGTGATTCACTCCGAGCCCGTCAGTCAGTAGTCGATATTGCGCGTCGACCATATCGCGGTAGCCGTAGCGCGGAAATTTCGCGCGCAAACCATCGCTCGGCTTGCTCGATTTGCCGTGACCAATTCCATCCGGCAAGACGATGAAAAATTTCGTGGCATCGAGCGGCTGACCATTGCCGAAAAGTTCGCCGGCAAATTCCGGGCGAATGAATTGCGCGCCGCTTCCAGTCGTTCCATGCATGATCAGCACGGCGTTCGTCGTTTTTCCCTGCGAATCTTTATCAGCCGTCCCCAGGGTACGATAATGGATGCGCAACTCCGGCAGCGTTTCGCCACTCGTGAACTTGAAATCGCGAATCGCGTAATCGCTTTCCGCCGGTGCGGGATAATCGCCCGCGCCGACAAATCGGCCCGCGGCAAGGAGAAATGCCGCGGCAAGTGGGCAACGCATCATTGCCGTGTTTAACATTACCGCTGCCGCGTTTCCAGTCAGCTTGACACCGATTTGAAGTTTCGAGTGAATGGATGGCATTCGCGGTTGCGGATAAGCGATGGAACGTCCCTGGTCAGTCGAAAATTTGATTGAGTTCATCGTAGACTCGGCCCGGCGTGGTCGTGCCGACTCCACGCCGTTTCATCACTTACAGTTCGATCGCGTTTTTCCGGATGATTTTTACAGCGCGATGTTGCAGGCAATGCCGGCATCGGAGGATTACCGCGCCATGTCCGGCAAAACAAAGATGGCAAGCAGCCGACCCGATGGGAAACCGACTCGGGCCAAGATCGATCTCTTTCCCGAATATCTTCGGCATCTCTCTTCCGAAAAGCGCGCGATTTGGGATGTCGTGGGACAGGCGCTTCGTTCGAAAGAATTGGGGCGAGTCTTCATGGAACGACTCGCGCCCGGGCTGCAGCGCCGGTTCGGCGCAAACTTCGCCAGGGTGCGGCTGTATCCAGTCCCGATTTTGACCCGCGACATCCCCGGCTATCGCGTTTTCAAACACACCGACAGTTTGTGGAAGGGAATCACCGTCCAGCTTTATCTGCCGCCGGACAATTCGATCACGCACATCGGCACGATTTTTCACGAGCGTTTACCGGACGGGCAGAAGCCCAGGAGAAAGCAGATGCCATTCGCGCGAAATACCGGCTACGCCTTTGCCGTGGCTGATAATACCTGGCACTCGGCTGATACGGTGGGTCCCGAGGTGATAACACGCGACAGTATTTTGCTCACTTACTTTGTCGATCGCGGGGCGTGGCGATTTTTTCGCAACCGCGGCCGTCGGATGGGCAACGCTATCCTTAATGAGCTGCGTAACTTGAGGCGCTAACGTCAATCAACGGCTAAGTTAAGATTTTCAAGCCCAGTCCGGCTCGGAACATTCGTGCTTCGTCATTCACCGAGAGACCTCTCTCTCTACTCACGAACCTTAAGGTACGAGCCGGGCCGCACCGAAGGTTCCCATATTAAGCGACGCATGCTATACCGGTGACATGGTCGAACCAGTTGGCAAGATCGACAGACCGGAGCCGCGTTGGCAGGCGGTGCTGGCGTTGCTCGCCGTTGGTGGAATTTATGTGGCGTTGCCAAGGGCTTTAATTGTGGGCCCGAAATGGGCACTCCCCGTTTTTATCGTGGTGTTGCTCACGCCGACCGTGGTCGCGCATCGCACGGGCAAACTTTCCTGGAACCGCACGCTCGGGATTATTATCAGCAGTGTCATCACCCTGGCCCTGATCGCATCGGTTGGTTTGCTGGTCGCGGCCGTGCCCTCACACAAGGAAACACCGGTTGAGCTCTTGTCTTCCGGGGCCGAGCTCTGGCTTACCAACGTGCTCGTCTTCGCGCTTTGGTACTGGCGGCTGGACGGCGGCGGGCCAACGCTGCGCCAGCAAATGCGCGAATTCGGCAGCCGCAGTTTCGTCTTTCCACAGATGCAGATCGAGAAAACCGAGCGCGGTCGATTCGAATGCAGCGGATGGCGACCGCATTTTATCGATTACCTTTTTATTGCGCTTACGCAAAGCTCGACCTTTGGTCCGACTGACGCGCCGCTGTTGGCGCGATGGGCCAAAATTCTGGCCATGGTCCAAATCTGCATCTCCTTGACTATCGTCATCCTTCTCATCTCGCGCGCAGTTGGCGTGCTGTAGACCTCGCCAAAAAAGGATTTGTCGTGCTGGAACTACGGCCCGGCGCCTGCATTGGCCAGAGTCCATATTTGAAGCCAACGCGAATGCGACCGTCTAAATCTCGTTAGCCATTTTGGTTGGAGGGACACGCGCCGTCGTGTCCCAAACATCTGGGAGCCCTCCAGCGCCTGCAAATCACGGGAACAGCGCCAAAAACCGCACGTCAAAAATTTACAAAAAATTACTTGACATGATCCAGCGTCGGCCTTTACACGGTAAAGAGAGAAAAATGGCCGGGGGGCACAAGGGGCGAAGCCGCTATCGAGGCTTGCGACAGGTGTAGGTGTTGGTGGGTGAGTCTGATTCGGCATGGTCCTGAGCGTTACGTTCGACCACCCACTTAAAGAAATCACCACATGTAAAAATCAAAAGGAGGAGACGCCATGCGCCCGACAACTCTGCTGCGACTGTCGATAGCTTGCTTGCTGATGCTAGCGGCCTTGATCATTATTTCTCAAATCGTTTCGGGACAGCCTGACACAATAGAGGATGAAACAATACAGGCTGCGCCGGTCTACAACCCGTATCCGCCCGGGATTCTCCCGCCCGATTTGAACGCAGAGATCAATAGGGTCCTGCGGGAGATAGATGTCATCGAAGCTAGAGCGCTTGCACAGTGGCACGCCTTACCGAAGCCAACACTGACGGGTCAACCGCCAACTCTTCAGGGTACCGGATACCAGGCTGTACAAGTACTCGGTAAGCTGATGAATTTCGACAAGAACATGTCGCCGGGAAGGAATTCAGCGTGCGCCTCTTGCCACATGCCGTACGCCGGTTTCAGCGGACCGATCCCGTCAGTGAATCTGACGATGATCGCCTATCCGGGAACGGCCCACTTCCGAGCCGGCAAGCGGACGGCGCAGAGATACACTTATTCACCGAGATTTCCTGTTCTCGAGCTCTACCCAGACCAAGCCCTACTCGTTGGCGGAAACTTCTGGGATGGACGCTCGACCGGATATTTGCTACAGAGTGCCGATGCCGAGCAGGCACAGCATCCTCCCGTCGATACCCAAGAGATGGGCAATCCTGACACTGCTTGCATCGCGTTCAAGCTTTCGCAGGCTGTGTACAGACCTCTCTTCGAAGAGCTATACGGCAAAGACTCCTTGAATATCAAGTTCCCGCATGACACCGAAGAGTTCTGCGAAACTCCAGGAGGGGCTAAGGGCTTCGGCACGGACACCACCCCGGTTAAGCTGAGTACGGAAGACCGCACCAAGGCAGACGAGGTCTATAACCACTGGGCCCAGGCCATTGATGCATACGAGCAGTCCGTGCAGGTCAGCGCTTTCACGTCGAAATTTGACGCGATGCTGGCCGGCAACTACACGCTGACACCAGACGAGCAGGCCGGCTACAACCTGTTCAAAGGCAAAGGCAATTGCAACTCGTGTCACGTCGACGGAAGAGGGACGACTCTGATGCCCGGCCAGACGGACACCAGCACAACCGCGACGGCGAACCCTCCTCTGTTCACCTGCTTCGGCTCGGCCAATGAAGGGGTGCCCCTGAATCCCAGAAATGCCTTTTACTATCAGACCAAGCCAGATCCATTCGGGTTCACTCCCAATCCCCTCGGCTTCGGCTATCGAGACCTCGGCATGGGGACCTTCCTCAGAAGCGGTTTCGGTTCCGGCGACAACCCGAACCGGACGTGGATACAATTTGCACCGACCGTGGACGGCCAAATGCAGGTCGCTACGGCGCGCAATGCGGCTATGGCGCCTCCACAGTGTCCCACCACCGAGGCGCCCGGGCCCTACTTCCAGAAGGAGTTCTTTCACAACGGCTACATGAAGAGCCTGAAGCAACTCGTGCATTTCTACAATACGCGCGACGTGTATCCGTACGATGTCACCTCCGGACACTGCCCGCCGGGAACGACTGAGAAAGTGGACTGCTGGCCCAGGCCCGAGGTCCCATCCCCGACGACCATCGACATGACGACTGGGAAGCTCGGCTTGACGGATCACGAGGAGGATCTGATCGTTATCTTTCTGCAAACACTCTCGGATGGTTTCACGACACCTTACGCCAACGCCGATACCTTTACGGGTCGTTGCGCGACCGGTGGTTCGGCAAAGACTCAAGGTAATCAGTTCCTCATCCCGACTCCGCCGCTTCCGCCTTGCGCACCGGAGGTCTGCGGTGTCGCGCCTGTGCCCAATCCGCCCATTCCGTAGCGGCAGATGCAAAAACGGCGGATGCAAGGTGGACGAGCGAGCGAGACATAGACACTTGGGGGGCGCGCGCCCCACAAGTCCCTTGCAGCATCTTTCCAAGGGAACGGCAATTGGAGCTCTGTCCATGAATAGACTGCTTCTGACACTGGCGATTGCGACCACGCTCGACAGCCTGCTCGTTTCCAACCCTGCCGCCGCTCAGGTCCTTCCTCCTGCCCAGAGAGCCGAGCGCGTCAAGATCACCAAAGGGCCAGAGCTCGAGTCGGCCACGGACCATTTGACCATTATCACGTGGACAACCAACAACCCTGGGGGGGGACGACGTGCATTACGGCATCGTGTACTACGGTACTGATCCCAATGACCTGAGCCAGACGGCGAAATCTCCCCTCAGGCTGAACCAGGGCCATCCAGAGACCATTTTCCGGGTGCGCGTGACCGGCCTTACGCCGCGGACGACCTATTACTACCGGGTGACCTCAATGGAGAGCAATGGTAAGAGTGATAGGGTGAATAGCACTGTCCAGCGATTCACCACGCCCGGACCCGGCGAGCGGATCGTATCTAATGCTCAATGAAGCCGCTCTGAGCTCAATGAAGTAAAGTCCGCACCCGAATTGGGTCAGGGACCCGCCGCATGCAGCGCCCATATCGTTCGCGTATTTTTGTTTGCAACGGCTATCGCGGCCACGTTCAAAAGTCGCCGACGCAGCAGCTCGTCAAGCCAGGGACGACTGTCGTTCCTGGCTTCTAGAGCTGCCCCCGTAGAAGCAAGTGAATGGCTGCGGCCAACACGAACACCGCCAGCACGCTACCGAGGTACAGCAGCGCGAACCAACCGAGCCGCGACCGCAGAGAAGAGCGCTCTGAGACGTCTTTCATCAATGATAGCCCTCGTCGCCGCGACGCACTTTGCCGCGGAACACCCAGTAAGCCAGCGCCGTGTAGGCAAGAATGATTGGCAGGATGATCGCCACGCCGACGAGTACGAAAATCTGGCTTGACCGAGGCGCCGAGGCAGCCCAGATGGTCAGGCTCGGCGGCACGATGTTCGGAAAGATGCTGATCAGCAGGCCGCTGTAGCCGAGAAAGATGATGGCTTCCATCAAGATGAACGCGCGCGCCTCGTGGCCGGAATCCGCCGAGCGGAAGATGCCGATGACGCAGGCCAGCACGAGCAGCGGTACCGGCGCAAAGTAAACGAAATTGTGTCCGCCGAACCAACGTTGCGCGACGGCTGGTTGACCGAGCACGGTCCACAGGCTGATTACTCCGATGATTGCGAGCAGTACCAACGACGACGGCTTCAGCAGCACCCGCGTGCGCCGTTGTAGATCCCCGTCGGTCTTCATGACGAGCCAACCGCAGCCGAGCGTCGCGTAGGTGACCAGGAGCCCCAGCCCGCAGAACACCGAAAACGGCGACAGCCAGTCGAATGCGTCGCCGGCAAATCTGCCATCGACGATCTTGATACCCTGGAGCAGCGTGCCGAGGATCATGCCCTGGCAGAACGTCGCCGTTGCCGATCCCATGATGAAGGCGAGATCCCAAAGGTTCTGCGTGCGTCGCGCCTTGGCGCGAATCTCGAAGGCGACGCCGCGGAAAATCAGGCCGCAAAGCATCGCTATCACCGGAAGATAGACGGCCGGAAGCAACGTGGAGTACGCGACGGGAAATACGGCGTAGAGGCAAGCGCCGCCGAACACCAGCCAGGTCTCGTTGCCGTCCCAGACCGGAGCGACCGTGTTCAGCATGACCTCCCGCTCGCCTTCGCGATCAAAGAACGGAAACAGAAGGCCAACGCCGAGATCGAAGCCATCCAGCAGCAGGTAGAGGAACACGCCGAAGCCGATGATGCCTGCCCAGATAGTTGGAAGATCGATCGTCATGAGTGCCTCACTCGTCGATCGGATCGGTGGCGCGCGACATCGGTCGGCGGTCGAAGCGTGCAATGCTCTTGCCGACGTCGCCCTGTACGTCGGCCGCCTGGTCGCCAACATCCGGTCCCTTCGCCATCAGCTTCAACATGTAGTAGATGCCCGTACCGAAGACGAGGAAATAGACAATGATGAAGATCAATAGCGACGTCCCGACTTGTTGCGAAGACAAAGGCGAGGCGGCATCCGCGGTGCGCAGCACGCCGTAGACGACCCAGGGTTGGCGTCCTACTTCTGTGGTGATCCAGCCCGCGAGCAATGCGATCAGACCCGACGGCCCCATAGCCAGGGCGAAGCGTTGGAACCAGCGCGTGTCATAGAGTTTGTTGCGCAAGCGAAGTACCAGTCCGAGCACGCCGAGCAGGAGCATAAGTAGGCCCATGCCGACCATGGTGCGGAAGCTCCAGAACACGATCGTCGAATCGGGGCGGTCCTCGGGCGCGAACTCCTTCAGGCCACGGATTTCGCCACTCCATGTGTGCGTCAGGATCAGGCTGCCGAGATGGGGTACCGATAAGGCGTATTTCGTTCGCTCCTCCTGCATGTCTGGCCACCCGACGAGATTCAGTGACGTGCCACCCTTCTCTGTTTCCCAAAGGCCTTCGATCGCAGCGATCTTGGCCGGTTGGTGCTCGCGCGTATTGAGGCCGTGCGCGTCCCCAGCGATCATCTGGATTGGCGCGGTCACTAGAATCATGCCGGCTGCCATCGAGAATGACTTCCTGATGCCCGCGCCGCTGCGGCCGTTGAGTAGATGCCACGCGGCGCAGCCCGCCACGATGGTCGCCGCCACGATGAAGGCCGCAAGCGACATATGAACGAGCCGGAACGGGAACGAAGGATTGAAGATGATTTTCAACCAGTCGAGCGGCACAACTCTGCCGTCGACGATCTGGAAACCTTGAGGGGTCTGCATCCAGCTGTTCGAAGCAAGGATCCAGAACGTCGAGAGCAACGTACCGACCGCGACAAGGACCGTGGCGAGAAAATGCATTCGTGGACCGACGCGTGTCCAGCCGAAAAGCATGATGCCGAGAAAGCCAGCTTCGAGGAAAAAGGCTGTCAGGACCTCGTAGGTGAGCAGCGGTCCGTTGACGGAGCCGGCGAAGCGGGCGAAGCCGGCCCAGTTGGCGCCGAATTCGTAGCTCATGACGACACCGGAGACGACGCCCATGCCGAAACCGACCGCGAAAATCTTCGACCAGAAGAAGAACAGTTCGCGATAAACCAACTTGCCGGTTCTCAGCCAGAGGCCTTCGAGCACGACGAGATAGCTTGCGAGCCCGATGCTGATCGCGGGGAAGATGATGTGGGCCGAGATCGTGAACGCGAACTGCAGCCGCGCGAGTACCAGGACGTCACTCGTCTCGAGCATCAGACTTGCACTCCTCTCCCAAACCGCACCGGAGTCTGCTTTCGCGAGTCCACGCAAGCAGGATGCCCCGGTGTGATCACAAAAAATAGGACGTTCCTTCCTTTGCTTGGCACCCCAGCCGCCGCCCAAAGGACCGAGCGAGGCGATGAAGAACTCCTTGGTCTTCGGGTTGACGCCATATTGATTGGGCGTCAGCAGATCGGCGTGGTGTCCGGCGATGACCCGGGTTGGGATCGCCGGCTCCAAGGCCTTGAACACCGTGTCGATCACGGTCATCGGATAGGTCATCCATTTGCGCATCGGCGCGGG
>Ga0137412_10004819_pt1 | contig 10771 bp, 7 predicted proteins | sample CZODoug2_1_16fun_FD_122160 | JGI IMG/M metagenome (GOLD analysis project Ga0137412, IMG submission 122160) | Vadose zone soil fungal communities from Angelo Coast Range Reserve, California, USA - CZODoug2_1_16fungal (Hybrid Assembly) | ecosystem: Environmental > Terrestrial > Soil > Vadose zone... | reverse complement strand
TGATCTCCGCGCGTCGGCCCCGGGGTGATGAACACCTGCTGCGCCTGGAGCTGAGGATTGCCTTTCGCATCTTTCTTATCGACCGTGATGAATACGGTTGCGCCGTAGGGGTTGTAGGTGATCGCCGTCTGGGGAAGAGTCAGATAGGTCTTCTTCTCGCCTGAATCCACGGCGGCGCGCCCGAACATGCCGGGCAACAACTGTTTCTTCGGGTTCGCCACCGTGGCCTCGATCTGCACGTTGCGGGTGGTGGTGTCGATTTTCGCATCGATCGCCGTCACCTTGCCGCTGAAGGTCTGTCCAAGATAGGCGTCGCTCAGCACCGCCACCGCCTGACCCAGCGCTACCGCGCTGATTTGTTGTTGCGGCAGATTGAAGTCGATGAAGATGGGATCGATGGTCTGCAGCGTAACCACCTTGTCGCCCGGGTTCAGGTACTGGCCCGGATTGATGAGCGTGATGCCGAGGCGCCCAGCAAACGGCGCGCGAATCGTCTTCTTGTCGATCGTCGCCTGCTGACTCGCAGCCTGGGCGCGCTTGCTCTTCAAATCGGCCTCGTCGCTGTCGACCTGCGCTTGGGAGATCGCTTCGGCAGCCAGTTGCACCCGGTCGCGGGTCAACGTGATCTGCGCCAAGTCCGCGGCCGCCTTGAGCGAGGCCAGCGTTGCGAGATCGGAATCCGCGTTCAGCTGGATCAGGACCACGCCCGCCTTGACTTCATCGCCCGATTTGAACCGGATCTCGCGCACCAAGCCCGCGATTTCGGTGGTGACGTCCACACCTCTCAGGGCGCGCAAGCTGCCCACCGCGTTCAGCCGAGGCTGCCAGTCCTGCGTGGTGGCCTTTATGGCCGTCACCACCACCGGTGGTTGCGGAGCCGCTCCCTGGGCAATCTGCTGCATGATGTTGCGGAACACCACGAAGCCGATCCCGGCAACCAGTAGGACAACCCCCAAAATCATGATGATCATGCGTTTCGTCACGGAATTTCTCTCGGTTTTTGGAAGTGTCTGTCGTGGGTTCGGCAAGCAATCATCACTGCGCTTGCGGGGAACGCGCCGTGGTTGAAATGTCCGCAAGCGCATCGTTGCGGTTCCACCAACCGCCGCCCAATGCTTGAAACAGAGCCGCGGTATCGGCGTAGCGCTGCGCGCGTGCCTTGACCAACGCAATGGCCGCGGTTTGATAGCTTTGCTCAGCGGTCAATACTTGCAGATGGCTCGCGGCGCCGCTCTTGTACTGCGCCTGGACCAAGTTCAGGCTTTCCACGGCCGTACGTTCGGCCGTGGTCTCAGCAGCCAGGGCATCCGCGTCGGCCTGCAGCGCATACAATGTGTTGGATACGTTCTGAAAGGCGGTGATGACGGTACTCCTATAGTTCGCCGCCGCCTGCTGCGCGGCGGCGACCGCGGCACGGCGCTGGTGCATCAACTGGCCGCCCTTGAAGATCGGCTGCGTCACGCCGCCGATGAGGCTCCACACCACGGAAGAAGATTTGAAGACGTCCGAGAATTTGGTGGCCTCGCCGCCGTAACTGCCGGTCAAGGTGAGTTGCGGCAGCATGTTGGCCGTGGCCACGCCGATTTGCGCGGTGGCCTGATGCAGCAACGCCGAGTATTCGCGCACGTCCGGGCGTTGCTCGACGAACTTCGACGGCAGACTCACCGGCAAGTCCTGCGGTATGTTCAGCGAGTCCAGATTGAATTCGGCTCCGGTGTAAGCAGCCGGGAGATCGCCGACGTAGGCCGCGAGCTGGTTGCGCTGCTGCGCCAGCAGACTGCGCAACGGCGGCAGGGTCGCGAGCGTGGCTTGCAGAGTTGACTGCTGCTGCAACACGTCGGTGCGGGAGGCGCTGCCGGCGCCGACGCGACGCTGCGTGATATCGAGCAGCTTCTGCTGCGAGTGTGCAATCTCATCCGTGGCCAAAATCTGCGCGCGCAACGAGGCCTCGTTGATGGCCGCCGTGACGATGTTCGCGGTGAGAGTGAGATAGCTTGCCTCGAGCGCGAACTGCTGGTATTCGGCTTGGGCTTGGAGCGCCTCGACCTGGCGCCGCGTGCCGCCGAACGCATCGAGGGTGTACGACACATTCACCGAGGCGGTCTGGAGGTTGTAGAAATAGGAAGCCGGGAATCCGGGAATTCCAAAAGCAGCGCCGGATCCCTTCTGCCGTTCGCTTTGGGCCGTACCCGATACGCTGGGATAGTAGCTTCCGCGCTGGGCCGCGGTGGTCTCATTCGCCTGCCGCAGCGCCGCCTGCGCCGCCTGCAGCGTCGGGCTGTTCTTGAGTGCGCGCTCGATCAGAGCATTGAGCGGTGCGGACTGGAACAAGGTCCACCACTGACCGGGGATGTCCATGCCGTCGACGAAGCGCTGCGCTTCGCCGCCGGGCAATGCCGTTGCCGTGGTCTTGGGCGCGATCTGACCGGGGGGTGCGAAACTCGCGTCGCGCGGCGCCTCGGGTGCCTTGAAATTCGGACCGACCGCACAGGCCGCGAGCAGACCTGCGGCAGCGACCGTAACGCATGCGGCCGGACCGGCGGTCTTTGGCAGGGGATGGTTCATGGTTTAGGCGCCGTCGTAGGTGAGTCGAAGCATGCGTATCGGTGGTGCGGCGCGGCGTCCAAGGCTCGAATTGGATGGATTCAAGAGCCGGGCGAGGTCATCCACGGCTAAAAAATGACACGGCTGGCATCGCATTGCAAGAATATTCACAAAATGGATATTCATTTGATAAACTATAACCTATTAAATAATTAGTACACGAATGAATAATTCAGATACCCAATTTGACAAGCTGGAGGCGAATTTGCGCGCCCTGAGCGCGCGCGTCCCAGATCTGCCGTTCACGGAGATCTTGCTCTGCCGCCTGTTGATACATGTCGGTCGCGAGATGGCCTCGGGTTTCGAACAAAAGATCCGGCCGTTCGGGCTCGCCGAGGCGGAGTTTCGGGTGCTCATGACCTTGTTCTCGCAGCCCGAAGGCGTCGCGCACCCGAGCGACTTGTGCGCGCGGGCGGGGCAGAGCCCGGCCAATATGTCGCGAATCAGCGATGCCCTGGTGGGCCGCGACCTGATTACGCGAGTGCTCAGCGTTCAGGATCGGCGGCGCATGGTTCTGCGCATCACCGAGCAGGGTGAGGACTTGGTGCGCCGCTTGCTGCCCAAGCTGTTCGGGTCGCTGCGCGTCATGTACGCGGAATTTTCCGAGTCGGATCTGCAACAACTGACCTCGCAGCTCAAGCGCCTGTATGCGAATCTGGACCAGGCCGATAAGCCTGAGGCTGCGGGGCCGGCCGTATGATGGGCTGGCGATCTGCCGCGATCGCGATCGCACTCTTCGGCGTCGGCTGCGCCGGGCTGCCGCAGAAACAGAAACCCGTGCAATTGACGAGTGCGGCGCCGTTGGACGGACTCGACATCGCGAGCGGCGGCGACTGGCCGGCCCAGGAATGGTGGAAGCGCTATCAGGATTCCACGCTCGATCGATTGATCGAACTTGGGCTGGCGTCCTCTCCGACATTGGCCACGGCGCATGCCCGTTATGATTCAGCGCGCCAATCGGTGCGCGTCGCGGGCGCGGAGTCCGGAGTGCGCGTCGACGCCAACGCTGACGCCGAACGGCAACGGTTGAGCGAGAACGGCATGTTCCCGCCGCGGCTGCTCGGCTTTACCTGGTACAACCAGTTTGATTTGGGAGTGCAGGCGAGCTACACCTTCGACTGGTGGGGCAAGCAGCGCGACTCGATCGAGGCCGCCATGGACCAGGCGCACGCGGCGCAAGCGGACCGCAGCGCCGCCGCATTGATGCTTGCGAGCTCGATTGCGGATACCTATTTTGGTTGGCAGGCCGATCAGGGCCGCATCGCCATTGCGCGTGAGCGCGCGGGCGTCGTGGAAGATGAAGGCGCGATCGTGGGCGCCCGCGTCAAGGCGGACTTGGACGCCGCAGAGGACACCGATCGCTCCGACCTTGCATTGGCGTCCGCCCGCGAAGTGATCGCGGCACTGGAGGGATCGGCGAAGCTGCGCGTCGTCGCGCTGGCCGCATTGGTCGGCCGGTCCATCGCCGAATTGCCGGCGCTGCAGGCGAAACCGCTGCCCGCGCTGTCCGGTAACTTGCCGGACGATGTCAAAATCGATCTGATTTCGCGCCGCGCGGACATCACGGCCAGCCGCTGGCGCGTGGAAGCTGCAGAGAAGAATCGGGATTCCGCACGCGCCGAATTCTTTCCGGACGTGAGCATCAATGCGCTGCTGGGTCTCTCCAGCATCAATGCCGGTAAATTGCTCGAGTACGGCAGCCGGGTTCCGCAGGTCGGCGCGGCCGTTCATTTGCCCATATTCGATGCCGGCCGTCTCAAGGCGCGCTACGGAGCCTCGCAGGCTGCGATCGATACCGCGGTGGCGAGCTATCAAGACACGGTGGTCAGCGCCGCCCGCGACGTGGCGACGCAGGCATCGACTCGGGCGCAAATTGCGGCACAGCGAACGCAACGTGTGATCGAGGTCGACGCGGCGCACCAGCTTCAGCGCAGCGCCGCGGCGCGGGTCAGGCAGGGAATCATCGACGCGAGGACCGAACTCACCGCGACGGAGTCCTGGATGGAACAGCGCGATGCGCTGCTGCAGCTCGATGCGGCGGCCCTGTCGGCGGACATCGCCTTGCAGCGCGCCCTGGGCGGCGGTTACGAGAGCCCGCAGCAACTTGCGAATTCCCATTCGACCGACATCGCGACGACACAATGAACGCAAACGTAGATCCTGCAGCCTCGTCGCCCGCGACGGCCAACGGCAAACGCCGCAATATCCTCATGCTCATTGCGGCGATCTTCATCGCACTGGGCCTGCTGTGGGGAGCATATTGGGTCTTGGTGCTGGCGAAACGCGAGCAGACCGACGATGCCTATGTGAACGGCAACAAGGTGGTCATCTCGGCGCAGATTTCCGGCACGGTGATCGCGGTGCTCGCGGATGATACCCAGCTGGTCAAGGCGGGCCAGGTTCTGGTGCGTCTCGATCCCGTCGATGCGCAAACCAATTTGAGCCGCACGGCCGGCGCATTGGCGCAGACCGTTCGCCAGGTGCGCCAGGAAAAATCCACGGCCGATCAATACGACTCTCTCATCGACACCCGACGATTGGAACTCGCGCGTGCGCAGGCGGATCTGGTCAAACGCGAGCCGCTGCTCGCCGAGCGCGCCATTGCGCCGGAAGAGGTGCGCCATGCACGCGAAAGCGTCGAAATGGCGCGCGCCGCGCTGACCCAGGCCGTGCGCCAAGCGAGGTCCTCGCACGCCTTGGTCGACGGCACGCAAGTGGCGGACAATCCTTCGGTATTGCAAGCCAAGGCGGCATACCGCGATGCGTGGATCGCCGCGGAGCGCAATGCCGTGGTGGCCCCGGTTACCGGGTACGTGGCCGAACGCAGCGTGCAATTGGGCCAGCACATCCAGGCGGGGCAGGCGCTCATGACCGTGATCCCGCTGAACTCATTGTGGGTGGACGCGAATTTCAAGGAGGTGCAGTTGCGGCACCTGCATATCGGCCAGCCAGCCCAGGTGCGCAGCGATCTTTACGGCGGGTCCTTTATATTCCATGGCCATGTCAAGGGCATGTCGGCCGGCACCGGCGCCGCGTTCTCCTTGCTGCCGGCGCAGAACGCATCGGGCAATTGGATCAAAGTGGTGCAGCGGGTGCCGGTGCGAATACAAATCGATGACGCCGACCTCGTCAAGTCGCCGCTGCGCGTCGGCTTATCCGCCACGGTGACAGTGGACACAACCACTCGCGACGGGCCGGTACTGGCGGCGGAGGCGGGCGGCATGCCGGTCGGCGATACCCAGGTGTATACCCAGGATCTCGACAAAGCGAATGCCGAGGCCGACGCCATCGTGCATCGCAATCTCGACCCCGCCGGCTGAAGCAACCTCCATGGCAGAGCCGGCGAGGCCCGCTGCAGACTTCGAGTATCCGCCGTTGCACGGCGGCAAGCTCTTGTTCCTGACGGCGGCAATCGCCACCGCGTCGTTCATGGAGATTCTTGACATGACCATTGTCAACGTCTCCGTTCCCGCCATTTCCGGCAGTCTCGGCGTCAGTACCTCGGAGGGCACCTGGGCGGTCAGCTCCTACATGCTGGCGGCGGCGGTGATGCAGCCGCTGACCGGCTGGATCGGCCGCCGATTCGGCGAGGTCAGAACTTTCGTCACTTCCATTTTATTGTTCATGTGTTTCTCCGCCTTGTGCGGTCTCGCGACCAGCCTGCCGATGCTGGTCGGAGCGCGGCTCATTCAGGGGCTGGTGTCCGGTCCCATGATGTCGGTGGCGCAGGCCATCCTGCTGCGCAACTATCCGATCGAACGGCGCGGCATGGCGATCGCGCTATGGTCGATGGTGATCATCATTGCGCCGATATTCGGTCCCATCATCGGCGGGTGGATCACGGACAACTTGTCCTGGCCCTGGCTGTTCTACATCAATTTACCGGTGGGCGCGTTTTCCGCGGCGGCGAGCTGGTCGATCCTGCGCCACCGCGAGTCGAAGAAAGTGAAATTGCCCATCGACGTCATCGGGCTCACGCTGCTGATCATCGGTGTCGGCAGCCTGCAATTCATGCTGGACAACGGCAACGAGAAGGATTGGTTCAGCTCGCCCGTGATCATAGCCGCGGGCCTGGTCTCGCTCGTCAGCGTGACGTTTCTCATTCCGTGGGAACTCACCGACAAGCATCCGGTGATCGATCTGCATTTGTTCAGCCGGCGAAATTTTCGGGTGGGCACGTGCGTCATCGGCGTCGCCTATTTTGCATTGTCCGGCGTCAACATCATTTTTCCGCTTTGGCTGCAAACCACGGTCGGCTACACCGCCACCTGGGCCGGATTGGCGGTGGCTCCGGTTGGACTTCTGGCCCTGGTGGCGGCGCCCATCGTCGGCCGCAACATGAACCGCTTGAATTTGCGGCTCGCGGCCAGCTTCGCGTTCTGCGTGTTCGGCTTCGCCATCTTTTGGGCCGCAACCCTCAACGACACCGCGAACTTTACTCAATTCGCCACGCCGCGCTTTCTGCAAGGCTTGGGGATCGCATTTTTCTTCCTGCCGCTGAATCAAATCATGCTGTCGGGAGTTCCACCGAGCGACTTGGCATCCGCCTCGGGCTTGAGCAATTTCGTGCGCACGATGTCGGGCAGCGTTGCAACCGCGGTCACGGTCATGCTGTGGAACCGGCGCACCGACTATCACCACGCGGTGCTCACCGAACATGTCCGCAACTCCGCGGGCGCGTGGACTCAATACCAGGCGGATCTCGCCGCCCGCGGGATCTCGGGCACGGGCAGCTTTCAGTATGTCGATCAAGTCATCACGAACCAGGCGATGACATTGGGAGTCAATGACGTGTTCCATGTCCTGGGATGGATGTACCTGTTGTTGATTCCCTTCCTCTGGCTGGCCAAGCCGCCATTCGCTGCGCGCGGAGCCGACCCGGCCCACTGATCAAGGCATGCCATACCGTGTAGGATCTCGGCCACGCCGGTCAATACGTGGGTAGGTTCTTGAATTCACCATACATCGTTGCCGTTGGCGGCACATTGCGCGCCAATTCCTCGACCGAGAGAGCCATGCGGCACGTGCTCGCCGCCGCGGAACGCGCCGGAGCCAAAACCAAGCTGATCAGCGGTGCGGCGCTGCAATTGCCGCTGTACCAGCCCGACAATCCCGAACGCAGCGACGGCGCCCGAGACCTGGTGGCGGAACTCGCGCTGGCCGACGGCATCATCTTGGGCTCGCCGGGTTACCACGGCGGCATCTCAGGCCTGGTCAAGAACGCGTTGGACTATGCGGAAGATTTACGCACGGATGCGCGGCCCTATTTCAGCGGGCGCGCGGTCGGCTGCATCGCGACGGCGGGTGGGTGGCCCGCGGCGGTGAATACCCTGGGTGCCCTGCGCGACATGGTGCACGCACTGCGCGGCTGGCCGACGCCGCTCGGTGCCGCGATCAATTCGACGGAAAAAATATTCGACGAGCAGGGTACTTGTCAGGTGCAGCGCGTCGCGCAGATGCTCGATGTGATCGCCGTCGAAGTCATGGACTTTGTGCGGCGGGGAAAATGAGGGGAGAAGGGAAAATGAGGGGAAAAGGAATGATGCGTTATGTTTTGGGCCTGTTGTCGGTCGTGCTGGGATTTGCCTCTGAGGCCGCAACCGCACCGGCCGACCTCGTGCTGGTTCACGGCAAGATTCATACCGAGGATGCGAACCGCAGTGTCGTGCAGGCGATGGCGGTGCGCGGCAACAGCATCGTCGCGGTCGGTACCGATGAGGCCATCCGTGCGTATGTCGGCCAAAACACGCGGACCCTCGATCTCGGCGGTCGGGTGGTGTTGCCGGGCATCATCGATGCCCATACGCATCCGGCGCAAAGCGCGCAGGATCTGGGCAAGTGCAGTCTCGACGACAAGGCGCTCTCGCCGGCGGACATCAAGAGCCGGGTCGCAGGGTGCCTCAAGGAAAAGCCCGGCGAGGGCGCTCAATGGTTCGAAGTGGTCATGGTCAATCCGTCCGGACTGACGCTGAGCCTGGCGGACCTCGACGCGATGCTCGCCGACCGGCCCCTGCTGCTCACCGGATCGGACGGCCACACCGTCTGGGCCAATTCGTCCGCACTGAATCTCGCGCACATCTCGGCCGCCACCGTGGATCCTGCCGGCGGTCATATCGAACGCGATGCCGCGGGCCGGCCGACGGGTACGCTGCGCGACATCGCCGCCGAAATGGCGCTTGCCGCCAAGCCCACGGCCGGACTCGATTACGAGGCTTCGCAGCTCGACGGGGCCTTGGATTCCATGCGTGCAGTCGGCATCACATCCGTGCAGGACGCCGCCGTCGACGATCACACCATGCAGATTTACAAGCGTCTGTATGATACTCACCGGCTGAAAATGCGGGTGCGCGGATCGTTTCACTTGAAGAACCTTCACGAGCCCGCAAAGGTATTGATCGACCGGGCGACCCGGTTTCGCGCGAAATGGACGGTCGATCCCGACTTCTTGCGTGCCGACGCCGTTAAGATCTTTGCGGATGGCGTCATCGAGTATCCGTCGCAGACGGCGGCCCTGCTGGAACCCTATCTCGACGCCCGCGGCCATCCAACCAACAACCGTGGTCCCTCGTATTTCCGGCAGGGCGATTTGAATCAAATCGTGAGCGCGGCGGACGCCGCCGGCTTGACCGTGCACATTCACGCGATCGGCGATCGTGCGGTTCGCTCGGCGTTGGATGCGATTGCGGACGCCAGGCATCGCAATGGCGCCTTGGACAACCGCGACCAAATCGCGCATCTGGAACTCATCAATCCTGCCGACTTTCCACGCTTCAAGGAATTGGGAGTGATTGCCAATTTTCAGCTGCTCTGGGCGCAGCGCGACGACTACGTCGACAAGGCAACGATCGAGTATCTAGGCCCGCAACGCTCCCGGGATCTGTACCCGGCGCGCTCGCTGCGCGATGCGGGTGCCCTGATCGTCGGCGGCAGCGATTGGGGCGTGAGCAGCTTCAACGCTTTCATTGCCATGGAGCACGCCATCACCCGCTCCGAGGGCCGCGGCCACCCAGCATTATTGCCTGAGCAGAGTTTGACCCTCCAGGACATGATCGATGCATACACGATCAACGCTGCGTCGGCACTGAAGCAGGAGTCGATCACCGGCAGCCTCGAGGCCGGCAAGCGCGGCGATTTCATCGTGCTCGATCGCGACATTTTCTCGATAGATCCGTTCGAACTCCACGATACGCAGGTGCGGGCAACTTATCTCGATGGGCACGAGGTTTACTCGGCGAAAGCGAAGGTGAAAACAGCGATGCAATAGGCGGTCTTGCGCTCTCGGGGTCGACTGCTTGGACATAACGTACAGTTTCGTCGACTTTGTCGCCGCGGGGAGACGTCGGTCACGGTTTCAGCAGGCGTGCTTAGCCACTATCCTCACGGCGTTCGAACCGTTTATGGGAAGTCATGACAAATACGCCATTGACCGGGGAAATTTGGCACCTGAGCATTGACGACTTGCTCGCGCCTTTGCCGGAAACGGCCCGCCTCGGTGGTCCTGGACCCTTCGTGATCAATCTCAGCGCATCGACCGCGCCAATCGCTTTGCCCGACAAGGGCATCGCCGGCTGCCAGCACGCGAAGCTGTATCAGGTACAGCGCATGGAAGATCGGCGTCCACGCTACCGCCTGCGGCTAGGTCCATTCGCCGACGAGGACGAAGCAGAGGCCATGCTCAAGACAGTGCGAGAGTTCTATCCAGGCGCTCTCACGGCCACCGCGGACACCGACGACTTGCGAGCGATAGCGAACTTGCGCGCGAAATCGGAGGCGCCGCAAGGGTCTGCCGAAAAGGCTGCCGAGAAACCGGCCGTATCTGCCGTCCCGTTGCTGACAACCCCGGTGGCTGGGCCGTCGCCTACCGTCGTAGCCAAGCCGGCGGCCGCGCCACCCGCCCGCGCGACAGCGCCGGTTCCCAGCGCGCCACCCGCTCGAGCGATGCCCCCGGTTTCCGCTGCCGCGCCTGATCGCGCGCCGCCGCCGGTTGCCGCTGCGCCGCCCGCGCGCGCGACCCCGCCGGTTGCCGCTGCGCCGCCCGCTCGCGCGACCCCGCCGATTGCCACTGCGCCGCCCGCTCGCGCGACCCCGCCGGTTGCCGCTGCGCCGCCCGCTCGCGCGATACCGCCGGTTGCCGTTGCGCCGCCCGCTCGCGCGATACCGCCGGTTG
>Ga0137412_10004817_pt1 | contig 10772 bp, 8 predicted proteins | sample CZODoug2_1_16fun_FD_122160 | JGI IMG/M metagenome (GOLD analysis project Ga0137412, IMG submission 122160) | Vadose zone soil fungal communities from Angelo Coast Range Reserve, California, USA - CZODoug2_1_16fungal (Hybrid Assembly) | ecosystem: Environmental > Terrestrial > Soil > Vadose zone... | reverse complement strand
ACCGCCGCCGAACAACCGGGTGAAGCCGACATTGCTGCTGGTCAGTCCGAGCGATGTGGCGATGTGCCACAGCCCGAAGAGCAGCGACCCCGCCGCGGCCACACCGCGGAAGCCCCATGCGCGGTTCAGCGCGCCGTGCAGCACACCGCGGAACGCCAGCTCCTCGGGGATCACGGTTTGCAACGGGATGATGATCATCGATGCGATCAGCGCGCCCGACACCGTCGCGTAGTTGTTGTTCATGAACATCGGCCGGGTCCACGGCAGCAGCGTGCCGATCGCGATCACCGACAACACCACCGCGACTGCGGCCGCGGCATAACCCGCACCGGCCTTCCAGTGCTCGCGGCCCAGCCCGAGCTCGGCCCAGCCAAGGCCACGCGAACGAACAAGAACCAGCAGCCCGACCGCGGCGGCGGGCACGGTCGCGATGCTGGCCCACGGCGTCGTAAAATGCGCGATCAGGTTGGTGAGTGCCAGCACCACTACGACCACGCCGATATCGACGTAGGTACGGAAATGGTGCAGGGCAGCAAGTTGGCCCACCACTGGATGGGGGTGCGGGGCCACCGCCTGCTCAGACATTGCGCGCTAGTTTACCGGCGATTTCATTGGTTCTTGCTGAGCGTGGCCTGAGACAACGAGTTCGAGCGGTGCTCGGAGTCCCACGTCCAACCCGAGATGTCGGGGTCGTCCTCGCCGTGCTCGCGCGTGTAGCGGCGAGCGGCCAGCCGGGTGTCGAGCATCCGCTGGCGCAGCACCGCTGCCCGGTTGGCCAGCCCCTCGACCCGGTCGATGACGTCGATGACGAGATGGAATCGGTCCAGGTCGTTGAGCATCACCATGTCGAACGGTGTCGTCGTGGTGCCTCGCTCTTTGAACCCGCGCACATGCATCTGCGCGTGATTGGCCCGCCGGTACGTCAGCCGGTGAATCAGCCAGGGGTAGCCGTGGTAGGCGAAGATCACCGGCTTGTCGGTGGTGAACAAGGAGTCGAACTCGTGATCCGACAGCCCGTGCGGGTGCTCGGAATCCGGTTGCAGCCGCATCATGTCGACGACGTTGATCACACGCACCGCCAACGCGGGAAGTTCGCGCCGCAAGATGTCCGCGGCGGCCAGCGTCTCGAGCGTCGGGATGTCGCCAGCACACGCCAGCACCACGTCGGGCTCCCCGTTGGCGGTGCCCGCCCACTCCCAGATACCCAGGCCGCGGGTGCAATGCGCGATCGCGGAGTCCATGTCCAGATACGTCAGCGCCGGCTGCTTGCCCGCCACGATCACGTTGACGTAGTGGCGGCTGCGCAGGCAGTGATCGGCCACCGACAGCAGCGTGTTGGCGTCCGGCGGCAGGTACACCCGCACCACTTCGGGCCGCTTGTTGGCGACGTGGTCGATGAAGCCTGGATCCTGATGCGATGCGCCGTTGTGGTCCTGACGCCAAACATGAGATGTCAGAAGGTAATTCAGCGATGCGATCGGCCGCCGCCAGGGCAGGTTCCTACTGCTGGTCAGCCACTTGGCGTGCTGGTTGAGCATCGAGTCGACGATGTGCACGAACGCCTCGTAGCAGTTGAACAGCCCGTGCCTGCCGGTGAGCAGGTAGCCCTCCAGCCACCCCTGGCACAGATGCTCGGAGAGCACCTCCATCACGCGGCCCTCCGGTCCGAGGTTCTCGTCGTCGGGCTCGGTCTCGGCCAGCCACGCCTTGTCGGTCGACTCGAACACCGCCGACAGCCGGTTCGACGCGGTTTCGTCCGGTCCCATCAGCCGGAAGCGGTCGGGGTTGCGGGCGATCACGTCGCGAAGGAAGGTACCGAGCACCCGGGTGGCCTCGGCGGTTGTTGTCGCCGGTTTGTCCACGGCGACGGCGTAATCGGTGAAGTCCGGTAGGTCAAGGTCGCGCAGCAGCAGCCCGCCGTTCGCGTGCGGGTTGGCGCTCATCCTGCGCTGCCCGGTCGGCGCCAGCGCCCGCAGTTGCGGCCGAAGCACACCGTGCTCGTCGAACAGCTCCTCGGGCCGGTAGCTGCGCAGCCACGCCTCGAGTTGCGCCATGTGTTCGGGGTTGGTGTGCGTCTCGGACAGCGGCACCTGATGCGACCGCCAGGTGCCCTCCACCTTCTTGCCGTCCACCTCCTTCGGCCCGGTCCAGCCCTTCGGGGTGCGCAGCACGATCATCGGCCACAGCGGTCGGCCCGTCTCGCCGTCCAGCCGCGCCGCCTGCTGGATCGCGCCGATCTGGTCGAATGCCTCGTCGAATGCGGTGGCCAGCTGCTGGTGTACGTTGGCCGGATCGTCACCGGCGACGGTGATCGGCCGGTAGCCGTACCCGTAGAGCAGTGACTCGAGTTCCTCCTGCGGGATGCGGGCCAGCACCGTCGGGTTGGCGATCTTGTAGCCGTTGAGGTGCAGGATCGGCAGCACCGCGCCGTCGGTGACCGGGTTGAGGAACTTATTCGAATGCCAGCTGGCGGCGAGCGGACCGGTTTCGGCCTCGCCATCGCCGATCACGCACGCGACCACCAGATCCGGGTTGTCGAAGGCGGCGCCGTATGCGTGCACCAGCGCATAGCCCAGCTCGCCGCCCTCGTGGATCGACCCGGGTGTCTCTGCGGCGACGTGGCTGGGCACACCGCCGGGAAACGAGAACTGGCGGAACAGCTTTCGCAGGCCGTCGACATCCTCTTCGATGCCCGAATACACCTCGCTGTACGTGCCCTCCAGATAGGCGTTGGCGACAAGACCGGGACCGCCGTGACCGGGGCCCGTGATGTAGATGACGTTCAGGTCGCGATGGCGGATGATGCGGTTGAGGTGGGCGTAGATGAGGTTCAGCCCCGGTGTGGTGCCCCAGTGTCCGAGCAGGCGCGGCTTGATGTGCTCGGGCGCCAGCGGTTCGCGCAGCAACGGGTTGTCCAGCAGGTAGATCTGGCCCACCGACAGGTAATTGGCGGCACGCCAGTACGCGTTGATCAGTTCGAGTTCGCTGTCGGGCAGCGTTGGGGAAAGGGCCTCGGCGGTCATCTGCAGCATCTTCGTCTCGGTGGGTGAACAACGGGTGGGGAGCTTGTACCCGAATCGCTGCGCCCTAAGCACTAGCCTGACGGTCGTGCTGGGATTCGCGGTGCCTCAGTTCGGAGAGTCCGCCCACCTGAACGTCGGTGAGCTTGCCCGCTTCGCGTCGACGGCCGAACAACTCGGCGCCGACAGCCTCTGGGTGGGGGACCGGCTGCTGGCCGCGGTCAATCCGACGGTGGGCTACGTGGGCAAGGACACCATCCCCGAGCAGTTCCGCACCAACCTGGATCCGTTCATCGCGTTGACGGTGGCCGCAACCGCGACCACTTCGGCGCAACTGGGCAGCAGCGTGTTCGTCGCTCCCTGGTATCCGCCCGTTCAGCTCGCCCGGCAATTGACGAGTATCGACGTGATCAGCGGCGGTCGGCTGCTGCCCGGATTCGGTATCGGCTGGTCTCCGGAGGAGTACCAATCCGCCGGCGCTCCGTTTCGCCGCCGCGGCGCGCAACTCGACGAACTCCTGGACGCGCTCGACGCGCTGTGGACCGCCAACCCGGTTAGGCACGAGGGTGAGCGTTGGTCCGTCCCGGAATCGTGGGTGAACCTCAAGCCGGTCCAGCGGCCGCACCCGCCGATCTATCTCGGGGCGTTCACGCAGGCCGGGCTCAAGCGCATCGGCGAGCGCGCCGACGGCTGGATGGCCGGGGTCCAGGTCCCGGGCGGCCTGCATCTCGACACGCTCGACTGGCAGCGGCAGACCATCGACGACGCGGCCCGCGCGGCCGGTCGTGACCCGTCGGCGATCCACGCCTATGTGCGGGTCAACGTCGCCGAAGGCACTCCGGTGCACAAGGTCGCCGACGCCGCGCGGGTGCTGGCAGACAATGGCTACCCCAACGCGTTCGTCGACCTGCTGTACGTGGCGACCGGGACCGACGCCCACCTCGAGTGGGTGGAACGGCTGCTGGCCCGGTGAGCAACCGACTGCTCGAGACGCTTCGGGTGCTCGATGTCGGCGGCGCCGAATCCGACGCCGTCAGCCGGCTGTTCGCCGATCTCGGCGCCGACGTGCTGAAGATCGAACCGCCCGCAGGCAGCCCGGCGCGCCGCGGGCTACCCAGCGTGGCTGGTGCCAGCATCGCATTCGCACTGAACAACGCCAACAAGCGCAGCGCAGTCCTGGACCCCGACAGCGCGGGCGACCGCGACCGGTTCATCGAGCTGGCCGGCGCCGCCGACATCATGGTGGACGGCGGCAATCCGGCGGGCGCGGCCGCGTTCGGGACGTCGTGCGCGGCGCTGGCTGACCAGTTCGCGCATTTGGTTGCGCTGTCGGTCACCGATTTCGGCACCACAGGCCCGCACGCGTCGTGGCGGGCGACCGACCCGGTGCTGTACGCCATGTCGACCGCGTTGTCTCGTACCGGGCCGACGGCGGGAACACCGGTGCTGCCGCCGGTGGGGGTCGCATCCGCGACAGCGGCTGTGCAGGCGACGTGGGCCGCGCTGGCCGCTTACTATCACCGGTTACGTTGTGGCGCAGGAGAATACATCGATCTCTCGCGGTTCGAGGCGGTCGTACAGGGCCTCGATCCGCCGTTCGGGTCGGAGGGCCAGGCGGCCGTCGGGCTGAAGCGGTCCGGCGAGCTGTGGCGGGGCAGGCCGCGCAATCAGCAGATCTACCCGATATTTCGGTGTAAGAACGGATACGTCCGCATCTGTCTGCTGTCGGCTCGGCAGTGGCGGGGCATGTTCGCGTGGCTGGGTGAGCCCGAGCAGTTCGCCGACCCGAAGTTCGACAGTATCGCGGCCCGCTACGCCGCGTCACGCGAACTCAACGTCGCCATAGCCGATCTCGTCGCTGCGCACACGATGGACGACCTGGTGGCCGAGGGTCAACGTCGCGGAGTTCCGATCGCCGCTGTGCTCACGCCGGCCGAGACGTTGTCCTCGCACCATTTTCGCGCAGTCGGGGCACTGGCCGACGTCGAAGTCGCCGCTGGAGCCGGCGTGCCCGTTCCCGTCGGGCCATTCGTGGTCGACGGTGAGCATGTCGGGTACGCCCGTCCTGCGCGGTCGGTCGGCGCGGACGACGCCGCGTGGGCGACAAGACGTTCCGTCGCCTCGTCGGCAAGCGGCACGGCAGGCCGGCCGTTTGACGGCATGCGGATCCTCGACCTCGGCGTGATCGTGGCCGGGGGAGAGCTGGGCCGGCTGTTCGCCGACCTCGGCGCGGAGGTCATCAAGATCGAGAGCGCCGCGTATCCCGACGGGCTGCGCCAGACGCCGCCGGGCCAGGTGATGAGCAGGTCGTGGGCGTTGACCCACCGCAACGAGTACGGCCTGGGTCTGGACCTGCGGCATCCGTCGGGCGCCGAGATATTCGAGAAACTGGTCGCCCGCGCCGACGCGGTGTTCGCCAACTTCAAGCCGGGAACGCTTGCGTCGCTGGGGTTTTCCTACGAACGGTTGCGGGCGCTCAACCCGCGCATCGTGCTCGCCGAGAGCAGCGCATTCGGGGCCACCGGCCCGTGGAGCGAGCGAATGGGCTACGGCCCATTGGTCCGCGCCACCACAGGCGTCACCTGGCTGTGGACCTCTGAGGATGCCCCAGAGGGCAGCTTCTACGACGCCACCACGATCTTCCCCGATCACGTCTCGGCCAGGATCACCGCGATTGCCACACTGGCAGCGGTCATTGGCCGTGATCACACCGGAACCGGTGCGCACGTGCACATTTCGCAAGCTGAAGCGGCGGTGAATCAGCTCGCGACGGCCTATGTCGCGGAGGCCGCCCGCGCGGCGCGCCTTTTGGTGGCCGACCACCCCGCAGTGCATGCGGTCTACCCGTGCGACGGCGACGACGAATGGTGCGTGATTTCGCTGCGATCAGACGCCGATCGGGTTGGGTTGGCCGCGGCGATGGGCCGTGACACTCTTCCGCGTAACCGCGCCGAACTGATTGCCGCGGTCTCGGAGTGGACGTCGAGCCGGGACAAGACCGCCGTCGCCGAGGCATTGCAGCACGCGGGCTTGCCCGCCGCGCCGATGAACCGGGCCGTCGACGTGCTGACCGACCCGCAGATCACCTTCCGAAAAGTGTTCAGCGAGATGACCCATCCGCTCTTCGACGCGCCGATGCCCACCGAGACCGGCCCCGCGCCCTACCTGCACATTGCACCCGCCGAGCTTCGGCCCGCGCCGATGCCCGGCGAGCACACCCGCGAGATCTGCCAGAAGCTGCTCGCGCTGGACGCCGACGAGACCGAGCGACTGATCGCCGAAGGCGTCTTGTTCACTCACCAGGGGAGGTCATGATGGCCCGGCTGTTCATCGGCGGGACGTTCCGCGAGGCCGACAAGGTCGAGCCCGTGATCGAGGCCGCGACCGGGGATCCGCTCGGCGACGGTTCGGCCGACGTCGAACGCGCCACCGAGATAGCCCGATCGGTGCGCACCGGCACGATCGGTGTCAACGACTATCAGATGGACATCGCTGCGCCGTTCGGTGGCGTCAAGGCCAGCGGCATCGGCCGCGAGCTCGGCCCGGAGGGGCTGGCCGCCTATCAGACCCTCAAATCGATCTACCGGGTCGGCCCGTCAAACTAGAAACTATGCCCATCGACCCCAGGACGCCGGTGCTCATCGGCTACGGCCAGGTCAACCAACATGACGACCATCCCGGGGTTGAGCCCGTGGACCTGATGGTGGCGGCCGCCCGCGCCGCCGCGGATCCGCGGGTGCTCGAGGCCGTCGACTCGATCCGCGTCGTGAGCGTCCTGTCCTGGCGCTACCGCGATCCGGGGCTGCTGCTGGCCCAGCGCCTCCGCGCCAAGAACGCCGCGACCCGCTACACCGGGGTCGGCGGCAACGTTCCCCAGACGCTGGTCAACCAGGCGTGCCTGGACATCCAGACCGGTCGCACCGACGCAGTGCTGATCGCCGGGGCCGAAACCTGGCGTACCCGAACGCGATTGCGCGCAAGCGGGGCCAAGCCCGACTGGACGAGTCAAGACGAGTCCGTTCCGATCGCCGGGGGTGCCGACAACGGCGTGCCGATGGCCGGTCCCGCGGAGATCCGGATCAAATTGGACCGGCCTGCCTATGTCTATCCGATGTTCGAGCAGGCTCTGCGGATCGCGGCGGGGGAGTCAGCCGACGCCCATCTACACCGCATCGGTGAGCTGTGGTCGCAGTTCAGCGGGGTGGCCGCGAAGAATCCGCACGCGTGGAGCCGTGAGCCGCTGGCGCCCCACCAGATCTGGCAACCCAGTCCGCGCAACCGGATGATCAGCTGGCCCTACACCAAGCTGCTGAACTCCAACAACATGGTCGATCAGGGCGCGGCGCTGGTGCTCACGTCGGTCGACAGGGCGACCTATCTGCAAATCCCGTCGGAGCGTTGGGTTTTTCCGTACGCGGGCACGGATGCGCACGACACCTATGCCATCGGCGAGCGGGCGGAGTTCTACCGTTCGCCTGCGATCAGGATTGCCGGGCAGCGGGCGCTGCACCTGGCAGGCGTGGGCGTCGATGATCTCGACTTGATCGACGTCTACTCGTGCTTCCCGTCGGCGGTGCAGGTGGCCGCCAACGAATTGGGGCTGCCGACCGGCGACCCGAGCAGGCCGCTGACTGTCACCGGCGGCCTGACCTTCGCCGGCGGGCCGTGGAACAACTACGTCACCCACTCGATCGCCACGATGGCCGAGCGACTGGTCGCCAAACCCGGCCAACGCGGACTCATCACCGCCAACGGCGGGTATCTGACCAAGCACAGTTTCGGCGTGTACGGCACCGAGCCCCCGCCTCACGAGTTCCGTTGGGAAGACGTGCAATCCGACGTCGATCGTGAACCGACTCGGGCCGCTGCAGCCGAGTGGTCGGGTGTTGGCACGGTTGAGTCGTGGACCACACCGTTCAACCGGACCGGTTCGGCGGACAAGGCCTTCCTCGCCGTGCGCACGCCCGAGGACTCACGGGTGCTCGCGGTGATCCCCGACCCTGCGGAGGCCGAAAGCACCATTCGCGACGACATTGCGGGCGTCAAGGTGCATGTCAACGCCGACGGCATCGCAAACCTGCTCTAAACCAGATCGGCCAGCAGTCCGTCCACCCGCTGCCGCACCACGACCTCGGAACCGCGGCCGACGATCGCGTGCACCCGGTCGGCCTCGACGGCTTCGATGGCGGCCTGCGCCACAACTGCGGGGCTGATCGCGCTGGCCGGCATGCCACCCGCGTTGTCGGGCGTTGCGGCCGCACCCGGCGGCACGAGTCTCGCCGAATTGGCTCCGAGCGCCGTGTCCACCAGCCCTGGGCACAGCACCGTGGCACCCAAAAGTGTTGACACCGAGCGCAGTTCGGCGTTCAGCGTCTCGGTCAGCCCGACGACCGCATGCATGGTGGCGTTGTAGGGCGCCAGCGTAGGCAACGGCATCAACCCGCCGGCCGACGCGGTGTTGAGGAAATGGCCGGAGCCCTGTGCGATGAGCAGCGGGGCGAAGGTGCGCACACCGTTGACCACACCCATCAGCTTGACGTCGATCAGCCACCGCCACGTCTCCGCCCGCTGTTCCCACGTCGGGGCCTGCTCACACACCACCCCGGCGTTGTTGCAGACGAGATCGACGCGACCGAACCGCTCGACGGTCGCGTCGGCAAGCGCGTCCAGGTGGGCGTCGACGCTGACGTCGGCCCGCACGCCCGCCGCCCGGCCTGGTTGACCCGACAGCGCGTCGACCGCGACTGGGATCGCATCCTCGCGGATGTCGGCGATCATCACGTTCACGCCGCGCTGCACCAATGCGTCCGCTATCGCAAGGCCGATGCCGCTCGCGCCGCCGGTCACGACGGCGACCTGTCCCGTCTCGATCCTCATGCCGGTCTCCTTGACACTTAGGGCGCGTTGGCGGGCACGTCGGTGTATTGCGCCGTGTATCCCTCCGCAGAGAAGGTGAAGCCCTTGCCGCTCGTCTCGCTCTGACATGACACGCCGGACTCCTGCACGTTGCAGCGAAATCCGGCCGCCGCCAGAATCCTGTTGAACTGCAACACTTTGGCCGGGCCGGGCGCCAGCCAGAACTCCGGCTGGCCGAGCGCAACGAACTGTGGGTCACCGTCGTCGTCGACGGCGATCGCGTTCGGTGTGGTGCCCTGCCCCGTGGCGTCGGGCACAGAGTCGGGTTCACCGGGGATACCGAGACCGGACTGCCAGCCGCTCGACGCCTGACAGCCCGCTTTGGTGCGCGTGAGAATCGCACACCGCCACTTGCCGCTTGGGGTGGTGAAGTAGTAGCCCGTGATGTCGCCGACGCGCGCGACGTAGTCGAACGCGTTGACCAGATGCACATTGCTGGACGGGGTCGGCGGCGCCGCGGTCGGCCCGGCTGCGGCCGTCTTATCCGGCGGCTCCGAGGTGTTGACGATTTGTTCTCCCGAGCAGCCCGCAGTGGCCAGCATCGCGACCGTCACCGCCGAGAGCAGACTTCGGCGGATCAAGCGGAACCCAACGGCGCGCGGGACCGGATGAGCGACTTGATGTCGTCGAGCCCCTCCCAGATGTTCACATTCATCCCGGCCAGTACCCGATCGTCGCCGTCGAGCCAGAACGCGGTGAACTCGCGCTTAGCGACGTCACCACGAAACACCACTGTCTCGTAGTGGGGCGCATGGCCGACGTACTCCATGCCGAGGTCGTACTGGTCGGTGAAGAAGTACGGGAGTTCGTCGTATTCCTCGGGCTTGCCGAGCATCCCCGACGCGGCGACCGCGGGCTGCTTGAGTGCGTTAGCCCAATGCTCGGTGCGGATGCGGGTGCCGAAAAGCGGGTGCTCGGCGGCGGCGATGTCACCGACGGCGAAGATGTCGGGGTCGCTGGTGCGCAGCGACGAATCGACCAACACGCCGCCGTCGCCGGTGGCAAGACCTGCCTGCTCAGCAAGCGCGAGGTTGGGGGCCGCCCCGACGGCGACCAGGACGGCGTCGGCGTCGACGGTGGACCCGTCACCGAGTTTCAGCCCGGTCGCCCTGCCGCCGGCAGTGGTGATTTCCTGCACGGTTGCACCCAGCCGAAGGTCCACACCGTGGTCGCGATGCAGCGCGGCGAACACTTCACCAGCTTCGCGGCCGAGCGCGGCCATCAGCGGGAGCTCGGCCATTTCGACGACGGTGACGTTGACGCCGCGGTCCCGGGCGCCGGCAGCGACCTCGAGACCGATCCAGCCACCGCCGACGACAGCAAGCGAAGAGCCCTCGGCCAGTGCCGAATTCAGCGCATCGGCGTCGTCGACGGTGCGAAGGTAGTGCACGCCGTCGGCGTCTGAGCCGGGAATCGGCGGCCGGCGCGGGTGCGAGCCGGTGGCCAGCACGAGCTTGTCGTAGCGCACGGCGCTGCCGTCGGGAAGGGCGACGGTGTGGGCTTTCGGGTCGATTGCCGACACCTCGGTGCCAAGCTGCAGGTCGATGTGGTGATCGCGATACCAGGCCGAAGAGGCGGTGGTGAAGTCACCGAGTTGCTTCTTGCCCGCCAGGTACTCCTTGGACAGCGGCGGACGTTCGTAGGGGAGATGCTCCTCTGCGGCAAACAGCACGATGTGACCGTCGAAATCTTTGTCGCGCAATGCTTCTGCGGCCTTGGCGCCGGCGAGGCCGCCGCCGACGATGGCGAAGGTGGACGACGTTGTCATGTCGTCTGAGCCTACTCGCACGAAGTTGTCACCGGGTCAATGCATGCTTCTTCAGAGCGTCAACAAAT
>Ga0137412_10004816_pt1 | contig 10773 bp, 5 predicted proteins | sample CZODoug2_1_16fun_FD_122160 | JGI IMG/M metagenome (GOLD analysis project Ga0137412, IMG submission 122160) | Vadose zone soil fungal communities from Angelo Coast Range Reserve, California, USA - CZODoug2_1_16fungal (Hybrid Assembly) | ecosystem: Environmental > Terrestrial > Soil > Vadose zone... | reverse complement strand
TAGGACGAACTGTAGAGTTGTCCGCCAGAGGGCGCACCCGCAGCAGTCGCGAGCACAGCTCCGTTAGGCACGGGAAAAGCGCTGAGAAGCTGCTTCGTTATAGTCGTGGGTGCATTGGCGCGCGCCGCTGCTGATGGCACAACAGTGCTCACAGTTGTCTGAGGCAGCCGGAGACGGCTACCCTCATATGAAAAGAAGAAAAAGTCGTGGCTCCGGTCTTTGTTGTAAAACGGTGCATAGATCGGGCCGCCGATAACGCCGCCGAAGTCGTTATAGCGCAGGGCTGGCTTAGGAACACCGCTGAACTTGGTGAACCAGTTCGCCGCGTCAAGGTCATCATTTCTAAAATACTCATAGGCCGCGCCGTGAAATTTTCTCTCTCCACCTCGTGTAATGAGGGAAATCTGGGCACCTGGGCTCCGCCCAAACTCGGGCGCGAACGTCGAGGTTTGGATCGAGAATTCCTTGAGCGCGTCGACGGAGACAAGGTTCGAGAACCCGCCTTGTACGTCTGTCGCCGGAGTAGAGCCCACGGTCGCATCGTTTACTGGACCGTAACCACCATAAGCGGCTGCGCTGAAGTTCGCGCTGACACCATCAATGGTGAAGTAGTTTGCATTGGCACGCATGCCATCCACGCTGAATTGGCCGGGGTCTTGGTTATGCACCGGCACGGCAGTCACGCCCGGGCTCAGGGCAATCAGCGCTTGGATGCTTCGTCCATCGAGGGGGAGTTTCTGAATAAACTCTTGATCTATGACATTGGAAACAGCTCCTGAAGTGCTCGTAAGCGACGGACGATCGACGACGGTGACTGTCTGATTTTCGTCTGCAACTTTTAAGGTCACAAATAATTCGAGATTCGCATTGACGTCAAGGGTGATATTTCTGATGATGGTCGACTTGAAGCCGCCATGAGCTGCACTCAGAACATATTCTCCAGGTGGCAGAGCGGCAATGGTAAACACGCCGCGGGCATCGCTCTTCAAAGAGCGTCGAAAACCTTGTGCGCGCTGTACGAGTTGTATTTCTGCATCAGTAACGCGTGCGCCCTGGGCGTCCACAACCGTGCCGGTGAGCACCGCTGTTGATCCTTGGGCCGCTCCCCTTGTTCCCGTCAGAGCCAATAAAAACGTCACTAAAAGCATTGCGATGCTCGTTCGAGAGGCATGTAAAGCCAAATAGCGACGGCCGGGCAACTTGGCAGTTATGGCTTGCGTCGGGAAGGAAGATAACTTCGACGAATTTTCTTTAGCAAACATGTTCACAAAGCCTCCGGAGATAAACAGCCGTACTGCAGGATCTGTTACTTCGTGGTAACTGCGTTCAGAAATGCGAGTCCTACTTATTGCTCGAAGCAAGTGCGCTGCGAATTTCCTGAATCGAGTTGTAAATATCAAGAACAATCTCGTCAGCAGGACGGCCTGTTCCCGCATCTCCGGCGATCAGCTCTAGACAGAGAGCATTGTTCTCAGCGACGTCTTCGGCCAAGCTTCGCGCAGGAGTTCTCTCTTTGGGCTGCGAAGGGGCGGAAAAACCGAGACCGCCGAGTGTGGTCGCTTCTGCATCCAGACCTGCGATAAGTCGCTCAGAATAGCTGCGGGTCAACTCCTGGAAGGCAAGCTTGGCGGCGTTCCCCTGCGGCATTAAAACGAAGTGCGCTCGCAGCGTAAGCAATTCATTGGAACTGCTTCGCACCTTGAGAGAGGCATCCAACAAACCGCGTGACGATTCATTGAGTAAATCTTGATTGTGGCGCTGCGCCCCGGACGCGAGATAGCTTTCCAATGAGGAATCCGAGTCACCGGAGGCTGCTACTGTGACGGATTTTTCTCCAGAAGAAGCGTCAATTCGCAACTGATCCGCGATGCTCAGCACCGTCGATTTGACATGCGGCAATGTGTGAAGGGCCATGTTGACTTCGAGCTTTCTCGCCTCGGTATCGACCACACCATGCACATCGATGGTGCGCGCTGTCCGGCTAACCTCAATCTGTTCGCCTTCATCTCCATGTAGCTGGTGGATCGCCAAACGTGCACCCAGTTCGGCGGCATCCAACTCTTCGGCTGTGGGTAGAACAGATGTAGGAAGGATCAAAGCCGCTACAGCCGGGCTTGGAATAGTCGGAGGCGCCTCGAACAGCGCTTCGTTCACACCGCTCCAGTCAAGAAATGCGTAGTTCAGCTCGGCAATTTCGATGACATCTTCGTCCGCGGTTCTTACTGTGCGTTTAATTGGATGGAAGTCGGATGCGCGAACAGTAAGCGTTTCCTGTCTGATGTTTCCGTCCGGAACCACGGTGCTCAGGGTGAGAAGTCCGTTCCCACTCTGCGAGACCGTATCGGTTCTTGCTTCCTCTCCGTCGTGCCATGCACGGTAGGAAGCAATGGAAAAGGGATCGTCCAACGCAACATGGGCGGTAACGAGCACACTTTGGAGTGGAACCGGAATTTCCGCTTCCGTAACACTTGCGCGGCGTTGGCGCACACGATGCGCGTCTCGGTAAATTTCGTGTTCAGTCGTCCCTTTTGCAGTATGGATACTGATCTTTTCGTAGATCACGCCCGACTTCCCATCTAGGAGCGCTCGGTCGCCGCTCTCGGCGCGACCAAGCAACTCGGCAGCACTGACAGTGACGACGGGACGACGCCAAACAGTGACGAGCAGGACGGCCGCAACTACAACAATGAAAAAGCTAACCAGAATTGGATTCATCAGAGTATGGGTTTTACCTGCAATGCTGAAGAACGCTCTGCCCGACGCATGCGGCAATGTCGCAGCTTCACTGCGCTGGCGCATCAATTTAAGCAGTGATGCACGGCGATCGGGATTGTTAGGAATTCGTTCAACCAGACGGTTACGGTATTCAGCGAGTTGAAGAGCGCTACGCTCCAGTGATTCGCGGCGTAACCGGCATTGCCAGCACTTTTCAAGGTGAGCCCGCGCAAATAGGCGCTGCGCAGAACCTAATTCGCCTGCAGTGAGGCGCGATAACTTTTCGTCGGAAAGATGACTAAACATAGGGAATCCAATGCCGCGCATATCTATATCTCCCCCGCGAGGTGCGACAACGCTCGCTGGATCAAAGCTGAGACCCTCTTGATACTGACCCCCAAGATTTCGGCGATCTCTCGATAACGGAGGTCTTCCGCACGCAGCATCACAGCAGCACGCTGCTGTTGCGTCAAACGGCTCAAAGCGGCACGGATGCGAAGGGTCTGTTCGTTTCGAATTACCTGCTCTTCAGGACTGTCGGCAAGAGCCAAGAGGCCATCAAGAAGATCAGTGCCGTCTGTGCCGTGCTGGGCAAACCGTTGGCCTTCGCGGTAGAGGTCCATGGTTAGGTTGTGTGCCACACGGAACAACCAGGCTTTGGGGTTTTCAAGGTCGCCCCTTGCGGCAAAATTATCGAAAAGTCGGATAAATGCTTCCTGAACGATGTCCTCTGCCTCGGGCATCGAAAGGCCCAGACCCCCGAGGTAGACCAGCAGTGAAGAACGGACTTGGTCGTACAGCAGGATTAGCCGATCCTCTCTCGTCAACTTCGATTTCGCCCCATTGGTGGCTTCCGATTGTGTCTCAAATCCCCCGCTACCTAAGGGCACGCGAAAGGCGCTGACTGCAGAGACACCACGGACTGAGGCGAGAAATCTCATAGGAGATCTGCTGTAATGTCTTGTTAACGGAAGCTGAGCCCTTTTTTTACCCCCCTTGCTCATAAAAGTTCGGCCAGTCTCTGTTTTGGAGTCTTTGTCAGGGTTTTCCTGCTTCCGGAGGTGTCTGCCCGATCCTATAGTGCCCCCAAAGGCAGATTGCTTCTCCCCAGGTGAGGCTCGAGCCAGCAATCGCCACCGTGTAATCCAGGAAGAATCGTTAAAGTGCGTCAGAACCGCCGCAATCTGCGGCGTCCAACAATGGAATGAAGGCGAGTTCGAGTGATATGGAAGAGGACGACAACGATTGTGCAACGCGTACAGACACGATCACAGCGGAAAGGTGAGAGTCGTCGCCTTGCTTCGGGGATCGACGGTCTGGATACCAATCATCCCGGACAATCGGCATTCGTGCTAACTCCCGGACTGCGAGCTCGGATTCTCTCCGCGACCCGCAAAAAGCCAAAGGACGGTTCCACCCACTGGAGTTGCCGCAGCGCTGGGCGTCAGCAAGGACGCGGTGCACCGGGTGTGGAAAGAAGCGGGCCTGAAACCGCATCGGATCGAGCGTTACCTGGCCAGCGACGATCCGGATTTTGAATCGAAAGCCGCCGACATCATCGGTCTGTACCTGAATCCGCCGCAGCACGCGGCAGTGTTCTGCGTGGATGAAAAGACGGCGATTCAGGCGCTCGACCGGCTCGATCCGGTACTGCCGCTTTCGCCGGGCCGCGCCGAGCGTCACGGGTTTGAATACTACCGTCATGGCACGTTGTCGCTGGATACGCTATCCGGCAAAGTGCTCGGCAAGACCGCCGCCCGCCACACCAGCCAGGAGTTTGTGGAGTTCCTCACAGAGGTGGTCGAACGGGCGCCGGCGCGGGAGGTCCACATCATTCTGGACAATCTTTCGGCGCACAAGAGTCAGGTGGTTCGCGATTTTCTGGCACGCATCCGAACGTGCATTTCCACTTCTCGCCGACGTATTTGTCGTGGCTGAATCAAGTCGAGATCTGGTTTTCCAAGGTCGAGCGCGACGTGATTGCTCGCGGCATCTTTACCAGCATGAAGGATCTGGCCCGCAAGCTTCGCCTCTATATCAATGCCTACTCAGCGAACGCTAAGCCGATCCAGTGGAAATATTCCGATCCGACCCGCCGCATCCGCAGTAACGTTGTCTCTGCGACATGCCGCTAGTCATCACAAAGAGCTGCTGCATACGGTAAGAAGAGAGCTGCGTGTCATCGTAACGGACAAGCTGCGGAGCTATGCGGCAAAGCGCTGTATTCTGTCTGAGGTAGAACACCGGCAGAGTCGCTATCTCAACAATCGAGCCGAGAATCCGCATCAGCCTACACGCGCTCGAGAAAGGCAGATGAAACGCTTCCAGAACCCAGAGCAGGCACAAGGCTTTCTCTCCACCTTCGAGTCCATCAATGCGATCTTCCGCCTCCGCTCTCATTTGCTCTCAGCGGCTTGCTATCGGCATCGGCTCGTAATGAATCCTCCTCGAGAGTGCAGCTCACGTCGAATACTTAAGTTGACGATGTCAGATTGTCGATCCGCTTCTCTATCGGCAGGGCAGGGTCCCGGACGAGTTGCGGAGGCTGTTGCGCATCGCGGCAGAGAAAGCGAGCGCCACAAGGCTGAATATGCTCGAAAATCGATTCATCATCATGGACAGTCACCGCTTCGATTTTTCTGTCATCCATACGCGTGAACCGATTGGAACTTCCACACCGAGCGATCTCTGCAAGCGAACCAAGGCTACCACGAGAATTTGGCGTCCGATTTTTTTCAGATTGACAGCCATGCCTCGCATCGTGCTAAATGTCAGTCGTCAATTTAGTACGCTCTACGAACATATAAAGCCCCTAAGACACCCGTTTGTCTAACATGCCCCTTTCTCTGTGACGGAATCTATCGCCCCGTCGGGCAGTTGAACGACGTCTGGAACGTCCGTGTGGCAGAGGGTCTGAATCAATGCAGATTCGGGACTGAAAGATTTCAAGGAAGAGAGTTTATCGCATGAGAGCCTCGCGTATTTCAATTGTCATGTTCTCAGCATGGTTGGCACTCTTAGTATCCGGCGGATGGATGCGAGCCCAGGCGCAGACGTTTCCTGGCGGTGCGCCAACGGCCGTACATCCCGGTGTCCTGCTGAGTCAAGCTCAGTTGGACTACATGAAGATCATGGTCCAGGCCCATGCGGGCCCCTTCTATGGCGCTTTCCTTAAGGCACAGAACAGCACCTGGGGTTCGCTGACTTATGTGCCGCTCGGGCCGCCCGCGAGCGGAATTATTCAATGCGGATCGACGTCCATGCCGGACCTCGGCTGCTCGGCCTCGGACTCCGATGGTACGGCGGCGTATGTGCAGGCGCTGCTTTGGTACATCACCGGCAACCAGACGTATGCGAACAACGCGATCAACACCCTGAACACCTACGCGAACAACTTCAAGGGCTACGCGGGCTATACGCCGGGAGATACATGCCCCAGTGGCACCGATTGTTCCAATGGCCCGCTGCAGGCAGCGTGGGATTCCCAGAAGTGGCCCCGGGCAGCAGAGATCATTCGCCACAGCAACGCCGGGTGGCCGGCTGCGCAGGTAGCAGCCTTTGGCACAATGCTGAACACCTATATGCGACCGCTGCTGATTAACGGTTCGACTTCCAACGGCAATTGGGAGATCAGCATGATTGAAGGTTTGATCGGTATCGGCGTCTACAACGATGACGCCACGGCCTTCAATACAGGTGTTACCTACTGGCAGCAGCGTGTTCCAGCATATTTCTACTATCACACCGACGGCGGGCAGCCGGTGTCCGCTCCGCGCGGTACGGCCAATTGGTATGGACAAACAGTCTATGACCCATCGGTAGACGGCGTCTCGCAGGAGACGTGCCGCGACTTTGGCCACGCACAGTACAGCATATCGGGCTCGCTGGACGCGGCTGAGACGGCTGGAATCCAGGGCGTCAATCTATATCAGAATACGCAGAGCATAACCGACGGGAGTCAGGGGACCTTCAATGTGAACGCACAGAACCGGCTGACGTCGGCGCTGGAGTTCAATGCCTACTACCTGCTCAACAATCCAGTTCCGACATCTGTGTGCGGCGGCACGGTGACTCTACAGATCTATCCGGTCGACGAGATCGGCTACAACGAGTACCACAATCGGCTCGGACTCACCCTGCCGAATACGCTCAAGTACCTTCAGACGGTGATTCGCCAGCTCCCGGCCAAGAGTATGTCCGAGAGTCACATCATGGTGTTTGAGACCCTGAGTCATGGCGGGGATGCCTCGTCGTTGCAACCCTTCCTGCTGTGGACCAACGGCAGCAGCGCCACGCTTCAGTCGGGAACGAGCGTAAGTTATACGGTCACGGTGGTTCCGGGCAGCGTCCCGAATCCATCCGTAGCTCTGAGTCTTGGCGGGTTGCCCTCGGGCATGACCTACAGCTTCAGCCCGGCAACGGTTTCAGGCGCCGGAACGTCGACGCTGACGATCAGCGCAAGCAGCCTGGCTCCTTCGGGCACGTATGCGCTAACCATTACCGGGACCAGCGGAGGGGCCACTTACACCAATCCTCTGAGCTTGCTGGTGAATGCTCCGAATGCGAGTTTTTCGATCGCTCCCGCTTCCACCGTTGTCACGGCAGTTGGCGGAGATACCGCAAACTTCCCGTTGACGCTCACACCCATCAATAATTACGTTGGAGCCGTCAGTCTCAGCGTGACCACCGGACTCCCTGCCGGAGCGACCGCCACGTTCTCGTCGCCGACAGTTACGAATACGTCGCCAACCTCTACGCTGAGCGTGCTTACCGCGGGAACGACAGCACCCGGAGCTTACAGCCTCACCGTCTCAGGCACGGATGGTGTTCTGACGAACAAGACGACGGCGTTGCTGGTCGTGAACTCGATCGGTAATGCATGCATCTTGCAAGTGGGCAACACCTTTGTCAGTGGCACGCTTCCAACGCAGGCCGGGACCTTTACGGCGGAATGGGACTCGACGCCTTCGACGTCACTGAACAACAGCAACATCGGGCTTTCGCTGGGCGCACAGGGTGCCTTTACGGGGTTTGCCGTGGCGGCCCGCTTCAACCCCACAGGAGATATCGATGCTCGCAACGGCGGCGCTTTTGTTGCAGCTAGCACGATTCCATACATAGCCGGAACCTCGTACCATTTCCGCGCGGTCGTGAATGTCCCTGCAAATACCTATTCGATCTACGTGACGCCAGCCGGACAGGCAGAGATCACAGTTGGAACGAACTACTCTTTCCGCACTGAGCAGTTGGGTATCACCAGCATCGATCATTGGGACGCCACCTCCTCGGTCGGCACCATCACTCTGTGCAATATGGTGGTAGATTCACCCAATTTCTCGGTAACAGCACCACCTGTTTCGCAGTCCGTGACAGCCGGCACGTCCGCCACTTACACGACAACCATTACACCGATGGGAGGGTACACGGGTAACGTCACGCTAAGCGCCACTGGACTTCCTTCAGGAGCAACAGCAAGCTTCAAGCCGGCTACAGTCGCCGTCGGCGCCAGCGCCGTAACTTCGATCATGACAGTCGCCACCACCGCTTCGATTGCGACTGGAATTTATCCCATTACCGTAACGGCAACCGATGGAACGCTGACGAATACGGCTTATCCGGAGTTGACAATCAATCCGCCCTGCCTGGCTCCCGCAGCGACGAGCCAAAAAGTGACTGTGCCGGCGAATGGCGCTGTCGCGATCACGCTGGCGGGAACGCTGGGTTCAGGTTGCGCCGCTACGGATACGCTGAGCTCTACCGTAACCGTGAATCCATCGCACGGCGTCTTGACCGGCACGGCTCCCAATCTGTTTTACACGCCAACGGGGGGCTTTGCTGGATCTGACAGCTTCAGCTTCACGGTGACCGATGCCAATGCGGTTACCACGACCAGCAGTGCGGCGGCGGTGACCGTCACCGTGGGCGCTTCGGTCTCCGGCGCTCCAGTACTGGGCAGCCTTACGCCAGCCGTTGTGGTTGCCGGATCAACCGGGATCGTCTTGACAGTGAACGGCAGCGGGTTCACTTCGAGTTCGACTGTGTTGTGGAATGGGGCGTCAAGAACCACGACGTATGTAAGTTCAACCCAGTTGACGGAGGTAGTTGCGGCCTCGGATATAAGCGCTTCCGGTCTCGCTAGCATTATGGTGTCCACCCCGGGAACATCCGGTGGAGTATCGGCGCCGCTAACGATGGCAATCGACAGCAACATCACAACTTCGCTGACGGCTATCACCACCTCATACACCGTCACACGAGGGCAGGCTGCATCGGCGCCACTCATCTTTCACAACCTTCCGACGGGTGCACTGACACTTGCCGACTGTTATAACCTGCCTGCGGCAGTCAACTGTAGTTACAACGGGCAAACCCAGACGCTTACGTTAACAACAGGTGTAAGTACTCCACCCGGGACCTACCAGATACTTGTCGTCAGCACCGTGAACCCGAAGACGAGTGCTTCGGTAAATGGACATTCCAGCAAAGGCGAGTTGTGGTACGGCTTGCTCGGGCTGCCGCTTGGATTAATGTGGGTTGGCCGCAAGCGTCAACGGTGGCTATATTCCGGCGTAGGCATCCTGGGCCTGTTCCTGGTGCTTATGGTTGGCTGTTCCTCGGGAACGCCCACAACGTCTTCTGCAACGAGTCAGGCCTCAATGACACTGACACTCACCGTCAACTAACAGGTGGTTGTGGCGTAAGCAAACGGATTTGGAACCATTGTGCGGTTTGGAGAGGTGCGCATGACCAGCTTGTTTCAATCTCAAAGGAAACCTAGAACCGGCAGGATCATCCTGCGGATCGCTTTTGCGTTGTCCGTCTTGTTTCCCGTGATGGCCTGCGCACAGGTCGCGATCATCACGACCGCGCTGCCCGCTGGAAACACCAGCAATACCTATACCGCGACGCTGGCCGCCACTGGTGGAACCTCGCCTTATACCTGGCAATTGACTACAGGGTCGCTTCCAACCGGACTGAGTCTCTCCAGTTCAGGCGTTATCAGCGGAAAGGCCACGACCGTGACGCCCGGGACTCCGCCTGTGCCGGCGACGTTTACGATTCAAGTCACAGACTCCACGATGCTTACTGCGACGCAAACGTACAGCATCACGGTGCTGGCCCCAGGTTCCCATTCCCTGGTCATCAACCAGTACTTTACCGGAGGCAACGGTAGCACCAGTTCTCCGTATGCCTACAATTATGTTGAATTATTCAACGCTTCTCCATCTGTCGTCGACCTGCAGAACTGGACGGTTCAGATTGCCCCCGCAACTTCAGCTTTTGCGCAGACTGGTGTCTACCCGCTTGGCTCACTCGACCCATATACGGCCGGGACAACAGGCGGATCGGATGGCAAGGGTGATTACCCTGCCTTTCAGATTACCTATTCCGCTGCATTTACCGCGAACAACTGCAATCCTGCGGCGACGAGTACACAACTGAATGCCGCGTTTCCGGCGCTCCACTGCTGGCTGAACCCTGGCCAGTTTATGTTGGTACTGTTAGGTACGACTTCGTCCACGGGAGCGCTGACTACCCTTCCCCAGATCACGCCAGATCTCGATCTGACAGATGGGTACATCAACGGAACGGCGAACAGTGCCGACACAGGTGCGGTGCTCGGAAATGTGGGACCGGTCGCGGCAACTTCAAGCGCTCCGACCATCTGGCTCGGCCACAATGTTACGTCGTCCAATGTGAATACGTACACCGCAAAAGTGAATCCGAGTGACGGGATGATTGCCATCGTCAATGGAGTGGGAGTCGGAGCGGTGTGTCCGGCAACGACGATTGCAAACCCCAAACCGTCCGCTGTCTTCTCCCCGCTGACTGCGGACTTTCTTGGATTTATTGCCCAGCTCTCCGCCGGAGGCGAAGCACCGCCCATCTGCTGGGAGGGCGGGAACGCCCAGGGATATGCAACCCATGTAAGCAGTTCTGGAAAAAATACGAACGCCCTCATTCGCAGCGCCGGAAACGGAAAGATTAACGCCGCTGTAACTGGAGCGGCTGCTCCGGCGGGCACAATATTGCCCACTGCCGGCGTAACGCTTACAC
>Ga0137412_10004815_pt1 | contig 10774 bp, 8 predicted proteins | sample CZODoug2_1_16fun_FD_122160 | JGI IMG/M metagenome (GOLD analysis project Ga0137412, IMG submission 122160) | Vadose zone soil fungal communities from Angelo Coast Range Reserve, California, USA - CZODoug2_1_16fungal (Hybrid Assembly) | ecosystem: Environmental > Terrestrial > Soil > Vadose zone... | reverse complement strand
TGATGCTTCACGAAGGCCTGGGCTCGGTGTCCCTGTGGAAGGACTTTCCGACCCAACTGGCGCAGGTCACGGGCAGCAGCGTGACGGTCTACTCCAGGCACGGCCATGGAAAGTCGGAGCCGCTGCGCTCACCGCGCACGGTTCAATACATGCACGATGAAGCACTCGTCGTACTGCCACAGTTTCTCGATGAGCTCGGGATAGAGAGCCCGATCCTGTTTGGCCACAGCGACGGCGGCTCGATCGCCCTCATCCATGCCGGCGGCAGTGGTCGCAGGGTAAGCGGCATTGTCGCGCTGGCACCGCACGTGTTCGTCGAAGACCTGTCGGTCGCCAGCATCAGGGCAGTAAAGCTCGCCTATCAGAATACGAACTTGCGGCAACGGCTGCAGCGCCATCATGAAGACGTGGACGGCGTCTTCTGGGGTTGGAACAACATCTGGCTCGATCCGGCATTCCGCGCATGGAGTATCGAAGAATACCTGCCACGGATCGCCTGCCCGGTTCTGGCGCTTCAAGGCGAAGACGACGAGTACGGCTCACTCGAACAGATCCAGCGCATCGCGCGCTGCGCACCCCTGGCCGAAACGGTTAGTCTTGCCCAGTGTCGGCACTCGCCGCATCGGGATCAACCCGACCAGGTGCTCGAAGCGCTCGCGCTTTGGATGAAACACCGCTGAGTGACAGGGCCCAGAGCGCCGCGCCCGCCAGGAGCGCAGGAATTGCCGCAAGCAGGAACAGGCGATTCCATCCCACTTCAGCCGACACGAGGTAGCCGCCGATCAATGGACCCGCAATGGAGCCGACGCGGCCGCATGACATGGAAAGTCCGACGCCGGTGGCACAGACGCTCTCCGGGAAAAATTTCACACTGATCGCGGGAAGATTCAACTGAGCGCCTATCACGAACAATCCCACGCCGAACACCATCAAGAAACCCGCGCCGTCAGCAGCGACGACACCCTGGCCCAGCATTCCGATCAATAGCGAGCCGACTAACAAGCAACCAGCCACGATAAGCAGGGCACGCCGCCGCCCCATGATCCACGACAGCAGCCATGCGCCGAACAATCCCCCGCAGTTGAGTACCACACCGGAAAGGGCTGCCGTTGGTGGACTTACACCGTTGAGCGTCAGGACGGTCGGAGTCCAACTCACGAGGAAGTACGTGACCAGCAGAACCATGAAGCTCGCGATGCACAGCATTACCGTGCCGCCGGCACGGTGATCTGCGATCAGCTCAGAAAGCGGGTGGCGTGGATGGGCGCCCCCTGCAAACCGGCGCGCCTCGCGAGGGCTTTCCACCAGCCCGAGCACGACCACCGGAATCAGGCAACATGTGATGAACCCGGCACCCATGAAAATGCCCCGCCATCCGGCGTAGGTCATGGCGGCAGCAGTCGCTGCGCCGCCGGCCAGCGCTCCGATCGGGTATCCGAGGAACATACGGCTCACTGCAGCACTTCGCTGCCCCTCCCTCGCGTGCACCGCTGTCAGGGCCGAGATTGCGGGTATGGCTCCACCAAGCCCGAAGCCGGATATCGCCCGCCATAACATCAACTGCGAAACGTTCGTGGCGCCTGCACAGGCGAGGGTAAAGACACCGGAAATTGTCAGCGCTACCAGAAGTAGCGTCTTGCGTCCCCAACGATCTGCAGCGAATCCCGTGGCTGTCGCGCCCAATGCGGCGCCTGCGTATGAAACGGCGAACAGCTGTCCGAACCCGGCAGCGGAGAGTGCCCACTCCCTGGAGATCAGTGGCGCAATGAACGACAGCATCAAGGTGTCGTATCCATCGACCATCGCAACGGCAAAGCAGATCCAGGCCACCGTCCGCCGGGTCGGCACGCTCATGGACCGGCCACCACAGCTTCACGAGCGGCCAGATAGTCAGCGTCGCTGAACCCCACAATGAAAACTCGCGCGGGGTCGTTGTCATTGGCGGCAAGCTGGTCGAGCACGTACTGCGCGGCCACATTCGAAAGAAGTTGGGCCGGATCCTCGAGCACGAGTCGCAGTTGTGCAATCAGAACCGAGCGGCCGGGATTCCTTACGGGTGCCGCAAGTGACTCCCAGTCTGGAGGCGCTGTGGGCGCGGTTTCGGTCCGGCGATCTACGGGATCACCCTCAAACAGTTTGCTCCCCATCTCCACGCCCACGCGAAGGTTGAACCACAGGCTGCGGAATTGAGTCTCGAGCTCGGCGGCGCGTGCCGGATCCGAGGCTGCCGCCACATCGATCGGCGGTGCATGGGGTGCAATGTAGAGGCGTTGCCGGTCGAAAGTGTCCCGCGAGGCGCGCTGAATCAAATGGCACAGGTTGTTCGTGTCCCATGTCAGGCCCGCGGTAGGTCGGCCGGAGCGTCCGCTGATCAGAACCATCAGGCGATCCCAATCAAAGGCCTGGCTGCGCAACCAGGCGGTGATCCGGTGGCCGATATCGAGGAAGGTCAGCGCAAAAGTTGCAAACATCATTTCGTTCATGGAAATCGGTACCCGCACCGAGCCCACCGGGTTCAGATACTCGAGGCGGAGGCGCTCGAAAGTGAACCCATCGGGGTCGTGCAAGCCCCGCTCCAGGACTTCGACCGTGACCCTGCAACTGTAGTCCACCAGCGCGGCGATACGGATTTCGAGCCCTTGCCACGCCGAGACCGAGATGTCATCACGCCACAGCGCGACTGTATTGATGCTCTGTACATCGTGGATGGCCTCAATCAATTCCCGGGCAGACTGCCGCCAGATCGGGTCGGCCGGTGCCAGCTCGCGCATGCGCGCCAACCAGCCCACGGCCAAGGGCAGGTGCGAAACAGCCGCCAGCTCGATGAAGCCCCGAGTGGTGCGACGGAAGCTCGCCATTTTCGGGGGCTGCGCGGATCCAGGGAATAGCACCAGGTCTGACCCGGTGCACACCAACAGAGGGTCGCCGGCATCCTGCCGGTCCCGCAGTTGGGTCAGTTGCATGCCGATACTGGTCGGATCACCGGTGTAGACATCGAACAGGCGGCGAAAGAATGGATGCGGTTGGTAGCTCATCGAATCTCCACGGCTCAGCCGAGAAACCGATAGACGACCGAATCCGTACGGAACTTCAGATCGGCATCCAGGCTGTTGGCAACAACGACGTACTGGCTCCCACCACTTTGGAACGATGTGACATCGGTCGCTGCCGAAGTTGCAAATGTGTCTCGAAGCTCGAAGCCATCCGCGGCCCGGTGATACACCTGCGATTGCTTCAGGACCTGCGGATTGGCAGGTGTGCCCTGGATGAAGTTCAGGTTGATCAGATACAGACCGCCGGCGGTCTGCAGCACCTGCAACGCGCGGGCGCCGGGGCCGCCAAGGTGCTGGAGAGCCGCGAATGCAGCGCCGTCCCATCGGTACAGTTCGACACCACGCTGCAGATTCGCGAATGCCAGCCACGCCTGCTGCGCCTGGCGAAAGAAGGCGAATGCCCGCCCGCCACCTCCTGCGATGACCTGGAATTGCTCGAAGCCAACGCCGCTCCAACGATAGATCACGGAGCGTTCGAGATGATCTGCATAGGCGAGAAAGAACTGACCGTCGAGCTCGAAAGGGCACCACCCGTAGCCCCAGCGGCCCTCCAGCACCTGCATCTCCTTGAATCCGCTACCATCCCATTCGTAGATTCGAGACGTCCGCGGATGTCGCGTCTGCACACCGGGAGCCTCCACGCCCTGCGCCAGCGCAAGAAAGTGCCGTGCGCCGATACTGAAGTGCCGCCATTGCTTGGCACCGAACGTTGCGAATGACTGCATCAGTCGCCAAGCCCCACCGAACCACTCGTAGATGGCGCATTGAATGTCCATCTCGTAGGGGCCCTGGCCCGAGCGAATACTGGCTCCTGCAACGAAGCGGCGTCCGTCGATCTCGAAGAACTCCACGTGTTCGCCGCCCGGTAGCGGCAAACTCCCACATTCGACGAACTGCCCATCCGCCCATCGAAACAGCGGCGCTGTCAGGTTGCTATCACCCCCGTGCATCGACGGTGATTGGCCGGCTACGTCCCTGGCGAACTGGGCTACGGCCAACATAACTCCATCGGCATCGCAGCGGATGGCGACCGACCGCGCGCCGGACGTCGGCAGGCGCTGCACTACTTCCAGCAGGCTCGACCGTGTTTCCGCCAGCTCCATGGATGAATCGTTCATGCGATCATTCCTCGACTGATGCAGCGGATAGTGGAGCGGGAGTCCTCTCTCCTGTTATCGTTAGTTTCTCAATTAATGTCGAGATCGGGCCAAATGCCGACCGATTCCATGCGTACCCGGCGCGCCAGGAGTACGAACCGTTTCGAAGCCGAGGGCGTGGCCGAAGCAAAGTGGCATGTGCATGCCTGCGGCCAGTTCATCCTGGTCGAATCGGGCATATCCCACCTGCGCACTGAGCTCGGGTCCTGGATAATTCCCACCCGGCGTGTGGGTTGGGTTCCCCCTCGATTGCTGCACGCTTCACGCTCGAGCGGGCGCGGTAAGGGTTGGGCCATTCGTGCGCCGGTTGCGCTGTCACAGAAGCTTCCGGGGCAGGTTTCCGTACTGCGGGCCTCGGCATTGATGATTGCCGCACTGGAGCGTATCGCTCACGCGACAGCATCGCGGCATTCATCCATGAGACGGTTGCTTTGGCGAGTGGTGGCTGCGGAAATGCGCGAGGCGGAAGCGGAAGCACTGCTGGTACCCATGCCCAGCGATCCGCGAATGCGGGCGACGGCTGAGAAGCTGTTGAGCAATCCGGCGATGGGGGCCGACGTGACACGCGCGGCCGCCCGATCAGGGATGAGCCGGCGAACCTTTACCCGACATTTCCGGCAAGAGACCGGCATGTCCTTTGCGAGCTGGAAGCGCGCAGCCATCGCCCATCACGCGCTGGAGCGAATTGCTGCAGGGCAAAAGGTTTCGGCGGTGGCATTCGACGTCGGCTATTCGAGCGTAAGCGCCTTCGTTGCCATGATGCACCGACAACTGGGAGCGGCGCCCCGGGAGTTCCTCAACGTGCACTCCCAGGAGTACCTGAGCCTATCCACGTGAGCAGCTCGATGCTACACCGCCGCGGCAGGATGCTTCATGCACGTTTGCTGCGAGCACGGTGGATGCCTCGCATGAGCATCCCGCACAGAGCCCGCAGGTGCTCGCTTGGATCCGATTCACGTTGGGCGATATAGAGTGACGAGACAGCCTGGCTGTCACTCAACTTCTTGTATTCCACGCCCTCAAAGCGAATGCAATTGATATCCGCAGGCACGATAGCCACACCGACGCCCGCTGCAACCAACCCGATGATCGTTGACGACTGGAGCACCTCCCGTACCACGCGCGGGCGGAATCCGGCCTTTGCGCACAACTCGATGACCTGCCAGTAGATACCAGTGCCCGCTTCGCGCGGGTATGTCACAAACGGTTCGGCCCGCAGATCCCGGACTGACAGCACGGCCCCTGCTGCCAGGGGATGATCGTGGGCGATGGCCACCAGAAGCGGCGTGCGATACCACTCCGTGACAGCCAGGCCAACCGGAGTTGGAACATCCGGCTTGCGCAACACCCCGAGATCGAGGGACCTGTCGAGCAGCCTGTGCAACTGCTCGAGCGACGTGAGCTCATGCAGGCTCAGCAGGACATTGCGATGCTCATCCCGGAAACGACGGATGACATGAGGCAGCACGCGGGAAAACATCGATGACGCGGTGTAACCGAGCGCGATCGATCCCACCTCCCCCGCCTCGGCGCATCGTGCTTCGACCTTGGCCGTTTCGGCAAGCGCGATGATGTTGAGAGCATGTTCCCGGAATCGCCTGCCGGCCTGCGTCAGATGGACATGGTGTTTATCGCGCTCGAACAGACGTGCGCCAACCTCTTCCTCCAACGCCTTGATTTGAACACTCAAGGACGGTTGCGCCACGTGCAATTTCTCAGCCGCCCGACCGAACCCCAGCTCGTCGGCCACGGTGAGGAAAAATTGCAGCTGCCGCAGCTTCATGATAGGGAAATCTTATCACCGAGCGCCCTAATTAAGTATTGGCGAATATTACGGACCGTTCGTACTCTCGCCGCACCCGCCGGCAGTGGCACGCGAGCAGCCATGTAACGGGGCGAATTGGTCCAGACGGCAAGAGGGGGCGTCCATGACTGATCGGTGTCCGCCGCATGCATCCCATACGGCCACGAGTCGCGTAGGCCGATATGCGGCCTTGGGTCTGAGCGCGCTCATTGCGCAATCCGGAATGGCCTGGGGTGACTCGGAAGACAGTGGCGCACTGGAGGAGATCGTCGTTACCGCACGCAAGCGCCAGGAGGATCTGCAGAGTATCCCCTTGTCCGTGAGCGCGCTGAGCGCCGCCCAGATTGCCGACGCCCACGTTTCGAAGATGGACGATCTGGCCTTCCTGGTGCCGAATCTGAACATCACCACGCGCGCGGACAACACTCCGGATGTAGTACTGAGGGGAGTTGGGTCGTTCGGGGTGATCCAGGGGGTGGGCTTCTACGTCAACGACGTGCAGCAGTTTGAAGGCCAGACGGTTCGCCCGGAGGATCTCGATCGCATCGAGGTCTTGAAAGGCCCGCAAGGCACGCTTTATGGCGGAAACAATATCGGCGGGGCGATCAAGTACATCACGAAGAAACCCACTGCGGACCTGCAGATGCAAGCCACTGCAGAGTTCGGCAACCTGCACGCTCGTAATTTCTCCGGGGCCTTGTCAGGACCCATCGCCGGGGAGGACTTCAGGGGGCGCCTGAGCGCTTTCGATTCCACCAGCGACGGCTTCGTTTACGACACAACTCTCAACCAGACACTGGGTCACTCACACGAGAGCGGCGGCCGGCTCACGCTCGAATACGAGGAAGCGGGCACGGACATAGCATTTTACCTGTCCGCCAATCGGCTGCGCTCGGGCAATGAGAACCTCTACTACGCGGCCGCCAGTCCGGACGACTACACCCGCATCGCGACATCGAATGTTCTGCCGCACTTCAATCGCGATCTCTATTCGCCGACGCTGCAGATCGACCAGACATTCAACGACTCCCTCAAACTCACGTCCATCACGTCGTATTTCCATTCGGATGTGAACGCTCGTGCCGATGGAGACCACATCGCGCTACCCCTGTTCGATGTGACGCAAATCTTTCACAAGAATATCTGGAGCGAGGAGTTGCGGCTCACTGCCGAGACGGGCGAGTTGAGCTGGCTTCTGGGTGCATTCATCCAGCAACGTGATTCACGCGACCTGGAAGCCAACACCCAGATGCTGAGCGTCATCACCGATGACCCTGCCGATGATGGCGTAGCCCTCTCGGCCAACATGGCTCGTAGGCGCGAATACGCGGGATTTGTCAATGCGAGCTATCCGATTGGCAATTGGACGCTCGAAGCTGGCGTGCGGGTGGAGCATTTCCAGAACCGCCTCACGGATACGCTGGCAGACATGACCGAAGAGGTCAGCGGCACGAGTGCGTTGCCGAAAGCGAGCCTGTCCTATCGCTTCGAACCCGCAATCATGGGCTACTTCAGTATTACGCGCGGGCTGCAGCCCGGCGACGTGCTGCAGAACCATGGGGAAATCAGCACGTTCGTCTCCGAAAAGACGGAGAACTACGAGCTTGGATTGAAATCGACTCTGCTGGATGAGCGGCTGCGCTTCAATTTCGCAACCTTCTATATCAAGTACCAGAATCGGCTGTTCAGCACGATCGACGGGACCACGTTGCAGGAAGTGACGAAGAATGTCGGTCCCTCGCACAATTACGGGTTCGAGTTCGACCTGGTTGCGCGCCTGGCACGCGAGTTGACCCTCAGTGGAGGTTTCGGGGTTACTCGCGCCGTGTGGGACAACATTCCGGGCTACTTCAACCCGAACACGGAAGCCACGATCAATCTGAACGGGCTCGTAGCACCCTACACTCCATCCTATCAGGGGACACTGGCGTTGGAGTGGCATCGTCCATTGCCGGCAGATATGGCGGTCGGCGTACGCGTGAGCGGAGCGTTCACAGGCCCGCAGTGGTGGAACATCAGCGATGACTACAGCGAGAAGGCGTACCAGATCCTGAATGCCGGACTGAGCCTGGATGTCGGCAAGCACTGGCAGCTCAGAGCCGATGGTACCAACTTGTTGGACAAGCAGTATCACACCGTGTACGCCGCGGGGCCGGACATAGGTTCGCCGCGGAACACCGCCGGCTTCTCCCGGCCCCGCCAGTGGTTCATCTCAGCCACCGCCCGATTCTGATCTTCCCTGGAGCGACATGTCAGCGAATCGTGCCGCCAGAATGTCCGTAGCGCTCGGGCTGTTCCTCGCAGTCGGCCTCCATTGCAGCGCGCGGGAGCCTGCAGTCAATTATCACGTGACCCGCCGCATCAGCGGTCCTGACGGACTCTGGGACTATGCGTCCGTCGATGAGCAGTCGCGCCGCCTCCTGGTTGGCCGGCAAGGCGGAGTTCTGGCGCTGGACCTCGACAAGCCCGGCGCTGCGGCGCAGATCTTCGCCTCCCCCGTAGTCCACCAGGTCCTGCCGATCGGCAATGGCCGCCTGTTGGCGACCACTGGAGAGAGCAATTTTCTCGCGATCCTGCAGGGCAGCCCGCCTGTGCTCATCGCCCGGGTCGCAGTGACCGGTACCGATCCCGATTCGGTTGCATACGATCGCAAGACTGCCCTGGCAGTGACTTTCAATCGCGGATCCCGTGACGTCACGCTCATCGATCCCGTGAAGGCCACGGTGGTCGGAAGCTTCGCATTGCCGGGGGCCCCCGAGTTTTCCATCGCCGATGGCAATGGACTCGTCTACGTCAACATCGCTGACAAAGGGGAAGTCGCGGTCCTCGATCTCGCCCTGCGAAAAGTGATTCGGGAAATTCCGCTGGCCGGATGCCAGGAGCCTACCGGTCTCGCACTGGATCCGCAGACTCACCTCCTCCTGTCGGCATGTGACAACGGGGTCGCCAAGTTCGTCACGGTGGAAGGCCGCGACGTTGCGACTTTGCGTATCGGTGAGGCTCCGGATGCAGCATTCATTGATGCGCACCGCAGACTTGCGTTCATCCCCAGCGGCGGCAGCGGCACTCTGGCGGTGATCTCGCTTGCAGACCCTGCAAGGATATCGCTCGTGCAGACCTTGAAAACTCAACCCGGCACTCGTACCGGGGCCGTCGACCCGCAAACAGGGTTTGTCTATTTGCCTGCGGGCAGGTTGACGCCGCCGGTCGCACCAGCGAAGTGGCCCTCCGTCGCACCTGGAAGTTTTGCGATCATCATCGTTGCACCGTGAGGAGCGCAGGTGACCGTTTTTCAGAATCCGAAGAGTCGCGCCGGGTTGTCCACGAGAATCATGTCCCGCACCTGCGCATCTTCGGTCCACGTCATGAGCAGATTCAGCAGCTCCCCCGTGTCACGACCCGAGTCGGGAATGTGCGGCCAGTCGGAGCCCCATAGGGCGCGCTGCGGGGCGGCATCGATGATTGCCTCGGCCAGATGAGCCACCGCAGCGTAACCGCGCTTTTTCGCAATCCGGTAGGGGCCGCTGAGTTTGAGCCAGCATCGGCCGTGTCTCATCAAATCGAGCAACCGTGCGAAGTCCGCCGCGGTCAGGCCATCCTCCGCGAGCATGTAACCCATGTGGTCGATCACGAAGTCGCCATCCAGTGTTCCGAGAAAATCGAGAAGGTCTCGGACCAGCCAGCCGGGAGTATAGAACTGCAGATGCCAGCCACGGCCAAACACGCGGCCGGCCATGGTGTTGATGAATGTCTTTATCTGCTCCAGCGGCAGTCCGCTACGTTTGAAGAGATCCAGGCGTACCGCTCGCACCCCGAGTATATGCATCCGATCGAGCTCCTTCTCAGTAACATCCGGGTCGATCATTACGACGCCACGGGCGATCGGGCCTGCCGTGGCCAGTGCATCGAGCAGACAAGCGTTGTCCGTGTCGTAGAAACTCGGTTGCACAATGACGAAGCGCTCCAGGCCGAGCACGGACATCAGCCCCAGATAATGCTCGAGCCCACCGTCCGGAAGTGTGTAGTGCGGCCGCGCGACGCTTGGATACCTGTTCAGGGGCCCGAAAACATGCATGTGCACATCGCACGCACCCGCGGGTACCTGGAATCGCGGCAGCTCGATCTTGTCGAGGGGACGCATGGGAAGCGAAGTCAGGATGCCGTCAGTCATAGGTCCGGGTCACTGTTGTTGTCAGGTTGCGGATTCCCTACCGAGCGTACAGCCTGCAGCCGTGTCCGCCAGTCAGCAACGCGGGCATTCAGCCCCGCACAGAGGATATCCGTGTCTATTCCGGCAAATATGAGGGGTGCAAATCCATCCCCGAGGAGAGCTGCATAGTGAGCAGCGTCCTGCACTCCGCCAACGACGGCAAGTTTCCCATGTCGCGCGGCGGCGGCGGCCACTTGACGGCAGGCGGCGCGCATCCCGCTATTTTGAACATCGCCCAAACAATCCAGATCAGCCGACAGATCGTTGAGGCCGACGGCGAGCAGATCCACGCCGTCGATGGCAGCGATTGCATCGGCATTCTCGATACCGCGGCGGCTCTCCAGAAGGATCTGCACCACGGTCGAACGATCGATCATGGAAGTGAGGTGTGCGGCAGGCACACGCGCAAACTGGTTGTGCGGCAGAAGAGCTATCTGAGAGCGTTGACCGCGCGGCGGAAATCGGGCGGCGTTGACGACCGCCTGTGCCTGCGCCACCGTCTCCACCCGCGGTGCGATGATCCCACCGGCGCCGCCATCCAATATGCGCC
>Ga0137412_10004814_pt1 | contig 10774 bp, 7 predicted proteins | sample CZODoug2_1_16fun_FD_122160 | JGI IMG/M metagenome (GOLD analysis project Ga0137412, IMG submission 122160) | Vadose zone soil fungal communities from Angelo Coast Range Reserve, California, USA - CZODoug2_1_16fungal (Hybrid Assembly) | ecosystem: Environmental > Terrestrial > Soil > Vadose zone... | reverse complement strand
TCTAGCTAAATAAGAAACAGTTTCAATAATAACAAGTAAAGGTACCAAGGCTAAGGGAGTTCCAGAAGGTAAAAAATATGAAAAAAAATTAAATTGATGTAAATATAAACCTAAAATTGTAACACCAGTAAGTATAGTAAAAGATAATCCTATTGTTACTATTACTGAAGTTGTTATTGTATATGAATAAGGAATATTACCTATTAAATTTACTATTAATATATAAAAAAATAATGAATAAATAAAGGGTAAATAAATTTCTTTTCCTAATTGTTCTTTTACCATTGAATTTATTGTTATAAATATACTTTCTAACCCTATACTTCATTTAGAGGGTAAAATTTTAGTTTCATTATTAGCCATAAAATGTATTCCTATTATTAATATAAATACTATTATTGAATATAAGGCTAAATTACTTAAAGTTATATTTAAATAACCGAATAATGGTGCATTAATACTTATTAAATTACTTACTTCAAATTGTTCTAAGGGTGAATTAATTAAATTAATATTAGATATATTATATATATTATTTATCATTATTATTTTGTATGTATTTTATTGGGTTAAAAAAACAGTACTATATAACTATAGTAACGGAGACACTTTAAAAGAAATTAGTTATAACTTAAGGTTCAATATATAATATAATATATCATTTCATTATTAATTTTAATAAAGAAATTATAAGTATAAATAATAAAGGGAGTGGGGATACATTTTCAATTTTATTGTATTATTATATAATCCAGAAAGCCCCGCGCGGGGATAATAATGACATTATATAATATAATTTAAATAATATTATATATATTATTATCTAAAAAAGGGAATACCTAACATTAAAAAACTAGTAACAATAATATAAAACAGGAGAAAAAAAACACCGGGGCTTCGCCTCCCTTCAATAACTACATTAAATAATGAACGGGCTTCGCGCCGCGCGAAGCGCACTAATAATTTTCTTTAATTTAGGTTATTTAACTACTATATCATATTTTTGTAATAAAATAATTGATATTAAATATCGCGCGCAGCGCCATTAATAAAACATAAAAAACAAATTATAGACAATATTAAAACACCAAAAGAAAAATCGATAATTGGTTCCGCATTTGCAGGTATTTTAATATCTAAATAATTTAAAAGTAAGTGTAAATGGGCTTCGCCCCGTGTCTAAAATTAGAATTTCTATTTTGTTTTAAAATATTTTTAAAATATAAAATACTATTTTTAAAAAAGAGATATTAGTTAAAAAGTGAAGAGAATTATTTATTAGTCTAATCAAATTAACTGTTTTTAGTTCCTGTATTAGAACTAGTTTTATTATCTGTAACGTAACTGAACTAGTATTTGATTTATCTTTGCCTGAACTAGCCTCAGATGGGTCTTTTATCAGTATAGAACTTATTTTTATTTTTAGATTCTTATTTATCTTTGCTATTGGCTTAATTATTACTAGATTAACTAAACTGTGCGAATAGCCCTATTTAAATGGACTTTGAACCCCGCTGTATCTGTAGTTACTTTATGTGTTCACAAAATTTAAATTTAATTATTAGAGTTCTACCTGTCATCAAGAGAATTCATGATACAGTTATTATATAAATATATAAGATATAATTTGAATAATTATTTTTGTGGCAATATTTAATAAATATACATTATCTTTTAAAATGATTGTTTAAAAATGTAGGTATATTACAAATTGTTCTAATGTTGAATAAATTAAATTAATATTAGATATATTATAAATTTTATTTATCATTATTATTTTTGTATGTTTTTTATATGGATTAAAATAATCTGTAATATATAAGAATAGTAACGGAGACAATTTAAAAGAGATTTCTAAAAATTAAGGTTCAATATATATATATAAAATATATAAAATATTAAAATATAATTAAAAATAGATAAATAAATTAAATTATAGTTTCTATAAGTTAATAATAATTAAATAAATTAAATTAAAGTTAATATTTGATTATAATAATTATAATTAATTATAATAAAATTCGCCCCCTATTAAAAAGAAAATTAATTATAAAAATTTTAATAAAAAAGGGATACTTAATATTATTTATTTTTATATCAATTAAATGATTAATTATAATAATTTATTAAAAAAATATAGTTTTCTTTTATAAAACATATAATAATAATAAGATTAAAATCTGCCATTTTGATTTTATTTTTATATTATGATAGTGTTCTATTTGGAATAATATAAATTTTAAAAATATTAGAATGAATATTAAAATTATTAAGATTAAGAAAAATAAAGTAGTTTAAAACTTCCATAATAATAAAAATTAAAAACAAAAAATATTTTAATGGGTGGCTTCGCCCCCCGAGCTACGCGCGGTTACTATTAATTCGCCCCGTTTATAGTATATTTATGGCCCGAAGACCATGTATTAGATATATAAAAAAAATAAAAAGTATAAATAATACTAAAAACAAAAAACAAAAAATGGCGAGAACCGCCTATTTAAACAAAGAATAATTATATATTAAAAATATTATAATTCTAATTCTAAAAATAAATCTTAAATTATACGAACAGTCAGAATAAATTAACCATTAAATAATATTATTCTTTTCAAGTATAAAAAGTTTATATGTTTAAATAAATATTTTAATTTAATAATGAAAATAAAGAACTCAAATATTATAATATAATAATATTAATAATTTATTATTATTTATTAAATTAATATAAATTAGAAGAATATCTTAATTATATTCAATTTAAGTTATTAAAATAATTATTAATTAATAATATATTAAGAAACTAATAAAAATAAAATTTAAAATTAAATAAAAATAAATTTAAATAAAAAAGGTTTAGCTTAAGTTTTAGCTTAAGTTTTAGTTTAAGTTTAAAATGGACAATTTATAACATCGAGTCTAATAAATAAATTAGTAATGCTAAACTAAATACTTTACAGTATATTCATACGCATCCTATTTAGAAATGTTCTATTTCTTATAATATCAGATAATTATTTAAATCAAAAGAGATAAATAAATCTGAGATAGTATCTAGGGGGTAATTTCGCGCTTGATATTCATTCAGCACTTAAATATGATGTTTGTGGCTACCCAACTATGCCTACTAAGTATTCTATATATAGAATAATATTTCAACAATTGGTACACTAGAGAAACATAGCCAATGGATCCTTTCGTACTGTTAGGTCGATCCCTTTTTACTATTTATTCCTCCAGAAGATAGGGACCATACTGACTCCTATTAATTAAATTAAATTATAAATTAATAATAATTTAAATATTATTGCAGGCATGCCGCCTTCTAAATATAATTCAATTTAGTTTGGACTATATCTTATCCTATTAAGGATGGAAACGTATAGTCTCTGAGGATTCTACTAAGTATATTTTCATTATACTGTTCATTTCCTGCTGATTGACCAATTCTCAATGGATTATTACTATATTCTTCATTAAGCAAGAAAAGTACCAAGAGTTCTAAGGAATTTCCAGCATAAAGTTTCCTTTGACGACGCAAGTCAGTCTATCTTCTGTTATTTTTAAGAGATTATTAAAATTCTACTTAATTATGCGCTACGCGCCATTAATCTACGTCGTATTAAACCCAACTCGCGTACCCTTTTAATCGGCGAACAGCCGAACCCTTCCAAGATTTTTCACCCAGAGGATAGGATGAGTCGACATCGAGGTGTCAAACAGCTGGCACAATGTGTACTCTCACCAGCTATTAACCTGTTCAAATTTTGTTAATATAAAGGGCGCCCAGCGCCTTTATTCCCACTATTCACACAGTGGTTCAGACTATGTCATCATCTATTTGTATTTTATTCTTATTATTTATACTGCGCTTCGCGCGGGGGTCTAAGGGAATTTATAAGCCATTTCTGGTAATACGTAAGGATCTACTAGTTTTCTAAATAAAGGATAACTGACAGAATTTATTACGATTATTTTTCTACCTTTGTTTGAACGAACTTCACATTTAAAATGAAATTTACTAGCTAATTCTGTAGCTAAGTTTATTACTTCTAATTCTGAAAAGCCTTGAGTATTTAAAACTACACTTTTATTTTTTGAATTTTTATTATAATCTAATTTACCACCGCGCTGCGCGCTCCATAAATCAATAAGCTAAACCTCTATCAGTTAAATGATCTTTAATCAGTAATTCAGGTATAACTTTTGTACCTTTTAGTAAAAATAATTTAGCTAAAGGATTAAAAGCTTTATGACTTATTGTTTGGAAACCTCAAGTTATTACAAGATTTCCTTTGGGACTTATTCTGGTTTTTTTGTGTGGTGTAGATAATACTCATTCATCAAACAAGTGATAAACAGGAGTTAAATAAGTTTTATTTTTATCTCCTCATTCAAATTTTAATCTATAAGTTTTACCTTTATTTTGAGTGTTTAAACTGCCATCTCCTAACATAAGACCTATTGAAGCTTCTCACTGTGTTTTATTTAAACAAACTAAAGACTCTGTATAAATTTTAAGTAATTTACTATTTGGGCTTTTACCAATTAATAATTGTTTATTTATATTATTCATTATATAGTATTTAGTGGTTTAATTCCTTTTGGAACCTGTATTGAAATAAGAATAATTAATTAAATTAATTATTATAATTAATTTAATTAATCTAATTAAGAAAAAAAGATGCTGGTCGCTCTTGGAAAGATTATTGTATAGCATTACTCACTTTCTAGTCGTTGAACGTTCTTATCTTTCTATTAAATTTAATATTAACGATGCTAAGATAAACTTCGCTACAAATTAACTTAATTTAAAAGTATTTTTTGTATTTCAACCAGTTTAACTTCAATTTTATGATTGAAGGGGACAACTGTTATTTTATCCCTAGCGTAACTTTTATCGATTGATCCCCGTCTATCCCATACTATGTCGAGGGGTCACTATGCCCTACTTACGTATCTTGTAGACTTCTAAGTCTTTCAGTTTGGCATGCTTTCCGCCATTACACTTTTCACAACCCTTCACCGGTTGATTGATATCCATTCAACTACTAGCTCTACCTTATTCAAATAAAAAAATTAAAAAAAAAATGACATGAATAGTTAAATGAGAAAATATTATCTGTTTATGTGAGTATAGCAAATATACTAAATACTTGCTATTTTTATTATTTTTAAAGTTGGATGTACTTTGCTACTATTTTAAAGACGACCGCCCCAGTCAAACTGCCAATTAGTCAACTATCCCTCTAATATTAATTATGAGGTAAACAAGGATTGATTCTAATTTTAAGGTTTCCACTATCTGTCTATCGACACGCCTATTCACTATTAATTAGATATTACAACCAAAGTGATAACTAATTACAGTAAAGCTGCATAGGGTCTGTTGAGGCTTCATCATATTTTACAATATAGATATCCTCTAAGAACTGCACGTGCGATTTTCATCGCATACAGCTCAAGCATTAAGTTTATAAGTTTATTATTATTTATAATAAAATTAATTATTCAGTTAAATTAGAATCACGTTTAGAATTAACATTATTTAATATATTTTTAATGCGCGCAGCGCGTTAAACCTTCTAAAGTTTTATGACTTCCGCGTGCCTTTAATTCTACTATTCTTTTTCAATCTAAATAATCTAATTGTTTTCTAGTTAACATAGGATATTGATCAACAAATTTAATAATAGTGTCACTATTTCTAAAAACATATCTATTAACGCGCTGCGCGCCGTGAATTTTTGCATTCAGAAAGATTATCATAATTATACTTAGGTTTTATATAACCTCCCGCGCGCAGCGCTGAATTTTTTTAAACATAATAAAATAGCAATATCATGACTGTTTTGTCCTACTTCCAAAGAAGAATCACAACCAATATAAGTGCTGCGCTTCGCGCCCTCCTCTATTTTTCTTTTCAGATACATAGGTATAAAACACTGATTCACCAGCTAAAAAAGTTTGAACTCATTGAGCTGGTAATTCATATTCGGTATTAAATTATCCATTAGAGAATAAACTTAACCATAAAGAAGATTTACAGTAATTATAAGCGCGGAGCGCCTTCAAATGATCGTTTTGTATTCATTTCAGAAGCTAAAAGTAAAATTTCTTCCATTCCTTTAATTGTTTTATGCTCTTTATTTTTCATAATAAATGCTATTTTTTTAAAAGCTTTAAAGTTCAAAAATTTAGAAGGCGCTGCGCGCTCAAGGATAATTTTCAAAATGAGGTATAATTTTAGCTAAAATATCAGATAAAGCATTAATAGGATACTTTTTTGTTTCCGATATTCTATTATCAATTACTACACTCCCACATCCAAAATAATTTTGAAGGCGCTGCGCGCTATAAAACACCTTCTGAATGTGTTTTTTGTGTTACTTTAAATTCTAATTTCACACTATTATTTATTAAGTTATTTTCGTTGCATAAAATAGAACAGTTAAATCCACCGCGCTGCGCGCCCGTCAACTAAACCAGTTACTTGTCAAGGTAGTAAAACTTCATTATATCTAGGTTTAGTAAAATCTGTATTTATTAATTTGTTTTTCATATTTATAAAATTTATTATTTAATCATATTTAATTATATTATATTAACTGCGCGGAGCGCTAAACAAAATATATTGGAACTGCGCGGAGCGCTTGCTTGTTCATTTATTATATTCATATATAATTTATTTTTGATTAATTTTAATTAAGAATTTAATAGTTATCCAATATAACTAATAATTAATTTTGAATAAAATAACTTCTATTCAGGGCGAGCCCCAAAATAAAATAATAGCTACTTAACACTAATTCAAAGTCAGCATCCTTTCAGATTAGTTAAATTAACCTATTCTTATCATTATAATAAGACTTTCGCTTTTTTGAATTTCCTCTACCCACTAACAGTTAGTATCCTCACAGATAAACCTCCAATAAGTTAATTATTAAAAATACAAAATTGGTTATTAATGGGCTTACCTAGTTTTTACTATAATACAATAATGATACTGTTAGAATTTCACTATACGTAAATAGATATTAAGACCCATAAAGAAATAAAACGGGAAATTTTTTCTACACTCAATATTTACGCTTCATACATGAATTTACATCAAATTATTCTTAAGTATCTAGCTCTATATAAATTTATTAATCTATTATTAATATAAATATAAAACAGGCTTCATGCTTGAAATTACTTTTTAGCATGCTGTTTTGAGCTCAAATAATGGATTATTAGGTGGATTCACACCACATTATTATAGTAAACTTTCTAGTCGCAATTTATATTCAACTCCAAGAGAATTTAAGTTTCCCGTCCCCCTGGAGGCAGCGGGCATCTGCACCCGCAATTCAATTTCACTGAGCAAGTTGTAGAGACAGTGAGACCATCGTTACCCTTGGGCTTAGTGTCTCTATATTTAGATTTATCATTAATTTTCGATTAATTTAAATAAAACACAATAATTTTGGGACTATTTCTTTACTAATTTTATTTTTTATTAAAAAATTAGATGTAATCCGTATAGTCTCTAAGCATTTAATTTAAAATTTATTCATTTCATTTTCTATAACCCCTTTATTAGGGCGCGAAGCGCTTTTTAACTCTGTTTATTTTTATTATATTATTTGCGCGGTCTTTTATTAGTGGTTTCAGATAATATACTTTTTAATTCATTAATATGAGTATTTAGTAAAGGTTTATTTGTAATACAAATTTCTAATCCTTTTTTAAAGCGTAAAAAAGAGTATTTTTTAATTGTTTGTAATTTATTAAGTTCAAAGAAGGGGATTATTTTGTTTACTAAATCTTTTTTATTTTTAATGCTAAAACGCCCTCCCTCTCTATTATCTACATATACATTCCCACAACCAAAAAATCGTTTCAAATTGTTTAAAAGCGCTTCGCGCCCTCTGAACTTTCTTGAGTTATAGTAAAATTAAATATTACACCTGTATAATTAGATTCTAATTTAGGTGGTACGATTGTAAATGAAAAGTGACCTTCTGCATCTGTAAAACCAGTTACTCGTTCAGCATTTAAAGATTTATTACTATTAGGTAATTTTTGTTTATTTTCAAAACTTAATTTACTTGATAGTCTTGCTGCAATATTAGCTAATTCACCTTGACCATCAATAGTAGTATGTTTTTTATCTGTAACTAATAAACAAGCATGAACAAATAATTTAATATCGTGTTCTCGTTTGTTAAGCATCATAGATTGTGATTGTAACAGAGGTAATAAATTATTCAGAATATCCGTTTGAGTAGATATTCTTAATCTATACACCCAAGTGTCAGGAGCACCTACTTTTCTTCCTATTTCAACTTTACCACAATCTAAGAAAATAGAAATAGCTTTTAATAAATCTACATCAATAACATGTTGGTGAATTTCAAAAATTAACACTACTTGTGCGCGAAGCGCCTGTTTTATGAGATATATTAGGTTTAAGTTGTATAGTTACTGAACCATCACCTTCAAAAAGGCCAAAAATATATTCTAAAGATAATATGTAAATTTTATTATCAATAGTTATTTTTTTAACATTATTAATCATTTTTTAATTTTATTATTTTTTACGATAGCGTCTAACCCCAGGCCGTGATTTAAACCCCTGGGACAGTATATCTCTTTTCACCACGCGAAGCGGCCAGTGCTTAAGTTGTTACCATAAATAGCGCGCAGCGCTCTATTTAAATTTTTAAATTTAAGGCGCGAAGCGCGTATAAAGTTCAAGCTCAAGAGAAACCGCGCGATACACTACACTATCTTTGAAAGATTGAAATTTTTAGAGAGTAATAATTTGAAAATAAATTATAAATTAATTTTGCTGTTGGTTTACCCCGGCGCCCAGCGCCGGTATAAAATTGTTACTTTAAAATATAAAGTATTTATAAATATAAAAGTGTTTCCAACATATAGGATTATTTTACAATAGCATAACGATTCAATGTCTACTATTGATACCGGACCACATTTAATGGCCAATTTATTTTGCTACCTTAGGATCCTCATAGTTAAGCAACTAGTAAAAAAAAAGTAATTTATATTAATTAAAGCTACCGCGCGGAGCGCCACACCTAATTTAATATTCTCCCTCCTCTAAGATTGGAAAGGCGCGTTTATACTCAGGGCGCGAAGCGCTTTGTTTAGAATATGAAAAAAAGGGGATGAATGCATGGAAAAATATGCTATAAAATTAAAGCGTCTCTTAATTAGTATCTTTAACGCGCTGCGCGCATTAAAAAACGCGCTGCGCGCTTTCAATACTCTATTTCCAGAAGGGTCTTGTTTTAGTACATTAAATACTGTTTTATTTTTTACATAATTACGTAAAGTTAAACGAGTAATATTAAGAGCTGAGGCAGCTTCACTAATAGAGAGATATTCAGTAGAGAGATTAGTATTGATGTTTGTAACTAATACTTTTTTACCTTTGATTGGGCTTCTATTTTTTCTGTGTAAATCTTTTTCTGTTACTTCCTTAGATTTAAATTTTCTATCAGCCCAAACTTCTTTCATTTTAATTAAAGCTTCAATAGAATGCTTTTTATTTAGTTGATCTTTTCTTAATTTAGCTAATGTTTCTAGTGTATGTTTATATCCTAAAGCATTTTTGCGACCTTTCATTTTAGCCAGTGTCTTACTTGTATGTTTGTAGCCAGAAAGTGAATCAGCTTTTTCTAAAACATTATAATAAAAATCAAAATGATCTAAATAATATTGCTCCCTTTTGATTGTATCAATAGCTTCACAATATTCGATTATATCAAAAATAAAATTAGAATGTCCATATTTTAAAATTGCTTTATAAATAGGCATATTCGCTGATTGTAAGCTTTTTATATTAAAATATATAAATAATCTTCGTTTAGCATTAGTTGTACTACCTAAATACTCTTTTCCGTTAACTTTATTAGTTCATCTATATACAAAAGATTTATTCTGATTTTCTTTGAAAATTAAACTTTTTTGTTCTTGTGCATTATTATAACTAACTACCGGTGTGTGAGTTAATTTAGGGCGCAAAGCGCCCTCTGGAAATATTTCTAGTAAAAAGAATATTTACAGTTAGCATAAATTTAAATTTTTTGCTGCTCAATTTAGAAATTAAATTTTTGCTGGCGCGGTTTATTATAAAAAATGTTTTTGTAGCTTTCTTTAATTAATATTAAATTTATATTATTGTAGGTTTTGTAGGTTATTTTTTGTTCACTATTTTAACCAGGGCTGGGGGGGCTAGCCCTCCCTAGTGACTGTGGGCTAAACTGCCGAGCTAAACCAATAAACTCTCTAGTTAATTAAATAGTAACCAAAAGGAATACTAACCTTAAGATACCGTTCCTTTCTCGATATTACTTTTTTTTATACATTAGACTATATCTTTTTACTTCACATGTAGTCGTTGAGGTACTTCCTAATTTATTTAAGTTTATAGTACCTGCTGGTTGCCTTTATTAATCGTAACTTATATTTTTACTTTACGCGCGCAGCGCACTCTCTAAAAAAAGATAAATTTTGTTTTATGTTTTATAAAAACCATAGGATATCTTGAGGTCTTTATTAGTAATAAGTTATTTAAAGGGGTTCAAGCATATAGTGAATAGTGTTATTACAGCTTCCGTTATCAGGATGTGTAAACACACGGCCTTAACAGACCGCTATCAACTAGACTTTCGATTAGTAACAATAACCATTACCTTTCTTATATTAATGGCATTGAGCAAATTTCATTCAGAATACTATGATATTAATCATTGCTCTGAATTGT
>Ga0137412_10004813_pt1 | contig 10776 bp, 8 predicted proteins | sample CZODoug2_1_16fun_FD_122160 | JGI IMG/M metagenome (GOLD analysis project Ga0137412, IMG submission 122160) | Vadose zone soil fungal communities from Angelo Coast Range Reserve, California, USA - CZODoug2_1_16fungal (Hybrid Assembly) | ecosystem: Environmental > Terrestrial > Soil > Vadose zone... | reverse complement strand
CTTATGCGTATCGCCAAAACGCAGCCACGAATTCCAACCGTTCGCTACCGCAGCCTCAGTTCACGCCTCTAACCGGCGCCCACGGATCCACCCGCACCGACGGCGCAAACCTCTGCACCTTAAACCACGCCCCCGCCTGATTCGTTCCCACCTGAAACGCCACCCGCTCGCCCAGCACATTGATCGGCAACTCCAAGTCCTTTAGCCCTGGCGAACTCATCCCCAGTGGCTGCTGCGCCGTTGCCGAGCTCTGCGTATCGACGAAACTTGTCAGCACCAAATTTCCCGCGCCTTCCACATACATCGTCAAATAGCTGAACAGTTTCCGGTGCGCGCCCAGTCCCAGCGAACTCTCCACCGCCCGCTCCGGGAAAAAGTGCGTGGTGTAATAACTCGGAATCGCCGCGCCATCATCCGAAAACTGGGTGTCACTCAACTGATAAATCTTCCCCGTCGTTCCCCCGCCGCCGACTCCCGGCGATCCCCCGCCAAACGCCGCCACCGCCGTGCCATTCGCGCGTTCAATCAGCGCGCAACAATTCGCCGCCACGGACCACGGCGACCACTTCCGCGAATTGTCCGTCGCGGTTTTCCGGCCCGTTAAAGTAATATTCACCGGCGGCCGCGATTCGATATCCGACGCCGAGTCCAGGTCGTGATAATCGAGCATCAACACGCGATTCGGCGTAATCGCGCTTCCAAACGGCGCGCCCACATAAATTCGTCGCTCCCGCGTATCCACCGTCACCCAAAGTGTCTGCGCGTACTGCCAGTTGATCTGGTTCCACGTGGGCTGAATTTCCTGCGAAATTTTCACTGGCTCGCCGCCAGAGAAAAGATACAGCCCCGTCCTGTGCGCAATCACCACCCAGTCTTCGCCAAATCCCACGCCTCGAACCGAAGGCGTTCCCACGCGCCGCGAGACTTCCGAGATCGACCACAGCGACGGCTCATTCGTCCCATCATCCTGCGTCACATGCAGCGAATGTTCCTTCACAAAATAAAGCCGCTCACGCAACTTGAACGCCGCTCGAATCGCCTGCCCGTTGTTTTCCGCCACGCTGAGCATTCCGTCGATCCCGTCGTAGCTTTCCGGATCTTCCACGCGGCTCGCCCGCACCAGCGAAGAGTTCACCGGCTGCGCGGTCGGGTAGATCTCAATCGCGTCCACATAAAACTGCCCGTTCGAGTTCGGCGTTCCGTCCGCGTACATCCGCAGCACCAGGTCGCTCGGAATGGTTGTCAGCGGCGCGGTCAGCCTCGCACTGTATTCCACGTAATTCGCGGTCAATTGCGCCGCGGTCAGTTGCAGCCCCGCGGTATTGATTCCGCCGCTCGCGCTGAAGAGATGCACGTGCAGCGTCCCTTGCACCAGCGTGGAATTGCGCGCGCACCGTGCACGTACCGTGTAATCCGTCCCCGCCTTAATCCGCTGCGCGCCCAGCGCATCTTGCACTGCGCTTTGGGCCATCAAGCCGCGTGTAGCCGTCGTTCCGTTTCCCACAATCGAATAAGCCGCGCCCCACACCACGAAACTTTCTTCGTCCGTGCCGCCGGGTGCAAACGTCGGGTCCGGTGTCCAGCCCAGCGGATAGTGCGGCAGCGACGGCCCCGTGAACCCGCCGTCGAATCCCATGTTCGTCCAGTTATTCATTTTGTTCCGCTCGCCCCACCAGAAGAGCCTTTCTGCGTAGTCGATCACACCAGCGCAGTCTCCCAGCTCGATCAAGCGAAACAAATCGTCCACGTTCGTTCCCGCCAGCAGAATCGCATCGGAAAAATCCACCACCAGCGATGTGGTTGTGTTGTCGCCGAGAATCATGTTTCCGCTGAACAGCGTTCCGCCGCCGCCAACGTAGAAAAAGCTCGCTCCGCCCGCTCCGGTAAAACACAGAATCCTCGCCACCACGTTCGAGGGACCCGTCGGAATATTTGTCACCACCGCCCGTTTCCCGCCACTCGCCATCCAGTTCGTCGCGGGCCCTGGCGCGGTCAAATAACCCTGCCGCGTCTGAAAAATCACGCAACACTGATGCACACCCTGGTCGACATTTCCCGCCGCGGCCGCCGTGCCACCACCGGAAGCCGCCAACCCGCCATTCGCTGCATAGTAAGTAAAATGCGTCGCATCAATCACGCTCGCCACGTTGAACGTTCCGTTGTATCCGGCAACGCTAACCCCTGTGGTCGTCACCAGCTGCCCTGCGCTCAATCCGTGCGCCGCGGAAGTCTGAATCGTCACGGTCGCCGAAGCCGTCGTTCCCCCGCCGGAATTCGCCAAGCCAGTCGCCCCCGAAATATACGTGAACTGTGTGGCGCTCAGCACGCTGACCACAGAAAACGTCCCGTTGTATCCGCTGACACCCACGCCGGCGACCGTCACCGTCTGCCCTGCGCTTAATCCGTGTGCCGCGCTCGTCGTGATCGTTACCAGGAACCCGTTCTCGCTCGCGCCGTTGGGGCTGGCTACAATTCCCACTGCCGCAGGCTGCGTTGCGCCGCTTGGGCTGGCGGCGATCGCAACGATCGCATTTTCGTCCACCACCGTCGGCCCCGCTCCCGGTCCGCCCTGGCTCACGCGATCCAGATTCGTGTCGTCATACTGCCGCGGCAAATCGTTCCCGGTCATCCCATCGCTCGTTGCTAAATATTCTCTGCCGAAGAGCGTCGTGGAATTCACATAAGAGTTCGGCGTCAGCCCGCTGGCCACCTGCGTCAGCGTTCCCGGTGTGGTCTCTTTGTACAGAATCCCATTCGCATCCTGGGCCATCGTCCGCAGCGTGCCATTCGGCGTAATATAGCTCTTCACATAATTCACAGTCGGATTTCCCGCCAGCGGCCCGAACAGTGTCTGCAATCCCGGCCGCGTCGCCACACCGCCGCTGCTGAACAGCACATCCTGGCAATCCGGCGACACCCCATGCGGCAAATCCGCCGGTGCCATATCGCTCACCAACCCGCCAAAAATCTCAATCGGCGCATCCAATGACCCAATTGTCGCCATAGTTTCCCACTCGTCGCCACAAGTAACGGCCACTTTCAAGCGGCCACATTTTGAGTGCGGAAGCAAAGCTTCCGCTTTTACGGATTCAACCCAATCCACCAACTCGCTTATCCACGTACACAAAAGCCTGTCATCCTGAGCGCATCCGACAAGGATGCGGGAAGGACCTCAACCTTCACGCCACTGCAGCTGTAAATTTAGAGGGCGGGGTGCGAGCGTTCTGTTATTCTCAACTTGCTCCTCCGGCACGCCCAATACACGTTGATTTCTTGAGGCCGGCGATCTTCGGCGCCCTTTCTTATTTTTCTCGCGTCGCCTTCTTGTCTACCACCTTCGCCACTTCCCCGCTCTTCTCTTCCCTCTCGGCCAACCCAAACTTCGCCGCCTTCTCGCGATCCAAAATCGCCCCGCACGTCCGGCAGACCGCCACTCCCGGCCGAATCTTCTCTCCGCACGCCGGGCAATCCGCCATCGGCTTCGGGTCGTACAACCACGGCTTCTCCAGCCCGAGCTCCCGCGCCGCCCGCCGCTCCAGATCCGTGATGAACATCATGTTGTGCGACCTCTCCCACTCCAGATCCGCCGCCTCCACAAGTCGCCTATGAAACTCATCCAGTTTTTTCCGCGCGTCCGCAAGCTCCTCTTTCGTCGGCTCCGGTCCCGCGGCCACAAACACGCCGTGGTAACTTCCCTCACCCGAATCCCCATTGATCTCCCGCACCAGGTCCTCGGCAATCTCCTGCGCTGTCAAACGAATCTCCATCGTCCGTTTGTCGCCTAAGTCCATCAGGCTGGTACAAGCGCGCACAGGCGTCACTGCGTACGCCGTGCCCGCCTCTGGCGATTGAATCGTCAACGACCCGAAATACGTCCTGTGCCGCGGTGGCCATTTCTGCGTAGAGATATTCACCAACGACACCACGTCGCTCTGCTTATTCATGTTCCCCCTCTTAACTGTTAGCTAGAAATCTGCCCTGGAAATCTGCCGTAGGCTGCCTGCTCACTGCATTCGATACTGTATCGTCACATTCGCGTCCGTCGGCGTAGTCGTGCACCCCGCCGCAGCCGTCTGCACGCTCAACGTCAGCACCGTTCCGCTGGCATAATTCTGGGTAATCGCTCCCGAATCATTCGCCGCAGCCGCGATCGTCACATTCACCGGCGTCGTGCCGTCCGTCAACCGCACCACCGCGTTCGTCGTGCATCCCGCTGGAGCCGTTTTCGCCTGCACCTGCACCCGTGTCACCGTCACTCCGCGATCCAGCGTCCACGTTGAGCCCGTCCACGTAGTGCTCAACCCGCCCGGAAGAAATATATTCTGCTCCGACCGCGGCGCTGCGTTCAGAAACTCCCCGTTCAGCAGAAGTTTGCTTCCGCCGATTCCGTTGGATGTGCTCACAAAATTGGCCACTGCCGTCGTCACGGTTGGGTTTGTGTAGGCGCATCCCTCAAATGTCGTGGTCAACGTCACCGTCGAACCCGGCACCGACACCTGGGGTGAAGCGCAACTATTGAAAATCACATAATGTCCCGTGGTTTGGTCAAAGATCACCAGTCCCGCGGCGCCTGCCGGGAAACTCGCGGGCATCACCAGTTGCACGGACTGGTTCCCCGTCGTCGTTGTCACCTGCGTGCACGACTGCGGATTCACCGCTGTAACGCCGGCGAACGGATCCACCGCAATCGCGCAATAGCTGTATGTCCCCGGCGCCAACCCCGTCCCGCTTACCGCTGTAACGCTTTGAAAATTCGCGGGACTTGCCATCGGCGAAAACACCTGCGCGCCCGAGTTGAGTTGCGTGCCATATCCGCTGACGATTCCCAGATTGCTCGACATGTTGTCGTAGCGATAGTTCACCGCGCCAATATTTCCGCCGCAGGAATTCTGGTTGTTCCGTACTGATATTCCCGAATAAGCGCTGGCGGTTGTCCCGGTTTGCAAAAGCGGCTGAGCGCTGTTTGCGCACAACATATAGTTGATTTCCATTCCGCTAGAGCTCGAATTCGTCAGGTCGAAGTATGGCGTGGCGAATCCGCCCGTGAAATCCGCGTCGGACCCTTGGTTGAACGTGATCCCCGACGGCCCGTAAGGAAACATATTGAACTTGAAAGGCGGGCCTGGGGCGTTTTCGGTCAGCACCTGGTTAAACGCCACGTTCAGGCCGAAGACGCCGCTCGCGATTCCGCAATTGTCCACCTCGAATGTTCCGAAGGAGTACGTTTGATTGGTTGTGAAAATGTACGGCATGGCCCCTGGCGACGGCAGGTACGCCGGCATGCCGCAATTCTGCGTGATGATGTGATCGAATCCCTCTGAGAAATTCGTGCCCTGGGCGCTCCATCCGCCATAATTCCAGAAGAATCCGAACCCTCCCTTGTTCACCACCGGATAACTGCGCGGACCTCCGTTGGCGTGTACATGCTCGAACCGTAACGCCGTCACACCGTCACGGTTCAATTGTTCATCCATATACAATGCGGTCTGATACGTCTGATTGGGGAGGAACACCAGATTCTCCAAGTAATTGCCGGAGGAGGTTTCCGGTTCAAAGTACACCATGGGATAAGAGGTTCCCTGGATACAAGCCAGCGATGAGCTTACATGGTAGGAGGCGGACAGGCAGTTGGTTGCTCCCTGACCTGCGGCCAGGTTGTCCCCTCCACCTATGACGATGGTTCCCATCATGTAAGCGGTTGACCGGAACTCAATAGTTGTGTTGTACGGACAATTTCTCGGGTTTTGGCCGAAATTTCCCAGCATGTCGAAGTTGCCGACCAGCGGAAAATACTGGTAAATGTTCGTCGCCGACGGAATCACGATTCGTCCGCCGTTCGCTCCCGTAGTGTTTGCCGCCAGCGCCGCGCAAGCCGCCAGCAGGTTCGGCGTGTTGTCGTGAAACGCCTTCGCGCTGGAAACCGTGTTGCTCGCCGCCGTTGCAAGCGTCAACGAAGTCGTTCCGCCGCCCGCAGCGATCGTCGTGTCCAGATATTCGTTCGTTGCCGCGGTGGGAGCCGTAACCGGCGCGTCACCCGTGTCCACGTTGGCGGCTGGGGTGCTCCACCCCCGGTCCACGAAAAACCCGTCGTTGCCTGTCGCAACGCCGGCCAGCGAATAGTTCGCAGCGTTCGCAGGCAGCGCGCAAGACGTCCCAGTGCATTCGTAGATCAGATGATTTTTTACGGCTTTGCCCGGGACCATCGTCATCGTCCCGCCGGTCCCGACGTTCGATACCCCCGTGCAGCTTCCAAGCGAATATTGGACCGAATTAGGCGCTGTGCCAGTGGGAGCGAAATTGTTGATCGAGAAAGTTCCGTTGTAGTGGCTGTCCGCCACTCCGGAGAAGATTGCATTCACGAACCACGGCACCACCCAGGTAGGCGCCGCCGTATTCGCCGGGCCAAAAACACCGGGTGAGACGGTCACCGTCGCAGTTCCGCCGGAGCACGTCGCGGACTGCACGCTGTAGGTATAGTGCGAATCCCATTTCAAGATAATCTTCGGCGCCACCCGCATCGTCCCGCCCGTGCAGGTAGGATTTGTGCCGCCAGTCGCCGTGAATTCGTTGCGAGTAAATTGGAATGTCGTTCCGCTGGGAACCGCGGTAAGCGAAAATGCGCCCTCGCATTGCCGGTTGTTCGTGGTGTTGGCCTGAATTTCAATCTGCGCGTAAGGTTCGCTCTGGACGCCCGAGGAACTGGTCGGCATGTTGTGCGCCGAGGAAGTCGTCACCGTATAAACGCCGTTGCTGAATGTCCACGTGCCCGAGATCGCGTAGGATTGCAGCGCCATCGAAGCCGGGGCCGTCGTAGTAGTTCCTACCGCGCTGCATGGCGTGATGCCTCCTGCCCAATCGCGGTCGGCCACGCAATAATTTCGCTGCGTTGTCCCAACCTGGAAAAGCGCAGTCGCCGTCGGGGCTTGCGGCGTGCTCGATTGCGCTCATGGCCATGCTCAAGGCCGGCGACCACGTTCTTGTCACTGATAATGTCTATGAGCCCACACGCATCCTCTGTGACGGTACTCTGAGCCGGCTAGGCATCTCGACCACCTATTACGATCCGCTGATCGGCAGCGGCATTGCGTCGCTGTTCAAACCAACCACACGCGCCGTCTATCTCGAATCGCCCGGATCGCTGTCATTCGAGATCCAGGACGTACCCGCAATCGCGGCAGCGGCCCATGCCCATGGTGCCGTGGTCCTGATGGACAATACCTGGGCAAGTCCGCTCTATTTTCAGCCATTGGAAAAGGGCGTCGATCTCGCGATCCAATCCGGCAGCAAATACATCGGCGGCCATTCCGACCTGATGCTCGGCACCATATCAGCCAATCGGTCGATGTGGCCGCAGCTTATCAAAACGGTCCATGCGATGGGCCTGTGCGTCGGGCCGGACGACATGTATCTCGGGCTGCGCGGCCTGCGCACCATGGGGGTGCGCCTGGCGCAGCATTATGCCGCAGGCCTCAGCATCGCACGCTGGCTCGAAGCGCGGCCGGAGGTGCTGCGCGTGCTTCACCCGGCGCTCGAGCGCCATCCCGGGCATGCCGTCTGGCAGCGCGACTATACCGGCGCCAGCGGCCTGTTCAGCGTCGTGTTCAAACCAACGCCGCAGGCCGCCGTGTTTGCGTTTGTCGATGCGCTCAGTCTGTTCGGCATCGGCGCATCCTGGGGCGGCTACGAGAGTTTGATCATTCCGTTCGATTGCAAGGCGGTGCGCACCGCGACCCAATGGGCGCCGGGCGGACCGACTGTGCGTCTGCATATCGGGCTTGAAGCGGTTGACGATTTGATCGCGGATCTCGAGCGCGGCTTCGCCGCGATGGCCGAGGCTAGTTAACGGCGAAGACGATCACGCCTTCTCCGTCTCTTTGCGCTCGCGGAAGATCAGCATGATGTTGCGCATATAGATCAGCGTTGCGAGCCCCTGGCCGAAGATGATCACGGGCTCGCGTTTCACAAAGCCATAGTTTTTTGTCAACGGCCCTGCGACCACCGAGAAAATCCAGAACGCGAACGGCACGACGCTCTTGCCGGCGCGCTCGCTCGAGATCCATTGCACGATGAAGCGGCCGGCGAAGGTGAGCTGCGCGAGCAGGCCGAACGCCAGCCAGAAGTCGAACTTGTCCCAAAAGACTTCCCGGAAGTAATCGCCGACCGCGGTACCAAACTGAATGAGCATCAACGAACCTCCGAAACCTCCGGCACGCGCCGTTTACGGCGAATGAGCCACCACACGCCGGCAAGGTCGAGAATGCCGACCCACAGCCGGTCCCACATGCCGTAGTTCGACACGCCCGCGCCGCGCGGCCGGTCGGTGACATCCACATAGCCGATTTCGTAGCCCTCGCGCCGCATCAGCGCCGGCAGGAACCGGTGCAGGCCGTCGAAATAGGGCAGCGCCATGAACGCGTCACGACGGAATGCCTTGAGCCCGCAGCCGGTGTCGCGCGTGCCGTCGCGCAACACCGTGCCGCGCACCCCGTTGGCGATGCGGGACTGGAATTTCTTGAAGCCGGTATCCTTGCGGCCGACCCGCTGGCCGGCGACGAGCCCGATGCGCGGGCTCGCGGCTAGCACGCGCAGGAACTCGGGGATGAAGGCGGGGTTGTTCTGTCCATCGCCGTCGAGCGTGACCACGGCAGGAGCGCGCGCATGCGCCACCCCGGTGCGCACCGCCGCCGACTGGCCGCAGGACTTCGCATGCTTGATCTGACGCAGAAAGGGACGGCTCGCCATCAGGGAGCGCAGCTCCGCCTCGGTGCCGTCGGTCGAGCCATCGTTGACGTAGATGATTTCGAACTCACCCTTGAGCGCCGTCGCGATCTCAGTCACCAGCGGCGCAATATTGCCAGCCTCATTGCGGACTGGAACAACAATGGAAACGGCCGGCGTGCTTGCTTGGTTCATGGTCTCCGGCCCGCCGCTGCCCTTCTCAGGCTGCTCCCGTCACGCATGTCGCGGCAGCAAAAATCGTGCGAGCTTCTTATGGGGCGATGAGGCTGCGGGCAACCCTCTTGATGCGTGCCCAGGAGGGCCCTGGCAGAGGATGCGTGACACCTTGCGCGTCGACGACGAAGCCAAGGTGGCGCCGCGCAAACCAGTCACGCACGATCAGCGCGCCGATGCTGCCCACAAAGGCGCCGGCGATCACGTCGCTCAGGTAATGGGCATCAAGCACGACCCGGCTGACCGCAATGATCAGGGCATAGATGAGCATGAGGGGACGCAGCCGCGGCCAGAGCAGCCCGACCGCAATGGCCGTCGCGAAGGCCGTCGTGGCATGGCCAGACGGCATGCTCGCGTAGTCCGGGCGCCAGACCAAATGCCCGTAGAGGAACGGGTCCGCCTCGACGCCAACAAACGGACGGGCACGCCCGATCAGGCGCTTGATGATCGTGGCAAACAGGCTCGGCACAGCGATCGCTGCGAACAGGAAGCCCGTGCGCACGGCTATCGCAGCCAGCACGAGGCGGCTGAGCGGCGCCAGCGCCGGCGCGGTGACCGCCGCGATCGCGGCAAGCACAATTCCGGTCGGCAGCAGGAACCAGCCTGATTTGCCGAAGTCGGTCACGAACGCGAAGGCCGCATGGACCCAGCCCGGCAGCTGCTTTGACGCCGCGGCCAGCTGAGCATCCGCAAACACCATCGCCCCTGCGACGAGGAGAATGGTTGCAAGTCCCGCGGCCAGGATGCGAGCGCGCGTCCCCTGCACCGCTCTGAAACGCGGCGAGGCGGCAAGCGCCGTCATCGCAGCGCCCACATTGGCGCGCGCCCAGCGCGGCCAGGTAGCCCCATCATGGGCGCCGGTCGCTGCTCCGCCGGTCAGGCTCATCGCGTCGCTCCTGAGCGGAAGACGGCGATAATCACCGATTTGCCGTTGCCGAGATTGAATGCCTCGATGCGGCTCACCGGCGCGTAGAGCAACCCGAGCGCATCGGCGCGCTGGGCGAAGCTGCGCTCCTGGCGCTGCTCGACGAAGGCGAAGCGGCAATCACCGCCGGCCAGGACATCGGCTGCGCCTGCCGCATCGACCAGCCGCGTCCCGGTGCCGGCGAGGAACACAAGGCTTGGCTCATGATAGCCGGACGATGCCACCAGCGGCTCGCTGCAGCCGCTGTCGCGCAAGTGCTTGGCAAGCGCCATGCTCGGGAACACCGGGTTAAGCGCCGGCACCACCAGGCCGAACAGGGCAGCCGAGAGCAAGAGCGACGCCACGGTCGCGCGCAGAAGCGAGTGCTCGGCGCCATCAGCCTCATAGAGCCGCCACGCCAGGAAGGCCAGGAAGGCCGCGAAGCCGAACACCGGCCAGACCAGGAACCCGAATTGCCGTCCAACCACCGCCAGCATGATGATGCCGGTGATGCCGGCAACGGTCGGGACGACGAACCACCACATCGTGCCCCACACCAGCACGGGCTTGCGCGACAGCAGGCGCGCATCGAGCACGCCGGCGATCAGGATCGCCACCGCGGGATAGAGCGGCAGCACGTAATGCGGCAGCTTGGTCACCACCAGCTCGAGCACGATCCACGAGGGCACCAGCCACGCCAGCAGGAACTTGGTGATCGGCTCGCGCCGCGCCGCCCAGACCGCCGGCGTCGCGATCGCCGCCAAGGTCGCGCCCGGCCAGAAGGTCAGCCAGAACAGGATGAAATAGTAGCCGGGCGGCGCGCCATGGGATTCCTGGCCCGAGAAGATCTTGCTGAGGAGGTCCTGCCCCACCGACTCGGCGAGGAACTGCTCGCCGGCCCGCCCCATGATGGCGACGAA
>Ga0137412_10004810_pt1 | contig 10781 bp, 6 predicted proteins | sample CZODoug2_1_16fun_FD_122160 | JGI IMG/M metagenome (GOLD analysis project Ga0137412, IMG submission 122160) | Vadose zone soil fungal communities from Angelo Coast Range Reserve, California, USA - CZODoug2_1_16fungal (Hybrid Assembly) | ecosystem: Environmental > Terrestrial > Soil > Vadose zone... | reverse complement strand
GAGGCTAGCGGCGGTGTGAGGATGGCGTTGGGAAACCTGATTGGCCAAGTCACCGGATACTCGGTATCCTGGACGACACCTACTTGAAACAATGGGTAGTAACCCCACTGGATAATAGCGGCTATCGGCCCTCGCGAGACGTCGTTAATTGGAATCTGGATATAGCCATTGGCCTGCAACGACCCGATGAATCCCGCGATAAAGCTCTGCAGAACGCCGATACTTGCGATATTGACATCCTGTCGTTGCTTAAGCAGCGACGTACGATTGGCGAGCTGCTGATGCGGTTGATTGCTGACGCCAATGCCACCGAAGCTCGCTCCGCTAGCAGCGCCTTCGACGGCGTCGGTCTGCTGAATCTTATAAATCTCGTTAGAGCTGAATTCCGGACTGTCGATCAATGTAGTCATCTACACCACCGCCTGAATACGATAGGATGCTTGTCGTTGATGCTTTGTGCCGAAGCTCTCAGCGACTAATCAAAAGGTAAGAGTCCAGGTGCCCGAATAGTTGCCGGTTCCCGTATAAGCAAACGCCGGCACGGACACGTGTGCGATAAGAGGGCTGGGCGCAGTATGCAATGCGATCACGGTCCATACGACAGAGCCATCTGTTGTTGTCGCATTAATCGCCGTTGACCAGGCTGGCGCTGGCATTCGGGCCGGCCGAGTATTTCTCGCTGATGGTGCTTGGTCTGATCTTCGCGGTCGTGCTCGCGAAAGGGTCGATATTGAAGGCGATCGCGATGATCGTGTTCGGGTTGCTGCTGTCGATGGTGGGATCCGATATCGAGACCGGCGCATCGCGAATGGCGTTCAATATCCCCGAACTCGCGGACGGACTCGGCTTCGCCACGGTGGCGATGGGCGTTTTCGGATTCGCCGAGATCATCCGCAACCTCGACGCCGGTGCGGAAATGGACCGCGAACTCGTGCAGGAAAAAGTCACCGGATTGATGCCGACCAAAAAGGACCTGATCGACTCGGCGCCGGCCATCGTTCGCGGCACCATCCTCGGATCGATTCTCGGCATCCTGCCGGGCGGCGGCGCGGTGATCGCGTCGTTCGCGGCTTACACCTTCGAGAAGAAAATCGCCAAGAACCCCTCGCGGTTCGGCCGCGGCGCGATCGAAGGCGTTGCGGCGCCCGAAAGCGCCAACAACGCGGCGGCACAGACCTCGTTCATTCCGCTATTGACGCTCGGCATTCCGCCCAACGCGGTGATGGCGCTGATGGTCGGCGCGATGACCATTCACGGCATCGTGCCGGGTCCGCAGGTGATGCAGAAGCAGCCCGAACTGGTGTGGGGCATGATCGCCTCGATGTGGGTCGGCAACCTGATGCTGATCATCATCAATCTGCCGCTGGTCGGCATCTGGGTCCGGCTGCTGCGGGTGCCGTATCGCCTGTTGTATCCGTCGATCGTGATCTTTTGCGCGATCGGCATCTACTCGCTCAACAATGCTCCGGTCGATGTCATCCTCGCAGGAGCGTTCGGGCTGGTCGGTTACTGGCTGATCAAGCACGATTTCGAGCCGGCCCCGCTGTTGCTGGGTATGGTGCTCGGACCATTGATGGAAGAGAACCTTCGGCGGGCGCTGCTGATCTCGCGTGGCGATGTGACTGTATTTGTTACACGTCCGCTGTCGGGTGTTCTGTTGGCGGTGGCGGCCTTTCTGCTGGTGCTGGCAGTGCTGCCGTCGCTGCGCAAGAAACGCGACGAGGTGTTCGTGGAATCCGAGGGCTGACGTGCGGCGTTGCGCCGCGTCCCGAAGTCGAATGGATTTTGGGACGATGCTGTAGTGATGTGATGCGGTCAGTCCGCATCACATTCACAACGGACGGCCTCGGAGAAATACAATGAATTCGTTCAGTCGCGTGCTCGCGACCGGCGGTCTGGCCCTGGTTGCCGGCCTCGGCCAGATTGCCGCACCCGTCCATGCGCAGGATTATCCGACCCGCGCCATCACCATGATCGTTCCGTTCGCGGCCGGCGGTCCGACCGACGTCGTCGCGCGCATCGTCACCGGGCATATGGCGCAGACGCTCGGCCAGAGCATCATTATCGAGAACGTGGTCGGCGCCGGCGGCACCACCGCGACGGCGCGCGCGGCGCGCGCGGCCAATGACGGATATACGCTGATCACCGGCCACATGGGCACCCATGCCGCATCGGTGCCGCTGTATCCCAAGCTCGCCTATCATCCGGAAAAGGACTTTGAGCCGGTCGCGCTGCTGGCCGGCACGCCGATCCTGATCCTGGCCAAGAAGGATTTTCCGGCCAAGGACCTCAAGGAATTCATCACCTACGTAAAGGCCAACACCGACAAGATGAACATGGCCCATGCCGGCGTCGGCTCGGTCTCCTATTCGTCCTGCGAACTCTTGAGTTCGGTGCTTGATATCAAACCGGTCGGCGTCCCGTTCAACGGCACCGGCCCGGCCATGAATGCGCTGGTCGGCGGATGGCAGGCGTCCTTCAATATGTTCGCGAAGAGTGGAATCGGGATTACACCATACTGGCAATGCGATGATTGCGATCCCGTCGAACCCGGCAACGTGGCTTCCGGTGCGATTGCCGCCGTCGGCGATTTCGATGGAAACACCTTCCGGCCGCTGAAGGGAGGCTCCTTTAGGAACAATGTACCGAAAGGCTATCAGTGGAACGCCAACGTGTTTTCCCTTCCCGGTGTAGGTGCAGATCTCTTTTCCAACCCTGCTGCGGTCAAACGTAACGCTCTGATCGGCCCAGGAGTTACTGGGGTAAATTTCGGTGCCCACAAAACATTCCACGTTCGCGACCGAGTCTCTATTCAGGTAGGCGCGGATATCGACAACCTATTTAATCATCCGCTGCTATCGCCGGACCAAAGCGCCGCCGGTGGCTCCTTTGCACAATTAGGAGACTTCTTCCTCCGCGTGGATCAGAGCACTCCTGCACCCGGTAAGCAGCCCAAGCTCTTGCCGATCGCCCCAGAGGACGTCAATATAAATCAAAACTTTGGGCGACTAAACAATAGTTTTTCTCAAGAAGGAGTCAGCGGGAATCGTACCATCCGGCTCAGGGGACGAATCACCTTTTAGGTTGTTGGACCTCCCGAAGAGCAGGTCTAAATTGTTGGCCTGCTCCTCTTTTTATTTCTGTGCGCGATTCGATACACTTCACAATGTCTCGGCATGGGTGAATGCCGCAATGAACCGTCGTCAGTTATTCCGCTCAGCTGGATTTGGTGTACTGGCGCGCGCAGGATTGCTACCTACCGCATCCAGTACGATTCGGCTCGAAAATGAGGACAACCTACCAAAGGCACTCAGTCTCGAGGATTATGAGCCGACGAGCATGCTGCAGGTGCCGGAGACATACGTGGAGAGTGCGCGATATCCGGTAATCGATATCCACACGCATATCAGCCTGTCCACGAAATGGACGAACGGGGCTCCCCTCGCGCCTGATCGAAGATATCTAGCCCCACCGCAAGAGCTGCTCTCCGTCATGAATCGAAAGAATATCCGGTCTATGGTGAACCTGACTGGAGGATATGGACAAGCGCTGGCCGCAACTGTTCAGAAATATGACGGCTCGCACCACGATCGTTTCTACACCTTCACAGAGCCCTCATATTCGCAGCTTCTCGAGCCCAACTTCCCAAGCCTGCAGGCGGAGGCGATTGAGCAAGCACACCGGAACGGAGCCAGGGGACTCAAGATCCTGAAAACTCTCGGATTATATCTGCGGGAAAACATCACATCGGGAAGGCTGATAACGATCGACGATCCGCGATTCGATTCCATGTGGGACACCTGCGGACAGTTGAAGATGCCCGTCGCAATCCACATCTCCGATCCGATCGCCTTCTTTACTCCCACTGATCGCTTCAATGAACGTTATGAAGAACTAAATCACCACCCGGACTGGTCTTTCTACGGACACGATTTTCCCAGCAATGCTCAACTGCTTGAGGCGCGGAACCGCGTCATAGCGCGGCACCCGAAGACGTCGTTCGTCGTCCTACACGCGGGGAACTGTGCGGAGAATCTACAGAACGTATCGGAAAATCTCGGCCGCTTTCCCAACATGCACGTCGACATTGCGGCGCGCATTGGAGAGTTGGGACGTCAGCCCAGAACCACGCGCAAGTTCTTCGACAAATATCAGGATCGAATCCTTTTCGCGACGGACGCAACGCCTCATGGTGACGAATACCCGCAGCAGGTGTTCAACGACAAACTCTACGAAATCTATTTTCGTTTCCTTGAGACGGAGGATGAATATTTTGACTATGCTCCGGCGAAAATTCCGCCGCAGGGTCGCTGGAGAATTTACGGGATCAACCTGCCAGATGCCGTTCTAAGCAAGGTTTATTACGAGAATGCTGCGAGGCTTTTGCGGATCTGAATGCGGACTCACTTCCATCTTCTTGCTCTCCTCGCTCTGGCAAACGCGGCCCCTGCGCAGGTGCGCGTATGGCAGGGCACTCTAACCCTGCCCACCTACGAAGAGGGGATGCCCGATCCCAACCCACCGTTCGACCAGTACACCAGCAACCGCTTCAACTATCCGTATACCTTGCGAGACAATCTAACGGACCGCCGCGCCGATCACAACTGGCGGGCCATTTATCTGGAGAACGAGTACCTGAAGTGCTCGGTTCTGCCCGACATTGGCGGTCATCTTTACACTTGCATCGACAAGATTTCCGGCCAATCGATGTTTTACGCTAATCCTTCCATCAAGAAAGCGAACATCGGTTACCGCGGCGCCTGGGCGGCGTTCGGCATTGAATTCAATTTCCCGGTCTCTCACAACTGGGTCAGCATGTCACCCGTCAGTTTTGCGTTTCACACAAATACGGACGGCGGCGCATCCGCAATCGTGGGCAGTGAGGATCGCGTCTATGGCATGGAATGGACCGTCGAACTAGTTCTTCGTCCCAGGTCAACGCTACTGGAAGAGCGCATCACACTGAACAACCGCAGCGATTTTCGCCATAGATTCTATTGGTGGAACAACGCTGGCGTAGCGGTCTCGGACGATTCGCGCATCGTCTATCCCATGCGTTATGCGGCCAGCCACGGTTTTACCGAAGTGCAGCCGTGGCCGGTAGATGCTGATGGCGTCGACTTGAGCGTGATCCACAATCACACCCACGGCGCAGTTTCGCTCTTCGCCCATGGCAGCCGCGAAGACTTTATGGGTGTGTGGCATCCTGCCACCCGAACTGGCACTCTACACTTTGCCGAATACGAGCAGGTTCCAGCCAAGAAAATCTGGTCATGGGGCGTGGACGCTGAGGGTTTGGACTGGCGGAAAGCCCTCTCGGATGACAACAGCGCATACGTCGAAATTCAGGGTGGTTTGTTCCGTAACCAGGAAACCTACGCTTTTCTTGAACCGCGGCAATCCATCCGCTTTTCCGAATACTGGATGCCAGCGCGGGAGATCAGCGGTATCTCCCGCGCGAATCTCGCAGGCGTGCTGGGGCTTGTCCGGCAGGCCAACACTCTCGTTGCCGGATTCAACGCAAACCAGGCAATACCTCGTGCCAAAATTTCAATTCTGAACGGAAAGAAAAGCCTGTTTAGCCAGACGGCCGATCTCACACCCGAGCATGCTTGGACCCACGAGCTTCCCCTAGCTGACCCAGAGGCAAAATACACACTCGAAATTCGCGACGCAGGCGGAGCAACACTGATACGCCAAACAGAAGGCGAATACAATTGGACTCCCGAATCCGAGATCCACATCGGCTCCCAACATTCCTATCGCATACCAGACCCGGATCAGAGAAGCTACGACGATTGGTTGCAGCTCGGGAAGGACCAGGAACTGAACGGAAAACTTCTTCTCGCCCTGGATACCTACAAAGAAGCCCTGCGCAGATTTCCCGGCAGCTTTGCCGCCTCAAAAGCAGCCGGACGTCTGGCGGCAAGCCTTCTCCGATTTGAGGAGGCAAAGGAGTTTCTAGAGTCCGCGCATACCCGCGATACTTCTGATCCGGAAATCTCGTACTACCTCGGCATTGCCGACGACGCCCTGGGCGACAACAGAAGTGCGCAAACCGCGTACGAGGAGGCGCAGCGAGTTGGTTCTCTCAGCGCAGCGGCGTCGCTACGACTGGGAGAGTTGCTGGGGCGGGAGGGGATGCTGGATGAGTCCGGACGCCACTTAAGCGAAGCCGTTCGCGGTGCTCCCGAAGATGCGCGTGCGCTGGAAGAGTTAGTCGCCATCACCATGGCAAGAGGCAAAGTGCAGGAAGGGAAGATTCTCGCCCAGCAAGGCGTTCGACGGTTCCCGCTCAGCTACCTTCTTCAGGAAGAACTCGCGACCCCCAGTGTCGCGCAGCTAGCCAATGATCCCATTCGCGTGCTGAATCTCGCCGCCGAATATATGCGCCTCGGACTTTACCGGCGCGCCGTGAGCGTGCTCGCGCGAGACTATCCGCAGGCGCAGCCCGATCAAAGTGAACCTGGGATCCTGCCGCCCAGCCAGTATCCGATCATCGCCTATTTCCGCGGCTATTGCCGCGAGAAGCTCGGGCAATCCCCCGCTGCCGAATATGCGACCGCATCCAAGCTGCCTACGTCGTACGTCTTCCCGAGCACCGCTGAGGAGCTTACCGTCCTCACCTCTGCGCTGCGTACCAACCCTGACGACGCGTCGGCGCACTATCTGCTCGGCACTCTTTATTTCTCACGTGGATTGACCGACTCTGCACTGACACAATGGGCGCAGGCTCGCAAGTTGAATTCCGCAATTCGAGTGCTCGGTACAAGCGTGGGGCTAACCCTCCTTCATGAAAAAGATGACCTTGAGCATGCGCTCGCGGCATTTCGGGACAGTCTCAGCAGCGATTCTACGAACATCATGACTTATGTGGGCACGGACCAGACTCTTAGCCTCTTGGGCAAGGCTCCTAGCGATCGAGTTCACGTTTTGGAACGATACCCCGATCTCATCGGAGCACCCCCCGGATTGATCTTCGAACTCATCCTCAACCTGTCAGAAGCCGGGAACTACGAGCGGGCGAGTGGGTTGTTCAGGAATCGATACTTTCCGCGTGAGGAAGGCGGAACCAACGTTCGTCAGGTTTGGGTTGAGGTCCAATTGCAAAACGTGCTCGCCTTGGCCACGGCAGGAAATTGTGTCGATGCGCTAACAAAGGCGGCGCACCTCGGTGATCAAGTACCCGAAATTCCCTTCACACATGACGGCCTCGACCCCATTCTCAAATCCGCGCGAACAACCTATCTTCTGGCCACTGTGGACACAACTTGCGGAAAGTCCGAAAGCGCCAGATCCAGGCTTCAACTCGCCGCCGCAGCATCCGCCCCAGATCAGATTCTTTGGGCGTGGCTGGCCGCTCAGAAGCTCTCTGCCTTTGATGAATCGCAGTGGCAAAAGCGGTTGCAGTCCGCTCTAATCCAGGCAGAGAGTCGCACCGAGACCAGCGCCTACCCAAGTTGGTGGCATTACACCGCCGGCACACTTCAGGCGGCGCTCGGAAAAAGCAAGGAAGCCCAGCAAAGTTTTCAGAAAGCATTGCTGCTTCCGGATCGCATGATGGCCTACCACTTCACGCGCCTTGCTCGCTCGCAGGCTGAGCCATGACGGAAACACCAGAAACCATTTGCGAGGAAATAAAGGTTCAAAACCAACAGGACCTTGGCCATGCAAATTAAGATTCTTGCCGACAAATTATCCATGGGCCAAGCGGCCGCTGAACACGCTGCGCGATCTCTCCGGCAGGTCCTCGCTGATGAAGGAGAAGCCCGCATTGTTGCGGCCACGGGAGCTTCCCAATTCGAATTTCTCGAAGCGTTAACCGGTGCTCCCGGCATCGACTGGCGCCGGGTTGAGGTTTTTCACCTCGATGAATATGTTGGCCTATCAATTACCCACCCGGCAAGCTTTCGCAAATATCTCTTCGAGCGCTTGATTCACAAAGCTGGAATTACTAAATATCATCTTCTGGACGGAGATACCGACCCCCAAGCAGTTGTCAGAGAAGTGGGCCGGGAGCTTAGGTCAAAGCCCGTCGATCTCGCTTTCGCCGGTATCGGAGAGAATGGCCACCTTGCATTCAACGACCCTCCAGCCGATTTCCAGACCGACGAGCCGTACCTGGTCGTCGAACTCGACGATGTCTGCCGTCAGCAGCAAGTAAATGAAGGATGGTTTTCGAACCTCGCCGACGTGCCGGAAAAAGCCATCTCCATGTCGGTGCGCCAGATCCTGCGGGCTAAGGAGATCATCGTAGCCGCGCCGGATCGCCGGAAGTCCCAAGCGGTAAAGTCATGCCTGGAGGGCGAAATTAGCCCCATGGCGCCGGCTTCTATCCTTCGCAATCATCCCAATGTCACGATTTATCTCGACACAGATTCGGCTTCCCTCTTGAACGGTGGAGCGGTATCAAAATCGTAAGGTGAAACCACCGTGCCTTCCTTCTCTTAACCTCCAGTTTGCGAATGCTCGTCCTATCGGAAATTTACTGGGTTAGTGCCGCTAGGAAAGATTCTCGTGCTACTGCTCGTTCACGACACTTGTGAAACGCAAGCGTGACTGGTGCGTCCAATATGGCTCGTTGTAGTTCGAGCCATGGCGCGTCCGGTTCCAGAAAGGAGAGACTCGGTCCAACTAGTGAATGTAGGCCCCGCCCGGTAACAGATATTGGATGGGCCACAGTTCGCGCCGCTCGAGCACAAGATCGGACCATTGAGTGACTTCGGTCCCGGGTTGAGGAGAAAGTTTGACCGACGGCAGCGTTTCAGCGATCGCATTTGCCAATGGAACGCCGTCGCCATCGCTTGCTACAGAAAATTTGCTTGCGTGCAGTTGCTCCCGGGAAAACCGCGCCGCGATTTCCGCATCCTCGATCATCTGCAAGAAATAAGGTCTGCCGGTCAAGAGCGAGTTATAAACGTAGTCCGCGAGCACACTGGACAAAGGGTTCACATATGCGCGATCAAAATCGAGTTGCGCCAAGGATGGATCGTCTTCTGACACAGCCTTATACGGCATTCGCGTCTCACCCAGCCCCCGAAAATCAAACGTGACCATGTCAAACCCTGCGTCCAATTGTTTCGCAACTTGAGGCCAATCACCGGCACTTGCTTTGCCATCTTTGCTGAACCACAGCATCCAATGACGGCCCTCGTTTCTCGTACGATAGATGTGCAGAAGAGGCATGACGAGGTCGCCGCTATAGTGAAGAACATACCGATCGATCGTTACGTCCTCGAATTCCGAGCTGCCAGTTTTATCCCAGGCGATCTGCTTTTCCTCCGGAACCACTCCAGCGTATTTCGCCGTCTTCCACGTAGCAGCGCCGGCATAGCCTTTCCCATAGTAGAGCTGCCGGAGAGATTGAACTGGCTGACCCTTATGCTCCATGTAATAGTCCCGAATCTCATCCAAAAGTGGCTTGGCATCTTCGAAGTCCACCATCACCTGGCCCGTTCGAGTGCACTGCAAAACCTTTTCGTCCAGCTCCTTCACCGCGGCCAACGAGTGTCTCGCCGGTAGCTGATTGAAGTGGTCAAGAAACTCGAATGCCGCTTCCTGATTTTCATCGGAGTATTGATGAGTGTGATAGCCCTCGGTCATCGCGATGTGATCGGCATGACCAAAACGGCGATAGAGTTTCGCCACCTCGCCGAAGGTCTTGTGTGTGCCCTCGATCGGGAAAAAATCGAGCACTGCGGCGGCAAGAAAAACCGGGCGCGGATACATCAGAAGCAGGAGTCCGGGATGGTCTACGCCATTCGAAATCATGCCGTATAAATCCTGCTCGGGATCGCTGTCGGGATCCTTGAAAATGCGGTTATAGATCCGCATCGGCAATGCGGTGAGATAACAAGAAGGGGCCGCCACCTTAATCCGGGGCTCAAGAGCCGCAATATGGATCGCCTGGAATCCGCCGCCGCTGCTGCCCGTGATGTTGATGCGCGCTGGATCGACCTCGGCACGCGTGAGCAGGTAGTCGAAAGCGCGCAATCCGTCCCAAATTTCCCAGCGCGCCAGGTTGGTCCCAGCCAGATACGCCAGATTTCCTAAGACAGCGTGCTCCGCGCAGATTCGGTTGTAACGGCTTTTGCCAGCCTTTGCATCCCAGAACTGGCTGCGCTCTCCTTGTCCGACTGGATCCCAGCTGATCACCACGTAGCCGCGCTGAACTAGCCTTTGACAAAGGGCCTGATAGTAATCCTTCCCATTTGCCGCGTGCCCCGCTGGAACCAGAACAGCAGGATACTTCTTGTCCTGACGGCTAGGCTCGTTTGCGCCAGGCATATACAAGAGCGCCGTCACATAAACGCCAGGCAGACTCTCGAAAATCACCTTTTCGATGTGAAACCCATCCATTGGAATGCTGCCAGTGACGCGGGGGCGGAGAGGCGTCCTTCTATCGGGAAGTCCGCCCAGCATGGTTAGGAGTTTCCGGCGCAGCTCGCCTTGGACGCGGAGCAGGTCTCGTTCGGTGCGTATCGCACTCCACACTTTCTGCCGCTCCTCATCTTGGCGCCATGCCAATTCTGTTTGATATCGAAGATAAGGAGTTATGCGCGGACCGCTCGGCTGGGCTGGCAAGACAATGAATGCGTCGGCAGGAGGCGCGGATGCACCCACCGCTGCCGATTCAACTCCCATGAGCAGAGCGAGAGTAAGGAAAATCTCTCTCATTGTTAATTTTGGGGTCTCCGGGAAATTTCGAAAAGCCTTATTGGTTCACTCCGCTGGCAAGAAATCCGCCGTCCACAGGCAAAATCGTGCCAGTGACAAAGCTG
>Ga0137412_10004809_pt1 | contig 10781 bp, 5 predicted proteins | sample CZODoug2_1_16fun_FD_122160 | JGI IMG/M metagenome (GOLD analysis project Ga0137412, IMG submission 122160) | Vadose zone soil fungal communities from Angelo Coast Range Reserve, California, USA - CZODoug2_1_16fungal (Hybrid Assembly) | ecosystem: Environmental > Terrestrial > Soil > Vadose zone... | reverse complement strand
CCCCACCCCGAGCCGCGAAACGAAAAGCTGCGCAATGTTTTGCGCGAGGCCGGATGCGGCGGTCAGCACGCTCCACGCGGCGGTGCCGATGGCGATGAGCCGTGTGCGGGACCATTTGTCCGCCAACCGCCCCAACGGCAGACCGACCAGGGCGTACATCAACGTGGCCACCGTGGCCAACAGCCCAAGCGTGGTGTCGCTCAGGTGAAATTCCTTGCGGATCGGCTCGGCCAGGGCGCCCGGCAACTGGCGGTCGAAGAAATTCAGCAGATTGATGGCGAACAGAATGAAGAGCGCAGACGAAGCACTCGACGCGCGTTTCGCCGGATTCGCCACGCCGGCTAGAATTTCGTTCGCGCCGTGATGCCGAAGGTGCGCGGATCGGCCAAGAACGCGTCGATCTGGTTGTACTGGATCGGCGCATCGAAGCCGACCTGGTAGTAGCCCTTGTTGGCGATGTTGGCGCCCCAGATTTCCACCGTCCACTTGCCGTCGGGACTCCCAAGACCGAGCCGCGCATTCAGCAGCCCGTAAGCTCCCTGGAGCTTGCGCGGATCAAGATCCGAGCCCGTGTTATACGAAGAGTTGTACTTCTCGTTGACGTTGGCATGAAATTCCAGCGATGAAGAGATGGGCGCCGTGTACGTCGCCGCCGCCACCCCAGACCACAGCGGCGCAAATGACAGCCGGTCGTTCAGGCGGCTGAGCGTCGTGGCGAGATTTGGAGCGAACAACGGCAGCGACGCGCCGAAGTCGGTGATATTCGTGAATGCATATGTCACGCCCCCGGAGAGACTCAGGCCCGACAACGGCGTCGACCAAGTCGTGTCGAATTCAGCGCCTTTGGATTCGACTTTGCGAATCGAGCTGACTACGAATTGAATGCCGGTATAGGTGTTCAGCTGAAAATTGGTGTATTTCTGATCGAACACCGACGCATTCAAGCGCACCGTTCTGTTGGCCAGCATGCTCTTGATCCCGACTTCATAGGACTGGACCGTCTCTCGAGGGAATTCGGTGTCGAAATTCGGCGTCAAAGCCCCCATGGGTCCCGTGGCCGAGGTCGTGCGAGCCAGGTTGAAACCACCGGCCTTGTAGCCGTTTGCCCAGGACACATAGGTCATCAGGTCGTCGGTGAAGCGGTAGGAGAGCTTGACCGTACCGGACACATTGCCTTCGCTCAAGGATTGGCTGGTCGAGTGGCCGCCGAAGAACGGATTGAACAATGTCGCGCATCCGTATCCAAACAGAAACTGACCTTCGTTATACAAGGGGCTCGTTGGCGGCAGCCCGAGGAGTGCCGCGCCCGGAGACGCAAGCAGTCGTCCGCAACCCGAGCCGCCATCCGGATTCACATAGTTCGAATCCGCGGTTTTCTTCTCCGACGTGTAGCGCAAGCCCGCGGTCAGATCCAAACCCTGAGTGATGTTGTAAGTCTCGTTGGTGAAGAATGCATAGCTCTTGGACGTCTGATGATAGAAATCCGCCTCGCCGGACACGCCCGGTATGAAGGTGCGGCCCGGCGGCTGCCCGGTGAAACCCGGTATCAGCAGGAAGTTCGGCGGCAGTCCTGGGGGAGTGGCCGTCGCGGAGGCCAGGCCGCTGATGTACAGGTCCCAAGCGTTGCCGGCATAGATGGCCGTGTTGCTGGTCAGGATTTCGCTCGAGAAGAATCCGCCCACCAGCCAGTCGAGCGGTCCACTCTTGCCGGCCAAACGGATTTCTTCGCTGGCTTGCTTGAAGTCGGTTTGATTACCCTCGGTGCCGGGCTGCTGCAGGATATCGATGCCGGTGTAATCGACGTCGTTACCCGAGATGATGGTGTTGTCGCGCCAGGCGGTGATCGACGTGAGCTTTGCCGGGCCGAGATCCCAATCCAGTTCGCCGGAAATTCCCGTGTCGCGAATTTGCTGCGTGATGGGATAGTTGGCGTACGCCTGCCGGTTGAACGGCGACAGCGGAGGACTTGCTTCGGCGACCGCGCCGGTCCGGCCCCCGAGCGCCGGAACGGACGCGAGTGCATCGGCGACTCCTGCGAATGGACCGTCGGCCACCTGCACGGCTCCGCAGCAGGACTCGTTGCGCTTCGAATAGTCGGCGATCACCAAGAAGTTCACGGCGTCGCTGGGCGTGACCAGATATTGGCCGCGCATCGTGTACATGTTGCGATTGTCGGTCCTGTTGTCGGTGTTGGGGCCGAGTCCGGTATTGATATTCAGGAAACCGTCGCGCTTCTGGTATCCCGCGTAGAACCGGGCCGCGGAAATATCCCCGAGCGGGCCGGTCACCGAAGCGTTGATTTCCCGGTCGTTGTAATTACCGCCAGTGGCTTCCGCCGTCACGCCGAAGGTCGTCGATGGCCGTTTGGTCACGATACTGATGACGCCGGCGTCGTTGTTCTTGCCGAACAATTCGCCCTGGGGACCTTCCAGGATTTCGATTTGTTCGATCTCACCCAGGTCGCCGAAACCGACGCCGTTTCGTGGGCGATAGACGCCGTCGATCACGACGCCGACCGACGACTCCAATCCTGGATTGTCGCCGACCGTACCAATGCCGCGGATGCGGGCAGTCGTTACGTTCTCGGAGGTGGTGGAGGTGACGGTCAGGCCCGGGGTCAACGCCTGTAAATTCTTGATGTCGGTGACACCCCCGTCCCTGAGCTGTTGAGCGGACAGGGCGATGACGGAAATGGGCACGTCTTGGATGTTCTGCTCACGCTTCTGCGCGGTGACGATGATCTCGGTCAACACCTGCTGGTTTGCCGCCTGTTGTGCCCAACTGGAACCGGCTACCAAGGCCCCGGACATCGCCAATACCAGAACAACATCCTGCCGCAAACGTCCGTGCCGCAAACGTCGAATTGTCATAGCGCTCCCCTGATCCAATTTCTTTTAATAGCGGGGTGATTTTTAGCGCACCCCTGTGGAGTGATCGCCACAATATGCCTGTATCGAGCCTACGGGAAGGGTCGGGCGGACACCTCGCTTCGGACGTCAACTTGTTGACCCTAGGCGCCATTCCCCTTCATCGGGCCGACCCGCCGACGAACCAGCGGCCTCTTGTTGTATTTTTGCAACGGTAGTCTTGGTGACTTGCAAGTCGGTGTGGGTTCGTCAGAATTACCCTAATGAGAAATCCGGACAAATGGTCGCCGATGGAACCGGAGGAGCCCCAAGCTCCCAAACCTCCTAGCCGGTACGAAGAGCCGGATCCGCCCGGCACGCGCCGCGGTGCGCTGGTGGGACTGGTGTTGGTTCTGCTGTTGGTGGCCGGCGGCCTATTACTGACTCGCGTGCTGCGCGGCATGGCGCAGCTTCAGGACTGCGCCTTGTCGGGCCGCTCGAACTGCACGTCATTGCCGCAGCGCTGAAAGCGCGTAACCGCTGCACGTGTGTTCTGCACATACCACTGCACGTGTGTCTAGCCGACTTGTCTAGCCGCTCGGGCAATTCGCCGGCGTGGTCAGGCCGGCGTCCATCGGATATAGCTCGATGAGCTTGCGCATCACTCCGTTGGTCCAGCCGAAGCCGTCCTGCAGCGGGTATTCGCCGCCGCCGCCGCTGCGGCCGGTGGTGACGACATCGTACTTCTCCACCAGTTTGCCGCCTTGCCGGTAGACGTCATTGACGCTGGCCATCCATCGGCATGCGATGGCGGCGGCGAGCGGCGTCGCACCGTAGTCGCGCAGTCCTGAGATGGCGATCCATTGCAGCGGCGCCCAACCATTCGGGGAATCCCATTGTTCGCCGGTTTCACGGGTGGTGGTCACGATGCCGCCGGCTTTGAGCAGCTCCCGAGCAGTGATACTCCCCACCGCGGCTGCTTGGGGTTTGGAGGCCAGGGAGACGAATAGCGGATAGAGCGTTGCCGCCGACACCAGCGGCATGCGGGTCTTTGTCGTCCATCGATAGTCGAGATAAGCGCCCTCCGCGGCATCCCAGAGATAATGGTCGATGGAACGGCGCCGCGCGGCCGCTCGGCGCTCGAACTCGAGCGCGCAGGCCTTGTCGCCGCGGCGCTCGCAGCCCGTACGGATGGCGTTCTCCAAGCCGAACAGCAGGCTGTTGAGATCGACGGGCACGATTTCCGTGGTATCCAGGGTCGCGCGCGTCTGCCCATCGGCGAACCACCGCGAGCTGAAGTCCCAGCCGCTCTCCGCCGCTGCGCGAATATCTCGAAACAGTTGGGGCGCGGGGCGATGACTCGTGCGCGCAAGTTCGGTGTCCTCGCGGTATGACTCGTCGCGCGGCGAGTCTCTATCGTCCCAGAAACGATTGAGAATGGATCCGTCGGGCAGCGCCACGACGTGCCGGTGCGACGCGCCGGGCCGCAGCCCGTGCTCGCCTTCCATCCAAAAGGCATATTCGCGGCGCAGCTGCGGAAGATAGGTCGAGAATGCCTGGCCCGGATCGGCGGGAGAAACCAGACCGACCATGGCGAAGAAAAAAGGCGGCTGCGAGCGGCTGAGATAGTAGGTGCGTGCGCCGTTCGGCACATGGCCGTAGGTATCGATGAGATAGGCGAAGTCGCGCACCATGCCATTCACCAGATCCTGGCGGCCGCTCGTCGCCAACCCAAGCATGGTGAAGTACGAATCCCAGTAGTACATCTCGCGGAAGCGGCCGCCTGGAACCACGTAGGGCTCGGGCATCGCCAACAACGATGAATAGGTCGGCGCGGCGGTGGTCGCACGCGTCAGCACATCCCACAGACCATCGATGTGCGCAACGATGGATACCCGGTCGGACGGGGAGGGCGCTCCGGCGACTTCCGACGGCAGCGTGAAATGCGCCTCGACGAACGCTTTCAGCGCCGCCGGTGAATCCGGCCGCTCGGCATGGTATTGCTTCAGGATCTCGGCCGGCGCTGCGTTGGGGGATGCATCGGGAAACGCCTTGCCGTCGGAATAGATCCGCGCGGTTTGTACCGCGACGAACAGATCCTTGAACAGCACGTGCGGCGGATCCGGGGGCGCGATCGAGGTTCGGGGTTGGGCCGATGCAATGGGCAGCAGCGCCAGCCATAGCACCCAACCCATGCCGCGGCGGCCGGGCCGCAAGGCCCCGCGTCGTGCCGTCATGTCGTCGCCTCTCTTCATATCACCTCTCTCCTCGAGAATGTTCCGCTGCCTTGAAGGTCACGCTTCGCACGACGCGCCCCGACGGCAGGCGGGAAATCACCACATCGACCGCCTTGCCGCGAAATTGAAGATTCACCAGCCGAAGATACGACAGGGACTTGGGCAGCGTCGGCGCGAATTTCTCGGCCAAACCGTTCTCTTCGATGCGCAGACCCGTGAGGCCGTACACAAATGCCTGGATGAAGCCGCCGGAGCTGGCCAGCAAATAAGTGGAGTCATTCTGCGGCGTCTCGCTGCGCACATTGAAAGGGGGTTTGAGAAACGGGTCGTTGGCGCTCTCGCTGCCGCCGATGAAGTCGCTGAAATAATCGGACTCGCCGACATTGGCGGCTTGGATGGCAATCATCACCAGCACCATTTGATTGGCGCGGACGCGCACCGGACCGATGGCCCGCACGGAGTGTTCGAAGAGTCCTTTGAGCGTGTCGGCGCCGGCGTCGAAATCCACCGCGGGAATGCTGAGCATGGGCACGGAGGTCGCCATCCACGACGTCGTTTTATCGTGCGGCGTGCTGGGATCGAAATCGAAGTAGCCGCCGCTGTCTCCTCTGCTCGGTAGATAAAGGGAGTCCGCTGTCTCGCGCCATTTTGGATCGGGCGGCACGCCGAGGACCCGGGCCGCGCCGATGGCGGCTTCCAGGCTTCGATGTGCGACCTGGTTGGTGTATATCTCGTTGTTGACGTCGGTGTAGTCCTCCTCCGGCGATGTCACCCCGAGTATCTCAAAGCGGTGCTTTGCCGCGTTGAACGCCACTCTGCTGGCCCAAAAATCGGCGACGGACCGGATGACGGGGAACGCTCGTTCCTCGAGCCAGGCTCGATCGCGGGTCGCGAGATAGTACTGCCACTGCGCCAATGCCACGGCGCCGTTCACGTGAATCTCGCGATCGGCATTCTGAACGGCGAAGGCCGGCGTGACGTCTTCGCCGCTCCAGGGGTCGGCTTCCCAGGGGTACATCGCGCCGGCCAATCCATGCGCCGCCGCTCGGGCGAGCGCCTGCGGCAAAGTGCGCTGGCGAAATTGAATCAGGGATTTGGCGCGTGACGGATGCAGCAGCAACATCGACGGAAACACCCAGAGATCGTTGTCCCAAAACACGTGATCGAAATAATGACTGCTGAATCCGCAGGCTCCGACCGGCCACGACGTATCGACGGTGGAGTTCTCGAGAAGATAAAAGAGATCCGAGTGAATGGTTCGCTGCAGCTCGCCGCCGCCGCCCACCAAGATGTCGCTGCGCCACAGCTCATGCCACGCTTTCACGTGATCCTCGAGCAGTGAACTTAAGCCCCGTTGCCGCGCGTCGCGCGCGGCCGCGAGATCCTCGGCCGCGCCGCCGCCCCAGCCCGCGCTGGAGGCAGCCACGAATTTGGTGAATCGATAGCGATGGCCGCGCTGTACGGATACATCGATGTCGAGACCGGTCGTGCCGCCGGCGGTCTGGACGGTCTTGTGCATATCCCGCAGATCCGCCGGCAGCGCGATGGCGGCCGCCAACGCGACGGCTCTGCCGCGAACGGCCGCGCCCGTCATGAACAGAGTGTCCGCGGCGGTGTCGCCGCCCGAATCCGTCACGTCGACATGGCCGGGATACCAGATTGGGTCTCGGTTCGCCGCCGTCGCCAGGTTCTCTTGATGAGTGGCCGCGCTCAAGGCGCTGAATTGCTCGGCCGTCATCCGCGCCAGCGGCACTCGCGTAGGGTTGGGCGGCGATCGCAAGGTGAATCGCAGCCGGACCCGGCCGCTGAAGCGCGGCATCAACTCCAGGCTGACGACGCCGAGGTGCGGCGAACTCTCGCTGACGAAGGCGGTGACCGACACCTCGGTCGTGCGCTCGCCGTCGATCCATCGATAATGCGTGCGCAGCACGCCATCGTGCATGTCGAGCGTCTGACGGTAGTCTGTATGGGTGTGTGCGTCGACAGTGCCGCCGTTCAGCCATGCGCCGCCGTCTAAATAGTCGATCTCATTCCAATTCGGGATCGCCGCCGGCCTCGATACGTCGTCGGCTTCGTAGTCCATGATCCCGGCCATGTGCGACACGGTGGGCGCGGTGCCGAGCAGGGAGCTCGCGACCGACCAGTAGCCGTTGGCCAAATAGGTCGGATAGTACTGCGCAAAATTAGCTCGAGTGGCGGTCAGCCTGAACGTGTCGGCGGCGGCGCGCGGCAGACCGGTCGAGTGGCCTGCCGTCGAAGCCGGGGCGCCCGCCATCGCGGCCGGGACGTGTGCCATCACGGCCGGGATAATCATGCCGGGCACCAAAATCACGCGGCACACCCAAAGGAAAAGCAGCGCGTCTCCGCGGAAATGCCGTGTCATCCGCTGCTTGGTCATTCCGACGTTTCCGCGGAAACGTGTGCCAACAATCCTCCTTAGGCCGCGCCAAGCGTGTGACCGTTGTTGGCGGTCACACGCTCAGTAGCCTGTGGTCAGAACTTTAGGTATCAGAACTTGTAGCGCAACTGTACGTTGATCTCACGTCCGAAGATGGGACGCGCCATCTCGAAGTTGTTGGCGACACCGGACCCCGAGCCGACCGCCACACGGGCGTTGCCTTCGGTCAACCCGAGTTGGTTGGTGAGATTGGAGCCCTGGACGCGCGCCTCGAAGTGATCGCCGATTTCCGAGACGATGCCGGCATCCAACGTGTAGTAGGACGGCAGGATCTGTTGATTGGTGGGATCTCCATAGCGCAGACCCACGTGAGTGTAGGTCATGAAGAAGCGCAAGGAGCCGAAGTCCATCGGCAGCTCGTAAGCCGGGGTCAGCCGGAACTGCAGCCGCGGCTGGCGCTGCAGGATGAAGCCGTCGAAGGTCGGATTGTGGGCGTATTTCGCATCCTGCCAATCGCCGGTCAGGTCGAAGCTCAAGTGCCGAATGGGCTCCCAACGTGCTTCGACATCCGCCACCCAGGAATCGGCGCCGTACACCGCGGTGATCGACTGGCCGCCGCCCGTGAACTGCTGAAAAGGCACGCCGCTGAAGATCTTGCGCGAGCCGTCGATGACGCCGTAGAACGTCTCGGTCTGGATGCGATAACCGACTTCATAGTTCTTGATGCTCTGGACCTGCGGCTGGCCGTTGCGCAAGTCATCGAAGCCGGGGAAGTGAACGCCCTGGTTGATGCGCGCATACGCCGCCATGTGCGGCGTGATCTCGTAGTTCGCGCCCACGCTCCACGAACCGCGGGTGTGCCTGAATTCGGTGCACTCGGCGCTACCCGACGTATCGCAGTTCACGCCTTGGTTGAAGGTGCCGTTGGGGACGCTGACTCCCTTGTTGTAGAGATTCCGTGGATCGTTGTCGAGATTCAACCCATTGGGGTAGTCGTTCTCGATGGTGCCATGATCGCGCTGCTCTTCGACGCGGTAGCCGGCGTCGAACAACCACTGATTGAATCTCCATTGATCGGAGAGAAACAGCGCCGTATTCAGGCCGGTCCAATGCTCGTTGAGCGTGAAGAACGAGGCGCCGAGCTGGCCGGCCGGATTGGTGACATTGACGCCGTTGTTGAGCGTGAGGTCGATCAATTGCGCATTCTGGGTGCCGGTAATGAGCTCGTTATTTCCCAGCCACCAATGATCGTCGGACTTATAGGCAGCGATATATCCGCCCACCGTCAGCTTGTTGCCGGGAAACACATCGAAGGTCAGGCGCAGGTCATCGGTGAAGGATTGGATCTGCTTCTGCACGATCCAGAATCCCATCGAGGCCACGTAGGAGTTCGGATTCACCAGGGCACCCGAGCCAGGGACGCCCGTGGGGCTGACTAACCTTGCGGTGCCGCCGGTCGCGAGGCCGAACGGCCCGGTGATGAGGGGATTGGCGTTCACCGTCGCGATTTCGCTGCTGATGAAGGAACTCAAGGTCTGCGGCGCGAAGTTGTTGAACAGGCAGTAGCAATTCACGTCGCCGGCCGAGTACATGAGCTTGTTGCTCAAGGAGATCCCGTCAGTGATCTGAACGTCGAGGTCATTGCCGAACGAATGCAGGTCCGCGCCGCGGCCGTTCGCGAGGTCTGCGGTCACGGGGGCCCCGGTGGGAGTTTCCTGCACCGAGATGCCGCGCAAGGCGCTGCCGGCGAAGGTTCCCGTGTGGGGATCGAATCCGGGAAAAGCCGAGACGCTCTGGCCATTGCCGGTACCGCTGACCGTGACCGGAATGTCCGTGATGAACAGATTCTTGTCGTTGAGTTCCCGCGCGAAGAACATGATCGTTCCATTCTCCAGTGTGTGCGTGATGGTGGCCGTGATCTGGCCGCCGTCATCCGCGGGAAACTGCGAGTCCCGAATGCCGCTCGAGTAGCGATAGAAACCGCCCACGCTCACGTACCAATCCTGGGCCAGCGGTCCGCCGTAAAAGCCGTCGATCCGGTACATGCCTTCATCGCCCCAGGTGACGCCGAGGTCACCACGGGGAGTGGCCGTGCCCTGGCGCAGGATGAAATTCGCGGTGGCGCCAAGCTGGCCGTTGGATAACACCACGCCCGGGCCACCCTGCAGCACCTCGGCGCGCTCGACGCTCTCATCGAGACGAAACTGCGAGGCGTTGTCCATGAAGGACAGGGTCGGCACTGGGAAGATCGGCGAGCCGTTCAACTGGTAGGTGACGTAGGGTGCATCGCTGCTGCCGGGAAAGCCCGCCAGCTCGATATTCGCTCCGGCTTCGCCGCTGCTCGATTCGGCCCAGATGCCCGGCACGATCTTGAGCAGGTCCGCCGAACTCGACGGATTGACGTCCCGAATCTCTTCCAGACTCGCCGTCGTGATCGAGAAGCTGGCGTCGAGTTTCTTGAGGCCCTTGGCCTGAGCACTTCCCGTAACCACGATCTCATCAAGCGTACTGGTGTTGGCGGCGCTGGCGTCGGCCCCCACCGCCGGTGTTGCGGCCGTGTCCTGGCCGTAGGCGTGGCCGCCGGCCAGCATGGCGCCGCTCAGCGCGAACAGCCCTGCAATACGCGTGAATAGTCCACGATGATTCATGTTGTCGTCCCTCTTGAGTTGATTGTCATTGCCGGCCGACCCCGCGGCAGCGCCGGGTGCCTTCACCGGCGCAGGCTGCGGAGCGACCGCCTTACTTTCCAAATTGATCGCGATGCTCGACTCGCTCACTTGCGTGAATGTCAGGCCGCTTCCTTCGAGCAATTTTCGCAGTGCGCTCTGCACGGTAAAGTCCCCGCGAACGCTCAACGTTTGGCGGTCCGCCACGAGAATCGTGGAGAACACCAACGTGATGTCCGCTTGGCGGGCGAATTCAGTGAGCGCCGATGCGGCTGCCTGCGCTTGGATGTCGAAGTGGCGCAGGGCGTTGTCCGCGAACGCGGGTGCGCCCATCATCGTCAAAGCCAGGCAACGGATGAATACCGTGAATCGTCGCTGCATGAGTTCCCCCGACAGATCCCTTCGCGCCGTTTATGGATATCGGCGCGTAACGGGCCTCAATGAGAAGACGGTCGTGGAGGAAAAAACCGCTATGAGTTCATTGGAAAAAGTCGCCTGCGGCGCTTTTGCGGACATCAGCTTCGTTTCCGCCGGCAAAAAGCGTGGTTTTTGCCGGCTGCCACGGGGAAATGCAAGTCCGACAGGTTCCGGGGTCCGGTCGCAATGCTAGCATGGGCGGCTGGAGGATCGCATT
>Ga0137412_10004807_pt1 | contig 10781 bp, 9 predicted proteins | sample CZODoug2_1_16fun_FD_122160 | JGI IMG/M metagenome (GOLD analysis project Ga0137412, IMG submission 122160) | Vadose zone soil fungal communities from Angelo Coast Range Reserve, California, USA - CZODoug2_1_16fungal (Hybrid Assembly) | ecosystem: Environmental > Terrestrial > Soil > Vadose zone... | reverse complement strand
TCATCACCGCGCTTGCGGCCTGGATCATTGCGCTCGCGACCGGTGCTATCGTCGGCGTGATGCGCACGCTGCCGTCGAAGGCGGCCAACCTGTTCGGCTTCTGCTACGTCGAATTCTTCCGCAACATGCCGCTATTGGTGCAACTCTTTCTCTGGTTCTTCGTGTTGCCGGAACTGCTTCCGGTCTCGTGGGGGACGTGGATGAAGCAGATGCCGAACGCGCCGTTTTACACCGCCGCGATCGGTACGGGCCTGTTCATGTCGGCGCGCGTCGCGGAGCAGACGCGTGCTGGCATCAACTCTCTGCCACGCGGGCAGAAGCACGCCGCTACCGCGCTTGGCCTGACGACGTCGCAGGTTTACCGTTACGTGCTGCTGCCGATCTCGTTTCGCATCATCCTGCCGCCACTGACGTCGGAATTCCTCTCGACCATCAAGAATACGTCGGTCGCGCTCACTATCGGCCTGATCGAGCTGACGGCCGAAGCCCGTGCGATGCAGGAATTCTCGTTTCAGGTATTCGAGGCCTTCACTGCCGCGACCGTGCTCTATCTTCTCATCAACATCGTCGTCGTCGTCGCCATGCATTTCGTCGAGCGCGGCGTGGCGATTCCCGGCTACATCACCGGGAAATAGCGCATGCTGAGCAATTTCGATTTCGACGTCATCCGCCGCTCGCTGAGCTATTTGTTCCTCGACGGCATGACGTTCACGCTGACGCTGACGGCGCTCGCGACCTGCGGTGGCATCGTGTTCGGCACGTTGATCGCGATGATGCGGCTTTCGAGCCTTTGGGGTCTGTCGCGTTTCGCCCAAATCTATGTCGACCTGATGCGCTCGCTGCCGCTGGTGCTCGTGATCTTCTGGTTCTACTTCCTGGTGCCCTATATCGGGCAGTGGCTGACCGGGGCGTCACGGCCGGTTCGGGTCGGCGCATTTACGTCCTGTCTCGTGACCTTCATCCTGTTCGAGGCCGCCTATTTCTCCGAGATCATGCGCGCCGGCATTCAATCCATCTCAAAGGGACAGCCGGCGGCGGCCTATGCGCTCGGATTGACCTATCGGCAGACCATGAGCTACGTCGTGCTGCCGCAGGCGTTCCGCAACATGCTGCCGGTGCTGTTGACCCAGACCATCGTGCTGTTCCAGGACACCTCGCTGGTCTACGTGCTGTCGATCCCGGACTTCCTCGGCGCGGCCAGCAAGGTCGCGCAACGCGACGGGCGGCTGGTGGAAATGTATCTGTTCGCGGCGCTGGTCTATTTCATCATTTCCTGTTTCGCGTCGTTCGGCGTCCGCCGCCTGCAGACGCGGATCGCGATCGTACGATAGTGGAAACGTAAGGTGCGCATGATCGAGATCAGCCACGTCGACAAATGGTACAATGCCGGCTTCCAGGCGCTGAAGGACTGCACCACGTCGGTCGCCAAGGGCGAGGTGGTGGTGGTCTGCGGCCCGTCGGGCTCGGGAAAATCGACCCTGATCAAATGCGTCAACGCGCTGGAGCCTTTTCAAAAAGGCGAGATCATTCTCGACGGCATCAAGGTCAACGATCCCAGGACCGACCTGCCGAAACTGCGCGCCCGGGTCGGCATGGTGTTTCAGCATTTCGAGCTGTTTCCGCATCTGAAGATCATCGAAAATCTCTGCCTCGCGCAGGAAAAAGTACTCGGCCGTTCGCATGACGCCGCGATGGCGAAGGCTACGAAACTGCTGGAGCGTGTCGGATTGCAGGCGCAAGCGGGCAAACATCCGGCCGAACTCTCGGGCGGCCAGCAGCAGCGGGTCGCGATCGCGCGCGCGCTCGCCATGGACCCGATCGCGATGCTGTTCGACGAGCCGACCTCGGCGCTCGATCCGGAGATGATCTCCGAAGTGCTGGACGTGATGGTCGACCTCGCCCGCGAGGGCATGACCATGATGGTCGTCACCCACGAAATGGGTTTCGCCAGCAAGGTCGCGCACCGCGTGATCTTCATGGACAAGGGCGAAATCGTCGAGGACGCCAACAAGACCGATTTCTTCGGCAAGCCGCGCAGCGACCGCGCGCAGAAGTTTCTGTCGAAGATCCTGTCGCATTAGGCGCGTGCCATCGCCGCGGTCATTCCGGGGCGCGACGCAGTCGCGAGCCCGGAATCCATAACCACGATCGGGCGTATGGATTCCGGGCTCTCGCTTCGCGAGCCCCCGGATGACGGCGAGAGGGGTTTATCGCCGCTGACAATTTGCGTATATGGTGCGCCGTAATCGCTCTACGTCCCATAGGAGAATTCGCTTGGACCCCATCGCTTATGTCAACGGTTCGTTCGTGCCCCTTTCGGAAGCGAAGGTCTCGATCCTGGACCGCGGATTCCTGTTCGCCGATGGCATCTATGAGGTGGCGGCCGTGCTCGACGGCAAGCTGATCGACAACGCCTCGCATCTGGCGCGGCTGGAGCGTTCGGTCGGCGAAATCTCGCTGGCGCTGCCGGAGACCGTCGAGCGCATCCAGGAAATCCAGCGGGAACTGGTGGCGCGCAACAGCCTCGTTGACGGCATGGTCTATCTGGAGGTGACGCGCGGCGCCGATACCGGCCGCGACTTCGCGTTTCCGAAAAGCGGCGTCAAGCCGACCCTGGTCATGTTCACGTCCGTGAAGGACATCGTCAACGCGGAGTCCGCCAAGACCGGCATCAAGGTCATCACGGTGCCCGATATCCGCTGGACGCGGCGCGACATCAAGAGCGTGGCGCTGCTGGCGCAGGTGCTGGCGAAGCAGGCCGCGGCGGAAGCCGGCGCGGGCGAAGCCTGGATGATCGAGGACGGCAAGGTCACCGAAGGCGGATCATCATCGGCCTTCATCCTGACCCAGGACGATGTACTGGTGACGCGGCATAATGGCAGCGAAATCCTGCCGGGCTGTACCCGCAAGGCGGTGGTGAAACTTGCCGAGGAGCGTCAGCTCCGGGTCGAGGAGCGGGCATTTTCGATCGAGGAGGCGCTGGCCGCCAAGGAAGCCTTCATCACCAGCGCGACGGTGTTTGTGCAAGCCGTGGTCTCGATCGACGGCAAGCAGGTTGCGAACGGCAAGCCGGGCCCGATGACCAACCGGCTGCGCGAAATCTATGTCGACTTCGCCAAGGCGACGGCGGTGTAGCGAAGGCTTTCTCTTACCTCGCCCCGCGTGCGGGGAGAGGTCGAAATTCGCGAGAGCGAATTTCGGGTGAGGGGGATTCTCCGCGGTCTCACTGCTTGTGGAATTTGCGGAAGCAGCCCCTCACCCCAACCCTCTCCCCGAAAGAGCGGGGCGAGGGAGCAGAGCGGCGGTCGCGGCGTTTAGCATCTCGCCAATCAAGCTGCGGCGGTCGCCTTCGCCCTCACCGGGGGCACCGCGCGGAACGAGATTGCGAGCCGGTTCCAGGCGTTGATGGTCGCGATCAGCATGGTCAGGTTGACGGTCTCGGCTTCCGAGAACTGCGCGCGGACTTCGTTATAGACGTCATCCGGCGCATGCGTTTCCGAGATCAGCGTCACGGCCTCGGTCCAGGCCAGCGCCGCGCGCTCGCGGTCGGTATAGACGGGCGATTCGCGCCAGGCGTTGAGCAGATAGAGCCGCTGCTCGGTTTCGCCGTGCTTGCGCGCATCCTGGGTGTGCATGTTGATGCAGAAGGCGCAGCCATTGATCTGCGAGGCGCGGGTCTTGACCAGCTCGATCAGGGACTGTTCGAGGCCACTGGATTGCACCTGGGTCTCCAGGGCGGTGAGCGCTTTGATGGTGTCGGGCGCGGCCTGGTAGAAGTTCATACGGGGTTTCATGGTCGTTCTCCTTTGGCTTGGGTGTTAAAACTGAAAAGTCAGTGGGCGCCGCCCGACGAGAGATGATCGGGCTTCTTGAGGATCAGCGTCGCGATCAGGGCGATGATCAGCGCGGCGCCGAGCAGATAAAATGTGTCGCTGAAGGCCAGGATGAAAGCCTGCTTCTGCACGATGTGACCGATCGCCACATAGGCACGGTGCGCGGCATCGGCACGATCGATCACGCCATGATTGACGAAATACTGGGTGAGCTGGTCGATCCGCGTGCGGGTGGCGTGCTCGAAGGTCGAGACCGACTGCATCAGCACGTTGGAGTGATACTGCTCGCGCTTGGTCAGGAAGGTCTGCAGCACGGCGATGCCGACGGCGCCGCCCAGGTTCCGCATCATGTTGAACAGCCCTGACGCTGAGCCGGCGTTCTCCGGCTCGATGCCCGCGGTCGCGACCGCCGACAGTGGCGCCAGCACCAGCGCCTGGCCGATGGCGCGAACCACGTCGGGCCAGAACAACTGATCGGTGGCATAGTCGGTCGTCATCGTGATGTTCATGAAGTTGGAGGCGGCGAACAGCGCGAAGCCGACACCGATCATGAGCCGCGGGTCGAAGCGCTGCATCAGCCGCGGCACCAGCGGGATCAGCAGCAGTTGCGGCAATCCGGTCCACGCCAGCACCATGCCGATCTGCTCGGCATTGTAACCCTGAATGCGCGAGAGATAGACCGGCAGGACATAGACCGAGCCGTACAGCGCGATGCCGAGCAGGAAGTTGGCGAGGATGCCGAAGCCGAAATTGCGGCGGAACAACAGGCGCAAGTTCAGTAGCGGCTTCTTCGCGGTCAGCTCGATCCACAGGAACACGGTGAGCGAAACCGCTGATATGACCGACAGGCGAACGATGAAGGGCGAGCCGAACCAGTCGTCCTTGTTGCCTTCCTCCAGCACGGTCTGCAGCGCGGCGAGGCCGATCGCCATGGTGATGATGCCCGGCCAATCGCCTTCACGGAGCAGCGCCAGGTTCATCGGCTTGGCGTCGAGCGAGAAATAGAGCATGCCGACCATCAGCGCGCCGGGCACGAGGTTGACATAGAAAATGTACTGCCAGCCCCAATTCTCGGTGAGATAGCCGCCGATGGTCGGGCCGATCGCGGGCGCGAAAGTCGCCGACAGCGCGAACAGTGCCAGCCCGATCGGCTGCTTGGCCTTCGGCAGCAGCGTGATGATCAAGGTGAACGCCATCGGGATCAGCACGCCGCCGGTGAAACCCTGCACGGCGCGCAGCGCGATCATCTGCGGCAGGTCCTGCGCCAGCGCACAGGCCGCCGAGAAGATCAGGAACAACACCGCGTTGGTCAGGAGATAGAGGCGGACGGAAAACACCTGCGCGAGCCAGCCGCTCAGCGGGATCACGACGATCTCGGCGATCAAATAGGAGGTCGAGATCCAGCCGCCGTCATCGATGCCGGCGCCGATCGCGCCCTGGATGTCGGCGAGCGAGGCGTTGACGATCTGGATGTTGAGCACCGCCATGAAGGCGCCGAGCGTCGCGCCCATCACGGCGATCCAGGTTTTGACGGAAACCGTGGCGGCGGGTGCGGCGGGCTGCGCGGCAGTGGAAACGGGGCCGGACGGGGCGGCGGTGAGGGCGGGTTGGAGCGTGGTCATCGGTGTCTCCTCTTTCTTGCACGGAGGATGCATTAGGCGGCCGGTTTCGATAATCGAGGAAATAGTGAAAGCATTGTCCGGCGTTGCTTGATAATGCATCGCCGAACGGTAGGCCTAGTTCGAGCGTGCCGAGGAGGCGCCGAGGGCCAGATGCTTGGCGGCCTCGCGCTCGGCGACCACGGTCGCCTTGGTGTCGACGGTCGGCTCAGCCGACATGCCCGGGCGCAGCAGGCCGTTCAGATTGTGGTCATCGAGCACGATCTTGACCGGCACGCGCTGCACGATCTTGGTGAAATTGCCGGTGGCGTTGTCGGGCGGCAGCAGCGCGAATTCCAGTCCGCTCGCGGGCGACAGGCTGTCGACATGCCCCTTCAGCGTGGTGCCATGGAAACTGTCGATGCGCAGCTCCACCGGCTGGCCGTTGCGCACATGGGTGAGCTGGGTTTCCTTGAAATTCGCCACCACATAGACCGCGTCCAGCGGCACCACCGCCATCAATTGCGTGCCGGCCTGCACGAACTGGCCGACCCGGAGTGAACGGGCGCCGACGCTGCCGTCGACCGGCGCGGTGATCCCTGTATAGGACAGGTTCAGCGCCGCCTGCGCCTCGACCGCGCGGGCGTGATCGAGCTGCGCTACCGCCTTGGCGCGGTCGGTGGCGAGAACCTCTATTCTCTTGTTGGCGGCGGCGAGGCCCGCTTTGCCCTGCTGTAACTGGGCGGTCTGGGCGCGCAGCGCTGCATCGGTCTGTTGCGCCCGCTGCACGGTGCCGGAACCGGACTTCATCAGCACGTCGTAGCGGGCGCGTTCTTCCTGGGCAAATTGCAGGTTGGCCTCCGCGGCGTCGACCTCGGCGGCCTGCTGCTGGATGATCGGCTGCTGCAGTTCGATCTGGGCATCGAGGTTGCGCACGGCGGCGTCGGAGGCCGCGACATCGGCCTTGGCCTGGGCCAGCGCGGTCCGGAAATCGCGGTCGTCGATCCGCGCCAGCAATTGGCCGGCCGCGACCTTCTCGTTGTCGCTGACCAGCACCTCGGCGATATAGCCGGAGACTTTCGGCGCCACGATCGTGGAGTCGGCTTTGACATAGGCGTCGTCGGTCGTTTCCAGGTAGCGCCCGGTGGTGAGGTAATCGTAGCCGAAGTCGCCGGCCGCGGCGACGCCGAGGGCCAGGGCCAGCGCGAGCGCCGCCCGCTTGATCGCCTGCCGGGACGGCTTGAGGCTGATTTTCGTGGTGAGATCAGGGACATAATCAACGTTCGACATGGCATCCTCCGGTTTGGGAGCGCGTCCTCCCCGGGAGGGCGCCGTTTGATGCCGTTAAGATGCAATGTCGTGCGCGATGTGATAATCAGGTAAAAACTGGAAGCATTATCCAATCATAGGGGATAATCGGAGACTCGAATGGACCGCTTGACCAGCCTGACGGCCTTTGTCCGGGTCGTCGACAATGGCGGTTTCTCGGCCGCCGGCCGCAAGCTCAACATGTCCACGACCATGGTGAGCAATCACATCCAGGCGCTGGAGGAGCGGCTCGGCGCGCGGCTGCTCAACCGCACCACGCGCAAGGTCAGCCTCACCGAAATCGGCAAGACCTATTACGACCGCTGCACGCAGATCCTGGCCGATATCGAACAGGCCGACGACATCGCCGGCGCCATGCAATCGACGCCGCGCGGCACGCTGCGCATCTACACCGCGACCCACATCGTGCAGTTCATCGCGCCGGTCGTCACCGAATTTCTGGCCTCCTATCCCGAGGTCAAGGTCGACCTCAGCATGGGCGAGCGCGCGATCGACCTGATCGACGAAGGCTTCGACGTCGCGATCCGGCTGACCCCGCTGCCGGATTCCAGCCTGATCGTGCGCAGCCTCGCGACCTGGCGGCATGTGTTGTGCTGTTCCCACTTCTATCTCGAAAAGCATGGCCGGCCGGAGCAATTGTCCGATCTCGTCGAGCGCAACTGCCTGCGCCACGCCAGTTACCCCTATGACGAATGGCAGTTCGCCGACCGCAGGGGGGCGCCGGCCTCGGTGCGCGCGTCCGGCAATCTCATCACCAATAGCGGCGAAACCTTGCGCCAGGCGGCGCTGGAGGGCATCGGAGTTGCGCTGGCGGCGGGGTTTCTGATCCATGACGATCTCGAAACGGGCCGTCTGGTCCGGCTGTTGCCGGAGTACCGGCCGGTCGAATTCTCGATGAACGCGATCTATCCGCACCGCCATCATCTCTCCGCGAAGGTGCGGACCTTCATTGATCGCCTGGTGCAGCACTCCGCCGAGCAACAGAAATTGATCAATCCGTATTCGTGAGTCCCGTCATTCCGGGGCGATGCCACCGGGCCGCGCGAATGCGCGCCCGATGACAGCCGCCGCATCGAACCCGGAATCCTGGGATTTCCGGGTTCGCACGTTCCCTGCGCCCCGGACTGACGAAGACGACATCCGTCATCTGGATCGCCGCGCGACAATGCAATAACGTCGCGCCACAATGACACGCATCTTTGTAATTCTGCCCGCGCTGCTTGCCGCGATTTTGAGCAGCGCTTCCGCGTTGGCGGATGGCGCGCCGTTCGGGCCGCCGCCCGGTGCGACATTGTCGGTCGAAAAACTTGCTTCGATCGACGGTTTCATCAACGGCGAAGTCGAAGCGGGGCGGGTTCCCGGCGCGATCGTGCTGATCCAGCAGCATGGCCAGCCGGTCTATTTCAAATGCTTCGGCAAGCGCGATGTCGATTCCGGCGCGCCGATGACGGCGGATGCGATCTTTCCGATCCATTCGGTCACCAAGACCATCACCAGCATCGCCGCGCTGATGCTGGTCGATCGCGGCAAGATCGCGCTTACTGATCCCGTCAGCAAATACATCCCGTCCTTCGCCGGCATGAAGGTCGGCGTGGAGCGGCAAGAGGCCACTGGAAAAGACCCCATTGGAAAAGAAGATAGCGGCAAGCCGAAGCTTGATCTCGTGCCGCTGCGCCGGCCGATCACGGTCGCGGATCTGATGCTGCAGACCTCCGGCATCACCTACGGCTTCTATGGCCAGGGCCTGGTCAAGGCCGCCTATGACGGCATCTATCTCGGCGATTTCGACAACGCCCAATTCGCCGAGCGGATCGCCAAGGTGCCGCTGGCCGAGCAGCCGGGAACGCTGTGGGACTACGGCCATTCGGCCGATATTCTCGGCCGCATCGTCGAGGTCGCCTCGGGACAGTCGCTCTACCAGTTTGAAAAGGACAATCTGCTCGATCCGCTCGGCATGACCACGACCAGATTCTTCCTGACCGATCCGGCCGAGCGGGCACGTTATGCGACGCCGCTGCCGCGCGACCGCCATGTCGAGCGCAATTCGCTCGATGTCACGCGCTGGGAATCCGGCGGCGGCGGCATGGTCTCGACCATCGCCGATTTCGCCCGCTACGGGCAGATGCTGCTGAACGGCGGCACGCTCGACGGCAGGACCTATCTTGCGCCCAAGACTTTCGCCGCGATGACCAGCGATCACATCGGTCCCGGCACCGGTGTCGCGCGCAATATCTACTATTATCCCGGCGATGGCTTCGGCTATGGCTACGGTTTCGGCATCCGCAGCAACCCCGGCGTCAACATGCCGACGCCGCCCGGTTCGCCCGGCGAGATCAAATGGGATTCAGCCAGCGGTGTCTATATCGTGGTCGACCGCGCCGAGGACCTGTTTTTCGTGGTGATGCAGAACTCGCCCTCGGGGCGGATTCCTGTCATCACGGCGGTCAAGAAGATCATCTATGATGCGCTCGAGAAGTGAGTGAAGCCAAGCGATGCTGCGGAAAACGGACATTACCGATCAGGCCGTGACGGCGCCGGTGCGTATCGTAGCGCTGGACCGGGCGCGCACCTGCATCACGCTCCTGGTGCTGCTGCACCACTCCGTCGTCAACTACACCCATTTCGGCAGCGGCGACCGCATGCGCTGGCTCGGTTTCGATCTGGTGGTGCTGTTCAACGACAGCTTCTTCATGGCCTGCATGTTCCTGCTCTCCGGGCTGTTCGTCCACGACAGCCTGGCGCGCAGGGGATCTCTGGACTATCTCGCCCGCCGCGCATGGCGGCTGGGCGTGCCCTATCTCGTCGCGATCTTCGTGCTGATGCCGATCGCCTATTATCCGACCTTCCTGCGCTACCATCTGCCGGGCACGACGGACTTCAACTTCTTTCATTTCTGGTGGCGCGTATTGACGGTCGGCCCCTGGCCGTCGGGGCCAGTGTGGTTCCTGTGGGTGCTGCTGGCGTTCGATGCGATCGCGGCCGGCGTCTGGGCTGTCGCACCACGCGCGTTTGAAGGATTCGGGAATCTCGTCAACCGGCTGCGCTACCGGCCGGGCGCAGCGTTCGCCATTTTCTGCGTGTTCTCGGTCGCGGTCTACCTGCCGATGCGGCTGATCTTTGGCGACGCGGCCTGGCTTGAGCCCGGCCATTTTCCGCTGCCGATCCAGACCAGCCGCATCCTGCTTTATTCCGGCTATTTCCTGATCGGCATAGGCATCGGCGCGACCGACCTGAGCGCAGGCCTGGTGGCGCAGAACGGCGAATGGGCAAGCCGCTGGAAGATATGGGGCGGCTTCGCGGCGCTGTTTTATGGCGCGATCCTGCTGCTGGTCTATGCGCACCACAATTGGGTCGCCGATTTCAATGCGCCGCCACTGTCGTGGCGAACAGCCTACGGGCTCGCCTTCGCGCTGTTCAGCGCGGCAATGGCGTTTGCCGAGCCGGCGCTGTTCCTGCGCTTTGCGAAGTCGCCCCTCAAATTGCTCGATGCCATCCAGCCGTCGGCCTATGGCATCTTCCTGGTGCACTACATCTTCATCATCTGGCTGCAATACGCGCTCTACGATCCGCCGCTGCCGGCCCTCGTTAAATTCGCGCTGGTGTTCGCCGGTACGCTGGCGCTGAGCTGGGGGCTCGTCGTGTTGCTGCGGAAAATTCCGTTCGTGGCGCGGATGATTTGATCGACCTTGCCGTCATGCCGGGACAAGCCCGGCCATGACGAAAAGTTTGCGAATCACGGCTTCAGCATCAGCTTCTGCACCCGCCAGTTCAGCAGTTCCGCCACATAGAGCACGTTTTCAGACGGGCACGCCATCGCGTGGATCCAGCCGAACTGCTTCAGCTGCTTGCCGGACCGGCCAAGCATGCCCAGCACCTTGCCTTCGAGCGAGAGCTTGTAGATGCGGCCGGGCCAGGCGTCGGAGGAGTAGAGCACCTGATGGGGCGGCGGGGTGATGCAGATCGACCACGGCGAGCCGGGCGCGAAGGTGCCGCCCGCCATCATCGCCTCGTCCGGGATCTT
>Ga0137412_10004806_pt1 | contig 10783 bp, 6 predicted proteins | sample CZODoug2_1_16fun_FD_122160 | JGI IMG/M metagenome (GOLD analysis project Ga0137412, IMG submission 122160) | Vadose zone soil fungal communities from Angelo Coast Range Reserve, California, USA - CZODoug2_1_16fungal (Hybrid Assembly) | ecosystem: Environmental > Terrestrial > Soil > Vadose zone... | reverse complement strand
CCAGCCGCCCGTCGAGCGCGCCTACCTGATCGGCGCTCCCCGTAAGGGCTCCGAAGAGATCGCCCAGGTCGACGAGCACTTGGACGAGCTCACTCGCCTCGCCGACACCGCCGGCGCGCCCACCTGTCCGGCCGGGGGAGCGGCCCCGTTGCGTTTGGGTCAGGTCGGGCACTTCTCCGGGGTCGTGGGCCCGTTGACCGCGGGTGCCCGCACCGGGCTGGCGGTCTGGGCCCGCGACGTCAACGTCCGGGGGGGCATCGCCTGTCACCCGATCCAGCTGTATTCCGTCGACGACGGCGCCGACCCCAGCCGCACCGCGGCGACCATTGCCGACCTGGTGACCAACAAGCACGTGTCGGCATTGGTGGCGACGTTCTCTCCGCTCGCCCCGGCAGCGGTGCGCCAGGCCGCGGAGAAGTACAAGGTGCCGGTGATCGGCGGGGACCTGGCCAGCTTCGAGTGGAACGAGAGCCCCTACATGTTCCCGGAGGGGGCGAGCTTGCGCACCCGCGTGTACCTGTTGATGCGCGAGGCCGTCGCCGCCGGCTTCCCGAAGATGGGGTTGCTCTACTGCGTAGAGACGCCGTCGTGCACCACGTTGCACAAGATGATCGAGACCGATGGCCTGGCCAAACAGGCGGGCGTCACCGTGGTGTACAGCTCGCTGGTGTCGATCGCGTCGACCGATTACACCGCGCAGTGTCAGAACGCGAAGAACGCCGGTGCGCAAAGCTTGGGCGTTGCCATGGACGGCGCATCGATCAATCGACTGGTCCGGTCCTGCGATGCGATCGGCTTCCGGCCGCCGATCGTGACCGATTCGCTGTTGATCAGTACCGAGCAGGCCGCCGATCCCAACCTGCGCCGCAACACCGTGCTGAGCGCCAACACCACCGCGCCGTGGATGCTGACCGACACCCCCGGCCTCCGCGCCTACCACGCAGCAATGGCGCAATACGCCCCCGGCTTCACTCTGGACAGCAGCTCGATCCTTGCCTGGACCTCGGGCAAGCTCGCCGAGGTCGCGATCGCTCGGCTCCCGGTGACCAGTGCCGCGCCGACCAGCGCTGAGGTCCTCATCGGCCTGGGTGGGCTCCGCAACGAGACCCTGGGCGGGCTGGTAGCCGGCATCACCTTCCACGCCGGCCAACCCGCGCCGGAGGGGCGGTGCCTGTACTACACGCGGCTGGACGAGCGCGGCTGGTCGGCGCCGCGCGGCAGCAAGCCGGTCTGCTACTGAAGCCCCCCACCGTTACGCATGACGTCCATGTCATGCGCAATGCGATGGCTGCCGGCTACGGTTGTCCCATGCAGACGATCTGGAAGGGCGCGATCTCCTTCGGCCTGGTCTCGATCCCGGTGCGGGTGTTCTCGGCCACCGACGAGCGGGGCATCGCGCTGCGCCAGGTGCACGCCGCGGACGGCGGGCGGATCCGCTACAAGCGCATCTGCGAGCTGGACGGCGAGGAGGTGCCGTACAGCGACATCGCCAAGGGGTTCGACCTGGGCGGCGGTGAGCTGGTGGTGCTCACCGACGAGGACATGGACTCCCTCCCGCTGGCCTCCACCAAGGCCGTCGAGGTGCTGCAGTTCGTGCCCGCGGAGTCCTACGACCCGGTGGCCGCGGCCCGCTGCTACTACCTGCAGGCCGACCAGCACGGCGCCAAGCCCTACGTACTGCTGCGCGACGCCCTGGCCCGTTCGGGGAAGGTGGCCATCGTCAAGGTCGCGCTGCGCTCCCGGGAATCGCTGGCCGCGATCCGCCCGCACGGTGACGTCCTACTGCTGCAGATGATGCTGTGGCCGGAGGAGATCCGGGATCCCTCCGCGTTGGTGCCGGACCCGGACGTCACGGTGCGCGAGCAAGAGATCGCGATGGCCGAGGCCTACATCGAGACCCTGACCGGGGAGTTCAAGCCGGACGACTACACCGATGAATACGCCGCGGCGCTGCGGGCCGTGGTGGACGCGAAGGTGGCGGGGCGTCAGGTGGTCTCGGTGGAGGAGAACGCCGAGCCCGCGGCCGAGGTGGTCGACCTGATGGAGGCGCTGCGCCAGAGCGTGGCCCGGGTCAAGGAGCGACGCGCCGCCGAGGCGGGCGAGGCCGCGCCGCCGGCCAAGAAGACCGCGGCCAAGAAGGCGGCACCGGCGAAGAAGGCCGCGGCGGCCAAGAAGACCGCCGCGAAGGCAGCGCCGGCCAAGAAGGCACCGGCCAAGAAGGCGTCCAAGTCCGCCTGACCCCCGCTGGTGCTTAGCAACCAGCGGGCAGGGTTGAAACGCGTGGTGTGATTCTGAGCGCTGGATCGCCCCACCCGTTTCAACTCTTCCCGTCAGTTGCTTCGGTGGACCGTCAGGCCTCCGGGTCGAGCCGATACCCCACGGCGCGCACCGTCTTGATGGTGTCCCGAGCGAAGGGGCGGTCGATCTTGCTGCGCAGGTGCCGCACGTAGGCGTCGACGATGTTTGAGGTGCCGTCGTAGGCGAAGTCCCAGACGTGCTCGATCAGGTGGGTGCGGGAGAGCACCTCGCCGGGGTGGCGGATGAACTCGCCGAGCAGCGCGTACTCCTTCGGCGAGAGATCGATCTCCACCTCACCGCGGCGCACCAGGCGGGTCACCGGGTCCACGCTGAGATCGTTCACCTGCAGGGTGACCGGTCGCTCGCTGACCTCGCGGCGGGTGACCGCGCGCAGCCTGGCGTGCAACTCGTCCAGCGCGAAGGGCTTGGTCAGGTAGTCGTCCGCACCGACGTCCAGGCCGCGGATCCGATCGGCCACCGCGTCGCGCGCGGTGAGCATGATGACCGGCGCCCACCGGCCCTCGGCCCGGATGCGCCGGCACACCTCGAAGCCATCCGGCGGGGGAATCATCGCGTCGAGCACGATTGCGTCGTAGGGGTACTCCCGGGCCTTCCACAGCGCGTCGTCCCCTGTTGCCGCTCGGTCCACCGCGTAGCCCTGCTGGCGCAGGCTCTGGGTGAGCATCTCCGCCATTCCGGCGTCGTCCTCGACGAGCAGCAGTCGCATGGTGTCCGACCTTCCCTGTGCTTCCCTTCATGTTTACCCCGTCGACAGGCGAGTACCCCCACCGGGCGGGCACGGGTCCTCGACCCATCGGTGGGGGTGATCCTGACGATGCATCAGATGAAGCTGCGTGAGACGTGTCGGGTGTGCGGGGATCGGCCGCTGCCCTACATTGCCCTCACAGAGATGAACTGACCGTGACAACGAAAGACGTGATGTGAAAGTACGGGCGAGTCGCTCGATCACCACCCAGGTCACGCTGGTGTTCGGGGTGGCCATCTCGGGCGCCTTGATCCTCGCGTTCGCGTTGTTCTATGCCTTGCTGGACGGGCAGCTGACGCGGGCTCAGGAACGTGGCCTGCAGGTTCGGGCGGACTATCTCGCGGCGGCAATCCGTGGCGGCAACCAGGAGTCCGTGCAACGCGACCCGTTGGCGCAGTACTACCGGCCGGACGGATCGGTGGAGGTCACCTCCACCTCGTTGGGCAACCAACGCCTGTTGTCCGGGGACGAGGCCAAGCGCCTGGTGGTCAGCGGATTGACCCGCAAGTTGAACCTGGAGACGGCGGGCGCCGCACCGGTACGCCTGCTGTCCCGGCCGTTGGGCGACGGCCGCGGCGTGCTCACCGTCGGGGTCTCCGCGGATTCGGTGTTGAAGGCGCGCACCCGCATGGTGCAGCTGATCCTGATCGCTGCCCCCTTGCTGATCGCCGGGGTGGTGCTGGCCGGGTGGCGCACCGTGCGCGCGGCCCTGGCCCCGGTCGACCGGATGACCCGGGAGGCCGAGTCGATCTCCACGCTGGACAGTGAGGCGCGCCTGTCCGCGATGCCCGGCGACGACGAACTGGCCCGGCTGGCTCGCACGCTGGACAAGATGCTGGAGCGGCTGCGGGTCGCGTTCGGCCGCGAACTCAGCTTCGTCGACGATGCCAGTCACGAACTGCGCACCCCGATCGCGGTGATGCGTGGAGAGTTGGAGTTGGCCCGCGCCGCCGCCACCGCCGGCGACGTGACCGGCCTCGACCGGGCGTTGCGCGCGGCCTCGATCGAGAACGAGCGGCTGGCCCGGCTGGCCGAGGACCTGTTGCTGCTGGCCCGGCAGCGCTCCGGCACGTTGGTGGTACGCGCCTCGCAGGTGGACCTCCTGGACCTGTGCTACGCGGAGGCCCGGCGCCTGGGCCCGGTGCTGGGCTTGAACATCACCGTGGCCGGGGAGCCGGTGGTGTGTCGGGGTGATGAGGACCGGCTGCGCCAGGTGTTGGCGAACCTGCTGCAGAACGCGCGCGCGGCCGGGGCGACCCAGGCCGTGGTGCGCTGCCTGGACACCGGCAGTCGAGTGGAGCTGTCCGTCAGCGACGACGGCCCGGGCTTCTCGCCCGCGGTGATCACCTCGGTGTTCGATCGGTTCGTGCGTGCCGATGACGCCAGGGGTCGCGCGGCGGGCGGCGCCGGGCTGGGTCTGGCCATTGTGCGGGCCATCGCGGGCGCGCACGGCGGCGGCGTCTCGGCGCACAACGGACCACCCCTGGGTGGGGCCACCGTGATGCTGCGCCTGCCGCACGCGAAAGTGCGTAGTCAGTCCGTGTAGGGCCAGGGATTCGCCCGGCAGCCCTCCAACGACTTGGTCTGCTGCACCATGACCGGCGCCGGCGTCCCGGCCCGGGTGACCGCCCCCGTCGCGGACGCTACCCGCGGCGCTGCACCCCGACGCCCGGAATGCAGCAGGTCATGACACGGTTGGAGCGGATAATGCCTGGAGTACACCTGAACCGGAGATTCCCGTGAGCCTGCCCCCGCTGGTCGAACCCGCCGCCGAACTCACCGTCGACGAGGTGCGCCGGTACAGCCGCCACCTGATCATCCCGGACGTCGGGATGGACGGGCAGAAGCGGCTGAAGAACGCCAAGGTGCTCTGCGTGGGCGCGGGCGGCCTCGGTTCCCCGGCGCTGCTCTATCTGGCGGCGGCCGGCGTCGGCACCCTCGGCATCATCGATGACGACGTCGTCGACGAGTCCAACCTGCAGCGTCAGGTGATCCACGGTCAGTCCGACATCGGCAAGCCCAAGGCGCAGTCCGCCAAGGAATCTGTCGCCGAAATCAACCCGCTGATCACGGTCAACCTGCACCAGGTGCGCCTGGACTCCTCCAACGCGCTGGACATCTTCCGCGACTACGACCTGATCGTGGACGGCACCGACAACTTCGCCACCCGCTACTTGGTCAACGACGCGTGTGTGCTGCTCGGCAAGCCCTACGTCTGGGGCTCGATCTACCGGTTCGAGGGTCAGGTCTCGGTCTTCTGGGAGCAGTACGGCCCGAACTACCGCCACCTCTATCCGGAGCCCCCGCCGCCCGGCATGGTCCCGTCCTGCGCCGAGGGTGGCGTGCTCGGCGTGCTGTGCGCGTCGATCGGCTCGGTCATGGTCACCGAGGCCATCAAGCTGATCTGCGGCATCGGTGAGCCGCTGGTCGGCCGGCTGATGATCTACGACGCCCTGGAGATGGAGTACCGCACGGTCAAGGTGCGCCGGGACCCGAACGCCCCGGAGATCACCGAGCTCATCGACTACGAGGCCTTCTGCGGGGCGGTCTCGGATGAGGCCATGGATGCCGCGCGCGATTCGACGATTTCCGTGTACGACCTCAAGGACATGATCGACGCGGGCAAGGACATCGCGCTGATCGACGTGCGGGAGCCCAACGAGTTCGAGATCGTCGCGATCCCCGGCGCCGTGCTGGTCCCGAAGGGCGAGTTCCTCAACGGCACCGCGCTGGCCAAGCTGCCCCAGGACAAGCAGATCGTCCTGTACTGCAAGGCCGGGTCGCGTTCGGCCGAGGCGCTGGCGGTGACCAAGGCCGCCGGGTTCAGCGATGCGGTGCACGTCGGCGGCGGTGTGATCGCCTGGGTCAACGCGATCGAGCCGGAGAAGCCGAGCTACTGAACCGTCCCCGGCGGCCCGTCTGGCCGCCCGTTTACCTTCCGTCGCCCACCAGGACCAATGCCCTGGTGGGCGTCGTGGCGACTCGGGCGATGATGTGCTGCAAAGCGCTGCACAGCGCGGATAAAGGGGCGCATCCTGGGCAGATCGAGTTCATAGATTCGTCGCGATACGCGACAAGCCGCCGCAAGCTACGCTTCGAATGCTGTTCGCCTGACGGAAACGCGTATTTGATCTACGTTTGGCCCCAGCTGCCTGAATCCCGGTTCACCTAGGAGTTCGCATGAGCTCACAGCGACCGTTCCGCCGAACTGCGCTGAGCATTGCCCTTACCGCCGCGGCCGTCACCACGGCGTTCCTCGCCCCCGTCACTGCCGGGGCCGCTACCCCCGTTCCGAAGGTGCCCAAGTGGGCCGACGTCGGTGCCTCCGCCATCCACCCGGGCATCGTGACCGTCACCAAGGACGCGTCCTGCACCTCGAACTTCATTTTCCTGGACGCCCAGAAGCACGCCTACATCGGTCAGGCCGCGCACTGCTCGGGCAAGGGCGGCGCGAACGAGACCAACGGGTGCACCTCGCACTCCTACCCGTTGGGCACCGACGTCAGCCTGGGTGCTTCGCAGGTGGTCGGCAAGCTCGTCTACAACTCCTGGCTGATGATGGCGAAGCTGGGCGAGAAGGGCGAGAACCCCTGCGCCGACAACGACTTCGCGTTGATCAGGATCCCGGACGCGGCGCTGGGCAAGGTCAACCCGTCGATCCCGATCTTCGGTGGCCCGGTGGGCCTGCGCACCACGCCACTGGGCTCCGGTGAGGCCGTGCTCAGCTACGGCAACTCCCCGTTGCGTGGCGGCGTGTCCTACCTGTCGCCGAAGCAGGGCGTCAACCTCGGCGAGGACGCCGACGGCTGGGAGCACACCGTCTACACCGCCAGCCCCGGTGTGCCGGGTGACTCCGGTAGCGGCTTCATCGACGCCCAGGGCAACGCGTTCGGCATCCTGTCCACGCTGGCGCTGGCACCGCTGCCCGGCAGCAACGGGGTGGCCGATCTGGCCCACTGTCTGAAGTACGCGCAGGAGCACTCCGGCATCGCCGGCCTGGAGTTGGCGCTGGGCACCCAGACCTTCTCGCCGGGTGCGGTGCCCGTGCTGTCCGGGTTTACCGGGGGCGCCAGTGGGCCGAAGGACCTCACTCCGTAACACTTGATTCATGAGTACGGCGAAGGCCCGGCGGGACGCATCCCCGTCGGGCCTTCGTGCGTCCGGTGAGGAGTTCACCGAGGCCGTGCTGCGGGTGATCGAGTCGATCCCGCCCGGCCGGGTGCTGGCCTACGGCGACATCGCCGAACTGCTCGGTGTCGGCGGCCCGCGGCAGGTCGGCGCGGTGCTCAGCCGGCACGGCAGCGCGGTGCCGTGGTGGCGGGTGCCGCACGCCGACGGCTCGCCGCCGGACTGCTCCGAGGTAGCGGCGCGCAAGCATTGGCGGGCGGAGGGCACCCCGACCAAACCCAACGGCAACGTGGACATGCGCCGGGCCCGCTGGGAGGGAAGAACCCCCTGACGTCCGACACGGCGTCGATGGTCGGCTCGCAAGCTCGCCGACTGAGGGCTATAGCGCTCACTTCGTCGGACGCAACGTGGGTGTGTCGGTGCCGGAGGAGAGGATCAGCTCCGTGGCCCGTCCTCCCGCCCCCGTCTACCGACTGCGCCGCGCCGCCCCGCCGGCCGCGGCGGTGCCGGCGTTGGACGAGGCGCAACGCGCAGTCGTCGAGCATCCAGGAGGGCCGCTCCTGGTGTTGGCCGGCCCCGGCACCGGGAAGACCACCACCCTGGTCGAGGCGGTGGCCGCCCGGGTCGCCGCCGGGGCGGACCCGGCGCAGCTGCTGGTGCTCACCTTCAGCCGCAAGGCGGCTGCTGAGCTGCGCGAGCGCATCGGCCGGCGCCTGGGCCGGACCACGGCGGGGCCGGTGGCGGCCACGTTCCACTCCTTCTGCTTTTCTCTGCTGGCCACCGAAGGGCCGGCGCCCCGGCTGTTGTCCGGGGCCGAGCAGGAGGTGGCGGTCCGGGAGCTGCTGGACGGCAGCCTCGACGAGCCGCTGGCCCGCATCGACTGGCCCAACGCGATCGCCGCGGCCATCGGCACCCGCGGGCTGGCCGAAGAGGTCCGCGGCGTGCTCGCCCGGGTGGCCGAACGGGACATCGACCTGCTCGACGCCGCGGCGGCGGACCCGGCGCGGGCCGGGCAATGGCAGGCGCTGGCCGGCTTCGCCGAGGCCTACCTCGACGTGCTCGACGCCCGCGGCCTGCTCGACCATGCCGAACTGGTGCGCCGGGCGGTGCTGCTGGCCGAGCGGCCCGACCGGCGGGCCCGGCTGCGCGAGACGTTCCGTGCGGTGTTCGTCGATGAGTACCAGGACACCGACCCCGCCCAGGTGCGCTTGCTGCGTGCACTGGCCGGGGACGGCCGCGACCTCATCGTGTTCGGCGACCCCGACCAGTCGATCTATGCGTTCCGTGGCGCGCAGGTGCGCGAGCTCCTCGACTTCGCCGACCGGTTCCCCGACGCGGCCGGTCGACCCGCGCCGACCGTGGCGCTGCGCACCTCGCGTCGGTCCGGTCCGGAGTTGCTGGCGGCCGCCCGGCAGGTGGCCCGCCGACTGCCGTTGGCCGGGTTGGACGCCGCGGCGGCGCGCACCCATCGGGCGCTGAGCGCGGCCGGGCCCACCGCCGCCGAGGACCCGGTGGCGGTGCTGACCTTCCCCGGTGAGGGCGCCGAACTGGAGTACGTCGCCGATGTGCTGCGCCGGGCGCACCTGGAGGACGGGCTGGCCTGGTCGGACATGGCCGTGCTCGTGCGCTCCGGCACGCGGTCGGTGCCTGCGGTGCGCCGGGTGCTGGGCGGGGCCGGGGTGCCGTTCGTGGTCGGTTCCGACGAGGTGCCGTTGCGGGCCGAGCCGGCGGTGGCGTTGTTGTGCACGGCCGCGGCCGCCGCGGCGGACCCAACGACGCTGACGCCGCTGGTGGCCCGCACCCTGCTGCTCTCCCCGTTGGGCGGAGTGGAGCCGATGGCGCTGCGTCGGCTGGGGCGGGCCCTGCGGGCTCGCGACCGGGCTCGGGACGAGGCGTCGCTGACGCCGGCCGAGGTGGCGCTGCGCGATGTCCTCCTCGACCCGGACCGGCTGGGCGGCATCGAGGACCTGGCGGTCGCCCCGACCCGGGCGCTGGCCGACCTGCTGGCCGGGGCGGGCGCGTTGTGCGCCGCGGGCGCGCCGGCCGAGGACGTGCTGTGGCGGTTGTGGTCGGGCACCGACTGGCCTGACCGGTTGGCCCGGGCCGCGAGCGGTGCCGGTGCCGCGGCCGAGCGTGCCGACCGGGATCTGGACGCGGTGTGCGCGCTGTTCGCCCTGGCCGGCCGGGCCGCGGAGCGTCCCGGCGGCGGTGGGGTGGCCGGGTTGGTGGCGCACATCAACGCCCAGCAGATCCCCGGCGACCCGCCCATCGGTGGGGACGGCACCCGCGACGCCGTCCGGGTGATGACCGCCCACCGGTCCAAGGGCCTGGAATGGCCGTTGGTCGCGGTGATCGGCGTGCAGGAAGGGGTCTGGCCGGACCTGCGCCGGCGCGGCTCGTTCCTCGGCGCGGACACCCTCGGGGCCCACGGGCCGCAGCCCGTGGCAACGCACACCGAGTTGCTGGCCGAGGAACGCCGGTTGTTCTACGTCGCGGTCACCCGGGCGCGGCAGCGGCTGCTGGTCACCGCGGTGGCCGCACCGGACGAGGCCGGGGATCGTCCCTCCCGGTTCCTGCGCGAGCTCGGCGTAGAGCCGGTGCCGATCGCCGGGCGGGTCCGCCGTCCGCTGTCGGCGGGCAGCCTGGCCGCGGACCTGCGGGCGACGCTGATCGACCCGACGAGCTCGCCGGACCTGCGCGCCACCGCGGCGGCCCGGCTTGCGGCCCTGGCGGCGCTGCGCACGCCGGACGGTCGGGCGCTGGTGCCCGCGGCCGACCCCGCGCACTGGTGGGGGATGTCCGAGCCGACCGCGGCCGCGGCCCCGTTGCGCGACCCGGAGGCGCCGGTCGACCTGTCCGGCAGTGCGGTGGACGGGCTCAACGGCTGCCCGCTGCAGTGGTTCCTGCGCCGCGAGGTGCGCGCCGAGGACGCGCCGACCGCGGCCCTCGGGTTCGGCAACGTGCTGCACGCGCTGGCCGAGGAGGTCGGCCGCGGCGCGGCGGCGGACCTGCCGACCCTGATGGCACGTCTGGACACGGTCTGGGCGGAACTCAGCTTCGATGCGCTGTGGCAGTCCCGCGATCAACGCGAAGCCGCCCGCGATGCCCTGGCGCGGTTCCTGCAATGGCACCTCGGGCGGCCGGACCGCAAGCTGCTCGGCGTCGAGGTGCCGTTCGAGCTGAGCCTGCCCGTGGAGGGTGACCGGGTCCGGCTGCGCGGCCGGTTGGACCGGGTGGAGGCCGACCCGCACGGCCAGGTCTGGGTGGTGGACCTGAAGACCGGGAAGACCCCGCCGACGAAGGAGGAGATGGCGCGGCACCCACAGCTGGGGGTGTACCAGGCGGTGGTGGCCGCCAGTGGTCTGGCCGAGCTGCCCGGCGCGGACGATACCTGCGGTGGTGCCGAGATTGTGATGCTACGTCAGGAGGCCGGGAAAACCGGGCTGCCCAAGGTGCACGGGCAGCAGTCGCCGGCGACCAGCGACGACCCGCAGTGGGTCGCGCAGATGCTGTCCCGGGCCGCCGCCCGGGTCCGGTCCGAGGCGTTCACCCCGGTGCCGTCGGAGGACTGCGACCGCTGCCCCTACCGCC
>Ga0137412_10004803_pt1 | contig 10785 bp, 11 predicted proteins | sample CZODoug2_1_16fun_FD_122160 | JGI IMG/M metagenome (GOLD analysis project Ga0137412, IMG submission 122160) | Vadose zone soil fungal communities from Angelo Coast Range Reserve, California, USA - CZODoug2_1_16fungal (Hybrid Assembly) | ecosystem: Environmental > Terrestrial > Soil > Vadose zone... | reverse complement strand
CTGGCGCCCAATTCGTGCGCATGCAGCGCCGTGGTGAATCCGGCAATCGATCCGCCAACTATTAGGAGGTCTGCCTCCAGATCCCAGCTGACGTCGGCCGCCTGCTCAGGTACTAGGACTTCTGGATTGGCCATGTTCCCCTCTTCTCGACTCTGCCCGGAATGTTGGTGAGTTGCCCTGGTCGCGTTCGCCGGAGGCTGGCTGGGGGTCAGTGTTCGGTGAGGAAGCTGAGCACGACGCGGTTCAACGTGTCTCGCTGCCGCCGAGAGCCTCCGGTCAGGAACGAAGCACGGCCGAGCGCGGCAATCATCACGTGCCTTTCTCGACGTGGTCGGGCGCATCGCGCCTGGCGGCCGCTGCCGCGCGCACCGACTCCACAATTGTTTGGTAGCCCGTGCATCGACAGATATTGCCGGCCAGCGCCGACCGGATCTCGGCGTCGGTCGGGTCGGTGTTGCCGGCCAGCAGGCGACGGGTAGCGAAGATCTGACCGGGGATGCAGAAGCCGCACTGGAAGCCGTCGTTCTCCCAGAAGGCGATTTGCACCGGGTCAAGGTCTCTGTCGAGCGCCAGTCCCTCCAGGGTGGTGATCTCGGCGCCCTCCGCCGCCGGAGCCAGCACCAGGCAGGACTTGACCGGCTCACCGTTGAGTTCGACTGTGCAGGCGCCGCAGTCCCCGTTGAGGCAGCCAATGTGGGTGCCCTTGAGCCGGAGCTGCTCGCGGAGCACCTCGACGAGCAGGTGGCGGTCCTCGCACCGGACCCGGCAGAGGCGGTCGTTCACCGTCATCGACAGCTCCCGCGCCGGCACGGCATCCTCGAGCGGCGTCTCGGTCGGTTGGGTATGGCTCATCACTTCCCCTGGGCTCGTTGAAGCGCTCGGCGCAGCACAACGCCGGCCACCATCCGGCGGTAGTCCCCCGGCGCGAGCTCGTCGTCCCACGGCTCGCCGAGCTGCGCGGACACCCAGTCGTCGACGTCCGCCGCGGCGGGGAGTCGGCCGTGCCCGTCAAGCAACGGAGCGAGGTCGAGCCGTAGCGGCCGGGCGCTGACCGCTCCCAGCGTCACCGTGGCGCCGATCAGTGAATCACCGGCATCCGGCACGACGGCCGATGCGGTGGCGATGGGCCAGCTGCCCTCGGCGAGTTTCAACTTGTAGTAACCGACGCGAGCCGACCGCGCCCCCACGGTGACCCCGGTCAGCAGCTCGCCACGCCGCAGGTCCACCGTGAAGGCGTCGAGGAAGAACGCTTCGGCGGGAACGGCGCGGGAGTGTCCGGGTCCGCGTAGGTGGATGACCGCCTCGAGCGCGACGAGCACCGCGGGGACGTCTGAGGACGGGTTGGCATAGGCGACCGAGCCGCAGATCGTGCCCTGACAGCGGATCTGCGGGCCTCCGGTGATGCCCTCGGCGGCGAGCTGCAGCAGCCGGGTCGCGCCGGTGAACGGCTGCGCGGCCAGCAGTCGGGCGTAGCTGACCGAGGCGCCGATCCGCATGCCGCCGGCTGTGGACGACACCTCGCCCAATCCGATCCGGCGCAGGTCGATCACGTGGTCGAGGTCGCGGTCGCCGCGGGTCAGGCTCGGCACGAGCATGGTTCCACCGCCGAGCACGGCCGCTCGCTCCTCATGGGTGTGCAGCAGCTCGGTGGCCTCGCCGAGGTCGTCCGGAGCGTGGTAGCGCAGCGCCGTGCGGATCATCCCCGCACCCCCGCTCCGCTGATCGCGGACAACAACCGCGGCGCGCTGAGTGGCATCCGGTGCACCTGCACGCCCAGCGGGAGCAAGGCGTCGTTGACCGCGTTCGCGACCGCGCTGAGGGAGCCCGCTACTCCGCTCTCGCCGCCGCCCTTGACCCCGAGCAGCGTGAACGGGGACGGTGTCTCGCGTGTCCGGGTGTCGATCCAGGGCAGATCGGGAGCCCGGGGCACGAGGTAGCGCTTGAGCGAGTCACTGCGCAGTCGGCCGTCCGCGCCGTAGACCGACTCCTCCCAGAGCGCACCGCCGATACCCATCGCGATGGCGCCGAGGAACTGGCCGCGCACGAACATCGGGTTGACCACGGTGCCGCAGTCGTGCACGCCCGCGTAGGACAGCAACGACACCACCCCGGTTTCCCGGTCCACCTCCACAGTGGCAACGTGCGCCGAGTAGGCGTAGGACGGGTAGACCGACATTCGCCCCAACTCGTCGGGGACGAGATGGATGTTCTCCGGCGCATAGGTCCGGGTCGATTCCAGCTGCCGTTCGTCGATCCCCAGCCCGGCGCCACCCAAGGTCATCACCGCGTTGACGACATCGCGCAGCGGCAGGCGCGCGCCGGTGGCGGCATCGACCAGGTGCCCGTCAGCGAGCCCGCAGTCCGCGGCACGGGCCTTCAGCAAGGATGCACCGGCCTGAACCAGGGTGCCGCGCAGGTCGCGCGCGGCAAGTACCGCCGCGGCCCCGCCGACGGTCAGCGACCGGCTGCTGAAGTTGCCGTAACCGTAGGGGCACATGTCGGTGTCGCCCTGCATCACTCGCACGTCGTCCACGCCGATGCCGAGCTCAGCGGCAACCATCTGGGCGATGCCGGTCTCATTACCGGTCCCCGGGCTGGTCACGCCGGTGAGCACGATAGCTCCGCCCGACCGGTCCAGCCGGACGGTGGCCGTGTCATGCCCCCGGACCAGCGATCCAGCCAGGTCGGCGCCCTCCGGGGCAAGCTCGAACCCGATGCCGACACCGAGCAAACGCCCCCGGGCTCGGGCTGCCGTCTGGAACGCTCGTCGCCCCGGGTAGTCGGCCGCCTGCAAGACCTCCTCCAACACGGCGTGATAGTCACCGCCATCGATGTGCTTCGTGGCGGTCCAGTACGGCATCTCCGCGGTGGGGATCAGGTTCCGCCGGCGAACCTCGGCCGGGTCGAGCTCCAACCGCTGGGCGACGAGGTCCATGACCCGTTCCAGCAACAGTGCCGCGGACTCCTTGCCGTAGCCGCGGGCGCCGTTCCAAGGGGCCTTGTGCGTGGCCACCGGGACGACTTCGACGTCGTAGTCGTTGATCTTGTAGGGGCCCGGCAGGGTGAGCCCGGCGACGAATGCCTGGGCCCAGCCGCCGCTCGGGCCCAGCGCGCCGACATTGGCCAGGATGCGGTCCTTCAGAGCGAGGATCTTCCCGGCGGCGTCGAACCCGACCTCGAAGCGGTGCACGTACTCCCGAGCGCCGACCAGCAGTGACTCCTCACGGCTCTCCAGCCACTTAACGGGCGCTCCAGCCTGCCGGGCCAGCAGCGCAACCAGTGCTTCCTCCGGGTAGCCGTGGAATTTGTGCCCGAAACCGCCACCTAGTCGAGGCGCTATCACCCGCACGTCGTGCTCGCTGATTCCGAGTACCTGCGCCAGGTGCGAGCGCATCGGGTGTGGGTTCTGCGTCGATGCGTGCATGGTGAGTCGGCGGTCGGGTGACCAGGCCGCCACGTAGCCGCGCGTCTCCATCGGGGTGGTCTGGTAGCGCTGGATGGAGATCTCGCCGGTGAGCGTGTACGGAGCGGTCGCCAGCTTCGTGGTGGCGTCACCTTCGGTGAAGGGCAACCGGGCCACCGCGTTGTTCTCCCAGCCATCGAAGACCAGGGGGGCTTGCGGTGCGAGCGCGTCGTCAGAGTCGAGGACGTACGGCTGCGGCTCGTACTCGACCTCGATGTCGGACAGCGCCGCCTGTGCCTGGTGCAGGCTCTCCGCGACGACAGCGGCGACCGGTTCGCCCACGTAATGCACGGTGTCGACGGCGAGAGGATGGAAGTCGATGCTCCGGCCGCCGACCATGGCCGGGTTGTAGAAGTGCGGGAGAGGTTCGGTGAGCTTCGCGGCCTCGGCTCCGCCGATCACGACCCGGACCCCCGGGCGAGCCAAGGCGGTGGTGGTGTTCAACCGCAGGATGCGCGCCGCGGGGTGCGGGCTGCGCAGCAACGCGGCGTGCAGCGTCCCGCCCGGGAACTCGACGTCGTCCAGATACGCACCCTGTCCGGTCAGGACGAGGTCCCCGTCCTTGCGCCGGACCGACCGGCCGACCAGCGGACCGAGAGCGACGGCCGGCCCCTCCGGCGCGAGCGTCATGGGGTGCTCCCCCGGTGCGCCCCCGCGAGATCCGCCGCCAAGCGGCCGGACGCCGCCCCGATGCCTGTCGAACCGCCGGCCAAGATGGCGACCGGCCGCTGAGCCCGCGGCGTTGCTGATGCCATGCCTCAACGTCTCCTTTGCGCGAGAAGGCCAGACTGAACTCGCCCGACTCGGTGGCCGGGCCGATGGGCGAATCCCGGTGGTTCCGGACTTGTGGACTTCCTCCGGAGTCGCACCCACCGAACATGGACCGCTTGCGCTCCGCAGTGCTCCCGGTCACATGTGCGCTACTAACATGCTAGAAGGTCAGCGTTCCGTCAAGCTGTGAATCCTCTGATGGGGACGGATGGCAGTGAGCGAGGGTTGCTTGGTCGAGAAGACGTCACCGACACGAACCTGCGCCCGGACGGTCGTGACGACCCGAGGCGCGTCGCCATCGTGCCCGCTAGTAGCGCAGCGCATCCATGGGGCACAACCTGGCCGCCCGCAGCGCTGGATAGCCGCCGGCGATCAGCCCGATGAGCAGGCTGAGCCCGAAGGCCAGCCCGACGGACTCCATCGACATCTCCGGTAATCCATATGTGGATGGCAGGAGACGCTGGCTAATCATCACGAGACCCACGCCTGCGGTGACGCCGATCATTCCGCTGATGCCGGCGATGAGCACAGACTCGATGAGGAACTGGCGTAGGATCGCGGCCCTGCAGGCGCCGACAGCTCTGCGGATGCCGATCTCGCTGGTTCGATCAGTGACCGTGATGAGCATGATGTTCGCCAAGCCGAGCGTTCCGATAAAGAGAGCAATCCCGGTGGCTCCGACAGTGAGCCAGGCCAGTACCTTCAGGAGTACGTTGGCTCCCTCCGCTGGCAATTGCGCTGAACTCACCGAGAAGTCGCGTAGGCCGGGTGCGGTGATGTCGTGCTGTTGGTCCATTATGCGATTTATGTCATGGACGGCCGCGGTCACCTGGCTCACGTCAGATGGCGCGACGCCGATCGCGCTGATCGAGTGTTGCCCAGCGCCGTACAAGTATGATCGCGCCGCCGGCATCGGAATAAGCGCGGAATTATCACCAGTTCCGAACGGAACAAGCGTACCGATGACATCGAACTCCTGACGTCCGATAAGGATCTCTGAGCCGACAGCGGCACGCGCGTTGCCGCCGAACAGATAGTCGACAATAGTCGATCCGAGTACCACGACCCGAGCGTTGCGATTGTACTGTTCGTCGGTGAACATGGAGCCGGCCGCGATCGATTGGCCACTCATCCAAAGATAGCCAGCGGATGTGCCTATCACATTAGCATTGCATACTATCGCGCGATTTCGCATCCCGGCTTGACCCTGGATCATTGGCACGACTCCCGCGATGACTGAAGGATCTCTGTCCTTCCTGAGTGCCGCAACATCGGCGTCCATGAGAAGTCTCCGCGAACTTCCTCCTGGCAATGCTGCTGCCGACGGCACGACGGTAATGAACCGGGTGAACATATTGAATGCACCCTGGTAGGTGTTGTTCAGGCCATTGTTCAGCGCCGACAGCACGATCACCAGCGAGACGCTGAGCACGATACCCAGCATTGTCAGAGCTGTGCGCAACCGGCCAGTACGCATACAATGCAAGGCAATGCGGAATGCTTCGACGAAGTGCATCCTTGCGCTCCCTTGAGCAGTCAGCTTACTGTAAGTCTGAGCATCACCTATATATTCCGGCGCAGATATGATTGCACGTCAACTGACCGAATGGGTTGCAGTCTGATTTGTTGTCAGGGCCACCATCAGCGACGTCAAATAAGCACGGTCTCGTTGGAAGGACTCCAACTTGCCCCGTCGTTCGACTTGTGTCGGGCCAGCCCCCGCCAGGATTGCCCTCCATAGGTGGTGGGATCACTCGCAAGCCCAACAAGAACATATAGCACAAGATGTTCTGTGTCAAGACTAGTTTGGTCCAGATCTCCGCGGCAACGCTGACCGCGATACGCGGGTCCGTGTCAGTGCTAGTCGGCGAGGTGTGGCGGTTCGGCGTGGACGCTGTTGCCGAGTGTTTCCGAGTAGGTTGATCAGGTGGCAGGCGCGATGAGCCGGGTCGTTGCGGCGGGCGAAGTAGCCGGCACCCAGATCGTGGTAGGGCTGGCCTTGCGGGTCTCGCCGGATCTGCTAGGCCCAGCCGATTCGTGATGCCCCGGGCATACCGCGGCCAGGAGGCCAGCCAGGAGGCAGTGCCGAACACGGCCATGTCGACGCCGATCTCGGCGAGCAAACCTTGGGCGGTGCGCAGACTGACGCCGGGGACGGTGTCGAGCAGTTCAACCTGATGGGAGAAAGGGCCGATCACTACCTCGATCTCGGTGGTGAGTCCCGTGATGAGCTCGTCGAGGAACGCCAGCCTCGACAGGATCGTCGAGACAATCACCGCGTGATGGGCGCTGAATCGGTAGGTCAACGCCGCGCGCAGGACGGGAATCTTGTACCGCAACCGGCCTAGGGCCAGATCGGCCAGCCCGTCGGCGTGGGTTCCCACCGGCTCCAACTCGACCGAGGAGCGGCGCGTGGGGAGCCCGGCGAGCATCCGATCCAGAGCCGTCGCCCGAGGACCTCCGGTGTCGGAGATCGGCCCATACGACGCCACCGCCAACTCGCCGGCATCGGCGGCCGTGCGCATCCTCGGCCACTCCAGCCGCACCGGCGCCCACCCAGGCTCAGCGAGCCTGGGCCACAGCCGTGGCGCACCGTCGCCCGCTAGGGGTGGCGGCGGCCCTACGGCCGGCACTTCGCGGGTCACGCATCTCCCCGGCGAACCCGGCCCGTGTCACGCTCACCGCGCCAGGCACGGGCGGACTGGCTCGTGTCGATCTCCGTCTAGCGCACGCGCCTGGTAAGGACCTCGAACGGGGTGCCCGCGCGCAACTGCGCGAACATCTCCTCGGGAACGAAATCAACACCCAGCGGGTCGTTCCGATAAATCTCGCCGGCGATGAATGCATCCGCCTCCTCACTTGTCTCGAAAACGTCCACCTGGAGTTCGATGTTGTTGCCGTCGGGGTCCGTGTAATACATTGAGATTGTCGGACCGTGATTCACTGTCCAGAACGGCAGGATACTCTGCGCTTTCAATCTATCGTAATTCTCGAACAGATCCCACAATGAGTCATAAGTGAAGGAAATATGTTGCAATCCAACGGTCGCGCGGTTCGGTACGGCATAGTCGTCTAGTGACAAAAGACCGATCCGATGGTGTTCCTCGTCGTAGGCCAGGAACGCCATTCTTTCGTTTTCGAATGCGGGTTTCGCGGAAAGAACCGTGCAGTACCAGTCGCGCATCTCGGAGATCTGGTTTGTCTGCATGACGACATGTGAGAGTTTCGCCGGGTGCGTCACAATTCGCTCCTTTGAAGTCGGATCTGTAGGTTCAGACGGCCTGAAGGACGCCTCGAACTGCCCAGGAAGTCTTTGTACGACACCGCGCGCGGCCGGCGATCACTGTGCTCGAGATCTTAGCGCTCAGGTGGCCCGAACGGACGACCACGATTCGCGGTGACTGTTAGTTCCTCGACGTCAGTGCGAACAGATCATAGATCGCCTCGACTGTTCGTTGCCCACTAGCTCCTCGGTGAATCTGTTCAGCGTCTGGACCTCCCGAAAGAGCGAATCTTGGGCCCCAGTCACAGACGCAAGGCCGCAGGATCTCTGTTTCGGATTCCATACGCCCGTGTCCGAGGTGTGGTCTGACCTGTCGCCACAGAGACTAGCCACAAGTTCATCTACAGTCTAGGACGAATTCGTCTTAGACGCGTCTACCGACTCGACCGAGTGAGCAACGTCGGAATACGTCTCAGCACAATCTCACCGGAAGGGCGCCAACTTGCCGTTCGACTTGCGTCGGGCCCGAGCCTCACTCGGGGGCCATCCATAGGTGATGGGGCCACTTGCAAGTCTAACCAGAACATATACTACGAGATATTCTGTGTCAAGACTAGTTGGTTGACCCGCCACCGCTGCCTGGGCCAGCAGGCCAGACTCTGCTTGGGGATGACCCTGGACGCCACGCTCGGTGACAGTGACCAGCTCCCCGAGTCCGTCTTTGGCACTCGGTGCACGGACAACCAGCCCTTGTCATCCAGGCGCCCAGGCGCCCAGGCGGACGCTCACCGTGCCAGGGGCCAGCCCGGGCCGCCGTCGCTCGCCACTTGATTCAGAGGGCCGTCCTGAGGAATCACCTCATGCGACGACAAGAGGTAGCAGTATTTGGTCGATCATCTCAGTAATGTCCTTTGTGGTCAGGTCGCGGGTTTCCAATAGCAGACGTTTGACGATCAGTGCGTGCAACACCTCGAGGACCACGGGCGTCAAACGATTCGACGACACTTCGCCGCGCTTGGCGGCGTCGCGTAGTAGTTCGCTCAGTGCGTCGAAGAGTGGGGCTAGGACCTGAGAATTGAATCGCGCGAGAAGCTCTGGGTAGCGGTGGGCTTCTCCCAGCAGGCTACGGAATGCCGCACCCCTGACACCTCGCTGTGTCCTGGTCATGTAACGGGTGAAGCCAATCAAGTCCTTTCGCAAGACGCCGGTCCTTACATAGCCTGCCGGATCCATGCCCAGCGTCTCTAACGTGCCGATCACCAGCGCCGTCGTATCAGCCCACCGCCGGTACAGCGGGCTCTTGCCTGTGCCGGCGCGCTCGGCGACGCTGTCGAAGGTAAGCCGCCCGAATCCGACCTCGGCCAGTTCGACGATGACAGCATCGGCGATCGCCTGCTCGACCTCGGCAGCGCCTCGCCGTGTACGGACTGACCGCTCGGTGGTCTGAATACCAGCGCTGTTACGATTCGACATCACGCAAGCATACGTCAGGTGCTCCCGCGGGGAGTGCGTCTTCGACGCACGTCGATTGGGTATGTCCACTGTTTCTCCTGACAATTTTGTCGCCAAATCTGCAGAGCCGGGCCAGCCCGATCACCGAGCACGGGCTCCGCCTTGACGCTGTCGCCGGCGGTGGCGAGTTACTGAGCCCAATCGTCTAAATCGGCTTTAGGCCCGATATCAGCCAACGACCATCCTGGTTCGTCATCGTGACTTCCAGGCGAGCACCCTCGATCTTTGGTGCCGCAATGTCCGCCATGCGCGTCGTTTGGTCTATGAACATCAACAGCACCACGGTGTGGGCACTCGCGGTCGTGGTCGCGGTTCCCTGAACCGTGGTCTGTGTGGCGATACTCTTCGCCCTCGCCGCAGGGAGGACCTGCGTGTCGAGCAGTTTCTTCAGATCATCGGCGAAAGGTCCGGTCGTTTTCGACGTTGCTCTGGCGGCGTACCTGTCCAGGTCGACGTAGTTATAGGACAAGAGGAGCGGAACCGAGTCATTTGCGGCGGCTTTCGCGGCGGTCTCCGCCGCCTGTGTCTGACTGTCGCCACGGTTATTCCACCACAAGAATCCGTCTCCCATGCAGGCGACGATGATCATGGCGGCAAGGAATAGAGTAACCAGTTTCCCGCTGATCCTGTACCGGATGGCTCGGCCCCCGTCGGCGGTAGCCGGCGTGGAAGCGGCATCGTTGTGGACGGTTTCGCTATTCCTGGGAGTCCGCTGGCCAGCGGACTCAGCATCGTCGCCTGGCGCATCGGCAAGAGTGGCGGCTGTGCCGAGCTCGGCGGGACTCGACGGCAACTGGTCTAGCGGGCCGTCGGGCCGGTTGATGCCACGTCCGGGCTGTTCATCGCGGTGGCTCATGGCACCAACTCCATGTTGGACACTAGCCAACGGTCGCCGTCGCGCTTGAGGCTCACACGCATCCGGTACACACGGTGCTGGCCGTCGGGGACTGCGTTGTTCTTGACTTCAGCGACGGCCGCGACCAGTACGGTTGCCTTCCCAAGCTGGATGCCCTCGACTCCCGCTTGCACGACGGTGCCTGTCGATGACACCTGTGAATCGTTCAGGAGTTTGCTGTAGAGCTTCTCCTGTTGAGTGAACTGGTCCTGGAAGGCTCCGGTCGTTTCGCCCAAGAGCCGGTTCATGTCGGCGGTCATTGTCTTGGAGGTCACACTTGTCAAATGTGTCACCACCTGCGTGGCCACTTGGACGGCGCTGGCGCTGAGTGCCGCGTCCCGTGAGTTGTCCCGATGCTGCTTCAGTTGGAAGACACCTATGGCGATCGCGACAATCAGAGCAAGCAGGAGAGCTCGGAGGAGCGGCCTCCGCCTATGTCGGAGGATACGCCGCCAACCTGCTAACGCGGCCGGGGACGAAGTGGGCTCGGAGTTGCGGGAGGCGGGCACCGGATTCGCGGTCATTTCAGTAGCAGTTGCTGCCATGAGGTGATCTCCTTTCCGGAGCCGTCGGTACTGCCGACATCGCCTAGCTGTATCAAGGTTCCGTCAGGCATCAGGCTTCGGCCCGACTCCGGGTCGTAGGTGGCGACGGTGGCCGATGGGCTGGTGTTCGGCACCGGATCGGTGATGGATCCCATCGGCACGCCCAGACAATCTTCGACGCTCGCCCCACGTCGCCCGGGGGCATTCAAGCAAGGCGTGTTTCTCGCGCCACGCACAACTCGAGAATCGTTGTGCTGCACCTTGCAATAAAGGTCGGTCGGTATGGATGTGCGTGGAGACTCGTCGGCGAAATCGCGCTGAGTGTTGAAGGGCAGGAAGCCGTCGTAACAAGTCCTGGGCTGTTGGATGTTGGGGC
>Ga0137412_10004802_pt1 | contig 10790 bp, 9 predicted proteins | sample CZODoug2_1_16fun_FD_122160 | JGI IMG/M metagenome (GOLD analysis project Ga0137412, IMG submission 122160) | Vadose zone soil fungal communities from Angelo Coast Range Reserve, California, USA - CZODoug2_1_16fungal (Hybrid Assembly) | ecosystem: Environmental > Terrestrial > Soil > Vadose zone... | reverse complement strand
TGCATGGTGGCGAATGCAGCACCAACGCAGCGGTGCCTGCCCGCGCCGAACGGAATCCAGGTCCACCGGTTGATCAGGTCTTCCTGACGCGGCTTCTCGTACCGGTCGGGGTTGAACGAGTCGGGTTCGGGGAAGTCCTCGGCGATCCGATTGGAGATCGCGGGGGACGTCGCCACCATCTCGCCCTCGTGGATCGGATAGCCCGCGACCTCGAACTCGCCCCTGGCCACCCGCATCAGGATGATCAGCGGCGGATGCAGCCGCAGCGTCTCCTTCAGCACGTTCTCGAGCTTCGGAATCTGCCGCAGCGCATGGAAACTGACTTCCTGGCCGTCTGCGTAGAGCTCCTCCAGTTCGGTGACCACATCGGCGTACACGTCGGGATGGCGCAGCATCTCGATCAATGTCCACGACGCCGTGCCGGAGCTGGTGTGGTGCCCGGCGAACATCATCGAGATGAACATGCCGGTGATCTCGTTGGCGGAGAACCGCGGATTGCCGTCCTCGTCCTTGATGCTTACCAGCACGTCGAGCATGTCGCGGTCGCTCTTGTCCTTAGGCGGGTTGGCGATCCGGTCGTTCATGATCTCCTGAACCAGCTCCACCAGGCCGAGCCGCGCCTCGTCGCGCAGCCGAAAGCTCTCGATCGGCAGGTACGGGTCGACGTAGCACAGGGGATCGGTGCCCTGCTCGAGCTGGTGATACAGCCGGGCGAACCGCCCATCGAGCTGCTCGCGGAACTTCGTACCGATCAAGCACGCCGACGACGTGTAGATCGTCAGCTCGGCAAAGAAGTCCAGTAGGTCAATTTCTCCGCTCTCGCCCCAATTTTCGATCATCCGGCGAACTTCGCCCTCGATCGTGGTGGCGTGGCCCTTCATCTGCTCACCGCGCAGAGCGGCGTTGTGCAGCATCTCTTTTCGGCGCTCGGGATCGGTGTCGAAAACGACTCCTTCACCGAAGATCGGCGTCATGAACGGATAGGCAGCGGCCTGATCGAGGTCGTCATCGCTTGAGCGGAAGAAGAATTCGTTGGCCTCGGCACCGGACAGGAACACCACCTGCTTGCCGGCCAACTGGAAGATCCCGACATCGCCACACTCCTCGCGGACACGCTTCATCAGCGCGATAGGGTCGGTGCGGAACTCCTCCAGGTGGCCGTGTTCCTCTTGCCCGCCGGATACCCGCGGCACGGTCAAGGTGGTCATGACGGCGTCCCCTCTGGTCCTAGTTTGAGTTGCTGACGTTCCTTGGCGGTGGCCAGCGGCGCTTCCGGCTGGAGTTCCATGTTCACGATGAAGCCGCCGCGCGGCGTCTCGGCGACGAACGCGATGGCTCGCGCGAGATCCGCCGGGCGCAGGAAGTAGTCGTGGCGCGCCTGGCCCCATTTCGCCCAGTCCTCGAGGGCTGGTTCAATCGATTCGGCAGGCAGGCTCCAACCCATACCGGTCTTCGTCGGACCGGGGTGCACGATCGACGCGCGCACCCCTGTGCCTTCGAGCTCCATCTGCAGGTTGGTCACCATCGCCGTTAGCGCCGCTTTGGCCGCTCCGTAGGCGCCCATGTGCGGACGCTGGCGCAGCGCGACGTCGGATCCGACGAAGACGAGGTCGCCGCGTTGGCGTTCCACCATTCCGGGCAGCACCGCGGTGGCCAACCGGTTGGCACCGATGAGATGGATCTGAATCTGCGATTCGAAAGTGTCCGTGCTGATTTCATGCAGGCGGCCGAAGTACGTGTCACCTGCCCCGGTGACCAGCAACTCGATGTCGCCGAGCTCTTCGGTGGCGCGGTGCACAAACCCTTTGACCGATTCGGGGTCCGTGACGTCCAGCGGCAGCGCGACGGCCTCGCCACCGCTGGAGCGGATCTCGTCGACCAGCTCCTGGCACTTGTCGACGCGCCGAGCGCCAAGCGCAACCGGGAAGCCGCGCGCGGCAAGCTCGGTCGCGGTCGCGGCGCCGATTCCGGATGACGCACCGGCCACGATCGCGGGCCTGCGTTCAGGGAGTGGTTGGAACCGGGGCATGCCTAGCCTTTCACCGGACCGCTACTGCTATCGGCAGATGGGCGAACCCGCGCACATTGCTCGAATGGACTCGGACGGCGTTGGCCTCGTCGACCTCGTATCCGCGGATTCGCTTGAATAGTTCTGTCAGCGCCACCCGTGCTTCCATCCTGGCCAGGTGAGCACCGAGGCAGAAGTGGGCGCCGCTGCCGAAACTCACTAGCTTCGAACCGATTTCGCGACCAATGCGGTATTCGTCGGCGTCTTCGAACACCCGGTCATCGCGGTTGGCCGAACCAGGCAGCAGCAACAGGACGTCGCCGTCTGGAAGCGTGGTGTCGTAGAGCGTCAGTTCGCCGGAAACGGTACGGGCCAGGATCTGGCTGGAGTTGTCGTAGCGCAGTGTCTCCTCGACCCACAACGGGATTCTGGAGTGGTCGTCGAACACCGGTGCCAGCTGGTCCGGGTTCTTGGCGCCCCAATACGCCGCGTTGGCAAGCAGTTTCGTGGTGGTCTCGTTGCCGGCCACCACCATCAGGAACAGAAACGCCATGATCTCGTCGTCGGTGAGGCGGTCGCCTTCCATCTCGGCCTCCAGCAGCGCCGACGTCAGGTCGTCGCTCGGCGTCTTGCGCCGCTGGGCGACCATGTCGGCGTAGTAGACCATCAGGTCGGCCGAGGCCTGCATGGCCGAAGCCGGAACGTCGGCCAGACCCTCATCGCGGTGCATGACGCCGTCGGCCAACCCGCGGATGCGGGCCCGGTCCGGCTCGGGTACCCCCATGAGTTCGGAGATCACGTCCATCGGCAGCTTGCCTGCGAACTCATCGATGTAGTCGAAAGTGTCTGATTGCAAAGCGGAGTCGAGGTGCTGCACGGCGATCTCGGTGACGCGGGCCTCCAGCTCGCGGATGCGGCGCGGTGTGAAGCCCTTCGACACCAGGGTGCGCAGCCGCAGGTGCGCGGGGTCGTCGAGGGCCAGGAAGGACATCACCCTGTGCGCGTCCAAGGTGCGCGAGATCGGATCCAGCGATACGCCGTACTTGTTCGACAGCGTCGTGCTGTTGCGGAAACCCTGCAGCACGTCGCTGTGCCGCGACAGCGCCCAGAACTTCAGCTCGTCGTTGCGGTAGAGCGGCGCCTCTTCGCGCAGCCGCCGGTAGTACGGGTACGGATCTTCGTGAAAGTCGTAGTCGTACGGGTCGAGGATCAAATTGCCTCGTCGCTCATCCATATTCAAAGTCATCGGTCTTCTCCGAGGATGAGGCCGACCACATAGCTGAGGCGGTCGGCGATCTGGTGGTAGGTGACAGCGCCGCTGCCCGCGTGGACCAACGCTCCGAAGTACGTCATCTCCAGCGCCGAGATGGTCCGTGGATCGGCGTCCGGGCCGACCGCCGAGCGGATGCGGCGGTGGATCTCGGCGCCGATGCGGTCGCGGACCGTGCGCACCGCCGCGTCGCCGTTGCTAAGCAGGGCCGTCGTGCAGGCGGCGGCGACCTCGGGTTCGTCGGCAATCATCAGCGTCAGAGCGCGGAGCGCCTTCTCGACGCGGACCGACCTGCTGTCGTTGACGTCGGTGAAGTACGGCACCCGGCCGACCAGATCGAGATAGACCTCGGCGATCAGATGGTTCTTCGACGAGAAGTACGTGTAAGCGGTCGCCGGGGCGACCTTGGCGCGGGCGGCGACCGCGCGCACGGTCAGGTCGGCGTACGACGACTCGCGCAGCATCTCCACGCCGGCAGTGAGCACCTTGCGGAAGGTCTCCTCCTGGCGGCGGTTGCGGGGCGGTTCTGTTATTGCAACCGCTGGATCGCTGGACACATGTCCAAGTTATCTGACGAGATCGTCCTCGGGCAAGTCCCAAGCGGAAAACCGCACTACAACTCGCCGAACTCTGGCCTAGACGGAGCCTAGTCTTGCCTCCTGCCGCAGTCTGGGGCTATCGTTCGAGGGAACTCAGTCGGACAGTTGTCCAGCAAAGAAGCGGAGAGTTGGAATGGCCCTGTTGAACGACCGCCAGAGTCAACTGCTCATCGACGGCAAGCTCGTGGCAGGCAGTGCCGGCACATTCCCGACGGTCAACCCGGCCACCGAAGAGGTGCTCGGCGTCGCCGCCGATGCGAGCGCCGACGACATGGGCCGCGCGATCGAGGCCGCCCGTCGAGCCTTCGACGACACGGACTGGTCGACCAACACCGACCTGCGGGTGCGCTGCCTTCGCCAGCTGCAGGAGGTGCTCACCAAGCACGTCGAGGACCTGAGAGAGATCACCATCGCGGAGGTCGGCGCGCCGGTGATGCTCACCTCGGGCGCGCAGCTGGAGGGGCCGATCGCCGACCTGACCTTCTGCGCCGACACCGCCGAGTCCTACCAGTGGACAACCGACGCCGGGATCGCATCGCCGATGGGCATCAAGACTCACCGCACGATCGCCCGCGAAGCGGTCGGCGTGGTCGGCGCGATCACCCCGTGGAACTTCCCGCATCAGATCAACCTCGCCAAGCTCGGCCCGGCGTTGGCGGCGGGCAACACCGTCGTCCTCAAACCCGCGCCGGACACCCCGTGGTGCGCGGCCGCGGTGGGGCAGCTCATCGCCGAGAACACCGACATACCGCCGGGCGTGATCAACATCGTCACCTCCAGCGATCACGCGGTCGGTGCCCTGCTGTCGAAAGATCCACGGGTGGACATGGTTTCGTTCACCGGTTCGACGGCTACGGGACGCGCTGTGATGGCCGACGGCGCTGCCACGCTGAAGAAGGTCTTCCTCGAACTCGGCGGCAAGTCAGCGTTCCTCGTCCTCGACGACGCGGATCTCGCAGGAGCCTGCTCGATGTCGGCGTTCACAGCTGCGATGCACGCAGGACAGGGTTGTGCCATCACCACCCGGCTGGTGGTTCCGCGCGCCTCCTACGACGAGGCGGTCGCGGCGGCAGCGGCAACGATGGCCGGCCTGAAGCCGGGTGACCCGACCGACGCGGGCACCATCTGCGGGCCACTGATCTCGGCGCGGCAGCGGGATCGGGTGCAGGGTTACCTGGATTCGGCCTTCGCGGAGGGCGGCACGTTCGCCGCGGGCGGCGGCCGCCCGGCCGACCGCGACACCGGCTTCTTCATCGAGCCCACCGTGATCGCCGGCCTCGACAACAACGCAAAGGTGGCCCGCGAAGAGATCTTCGGTCCGGTGCTCACCGTGATCGCCCATGACGGCGACGACGACGCGGTGCGCATCGCCAACGACTCCCCGTACGGCCTGTCGGGCACGGTGTTCTCTGCGGATCCCGATCGCGCCGCTGGGATCGCCGCGCGGATGCGCGTCGGCACGGTCAACGTCAACGGTGGTGTCTGGTATTCGCCCGACATGCCGTTCGGCGGGTACAAGCAGTCCGGCATCGGCCGGGAGATGGGGCTCGCCGGTTTCGAGGAATACCTGGAGACAAAGGTCATTGCCACTTCCGCTTGATCTTGGGATGCGAATTTGGAATCAAGGAGAGGCTCTGCAGTGGGACTTTATGGCGATCAGTTCAAGGAGAAGGTGGCGATCGTCACCGGGGCCGGAGGCGGCATCGGCCAGGCGTACGCCGAGGCGCTGGCCCGCGAGGGCGCTGCCGTCGTCGTCGCCGACATCAACACCGAGGGCGCGCAGAAGGTGGCCGACGGCATCAAGGGCGAGGGGGGCACGGCGCTCGCGGTGCCCGTCGACGTGTCAGATCCTGATTCCGCAAAGGAGATGGCCGCCAACACGCTGTCGGAGTTCGGTGGGATCGACTACCTGGTGAACAACGCGGCGATCTTCGGTGGGATGAAGCTGGACTTCCTCATCACTGTGGATTGGGACTACTACAAGAGGTTCATGAGCGTGAACCTCGACGGTGCACTGGTGTGCACCCGCGCGGTGTACCGCAAGATGGCCAAGCGCGGCGGGGGTGCGATCGTCAATCAGTCGTCGACCGCGGCGTGGCTGTACTCGAACTTCTACGGTCTGGCGAAGGTCGGCATCAACGGGCTGACCCAGCAGCTCGCCACCGAACTCGGCGGCCAGAACATCCGCATCAACGCGATCGCGCCCGGGCCGATCGACACCGAGGCGAACCGCACCACCACGCCGCAGGAGATGGTCGCCGACATCGTGAAGGGAATTCCACTGTCGCGGATGGGCCAGCCCGAAGACCTGGTCGGCATGTGTCTGTTCCTGTTGTCGGATCAGGCCAAGTGGATCACCGGCCAGATCTTCAACGTCGACGGCGGACAGATCATCCGATCATGAGTGAGCATGCGAAGCTCGGCTACATCGGGCTGGGCAATATGGGCGCCCCGATGGCCAAACGTCTGGTCGACTGGCCTGGCGGTGTAACGGTTTTCGACGTCCGCGCGGAGGCGATGACGCCGCTGGCCGAAGCGGGCGCAGCCCTGGCCGACAGTGTGGCCGACGTCGCGGCCGCCGATATCATCAGCGTCACCGTGCTCAACGACGAGCAGGTGCGTGACGTGGTGGGCGAACTGGCGGCCAGCGCGAAGCCAGGGACTGTCATCGCGATCCACTCGACGATCAGCCCCGGCACCGCGGTGGAACTGGCTGAACAGCTTGCGCCGCAGGGCATTCATGTCGTCGATGCGCCGGTCAGCGGTGGTGGCGGGGCCGCGGAGAAGGGCAAGCTGGCGATCATGGTTGGTGCCAGCGACGAGGCGTTCGCACTCATCAAGGAGCCGTTCAAGCAGTTCGCTTCCTTGGTGATCCACGCGGGTGGTCCCGGTACGGGGACGCGGATGAAGATCGCCCGCAACATGTTGACCTTTGTGTCGTACGCCGCGGCGTGCGAGGCGCAGAAGCTGGCCGAGGCCGCCGGGGTGAACCTGCAGGACCTCGGCAACGTTGTGCGCCACACGGACGCCCTCACCGGCGGCGCGGGCGCGATCATGTTCCGCGACGACACGAAACCTCTTACCCCGGAGCACTTCTTGTACCAGCCATTCCTGCACACGAGCGGGCTCGGTCAGAAGGACCTCAGCCTGGCGCTCGCACTGGGTGAAGCGACCGACGTCGACCTCCCGCTGGCCGAGGTGGCGCTGAAGAACTTGGCGGCCGGTCTCGGTGTGCCGCACACAAAGGATTGAAGCTCCGCACGCAAGGAGGAGAAAGAGATATGGACGAACTGCGCCGCAAGGGCCTCGCCAAGATGAACGAGGTCTACGCGTGGGAGATGCCCAACATCGAAGGGGACGAGTTCTTCGATCTGACCGTCGACCACCTCTTCGGCGCCATCTGGACCAGGCCCGGACTGTCGATGCGGGACAAGCGGGTCATGACGCTGACGGTGGTCACCGCGCTCGGGTTGCAGGACCTGTGCGAGGTCCAGGTCAACGCCGCCCTGCAGAACGACGAGCTGACCGAGGACGAGTTGAAGGAGATGGCGGTCTTCCTCACCCACTACGTCGGATTCCCGCTCGGCTCAGGCCTCAACGGCGTCGTCGGGCGCGTCACCGCCAAGCGCAAGAAAGCCGCGGAGAAGGGCAGCGGCCGTGACACGGCCGAAGAAAGGCGAGCCAACGTCAACGACGCCGTGAAGATGCACACCGGTAAGACCCTCGATGACAAGTAGATACGCGGACCTATCCCGCCAGCAGCTCGCCACCCTGGTGCCCGAGCTGCTGCTGATCGGGCAGATGATCGATCGCTCCGGGATGGCTTGGTGTATCAGCAATTTCGGCCGCGAGGAGATGCTGCAGATCGCGATCGAGGAGTGGCTTGGCTGCAGCCCGATCTACACCAGGAGGATGCAGAAGGCACTGAAGTATGAGGGCGACGACGTCGTCACGATCTTCAAGGGCCTGCAGCTGGACATCGGCGCCCCGCCGCAGTTCATGGACTTCCGCTATACCGTGCACGACCGCTGGCACGGCGAGTTCCACCTGGACCACTGCGGCGCGCTGCTCGATGTCGAACCGATGGGCGAGGACTACGTGCGTGGCATGTGCCACGACATCGAGGACCCGACGTTCGATGGCACCGCGGTGGCCACCAATCGTAAGGCGCAGATCCGTCCAATTCATCGACCACCGCGCACGCCTGCCGATCGGCACCCGCACTGCGCGTGGACCGTGATCATTGATGAGTCCTATCCGCCGGTGGACGACCATCCGGCATTGGCTGTCATCCGCCGAACCCGCGCCGCCACAACCGAACTCGACCCCATCGACCCCGACGGCGAGGGTCGGGCCGACTACTCGGGAGATCTAGTGTCGGACTTCGATTTCGCGGCGTTCTCACACTCCGCATTGGTGCGGATGGCCGACGAAGTGTGCCTGCAGATGCACCTGCTCAACCTGTCGTTCGTGCTCGCGGTGGGCAAGCGGGCGGGAACTGACACAGAACTGGCGACGAAGATCTGCACCAAACAGCTGATCGGCATCGCAGGCATCGCCGCCGAACGCATATGTCGTGCACTCGATCTGCCGGGCGGGATCGAGGGCGCGATCCGTACGCTCGAGTTGCATCCGATGTTCAACCCGGCTGCGTACGTGACGGCCGAGTTCGGGCCGGATACCGTCGAGGTGCGCAGGTCACCGGCGCATGAGGACGGGGCATGGGCCTCGCTGGCAGGTCCTTCGGAGAAGCGCCCGCTGCAGGCGATTGTCGCCGCCGTGGATCCGCAACTCGACGTTGAGGTTACAGGTACTCACACGGACTGGACGGCACGGGTGATTGAGACCGACACGGCGGCAAAGGAATTCCGCGAGGTCTCGTTGACCAGGATCAGCGGCGGCTCGACGTTCGTGTTCGAACCGAGGAAGTCGCTGCCGCTGACGGTGGTATAGCGGCGCCCACCCACCGCCGCAGGTAGTCGCGCAATTCGTCGCCTTGGCGCGGTGGTCGTCCGGGGTCGATGATGAACGACTGGATGATCCGCAGCAGGTGCTCGGCGAGTTCGTCGAGATCGGCATCGGTGAAGCCAACGCCGGCCCAGTCGACGTCGAAACGACGAACCATCGAGTGAGCGAAGTCCTGCGCAACGTCCGATGTCACCGACTCGGTGTGCGGGTTCGGCCGCCCAGGCATCAGGAGCAACCCGAGATGCTTGTCCTCAGGCAACCACTCAAGGGCGGTCGCCACGGCCTCCGCGACCGCGTCGGCCGGGTCGGTGATCCCTCGCAGATGTTTCGCCAACCGGTCCTGAAACCCGCTGGCCGCGTGCACGGCCGCGGCCACGAGCAGCGCATCGGTGCTTGGGAAATACCGGTAGACCGTCTGCCGTGTGACGCCAAGGGTGCGGGCTACGTCGGCGATGGAGAAGTCAGGGCCCTGCACGTCGATGGCCTGGCCCGCCGCGTCGAGGATCCGGGCGATCGCTTCCTCGTCGGTCGCGGGGGCCGCTCCCGACCAGCCGTGGGTGCGCACGAGCGAATCGTACGTCAGCTAGCTCGTCAGCCCCCGGTAGGAGACCTGCAGGTCCTTGACCCCGTTGAGCCAGCCCGATCGAAGCCGTTGGGGCTCGGACAGTTTGGCGATGTCGGGGAGCGGGTCGGCGATCTCGTTGAAGATCAGCTTGATCTCCATGCGGGCCAGATTGGCACCGATGCAGTAATGCGCGCCGTTGCCGCCGAAGCTCAGGTGCGGGTTGGGGTCGCGCAGGATATCGAATCGGAAGGGGGATTCGAAGACCTTTTCGTCGTAGTTGGCCGAACTGTAGAACAGGCCGGCGCGCTGGCCCTCGCGGATGGTGACCCCGCCGAGTTCGGTGTCCGCCAACGCCGTTCGCTGGAAGCAGTGCACGGGCGTGGCCCACCGGACGATTTCATCGGCGGCGGTCTCCGGCCGCTCACGCTTGAACAGCTCCCACTGGTCCGGGTTGTCGAGGAACGCGTTCATGCCGTGCGGCATGGCATTGCGGGTGGTCTCGTTCCCCGCGACCGCGAGGAGGATGACGAAGAATGCGAACTCGACGTCGCCGAGTGATTCGCCGTCGATATCGGCCTCGATCAGACGCGTGACGATGTCGTCGGCCGGGCAGCGGCGACGCTCCTCGGCCATGTTGTAGGCGTAGCCCATCAACTCGGCGTTGGCGGCGATCGGATCGTCGTCGAAGTCCGGGTCGTCGGTGTTCATGATCGCGTTGGTCCAGTGGAACAACTTCTCCTGGTCGGCCTGGGGCACACCGATCAGGTCGGCGATGGCCTGCAGCGGCAGCCTCATCGCGATGTCGTCGACGAAGTTGCCGCTGTCCTTCTCGGCGGCGGCCCTGACGATCTCGCGGGCCGAGTCGGCGAGCTTCTGCTCCAACGCGGCCACCGCCCTCGGGGTGAAGAGCCGCGACACGATCTTGCGCAGCCGGGTATGAGCGGGCGCGTCGTGGTTGATCAGCAGCGCCTTGGTCAGCTCAAGCTGTTCGGATGTGGTGCCGTCGGGCATCCGCATGACGGCACCCTTGCGATTGGTGGACCACATGTCGCCGTTGCGCGATATCGATTTGATGTCCTCGTGACGGCTGATCACCCAGTAGCCGCCGTCGTCGAAGATCGAGTCAGCCTGTTCGTTCCACCACACCGGCGCGGTCTTGCGCAGCTCGGCGAACTCGGCGACGGGGATGCCCTGCAGCAGGACGTCGGGGTCGGTGAAGTCATAGCCCTGTCCGAATGGACATGTGGTCTGCGTCATACCTTGACCATACACTGCGGTGTCAAGTGTATGGCCAGGTCAGGTCGGTGGCCCGAATAGGGTGATGAACCGTGCGCACCAAGAAGGCATTAGTGCGGCGGCCCAGCCCGCGCCTGGCCGAGG